>Ga0247824_10002348_pt1 | contig 10555 bp, 12 predicted proteins | sample 13C_PalmiticAcid_FD_194412 | JGI IMG/M metagenome (GOLD analysis project Ga0247824, IMG submission 194412) | Soil microbial communities from agricultural site in Penn Yan, New York, United States - 13C_PalmiticAcid_Day48 | ecosystem: Environmental > Terrestrial > Soil > Agricultural land...
ACATTCATTTGCAGAACGGGAACCTGAAAAAAGTGCCAGTGAGTTGCTCTCGACTGTCAAGAGCATTGTTGTCCGATTACAAAAAGGTGTGTAAGTACAATTGAGGTGGGGGGTAAAAAACTATGCGATATCCAAGTACTCCAGAGATTCCGTAGAGTCGCGCCTGCTCATCGCTGGCTCATCGAAAGCCCGGGGCTTGCTCCTGGTTCTCGATGGTGCAGCTTGACTCGACACCAAAGAGTTGGACCGTGATGCGTGGCTCTCTTCTATCTCTCCAGCCTCGCTGGGGGTGATCGGGATCAGGTCTATGGTTGTTGGCTCCGTGGATCTTGCTGAGACTGTCAAATTTTCGCCACTTGTGATCTCGGATTGTCCCATCTGGCGGTCGTGGTAAGGCTCCATCTGTATCGGCCGCGACGATAGCGTAATTGGAAGCGAGGCAGGTTGAGGTGCTGGAGCCGGAATTGGGGCTGAGATCGGAGCCGAATATGCCAGCCGTTGTGTAGTCAAGTCGACATCTGGTTCGAAAGGAGACTGAATCAATGTTGGCGCTGAGGTTTGCGCCACGTAGGATTGTGGTCTTGGTTTAAGCGGCGGGGCTGAAAAGGATATCGGTGTAGTCGAAGGAACGGACACGGGCATCGACAGGTAAGACGGGGTTGTCTGGTCCGTTGATGCAAGTGGGTTTGAAGACATGGGACTCTGACCAGGGCTTGAATGTGCTCCCCCGGGCCGTTGTTGATAGTAGCTCTCATCAGGCACAAAAGGTGACGGGATCGAGGTGTAGCCACCCATTTCCATAGTTCCTTCACCAGACTTTCTTCCTGGTTTCTGAGATGAGAACCCTCTACTCTTCCCTGAGAAGCTTTTTCGTCGTCGTCGTCGAAGAATGCATAGTCCGGCAACAAGTAGAATGAGTGCAACCCCTCCTGCGACAGCTCCTGCGATGACTGCAACATTGGAACTGTCGGATCCCTTGTTTGAACCCGGTGGTGTTTCTGTTACCGGTGCTCCATTGAAGTTCTCGATCAAGGAATTACTCGCTGGATTGAATACCATTGGAAAGTTGCTGTTTACGACGGTGGTCCCTCCATCCATGTATCCTATAGAGACGGAGAATAGCCATGAACACCAAATCCATGCAAAACAGTCCAGTCAACAAATACAACATCATCCGTTCATCCTACCTCCCCAGACGACCAACATCTCCTGAGCGACCGACTTGTCCTGACCAACGGCACATGCCATTTTCGACCTCGGCGAGCCGGCACCATTGTATGACCAAGTGCTGGATCCGAGGTCGAAGGTGTAAACGTCGCCCAAGGCCACATTCTTGTTGTTATCAGACACACCCCCAAACAAGTAGAACTTGGTCCCTTCTAGATCTGCAATGTATAAGGTCCAGGTATTAGGTGAGTAACATACACTGACATATTCACTTGATATGACCCGCTGACAGACCGAGGTCAAGATAGACTTACTAGAGACAAAGCAATGTCCTGTCCGCGATGAAACTTTCGAGTCCGTGCTCAATGTTACCCACTCGGCGCTTGGTCCTGGCTTGTACTCCCGTACACCAAGCTGCCCATCAGTTGTGGTGAATGTGCCGACCATTGCTCCTTTACGAGCAGACCAAGAAACCGCATGTCCAGTATCCATGGTGGGTACTTGATCTTCTACTGGCGATTTTGTTTCCGGATCCAGGTTCACGAACGTACCATCACCCATGAGGTACACTTTGCCTGTTGTCGGGAGTGCTGCGATCACGGGTCCAGAACTCTTGAAACGTCCGTCGACATTATTAGAGATATTTAATCTTGAAAACTTTTTGTTCTGGAGGGTGTAGAGGGCACCATTCGATGCCACTACCGTGAAACGGCCTTTGTGGTCCAGTGCACCTGACACGCCTGAGATACTGCTTGCATCTGCATCCACTGTATTATTAAGAGACCACCACTTGGGATTGGTGGTGGCCCAGTTAGCCATGAGATCCAGAGCAAAGAACTCGAGGTTTGGGAGATTTCCGGCTTTTTGTCCGCCTTGTATGTAAAGATATTTGCCGTCGCTCGCATAGGCAATGTTGGCAGCAGGCACTGGCGCGTCTGTTGAAGCGGGGTTTTCTACAGCGGGAATATTCGATGGCAACGGGAGAGCTGTAGTTTCTGTAGACTCTGGAGAAGGCTTGTCGCTTTGGGCGTGAAGGAGGGTAGCGAGGGCGGCGGTCAGGAGGACCCGCATAGCCCCAGAGTGCAGCATGGTGTGTGAGGAGATTGGGTGGGTGGAGTGTCCGACACACGACGCTGCCGGGGAGCGAGGAGAGGCGAGGAAGAAGAAAGAGAGAGAGAGAGAGAGAGAGAGAGAGGAAAAAGAAGAAGAAGAGGAGGAGGAGGAGGAAGGAGAGAAGAAAGAGCAATGAGTGAGAGAGTGAGGAGGAGGAGGAGGGAGGAGTGGTGTGATGGAGAGTGAGAACAAGTGACTGAGCCGCGCCAGGATGATGCCGCTGGGTGTCTTTTAGGGCGCACAGTTGCACAATGCAGACGACAAAAAAAAAGGGGATGCACCTGCTGTGTCTTTTTTAGAGCAAATCGATGCATCGCCACAAATCAAACAACATTGGCATCATCAGTTCGACACTGCACTACAGCCATCAAAGTAGTCAATGTAGTGTAGAAAAGAAGAGCAGAGGATCTGGACATGGATGGGGAATGTGTGTGTGTGGGGAGCAGAAATAGATCGACTGCGGTGGACTCACCCAAGGGCCGACGATCGACTGTGGAACGACGGGTATCGCCATTCTGCTCCATGTGCGGGCCGGGATGGATATGTGTCAATGCCACCGGTGGGGCGAGATGGCTGTGAAGGGAAGGAGGGAGGGAGGGGACAGACACAAACATGGATAACAGCAATCGGTGTGGAGAGGCATGGCAAAGCCTACAGGGCGATTCTAGAGAATCTGCCGTTTATCTCGCGGCGAAAGAAGGTTGGTGGTGCATAGGGCAGTGCCCAAATGCATGCCAGGGCTGGGTGGGAAGCACATGCGACAGGGCCATCTCCTTTTGCGTCGATGTACAGGAGTCCGCGGGAAAGGCGGGCAAGCACGTTGGGAGGGTCCAGCACGAAAGGGACATCCCGGCGACTTGAGAGAGAGAGCCGCGCGCGAGCAGCACAAACTGACCACCTCCTCTAGGCCTCTCCCTCTTCTCTCCTTCCCTCCACACGGCCACCCTGGAGACCGTGTGGAGGGAAGGAGGAGGGAAAAGAGTGCGAGTCGGATACACGGAAGGGGACGGAGAGTTCAAACTCCCTTTCTCCTCTCTCCCACCTCCCCCCCACCGATCCTGTGTAGTTATCGGATAGTGCGAGTGGAAATCCAGTTGGTGTGTTTGCGTATTGTTTTATCGGTGATCACTCTTTCTGCTCTCCTTCTTTCTTCTCTCCTCTCCTCTCCTCTCTCTCTCCACTCCCAACAACCCTTCCCCAACACACCTCCCCCTCCCTCACACACATCCTCACTCCCACCATGCTTCGCTTGGCCTCCTCCAGGACTCCTCTCGCACAGGTACGCCTCTCGCCCCATCCTCCAGGAACACCGCTCCTCTTCTTCTCACTGACCACTCTTCGATCGCACACACAGATTGCTGCTCGCCATGCACCAAAACTGCGCGCCCCCGCATTCACCTCGATGCCCAGACTCTACTCCACCTCCACCGGTAAGACGATGGATGCTACGCGCGATCTACTTCTAGACCGCCTGGGACTGGATGAATTTTCGTTGGGGGACAGCGCGAGAGCGAGTGATCGTCACCGTGAGAATATTTCAGCTTGCTCTTGTCACTAAACTTTCTCTGTGCTTCTCTGCCGCCCGCCTTATCGCTCTGTAGAGGAATTGGACTTGGTTGTCATTGGAGGCGGTCCTGGTGGTTACGTTGCTGCCATCAAGGCTGCCCAGCTCGGTCTCAAGGTATAGCAACAGGATCGTTTTTGAGTTGCCTTTTGGCCAGGATCGTTCTTATCTGCGCAACGTGGACGTCACCTTGTAGATCCAGAGCAGGACCGCGATACCCGATTCCAGCACCACTAACCCATACCACGACTCGTCTCTCTACGATCTGCAGACTGCCTGCGTTGAGAAGCGTGGCGCCCTTGGTGGCACCTGCTTGAACGTTGGATGCATCCCCTCCAAGGCCATGTTGAACAACTCGCACATCTACCACCAGACTCAGCACGACCTCAAGTCGCGCGGTATTGACGGTAAGCAATTGATCTCCTTTATTATGGATCGTCTCAGGAACAATGCCACAGTCTTGACTCGGGAAACAGCCAGTTTCCCCAGTGGAATTGTACCGAACGCAACACGTTTGATCTGATCAACCCATCTGCAAATTTGTTTGTCTGGATGCAAAAGTCGGAAGCGTTAGCTTGAACCTTCCCAACATGCTCAAGGCCAAGAATACAGCCGTCACTGGCCTGACCAAGGGTATCGAAGGCTTGTTCAAGAAGAACAAGGTCGCTTACCACAAGGGCAGCGGAAAGTTCTTGAACGCCAACGAGATTGAGGTCACTGGACTCGACGGCACTGTCTCCACTCTGAAGGCCAAGAATGTATTGATTGCCACTGGATCTGTCCCCTCAGGATTCCCTGGTATCACAATTGATGAAAAGCAGATTGTCACCTCCACAGGTGCTCTCGATCTCCAGGAGGTTCCCAAGAAGATGGTCGTCATCGGTGCCGGTGTCATCGGTCTCGAGTTGGGATCTGTCTGGCAGCGCCTTGGTGCTGAGGTCACTGTCGTCGAGTACCTCGGTGCTATCGGAGCTGGCATGGATACCGACATGGCGTAAGTTTACCTTGCTTATTGCGATGGATCTTGGAACAAGCGTGATGAATGGATTCAGGATTCTTAGCAAATCCTTGGTGACTAACGATGCTTGTTGTTTGTTGACCACCTACAGTAAGACCTTCCACCGCACCCTTGCCAAGCAAGGATTCAAGTTCAAGTTGAACACCAAGGTCGTTGGTACCGAGAAGCTTTCTGATGGACGCGTTGGAGTCAAGGTTGAGGCTGCCAAGGGTGGCGATGCCGAGACTGTAAGTGTGTTACACACCAGATACATGCAAGAAGGTATATCCTGTTCAATGACCCTGACTCAACAGTCCTTTTTCCCTTGTCATCTTGTAGTTGGACGCCGATGTCGTCTTGGTATCCATTGGCCGCAAGCCCTACACCGAGGGTCTTGGTCTCGAGAATGTTGGTATTCAGGTCGACGAGCGCGGCCGTATCCCCATCGACTCGGAGTTCCGTACCTCAGTCCCCAACATTCGCTGCATTGGAGATGTCACGTACGGAGCCATGTTGGCCCACAAGGCTGAGGAGGAGGGTATTGCTGCCGTCGAGTACATTAACGGAGGCCACGGCCATGTCAATTACGATGTGATCCCATCGGTCATTTACACCCACCCCGAGGTCGCCTGGTGCGGCAAGTCTGAAGATGAGGTCAAAAAGGCCGGCACTCCCTACAGGGTCGGAACATTCCCCTTTGCTGCCAACTCTCGTGCCCGCACCAACGCTGATTCAGATGGTATGGTCAAGATGATCTCTGACAAGGAGACTGATCGCATTCTCGGCGTCCACATTATTGGCCCCAACGCCGGAGAGATGATTGCTGAGGGAGTGTTGGCCATGGAGTATGGTGCATCGTCTGAGGATATTGCTCGCACTTGCCACGCTCACCCCACGTTGTCGGAAGCTTTCAAGGAGGCCGCCATGGCCACCCATGACAAGCCCATTCACTTTTAGTTGCACACCTTATCGCCTTTCCCTCTTTCCCCCTCTACTCTACCCCCATCCTCGTTCGTTGCATAGATAAAAAAAGCACAGTGAACTTTTTTTTTTCCCCATCTGACGGTTGGCCGATGTCACGATCCGTTGTTTGTGTCGTGGAACAACATGCATGCGGCATTGTTACACACACAAGCATGGCACAACGGCCGGCTTAGTTTTCTTGGCGACCACACCTTATCGTGACAAGAAGGATCAGAGTCAATCGCTGCCTTTTCAAGCATGACATATGTATTTCCCCCCCTCCGTTGTTCGTTTGGCGGAAAGTTGTTTGGACACAAGTATACACCGAGCAAGGGTGAAGAAAAGTCGTGTTAAACATGACATGTCTTAACCCCTGTTGACGTTACCAAAGGAGCGTTTGAAGACATTCCATCTCATGCCATCCTGCAGGTAGGGTTCAATCTCGATTGCAATGTGCGATCCGCATGCTGTGAATATGTCTCGGAGCAAAGTGAAAAACACAGTGAGAGCTGATGTGGGTGACGAGCTGTCTTAAATAAGCGGCGTCTGTCCGCTGCGGGGCACCGAGCTGTCCGCACCCACCACTGGCATCCCCTTACCATCATCGCCCATCACCATGTCCCTCTTTTTATCCCTCGCACGGATTACATTCCTCCTTTTTTTTTCCAACGGGGCAACGTATCGCAAGCGTTGCATTGAAGCAGAGTCTTCTGCGATTACCTTTGTGAGATGTCATAGTGGATTACACTGAGACCAGACTATCCGGCAACAAGTGACCGCGCGAATGATCGCGTAACAGAAAAAAAAAGCGTTTTAAGGCTCGATAGCGATGATCAAAAGCAAGCGAACGGCAACTGGCATGACGATGAACCATGGACCCGCTTGAGTCATTGCGTGTAAAAAAAAAGGGGGGAGGAAAGGAATGATGGCTACTCGGATGGGGTCTAGTCAAGCTGGGTAGACCAGAGTGATCTCTGATGATGTCAATATGAGAGTCGCCAGAGTAAACTTCCAGAGGCAACCACAGCAACCAACTATTTAACCAGTCTTCCCGCCCGTGAAGCTTTCCCGCCAACTCTTTCTTTTTCTCTCTTTCTTTCTACACAACTACCAGCCATCCTATCCCACTGGTATACACTCTTCCTTCACTTTTTTTTAACCTGATCCAACTCATATCCATCACCATCGTCCACCACCATGACCTCCAACGTATCTGCGGGCCAATCGTCCTACCAAAATATCCCTATTGCGGATAGTGGCGCTCGAATCCCTCAGCATATCAAAGAAGTGGATCGCAATCAAAAGTTCAAGTTCTTTGAATGTCTTCAAGCCCTGATGAAGGGTCGTCTACCCACCAACGAACAGCTTGATCACTTTCTATCGTTGGCCGAAGATACCCCTGCCCTCGACGCGCGTGCACATATGCTCTCTGCCGATGGTCGTGCACTCCACAACGACTTTAAAGAGTTGATGCGTGTTGTCCGTGGCATCATCTATAGAAAGAACGAACAAGAGCTTTTCCAGAACTTTATTTACCACTGCACGCAAGCAACCGATTCAGTCGCTCAGGATGTGCAAGCTCCTGATATGGATGTCGGTGTCTCTTCACGCAAGGCCAAGAAGGAAGGTCAAGACATCTTGGATAACTTGGTGGGCGTTGCCAAACTGGTGACCACCAACTCGGACTTTCGATCCATCTTGAACGAGCTCTTCCAGTTGGCTAGCGAGATCTTTTGCGAGGGTGCTGACAAGGTCGCTCAGAACGCTCAAACCGCGGGTGACAAGCTCTCTTCTGCGGTGGCCGACCATTCCCAGAATGCTGCCGAGACGAGCCTAAGCGCCAACGATAGATTACAACAAGAAATCCGTGATGCCACCTACAAGGTCCAGGATGTTGCTGAACAATCCAAGGCGGACCCTGTTGGTACAGCCCGAGACACACGCGACGATATCGTTGAGCAAGGCTCTTCTGTTCTCGCAACGGCCAAAAGTACCGCGAAACAGATGTTCTCAAGAACGGGCCAATCTCTCAAGGACGACACTCGAGCCAAGGCTAGTGCTTTGAAAGGCAATGCCATCGACTATGCCCAGAACAAGATGCCTCCTCAGCGACGCGAGGCCTTGATTGAGCGCCTCAAGTTGGTGATGGGACAGATCCAGGCTGACCCACAGTACCACAAGGCTATCGACTCTATCATGAACTTGTTTGGCACTTGGCGCCAACGTGCCAAGTCGCCCGCCGGCAACATTTCAAGCGAGGCTGGCAAGGTCACCAGTGGTAAGGGCTCTCTCATCACTTTCAAAGAGCGTGGGGAAAGTGGTCAAAGCTTTTTGCTAAGTGCCGACATGTAATAACGGTTTTATACTTGTTCCCATTGAATAATAGATCCCAATGTCGAGCAGGCCATCATTGAATTCAAGGCCATCTTGCAGCGCTGGGCCCAGGGACACAGCTTGGATCCTATGATCGGTCTCGTCCAAGACATGTGGCAGAGAGCTTTGACAGATCAAGATTTGAGCCGCTATTTCAGCGATATCTCTACCTTCATGGCAAAAGCTGTTCGCGAACCCAACTACGTGACCTCTCAAGAAATCAACGACGATGCGTCCATCCTGATCGATCAAGGACAGACTCTGTTGAACATCAAGTACAAAGATGACACTGATGCCTTGATGCACGAAGGAAAGATCTTTATTGAGAAACTCAACGATGATCCACAGTCCAGGGAGGTCGCGGCAGCTTTCCGCCACTTTGCCAACGACCTGTTGTATGACAAGTAAGTCCTCTCTCCCCCTTCACTTGCCTTTTGATTACGTGTTGTTGTCGTGTTTTGAGATCAACCGAGGAGGAAGAGATCGCGGAACACGTCCTTTTTAGTAACCCGACGTGTACTCGTACCGCTTTTGTTCTTTTTTTTTTTTTTTTTTTTGCTCTAGGCACGGAAACCTCAAGTTCAAGCCCCATCTGTTTGATGACTTCCGATACGTGTTGCTTCCATCCATGATCGAGTCCTTCCAGTTTGTCCCAATCCCTCGTATCGAGTACTCTGATCTCAAGGTGGATATGATGTTTGACAACATGATCCTCACCAGCACCGATCTGCTCCCTCGTTTGGTCGAGATCAAGATGAACAACATGTTCCGCATGGTGCCTCGTGGCAATGCCAACCGTTCGCTCGATTTCAACAGGCACGAGTTCAACATGGTCATCCAGGGTGTAGAGGCCAACGTTCGAAATGTTGACTATTACATCAACACCAAAGAAGGCTTCCGATTCCAGGATCGTGGTATTGCTGACGTTATGATCAACAGGAGAGGTATGGATATCCAAATCAGGGGCAAAAAGGCCCCCGAGGATTCCGACGCCCCTACTCTGGTCACGTACGACGAGATCAAGGTGACGATCCATTCGTTGACCATCAAGCTGCGCAAGTCGGAACATCCCATCTTGTACATTTTCGCTCAGCCGTTCATCAAGACGGTGATCAAGAACGCGATTGGGCATGCTCTGGAAGCCCAGATCAAGGAGTTCTTGGTGTCCAGTGACAAGATGTTGGCCACCTCGGTCCGTGACTCGCGTATCCGAACGGGCAAGGGCACGTTTGGCGCATTGGTCGACACTGCATCGTCGTTCGTCTCGAACAAGGTCAGCCCTGATGAGAAGACCAAGGCAAGAAACGAGCGCAAGAGGAATGCTGGACACTACAACCTCACATCGCGTGTCATCTTTGATGAGGATGGTCTGTGCGTCTTGGACCCTGTGAAGCACATGGAGCTCAAGGTCGGTCAGCCATTGAAGGAGGACCCCAACGAGATGGCGAACATGCCTGCGGCTCCTTGGGTCAGCACAGCATTCGATATCCCCGATGTCCGACACAGGGAGCACGCCCATATGCCTGGCATGCGCCGCACCCAGGGCACAGTGGCTATGTAAAAGGATCATCCCCTCTTTTCAGGACCACAATCTGCGATTTCTTGCTTCGCCGTTTATCAGACACTGTCGCTTTTGGACCCTCTCTCTCATATAACAACTTGTAATGCTAATGATGACATGAAGTTTTTTCTTGGAATAAAAAACAAGGTCTTTGTCAATGCAACATATCTATCTCAAGTCGGTCTATGTTGTTTCTTTTTCTTTTTTTGGTGGGGGGGAGGGGGCACCAGGCGAGATCAAATGTTGCCCCAAGTCAATCTCTGGACATGGTCCGTCTTTCTGTTGGTTGGTTTGATGAATCCCATGAACTGCAGTTCGGCCACACCACTAATAAACCGTGCCTGAACTTCTTTCTGATCCAGCCTTTGCGGTGGTTGCTCTGGTTGTTGCTTTTGTTGTTTGGTCTTGACAGTAGTAGTAGTAGTAGTAGTAGCCTTTGGTTTCTGTTTCCCTCGTGCCCGTTTCCTGGCCCTGGTGTCGTCTTCCTCTACATCGCCATCCTCTCCATCATCATCATCATTGTCTTCATCCTGGTTCTTGCTTGTTGTCAGGCCTCGTTCAAGGATCATACCAAAGGCCGTGAACCAGTCGTACATGTTGATCATCCGTCCACACTCGACGTAGAGTTTGTACAGAATGCAAGTATCATGTTGGGTTGGAAGCACCATGTCTGCCAAGGAGGAGGTGGTTGATCCACGAGCGGCCACTCCGGAACCTGAAGGAGGGTGACAGCATTCGCAATTGAGATAGAGTTCTGGTTGACCCAATGCTGTTTGGATAGACGCGCGAGGTTGTGGCAGGAAGGCCTATTGTAAAA
>Ga0247824_10002349_pt1 | contig 10554 bp, 13 predicted proteins | sample 13C_PalmiticAcid_FD_194412 | JGI IMG/M metagenome (GOLD analysis project Ga0247824, IMG submission 194412) | Soil microbial communities from agricultural site in Penn Yan, New York, United States - 13C_PalmiticAcid_Day48 | ecosystem: Environmental > Terrestrial > Soil > Agricultural land...
TTTCTAGATCCGCTATAGTACTGCATCTTGAGGCTGGGACCTACGACTCTAGTGCAGATTCCGATCGCGTCACCGAGATAGCCTTCGACTATTACCAATCGGGAAAGTATATCTACGACGATAACCCCGATTTCAATTTCAAATGTCCGACTTGCGATATACCTTTCGCCTGGATAAGCGGCCTTTTGTAGCATGTCGAAGGTGACTCCTACACTAAAGAACTAGCAAAGGGAAGGTCGCTGTGGAAGTTTCTTAACTTCTTGCAATTGCAAATCTAAGAGTTGGGAACTGCACGTACTCGCTTGATAGTAAAGGCCTAGACACTTGGAAATGCAGCCACGCAAGCCAGCTAGCTGCCTTTCTCGTATTCGGCAATCTGAAAGCATCAATGTCGTTTTGGGTTTCGTCAACCAAACAGACGAGGTGACTGTAATGTTCAACACTTTCTAGACAGCTTTCCCATTTCGGGTTGACTAGTCCCGAGAGTAGGCCCGGTTGATGATGTAGGCTCCCTTTGAGTCGCTGACCGCCTGCAAGTCGCCTAAAAGTTGCCCAAGTGGTGATGCCAGCTCCTCATCCGGTGCACCACCCAAATCCTTCTCAGCCAGGTGCCTGAAAAAGCGCTGATAGCAACCTAAAGTCGTATCGTCACAGGAATCTCTCCGCTTCAGATAATCCAAGAACCCGGCCTCGTACTGTTGCAAATAGTTCTTGAACCCTGTCTCTGGGTTGGAAATCGAGCGGTCGACGCAGAAGTCAACCCAGCATTGTCGCGTATGAGAAAGCAGGCTGTCCTCGGGCGTCTGCGGCTTGTAGTCTGTGGAAAACTGTTGGTGGTGACGCAACGGCTGCCTCAGGGCGTCCATTTGACCGTTCATAGCAATGGTGGATGGTGCGGAGAACGAAGGAACTCCTAAAGCAGAAGTATGATGCCGTATGGTGGTGGGCGAGGTACGTCGCGAGAGTGAGTCGCTGTTGAGAGTGCGTTGTTGTTGCGGCTGTTGGGAGAAGAGAAGCAAGGAGTGTGCGAGTGCTGGGTTGCGGTTTCCTATGGACTGCTATACGGCTGCTGCCTGCAGTCTGCCCCGAGTCACAAAATACGCCATGGGCTTCCCGGAATAGGCATGGGCGCAGGCCCGCAGGGCGTCCTGAGCCTTGTCATTTCCTGCTGGCTGAGTGGCAGCATACGATTGGCCGCCGTGCCGCACTTGCAGCAGAGAGCCTGAACGGATCTGCGGCACAGCCGGCTTTGCCGTTTGCCTCTGGGTCGTGGAGATGACGATGGGGAGTTGTCTCTGGAGGTTGGGAGAGATGGGGAGGGGGAAGTCACGCAGGCGCGGGGCGCGCAGGTGCGGGGTGATGCCGACCCTCCGGCCGGCGCTACCATCGACGTCTGCCGCCGCTGGTACATCGCTGAGGACGGCGTCCTAAAGTCGGCGAAGCACCCGGTAGCGTTCTCGCCGGACGGCAAGACGCTAGTGTCGGCTTCAGACGATAGGAGCGTCCAGCTCTGGGATGCGGCGACCGGCGCGCACCGACAGACGGTCGAAGTGCACGGCGATGCAGTCAGGGCTTTGAGGGGCACTAGTGCTTCGGTGGGAACCACTGGAAATCGTGATCACCGTCAGCGGACATTGCCAAGACTCCGCTCGTGAAAACCTTGGGGGCAACTAATGCAGCCCCCCAAAGTCCCTAAAGCCCCGTTCCGCAAACTCCGAGCACTTAGCAAGCTTACAGGCGCCATTTTGGTAATCCAAGCACTAAAGCCTCAATCAATCGTTCATGTACTTGCTAGTGATATACAAGTCTTTCGAGTTTGACAGGTGCAATCCATACCATTTCGCTCGACAGCTCAGTACAACCCAGCGCAGCAAAAATGCAATTTGGCTCCGAAACTCAACCTCAGTCCGCCCAGCGGATGTACGACTCCCGCGCAGCTGCATACGAAGACTCGTGGCATCCGTCATGGGCAATCCGTTTCACTTCTTGCCTTTCCATTGCGCCAGGGGACCACGTCCTCGATCTCTGCTGCGGGACTGGCCTCAACGTCTTCGCAGCCGCCGAGAGAGTTTGTCCCGACGGCAGCGTCATCGGTGTAGACATAAGCAATGGCATGCTCGAGGTTGCCCGTCAGAAACAGGCCACCAACCCTGATGTCGGCAAACGGTGCATCCTCCTGAAGGGCGACGTGGCGCATCTCGATGAGGCTTTTTCTGCCGCCGGCTTGGGGGAAAAGAAAGGGACGTTTGACTGGATCACCTGTTCGAGTGGGTTTGTGCTGCTGGATGATCCATCCGCTGCGCTGGCGCATTGGAAGACTTTTCTGAAGGCCGATGGGAGGATGGCGGTTGATATCCCGCATGAACACAACCTTCGTTCTGGGGCTATTCTGGAGCGGGTTGCTAAGCGGCTCGGCGTGCCTCTACCGTTTAACAGATCTTGGGTGGAGTCGAGCGAGTCGTTTGTCACACTGGCATTGGCGCAAGGGCTGGTCGTGGAAAAATATGAGCTGCTAGAGAGGGTGATGGGAGAAAAGACCACCCATTATACCCTGGATCAAGCTGATGAGCAGTTTGAGAAGAGTGTGAATGGTCCGTTGACTGCGAATCTTGATGCAGAGGAATTCAAGGAGCAGGCCCGGCCGCTGTTTCATGAGGAGTGGGAGAAAGCTGCGGTGGATGGGAAGGTTGAGGTCGCTGATGCTTTGTATTTGTATGTCCTTCGGAAAGCCGGACAAAGTTGAGAGAACTCGAAAGATATCTGAGACCGCGAGCAGGCGTAATCTCCCCTGTGCTTCCTTAGACTAGCACGAGTCAATAGGGCAGGACTGACAACGATAGGCGTTAAGGTATAGAAAGGCAACTGTTTGCTCTGACCAGTCTTCGGGCTTCTCTGTGGCCATATCTTCCTTAATTTCTCTTTTGCGCAAAGACAGCCCTTAAAACACCATTAGGCCGGTTGTTCTTGCGAATCTCGAAATCCGAAATACCTCTCTGAATAGCTATATTACAGCCGTCTAATAGTATATCTCAGACTCTTAGACGTTGACAGTCCTTGGTCCGATGTAGAAGGTGGAAATTCCAGAACCCGCAAGTTCGCTTCTACTGCCCACTTGCTTCCAGTACTCTGGCCAACGCGATTCCACAACGCCTTCCAGCTCTCTGGGCTGTGCCGGAAGGTCTTGCGCCCGCTATGATTGCCAGATCGAGATGACTCCCCAGCACTCTCGTTGCCCGACTGTCGTCCTAGAACAAGAGCACCCGGTTTCGAAGCGAGTAGCTGGACAATTCTTGATGCAATCTTTTCTTGGTCTTCGAGGTTGAAGAGGTGAAAGAGGTCGCCAACATAAATGATACTGATCTGTCCGGCAAGTTCAGTGAGAGGCGAGGCCTCGTCAAAGATGTCCGCTTGGATGAAGATAGTATGTAGACGATCCTTATCCCTGAAAAGTTGATAGCCGATGGCAAAAAAGCCACCCCAGATATCGGAGCCGTACGTGTTGGCAGACGGCGCACCATCAGCAACCAGCTGGCGGATCTCTTGTCCAAAGCAGCAGCCCAGATCTAGGAACTTCTCGCCATGCTTTACCCGCTCTAGAACTTCAGGATATGCGTCCATGGTCATCATGGTCAGATCGAGGAATCGATCTGTTCGGATGCATGGGAACGCCCACTTGAACAAGTCAGCTCATGATAGCTATCGTCGCACTAAGATAACTTACTACTTTGAGGGCTTCCTCTTTCTTCTTAATGTATTAGCATAGACGAGCAATACATAACAGTAGCATAGACTCACAACTGCTTCAAGGTGACTTTCGATCTCGTCAGCTCGTACTCCGCTATATTCCCGCAATAGCCTCTTGCCGAAATCGTTTGGAGCCGCCATTTGCGGTTAAGGTTAGATTACGAAAATGTAAATATAGTTGGCAGGCTGATATTGTAACTCCCAGGTAATCAGGTAGTCTTATATCATAATATTAACTAAGGCTGCCTAATGCTGCCTGAGGCTGCCAGTGTTACTGATTGGCTGAGATGTTGCGGCTTTTGCCAAGACTCCGCACCGATATCCATAACTGACGGGTCCGGATAATTGGGATGAATGGGGATAAATAGAATCCCGGAATCCAGATTACAAATTAGCCGGGTTGAATCCCAACATCAGCCATTGGGCTGCTTCGCCAAGGATAAATCCGGGGGTCCAGGGGACGACACGATACCACATTGACAAAGATCTCTTTCTCCCGTGCATCCATTACCGTGCGTTGACCGGCGCGTGTCACTGGTTTGTAAATAGTGCCTCAATCCGGCACTGTACTACGAACGGCATGAGCCAAGAAACGGACGTTCCGCCAGTGGCGGGCCGCAATAGCCCTCTACCTACCTACTACTACCCCGTCAGTGGGCACACTCAACCCTTACTCCTGCTTGCCTTGTAGAGGGAGAAAGAGGAAGTGCAACAGACTCTATCCCTGTACAAACTGCCAGAACAATGGGGTCGAATGTCTCTTTGCCCCAAGACGCCCATCAACCCGACAACCTGTCTCCGTTATCATGCTGGACGGGCAGGCCGTATGCCTAGTTGGGGGCCAGTGCTTGTCGAACAATCTCGCCTGTTGGGCTGCACCGGTCCCTTGGCTGCAGGCTGCTGCCTAGGCCTCCCCGCACCTCTTCTTTTGGTGCGGCCGCCTGCCCCAACGATTGGCGAGTGAAGCAAATGAAGATGAACAAAGCTCCAGATTCTCTGGTTACGGAGATGGCCTCTGCGAAAGATGTATTTCCTGCTCAGCAATGTCGGTCAGTACGTCGGCCCGTTGCATTACGTCGTCTACTCTGCACTCTGCGGTCGGGCCAAGATCAGGCCTCCAAGCCACCGCTTCCACAAATCGCGGTGTGGTGTGGTCAACAAGTTACGAGCTGAAGAGGGGAGAATCAAGAGAAACCCCGCTAATTCGCTGCTTGGCGAAACAACTGAGGAGGCCCCCCGCTGTTTCGCGGCCCAGACCGGGCGGAGCTCCCCCTGAAGGTGGGGCCGTTTGGGCCCGATGGGCCCTGACGTGCCGTCCCACCGGTACCTAGGACAAGGGGCGGCTCTTGATCCATGAGGTGGTAAGCAACGACGGTCAAAAGTCACTCGCCGAGGTCTTGTCTGACTCCTTATGATTATGTAGATTTTAAATTTTAAAGCCTGTGTCTGCAACCTCCAGCCCGAAGCACAGTTTCGCCTGAACCGACTCATTATATTCTCACCATGAACTCCGGGAAAGACAACCCTTTAATAACAGAACCGCGACCGTCCAGTGAATTAGTTGCTTAACGACATGGGGTATCAACATGAAGACGACAATAAGGGGGTGGGATGGGCACGACTCATTCACTTCATGACACAAAAAAAAGAAAAAGCACGAATATGACGATGACGACAGGGCGGGGTTCTTCAACAACACGCTCTCACTTCGTTCACCGTTGCTTTCGCCCCCGGGCCGTCCGTGTCCGCTTGGATCTCGGCGTCCCTCGGGCCGTTGGGACGCCGATCGGGGGCTGGAGACTTACTTCTGAGACCCTGAAGGCCGCCCCGCCGGTTCTTCACTTGCTGTTGCCCCGCGCGGTTTTGACTTCAGCATGTCAAACTCCGGTTGCTTGCCTGCAAGCCGTCGGCTCCTGCGCGGTGCGACATCCAGAGTGGTTGACGCGACGGGAACGGGCGTGGTCCGTTTGAGTCCCGGTGCCGATGATGTGGTGTGAGCTGGTGTTGAGGAGGACGCGCTCGACCGAGTGGCGTTATTGGCAACCAGTTGGGCTCCTGAAGTAGCGTTTTTCGTGGTCCCGCTATGCAGGTTCTTGCTAACTCGCCTGGAGCGTCTCCCATCATCTCCTGTGTCCTCAACCCGGGGCTGTTTGAGTGAATTACTTGACGGCGCAGGGGGCGACACTTCGCGACCTGTTGCAGGGCTGCTTGGTCGGTCTTCGCTTTGCGTCTGGGCTTGGCGGCTCGAGGCCGCGTTATCTAAACCGTTGCTCCGACCGGGGATTTGGAACTTCAGCGAATCTTCGGCCGCTTTGCCTTGTTTCACCTCGGCTTCAACAAGCGGGACCTGCTGTAGAACCCACTCGATCAAGATGAGCTGGCGCCTGGCGCCTGTCTTCGCAATTCGGTGGGGTCTGGCAGCCATATGGAACTTTCCGAACAGGTCACTACGTTTTTCCAAGAGTTCCAACCGCGCCAACGCGGCACTTGGCCGTCATGGGCGGGTTTGCGTTCGACACAGGCCGTGATCCTTCCATCCCGCTGCCCCAGACCCGATACACGCTGACACCGGTCGGGATTTGTTTCCTTGCCGCGCACCGTCCCGATCTTATGCCCAACATCACAACTGACGCAATCAACGACAAGAGCAAAGCGAGTCCAATTGCGAAAGCTCTGATCCTAACCCAGGCACTATGGTTCGGTCTTCAGATCATCAGCCGGTTGGCCATGAGACTACCCATCAGTGCTCTCGAACTGAATACGCTTGCCCATGTGCTTTTCACCTTCTGTGCCTTTGCGGCGTGGTGGCGCAAACCCTTGGATATATATGAGCCTATCCTAATTCCTCTGGCCGACAAACCCTCGGCGGCATCGCTCTGCGCTGCCATGTATCTACGCAGCACCATCGGTTTCCTGATGGACGGTTGTCTCCTCGAGTATTCGTGGCCTAGGCCAGACTCAAACATCGAGCGAAACCCAGACGCGACTGTTGACAACGAGGGGCATCACGCGATCACCAAAGAAGCACGCAGTTCCGACATCCCTACTATCACCTTAAAGGAGGGAGAGAGCAAACAAGGGTTCCGATTTCGCTACACTGATGGCGGTGACAAATGCTACGAGTGGGTCCCCAACTCCTGCTGGAGCTACAGCAGAACTCTCGAAATCTCCAAGGAGACACAGATATGTTACGACCTGGCACAGGAATCCATCCTGAAGCACACACCTCTACAATGTGACCCGTTTCAGACTTCTACCCGTGATGAGGACGAAGAAACCCCATTTACACACCTTGCCTTCCCCAAATGGCATAACGATTATCTCACAGTTACGTCGTCCAACTGGCCGCAGCGGATCAAAATCGGAGCTGCCATTTCAGGGACAGAAAAAGAAAAGGCCTTTTTAGGGCTTGTGGCTTCGGGTATGTTGTATGGCAGCATCCATCTCTTTGCATGGGATGGCCCACTACACAGCGAGACCGAGCTTATCCTCTGGCGCGTGGCTTCCTTCACGCTTGCCGCCTCCGGGGGCTTGGTTGTGCTCTGTGTCGCCGGATATCGCTTGCACAAGGCCTTGGAGGATTCTTCGTTTAGTTGCATTTACGCCCCCTTCGGACTGGCGCTGAAATGCCTGTGCTTTCTGGCTTTAATGGGTTCCGCAATGCCAATGATTTTTGTGGGTGTGCTATATTTGTTATCTCGAGTGTATCTCGTCATTGAAGGGTTCATCAACCTCCCTTTCGTCCCTGACGAGGTCTATCATCAACCACAATGGTCGAAATACTTCCCACATATCGGATAATTAGTCGCTACATTTTAGACTTAGAATACATAGTTAGCTCTTGCGCACAATAGACGTCCCAGACTGCTCATAATCTCTGATAGAAGAATTTTGGCTCCGTCTCGCAGCATCTCCGCCCGAAACGCAACTTGCGGCACCGAGGCCACGAAGATGAACCCCCCGGGACAGCTGGAAGATCGAGTGAAAGGGCCGTTCAGACGACGAGTGAGGAGATGGTCGCGAGAAGATGGCGTGGAGGGGAGAATAATCGGGTCAACCAATGATGAAGGCTTCACGGCGTGGGTCATAGGACCTACGGCGCAGAGCAACCGGGACAGCATTGTAGCCATCATCAAGAACGCCCTAGATTGGGAGAGAAGGAGCGGTGCGACATTCAACATACAGAAGACGGGAATCATACACTTCACTCGTAAGACCTACAAGACCGACACACAACCATTCATGATTAAGGGACAGACGATTGAACCCCAGGACCATGTCAAGATTCTCGGCGTGGTGATGGATGCGACTCTAAAATATAAAGAACACATTTGGAGGGTTGCGTCCAGGGGCTTGGAGGCAGCAATGGAACTACGCCACCTCCAGGGTTTGTCTCCATCAACGGCACGGCATTGTTTACACCCACAGTCGTCCCGGTGGTGGACTACGCCTCCAATGTGTCTCCCAGGCCCTTTCTTTTAAGCAGAGGTCGAAAAGATAAGCTTTTAATCACCAGATCAGTAGTTGGGTCGGCGAAAAGCGAATCCCTGGTGTTGTCTGTTCTTTTTTTCGCGTTCCGCGCGCTTGCGCTACGCAACTCAAAAGGCGCCTCATCGCCCCCGTCCACTTCTGCAGCTCACCTACCTCCAGAACCCCCCTGCGGACCCACGTTAGACAAACGACCACTGCCAGACGCTCGATCTGTTTGACATCCATCCGTCACCCTCCACCGCCCATCTCCCGTGCTGGGTTGGAGGTTGCACAAACGAGCCCTGGTGCGTCAGTGTTGGGGTTGACGAGACTGCTTGGCTATGAGAGAAGGCCTGCACCAATCCGAGTGCTTCCCTTTCTTACCATCCACAGCCGCGCAGTCCCGTCTACTCCGGCACTGCACCCTTCTCGACCAGAAATTTGACCATCTCGAGATGCCCACTATCTGCAGCAGCGTTGACTGGTGTCCAGCCGTTGTTGTTGGCCGTCGTGATATCGGCACCCTTTCCGATATGTCACCGCGCGCATCCCATCCAGTCTTGCAACCTTCCCCACTTCCCTGAGCCACTTGACATAGCAGGAATTATGTACCCTACACACCAATTTTGTTTGTTTGATAGAGCCAACCGGCGCAGCGGAACCCTGCGGCGGCAGATGCCCCCTCGATAAGGGGTTGCGGAAGGCCGTGGATACGATCGAGCCCCTAACCAGCAGAGTTTGAGCATGCCCAGGCTCAAACACTCGGGAGGCATGGGTTTGGCAAGGTTGATCCCTGGACGATCGGCTTCTTGAACAGCAGCTTGATTTGCTCATTGTTATCTGTGTTGGTTGTTGATTCTGTCCTCCCCTCCTCGGTCACTTCAACCTGAAGGTAACCATGTGGGATTGTGCTGCCGAGAATCGGTGCCCCCACTTTATTCCGTGCGGGCAGGAGAACGGCCCGAGACCCCCACGGGTTTTGGGGGTCATGGGATTCTGGGATCCTGGGGGCACCGTTTTGCTGCGTCTTGGACTCTCTCGTTCTGACCCTCCGTTCTTCATGAGTCGGGCCTTCTGGGTTTTCAAGAGGAGCGCAGAATCTCGGTATCTTTGCTCCCAACTTCACGCGCATACATAATCGTTCCGCTGCATCATCCATCAGCCAGGCTCCAGAATCAGCCTCAACCAACCGATCTCAACCGCGCTGTCGGTGTTGCGGACAAGGCAGTAGACGACACACCCAAGACCATCCCGATCGAGCGGCTATGTTCGCTCCTTGTTTGTTATCCCTTCAAGAGACTATAAGTATATACCGCGAAAACACGGCCATGACTACTTTAATTGTGCCAGGCACAGCAATGTTTAAACGCTTCTCTCCTGCCTCATGTCCTCGGGCTTACCCTGCGAATTGCCATTCCGAATAACCGTCTCCTGATGGAGCTGGGTAGCAGACCTTACCCCGCCGATGTCGTTCTTACTTCGCAATTGCTCATTGGCGCCACCCTCGACGTTGCTGGAGCTTGGTACTGGACATGATGGGTGAGATACGCTCTCCCGGGTGGCGTGTTCGCTCCCGGTAGCTACAGCGCCAATATTGGAGGATTTATGAGCCTGTGAGAGCGCAAAGTCGCCAGAGTCAAAATACGTTCGTCTCTGGAATCAACAATAACATTAGAATTAGCTTAATGCGAACTAGCGAGCGGCGCAAAGAATTATCGTACGTCTAGTTGGTGATGCAGAAGGCGCTCTTTGGATGGTATCTGTCTATACAGGCGCTGAGCATGATGCTTATCGCTCTCAGTGTGTGGCTTCGTGTTTTGTGACGTGTCCATGCCGGTAGACTAGTAAATGCCAGTCGGTGGTTGAAAGGAGGAGAAATCACGCTCCAAGGCGAAACGTCATCAATGTGTAACCTCGAGTGGACTAGCTTATATATAGATCTGTACACGTGACGAGTCAAAGGCGGGACTGCTCTGGCTAGATTTGAAATCACTAACGGCTATGATCGCCAACAACGCCTACGGTTTTCAGCCTCATTTGAGAAATTCGGTGAGAAATACGGGGCTCCTTACTATCATATACTGTACTACGGAGGTGTTGGCCAGGACAATACGTTGGGTGTCAAAAGAAAGCACAAACAGCTTCCCGGCCTCCTCCCACCGGCCCTGGTTCCAGTACGTCACCGCCAGGCTGCCCATGCTCATCAGCGTGTGTGGATGGTCGGGGCCCGAGTTTGATCTCGCTGGGTTCCATCACCTGCACTTGCAGCTTCTCTGGACAGCCAATATGGGGACAGCGGCCAGTACTACAGGTTCAACGTTGATCAAGGGTTGAACGATA
>Ga0247824_10002350_pt1 | contig 10552 bp, 12 predicted proteins | sample 13C_PalmiticAcid_FD_194412 | JGI IMG/M metagenome (GOLD analysis project Ga0247824, IMG submission 194412) | Soil microbial communities from agricultural site in Penn Yan, New York, United States - 13C_PalmiticAcid_Day48 | ecosystem: Environmental > Terrestrial > Soil > Agricultural land...
GCCCTCCTCCATTGCTCTGCCCTCCTCCATTGCTCTGCCCTCCTCCATTGCTCTGCCCTCCTCCATTGCTCTGCCCTAGGCACGCACCGAAAAGTGTTAATACAATTTAGGCTTAGCGTTAGGAGTTTACTTTTTTTTTTTTTTTTTTTTTTTTTGGCTCCCCCAAGCGGTACATAGCCAACAGGGAGCACAGTGTGGAAGGCCACACCTGTCGCAATACGATGATGGCCGAGTTTTTTGGGAGCTGGTGTTTGCCATCCGCCAACCAAACTTCGTTGCGAGGGACACCGTCGAGGAACTCTATCAACGGAGGACCGACAGCAATGGTCGTGCGATAGCCTTTGTCGATGACTTTACAGCTTGGGTCACAGGTCCAACAGCGCAGAGTACCCGCAAGGGTATCGACGCGATCATTAACGATATCCTGAACTAGAAGAGGAGAAGCGGAACGACATTTAAAGTTCGCTTTAGCGCTATAGGAGGGACGTATAGACACCACGGTTAACAAAACGGCAACAGCGCAGATAGGGACAGAGCGGGCGATGCGGATCGCCGTAAGTAGCTCCGGGCGAAACAATATGGTAGCAATAGGAGGGGTTGTCCGTCTCCCGCTCTCAATACGTGGGGGACCGAAAGACGAGACCTCCCCTTCCTACTTCTCAGGTCTCTTCCGGCCAGATGACTCCCTCGTCTGGACCCCATGCATCCTCACGTCCGATCTGATGATCAACATCAATGGCGCCGTTGACAACGGTTAGTGACTGCCAAGGGGTTCCCAACAAGAATGTCTCAGTCACTCATGATTGGGCGAGCTTGCAATGAAGAGCGACTTGTATTGACAACTGAGGACCTCCCAGAGTTCCTCAGCACAAGTGACTTTCTAGCTACTAATTACATTCATTCTGCCCGTCGTAACATCCGTCCTTTTTAGCAGCTATGCGGGAACAGGAGGGGAGTTATTATACAAGTACCCCAAGGAACAATCACGACTGCTCATCTTTCTCCCTAGTTTCCAACTCAACTCTTTCCAAGCCAGAACTTCTTAACAAACGACAACCCTTCCTTCACCCAATCACTTGAAAGGTCATAGAACGCATCAAACCAATGCCCGCCTGGATGAACGGTGTACTTGACCTCGATATTTTGGTGCGCCTTCTGGAGCCTGTCGACGAGCTCGTCCGTCGCAGCCTTTGCCACCTATTTAATACGTTGAGATGAGCATGTCTAACCAAGCTGGACGAAACAAAGAAGACTCACAATCGAGTTTTCAGTCCCTTGCATGATCCAAAGAGGCGGAATATGCTCAGCCTTGCGCAGTGCATACTCCAACGTGGCTACCTTACGGTCTTCCGACGAGCCCCAGTTCTCTCGAAACCTCCCTGTGGCCGCGATAGCCGCCCCGAACCTGGCCAACTCCGGGTACGGCGACTGGGTGCGGACGGCCCCGGGTTTGACATTCTTCATGTAGTCGTCAACGACGGCATTGAGTACGGAGTCCGCTTCTGCTCGACGTGGACTGAAGCTCGGGATGTCGGGGTACATGGCAGGGTACTGCGCGATGGCCGCTTTGATCTTGGCATGAGCATTGAAGAGAAATGCGGACTGCAGAGCGAGGTAGCCGCCCCCGCCACCGCCCACGACAAGAATCCGGTTCAAGTCAGGGGCAATGCCTGGCCACTTCTTAGCGAGGACGGATGGCATCTCTTGGTGCAGCCACTTCCAGAAATCGCTAATATCTTCGAGGATATCGCCGACCTTAGCTTCAGGGGCCAGGCGGTAAGCGGGTGAGACAAGAACGGCATCTTCTGCCACGGGGAGTTCTCTAAGCCTGAATAAGTTCTGTTAACTAGCGTTATTTTAAGCCTGCCAAGGAGGAAAAGAGTAGGTGAAGCTGACCAGTCGGACAACCAGGCCGGCTCCCAGTTGGTCCCGATGATAAGACCGCCTCCGTGGAAGTGTACAATGATAGGTACAGTCATCTTCTTGTCAGATAGAGCTCTCGGCACCAGGATGGCAGTCTCAATACCAGTACCGTTTACCACCTTATAGTCGACGTCGATGCGGTCGTAGTTTTCCTGTACCTCGAAGATATTGTGCTTGATTCTCACATTTGTGAGAAGTTCCGCTAGGGTAGCTTCCGCCATGTTTGGTGAAGATCTCTGTGAAACGATAAGATGAGGAGGAGGGAGTGGCAGCGCAACCAATAGTTCAAGGGCGGGTCATTTCGCGGACTAATTACCATGCGGGAATCGATTTATACTCGCAATATCTTCTCCATTCCAAGCTACTGAACCAGTAATGGTCTGTCGTATCCGACGCAACCTCCACGTCAATGTAGGTCAGTTATTCGTCAAAGAGGCCATCGCCACAAGACCATTCGTATCTACGGCACGTCCCAACCCGACCAGGCGTCAGCCGGGGCCAACCCGTTGAATCAGCGAGGCGGATCCGAGAAGGGCAGTGCGTCCAGGCACGATGGTACCTTGGACGGTACCTTCCGGAATGTTCGTACGGCGCTATTCTTGTCAGCACCAGGAACAAGCTGTCGAACCAACCCAAAACGATCGATCGTCGGGTTGGCCACAGGCCACCCAACCTAGATACCCTGCAACACAAGCAGATAGGCTCGAAGCCTGACCAACGAAAAGCATCCTATTCGTCAAAACGGTTTAACGTATTTGATAAGCGAGTTGCGCAACTCGCTTATCAAAAGCCCCCACACACAGCGTTCACAATGATGCCCTCTCTCTACATCACCACCGTCGTCGCAGCGGACCCCCCGGTCGTCAAATTCGTCACCGCCCCAGACTCCCTCATCATCAATGGCATCACCCGCCACCCGACCAACCCCCGCTTGCTGCTCGCCGCCGACTTGACCCTCGGCGCGATCCGCCGCATCGACCTCCATACCCGGCGCCCACGACATCGCGTTTACAGACCCCCTGCTGACGCCCACCAGCACCGTGCCGGGCACACACCTCGGCATCAACGGTCTGCGGGCCTCGGCGTCAAGGGATGATTGGCCCCGAGCTTCGTCTTGAGAGTCTCCATCACCTGCACCTGCAGCTTCTCGGCCTCCTCCCACCGGCCCTGGTCCCGGTACTGCGCTGACGGCGCCGAGATGCCCCTCGAGCGCCTGCTGGTGCGCGCCGGTCGCCGTATCCCAGAGCCAGATGGTCCTGTCCTCTGAAGCCGACGCTAGCGTCTTGCCGTCCGGCGAGAACGCTACAGCGTTGACGGGGAAGCGATGCCCTTCCAGCGTCCGCCGGTGCGCGCCCCAGTGGTCTCTAATTCCAGCGGTCATTCTATAAAAGACAACCTTTCCTCCCAATATCGCTTTCTAATCTCGCTCAAAGTTGGGCTGAATATGAGTGCGGAGCCATATGTCTGCAAGGGGGCCCGCTCTATGGTCGATCCGTGACTGAATGCAAACTTCTCTGCGTCTTCAACCGCTCAAGAAGGCGAGGGTAGGTCGCGCGAGCCGGGTGAGCAGGGTGAGCCAAAAGCGGCGAGTGCTCACCCCGGCTCACCCGGATTGGCGGGTGAGCCGGAGCCATGCGCGCAAGAGTGAATTATTCCTTCGGGGAATATTGGGTCTTGTCGGATGCGGCGCGGCTGCGGGGAAGATGGTATGTTCCGTACCGCGTAAGACTGCATCCTCTTTCCTCCAACCTGGAACCTCCACCCTCGAATACAGTGTCAGCTATCATTATTCCATACCAAAATCTGACTTCCCTGCCGAAACAATGTCCTCCAGCGGCACAAACGCAACGCTGTACCCCCCACCTCCAACCGACTCATCGTGCGTACCAGTTGAGCATCCGCTCAGGGTAACCCACGTCCTCACCGGTGATCCGGATGTCTTTACAAAAGTTTATCCGCTATGGATGCCGCCGCCTGGCTGGGCTCTCTTCGGAGGCATCCTGATCGGCGCCGCGGTCAGCGCTGCCAACAGACTGTCGCCTTCGGATTCGTCATCTCACACATGCACTGCACCTTTCTTGCCCCTCCTGATACCAACACGCCCCTCTACTACCGCGTGTCCCGCTCGAGCGACCAACGCTCGGTTGCCTCGAGAGAGGTCAAGGCGGAGCAGGGTGACACTATCTTCTTCTCCGCCCAGTGCAGCTTCTCGTTGGCGGGACGGCTCGCTCCCGTCATCCACCATGCCAAGGTGCCTGAGTTGGAGAAGAGGCGCCTCGAGGTTCCACCCCCCGCTGCCCTCCTCCACCACTCTGCCCTCCTCCACCACTCTGCCCTGCTCCATTGATCTGCCCTCCTCCATCACTCTGCCCTCCTCCACCACTCTGCCCTCCTCCATTGCTCTGCCCTCCTCAATCACTCTGCCCTCCTCCATCACTCTGCCCTCCTCCCTCGCCGCTGAAACGCCACGGGGGCCACCCCGCGGAAATAGAGTCTGCAGCACGCGTAAAATTGTTGTTTGTACTGGAGTTGCTCGGGTAAGTCGAGTTCTGCTTCGAGTTCTGCATTGAGCTCTTTAAGGAACCGAGGGCCTTGCTGCCGCGGCGCAGAACCAGCTGCACCAGCGGGCGCAGGATGGGGATCGATGATGCGATGAGGATCGTGCTTCCCTCGATCCTGCAAGGTCGGGTCAGATATAAACGAGCAGGATTGGATGGATGGGGGAAGGGATGCAATTACACGGTCCAGATGACCAAGTCAGCTGTGTCATCTGGGCGTAACGTCAGTCTGAAGGGCAGCAACCGCGAGGGGAGGGGGTGGTAGGCGTACACGAGAAGTCAGGACTTCCAAGTGACGCGACTTTTGTTGCTTTGTAGATGGCGACGACGCCAGAACTAGGACAGTTGTTAGACCGAGAAACACGACGGGGGATGGACGGCAGCTACCTAGCACCAATACCCAGAGCGACACCAAGGGCAACCTTCTTCCACGTGGCACTGATACCGCTAGGAACGGCAGGCGCAAGCTCCTTCCTCAAGGACATCTGAATGCGAAAGAGGATGACGGATGGATAAACAGCCAGATAGAAATCCACAAAAGCCGAGTAGGCTTCGAACTAATTAGTGCGGGTCCTCTCAGTGAGCTTGGACAAGTTCGCCCACCTGTAACAGCAAGGCCGTAGTTCACGAGGATGCTGATATCGAGACAGGTGCCTTGGACCGAGAAGTCCCAGATAGAGCGCGTTGGCCTGCACCGCCCCAGTAGGATACCGATAGCAACTATAAAACCCAGTTGGCACAAGATAACCATAGTCCAGAGAAAACATTTATGAAACGGGCCAGGATGTAGGATGCGCATGAGCAGTACCACGACGGCCAGCTTGGGAAGGCAAAACGATAAAACGCCGGGACAAAAGGCTATTGTAGTCCAGAAAACCGCGCCTTCTTGCTGCTCTGTCGAAAGGAGTGCAGTGTGTTTTCCATTGCCGAAGGACACGACTGCCACTGTTGACATGGCTGTCGAGATGTAGCCGCAGATCTGAAGGCAAAGTTAGATCTAAACTGCGGGCTACCACCAACAAAACATGACCTGCCACGTACCAGTGCCACGAGAGAGAAGTAGTCGTCGCTATGAAGCTTTTTCAGCATCACGCCTCGAACATACAGCCGAGCGGTTACAAAGACGGTACTGAGTGCGGTGACACTCCAGCAGATGGCAACGATTGATGGGCCCTTGTCCTGCGCTCTCCAATCATCGGAGCCGATGGAATGATCCTCCATGTCCCGCGATCCGCGGGGCACCGGAGTGGATGATGCGGACGACGCGGACGATGATACGGAGCAGGGAACATGAATAATAAGAATAAGTTGGACGCAGGGCCCTTGTTTTGGGATCAGAGGTCGCAGACGTTGGGAACCGGCGGGGTGGTGTCCCGGTGCCAGTAAGGGCTATACTCGAGCGGTAGGTCGCTGTTGTTGCAATGACTTTCGAGCTGGCTGGTGGCGAAGTTCGTGTGAGGGTTCTGCCCACGCCACACGCGCCAGACCGCCTAGACCACGTCAGATGGAAAATCCTTGCACCCGCAGCCACTTGATCCTCCATTCGACGCCTCTCCAGCTGGGCATCAAGGAGGGCCAACCACCCACCTTGCCACCACTTCGTCGTGCTCGTTTCTCGTCGCCAAAATCCATCACGATCCGACTGGCTCAAGGTGCGTGAAGCGAGATACACTGGGACTCATCCGCAGAGCATGGAGTGGGGCCCTGTGGAACGGAGGATCAAGAGACCACCACGAAGAGGCACCGCCTAGCGAGACAGAAGAGCAACGGGACCACGAAGTGCAAGGACAAGCCGGCTTCAACGTCAAGGAGGGCGAGGTACACGTCAGCGGACGATGCAATGATGCTTTAGCTGAGGGGGTAGGGACTTTCTTGGTCCGCGGTCGCCAAGCAGTTCCCGGGGCGCAGTGCTGGGGCTATTCAGGTGAGGTATCAAACCAAGTTCAAGCCTGTCAAGGAGTGGGAGGTAGAAGGGATTTGCGGCAGGAGGAACGCTGGATAACGGCGCCGTGGAACTGCTTGTGAAGTGGGAGGGTGGAGAGGAGACATGGGAGCCTCACGAGAACATGGCAGAGATCAAGGCGCTTGACGAGGATGAGCGTATTCATGGGCGTGGTATTGTAGATACGGTGTGTTAGCCCACAGCGCTGAAGCCCACAGCGTCAGGGCCCTTCCGGCTCCCCGGCCGACGTCATCGAAATCCTCGCCGCAGCCGTTATAAGAGATGTTACGTAGCTGTGACACAGCCCCGGTCGGCGCAGCCAGCCGCGCTCAGCCATGCAAGGACACAGCCACATTCTGGAGTCGACAATTACTCACGCACTTTTAAAACCCCAGTACCCGAACATGACGATCATCAGGGAGCCTCCTCCTCAGTAGCATACTGTCCGGAGACGATTCGTTTGTACAAGGTTGCCATCCTCTTGCGGAACCGTATCAGGGGAGTGCTACCTCCCTGCCGTCATATATCTTGGCTTGTTTTGCAGCAGTGAACCAAAAGCTAAAGAGACTCGTCTATCCAAGCGATCAATGCCACGATACAATGCAAAAGGAGCACCAGTCGAGTCCGAGTCGTTGCAGTTGGAGGGTTAGGGTTGGCCCCTTTTCGAGCCCTCCGCTCCCCCTTCAGCAACCTAACCCGACCCGTAAATGCAGGTCCAAGCCAGGGGTTTTATTCCCGTCGATATTTAATCTACCCGCCCGCCGGCAGTGGCCAGTTGGGAGACGTGCCGACAGGGCGGCTAATGGCCGAAAGCCGGGAGCAGCACTCCTCCCCCTGGCCCAATAAACCGTGCGTCAACTCCGCGTTGACTTGTAATTGCGTCGTCCAACTGGCCTCCAGTTACTCGTATCATGTGCCCCTCATTCCTCCAAGGTTTGTGGTAAGCCAGGGTAGCGCCAAGCTTGAGCTCTCATTAACCTTCCGGCTATTGCCTGGTCGGCTCAGGGTGAGGTTTCCTCGGCATTTGCGGGAGAATGGGCAAGCTCTCGTACAAAACGAGGAATCTGGGTCTTGAACTTGGTCTGGCTGGGTCGCCACACACCTTTCAAGATGGGCTGGATTCTTCAGCTTGCCGTTGCTGCTCTGGCGCTGACCCAGGAAGCCTGCCTGGCACACGCTCGGCAGCTTCGTGCTTCCCACGTCTTCGTCAACTCGCGAGATGTCGACAAGGAATACGACTACATCATTGTCGGTGGGGGGACAGCCGGGCTGACGGTGGCTGATCGTTTGACCGAGGATGACGCCTCCACGGTGTTGGTGGTTGAGTATGGCGAGCTGAGTATGCTGGATCCTGGTTCGGGTCGTTTGCACCCCCGTTTCTCTGATGCTGACGCTTTGAGGACAGGCAACTCGGCCTCCATCTCAACCGTCCAGGGTGGCTTCATGGGCATGGCAGACGCGGCACTCATGTACGACATCCAGTCCGTCCCACAGCGAAACCTTCAGAACCGCACGATCGCGGTCCTGGCAGGCAAGGTTGTCGGCGGATCCAGCGCCGTCAACGCCATGATGACGGTCCGCGGCACGGCTGCCGATTACGACAGATGGGGCAGCTTCTTCAGCACCAGCTCGCACTGGAGCTGGGACGGCCTGCTGCCGTACTTTAAGAAGGCGCTGAACTTTGTCCCCCCTGACGCCGCGATCACCAAGTCGGCCAACATCACGTACGACACAGCCTTCTGGGGGAACACATCTGGTGTCCGCGCGGGGTGGCCGTCGTTCCAGTTCCCCGGCACCACGGCCCAGATGGACAGCTTCAAGGGCATTCCGGGAGTTCCTTTTGCCAAGGACAGCGGGTCCGGCCAGCCCGGTGTCTACTGGTACCCCACGTTCATGGATCCTGTGCTCGTGGAGCGTTCGTATGCCAGGACGGGACATCACGATGTGGCGGTCAAGAGAGCGAACTACCACTTGGTGGCTGGGTCCAAGGTGACGCGGATTGTGTTGAACGGAACCACGGCGACGGGGGTGTCCTTCGTGCCTGTCAGTTCAGGGCCCGTGTCGAATCACACTGCACTGGAAACTGTGGTCAGGGCGAGGAAGGAGGTTATTGTTGCCGCTGGTGGCATTCACAGCCCGCAGGTCCTGCAGCTCAGTGGCATCGGACCGCGCAAGCTGCTGAGCTCGGCCAAGATTGAAACCATCGTCGATCTTCCCGGCGTTGGGCAGAACTTCCAGGTGTGTGACCGCATTTGACAGAGAGCGCCCCAAAGCTAACACTCTCAGGACCACCCGATGATTCAAGCGACATTCATGTGTAAGTAATACCCGTGACCTCCCCCTCGATGTCCCCTCCTAACTCCCACCCAGACCGCAGCTTCACGCCCCGCCCGTCCCCTCAAGATCTCCTGACCAACGCCACCTTCGGCGCCTGGTCCGACGCCGTCTGGGCCGCCAACCGCACCGGCCCCAACTCGATCGCGACTGGCAACGCAGCCGCCTGGCTCCCCTTCCCAGTCATCTCCTCGCGGGCAGCCAACCTCTCCGCCACGCTCGCCGCCCAAAACCACACCGCCTACCTCCCCGCCGACACCGACCCAACCGTCGCCGCCGGCTACCGCGCGCAGATGCTCTCCTACGCGGCCGCGCTCGTGGCCAACACCACCGCCTTCTACAACCTCGTCCTCACCGGCGGCAACACCAACGGCATCGTCGTCGACCTGCACCCCCTGAGCCGTGGCACCGTCACCCTCAACCCGTCCGACCCGTACAACTCGGAGCCCCTCGTCGACTACCGCGCTCTGTCCAACCCCCTCGACGTCTCCATCATGGCCGACATCGTCCGCTTCACGCGCCGCTACCACCTCGACAACCCGGCGACGCGCGCCTGGGCCGCGACGGAGCTGGCGCCGGGGCGCGCGACGCAGACGGACGAGCAGTTTGCCAAGTACATGGCCGAGACGCTTAGTCCGAGCGAGTTCCACCCCGTCGGGACGTGCGCGATGCTGCCGAGGGAGTTGGGGGGCGTGGTGGATGAGGAGCTGAGGGTGTATGGGGTGAGGGGGTTGAGGGTGGTGGATGCGAGCGTGATGAGCACGTTGGTGGGGGGGAATACGTGCCAGACGGTGTATGCGATTGCGGAGAAGGTGAGTGATTCTGTTTTGTGTTGGGTTTTGTTGGGTGACCCGTGTTGTTGATGCTGACTTCCATTGATTGACTTGATGCTAGGCTGCGGACCTGATTCGGTTTGGACCGCCCAAGGTCGCCACGGCGTAGGCTGAACTGCTCGATGGGAGGATGAAAAATGCGTGAATTGTCTGGTATGAGAGCTGAGAGACATGAAGATTAATGGTACACTGTTGTACAAGGTCCGCAAATGCGGCAATGAGTTGATACCACCCCCGAACGCCTCCTATCAACGCCCTGCTGCCTGAATCCCTTGCGCCTTCTTAAAGAACCTCCTGATGCCGGTAAAAATCAAAATCGATCGCCCGATGAAGCGGCCAAAGAGGAGAGGCAGCCCAAACTTGAACCACGTAAGCGGCTTCATCAACCTGGCCTCGGGCAAGATGCTAAGGTCCTTGCTCGTGCGCCCCTCGGCCGGCGCGGTGTGGATCGCCTTGCCCGTAAACGCCTCAACAGCCTCCAGCATGATATCCACCGTCTTCTCCGGCTGGCTCAAGAACGGCGAGTGGCTCGTCTTCAGCTCCCTGTGCTCAATATTCCCGCCCATCTCCCGCGCCATGCCAATCCCCATCCTCTGCGCGGCCACCGGCAGACCCCGGTCCTCAATCGTGCCGATGTACCACACGGGCACGTCCTGCCAGCCAGCATATGTGTACTCGGCACCCTCGTACAGCGCGCGCAGGCTCTGCGGCCGCAGCTGCGACACCCAGTACGTGGCCTCCTCGTCGGGCACGTCGTGGTAGAAGAAGTCGCGCGGCGAGACGACCAGCTCGGCGAAGCCCGTCTCCTTGTTGACGCGCCACGCCGGCGGGGGGATGCCGAAGAAGGGGTCCATGAAGCTCATCCCCGCCAGGTTGCAGCCCGAGGCGATGAGGATGATGCCGACGACGTGCCCCTCCTTTGCGGGGGTGGCGGCGGGGGTGTCTGTGTCTCAGGCGGTGAG
>Ga0247824_10002351_pt1 | contig 10552 bp, 12 predicted proteins | sample 13C_PalmiticAcid_FD_194412 | JGI IMG/M metagenome (GOLD analysis project Ga0247824, IMG submission 194412) | Soil microbial communities from agricultural site in Penn Yan, New York, United States - 13C_PalmiticAcid_Day48 | ecosystem: Environmental > Terrestrial > Soil > Agricultural land...
GCTGCTATGCTTCCCAAGAACCTTGGCGGTGTGGTGGACGAGCAGCTCGCCGTCTACGGTGTTCAGGGGCTCAGTGTCGTTGACGCCAGCATCATTCCGGATCTGCCGGGCTCCTACCTGCAGCAGACTGTGTATGCGATCGCCGAGAAGGTAAGAAGGCATCCAATTCCAGAAGCGTGACAATTGCCCTTTGCTAACAGAAACCAGGCCGCGGATCTCATCAAGGACAGGGCGTAGGTGTGGGTAATGTGTAATGTAATGGCTGAACCTTGAAATGGAATCGTCTATCATTGAGAAACGCCAAGAGGAAAAGTCTAGTCAAAGACATCCGTAGCATACCGCTCGTTGCGGACGCTCTCATACCACTGCGTGACCCCCTCCTCCGTCACCTGTCCCGCCACGATCTTGCCCATGGCCTTCTTGACCTCGTCCCCAACATGCCGTGACCCGCACACATACACCATGGCCCCGCGCTCCCAGAGCGCCTTGACCTCGTCCTTGTCCTGCCAAAGCCTGTCCTGCACGTGCTTGCACCCACCAGCCTCGGTCTCCCCGTTGTTTGCGACGCGACTGTACGCCCTGCGCACGTCGACGGCGCCCATCTGCTGCCAGCGGTCGAGCTCCTCGCGGTACAGGTCGTCCATCTGCGGCCCGCGGCACCCGAAAAAGAACAGGGCGGGTGCGAGCCGGCGACCCTTGGCGAGGAGCACCGCGCGCTCCTGGATGAAGCCGCGGAAGGGCGCCAGGCCGGACCCCGCGGCCGCGCAGATGATGGGCGTCTTGTCCATGACCGCCTCGGCGGGCAGGCGGAAGGTCGAGTGGGACTGGCGCACCGAGACATTGACCCTGTCGCCGGGCCCGAGCGATGCGAGGAAGCCGGTGGTGACACCGATATGCCTGTTGGCCGGGTTGGCCAGGGACGGCGCGTCGACCAGCGTGTACGAGAGCGTGGCGCGGGCCGGGTCGCTGAGCGGCGACGAGGAGATCGAGTACTGACGCGGGCGGATGGGTGGGAGAAGCGAGAGGAACGCGCCGAAGGGGAGAGATACCGAGGGGAACCGGTCCAGCAGGTCCAGCACGGAGGCGCGCTTGCGGTTGACCTCGTCGGCGTACGCGGCGCCGGCAAGACGCTTGAGTTCTTGCTTTGTGGCCTCGTCCTTGGTCGCTTCCGCCAGTCTCAAGATGCCCTGGCGAGAAGGTTAGCATGCGATCTGACGTTTGAAATTCATTTGTTTTGTCTTACCCTCTTCGTCGCCGGCTGCGCCAGCTCGACGTACGCGCCCAGCACCTCAAACACCGGGACCGGGCTCCCCGTCGGCAGCGCCGTCCAGCGGTCAGACCCGATGGTGATGTGCGAGTCCCACGACAGGGAAAAGTGGCGCATGACCCTGTTGATGCTCTCCTTGGGGTTGACGGGCAGCACAGCCAGGTAGTCGCCGGCCCGGTACGTCATGCCCTCGGGCAGCTGGATCTCGATGTGCTTCTTTGGCGGGGCATCACCAGCCGTGAGGAGCATCTCGGACACGACGGCGGCCTCCTTGACGTCCTGGCGGAGGGTCGAGGACCGGGGGCTGGAGAAGCACACGTCGAGGCTGTCGCCGAGGTCCTCGTCATCGGCGACCGGACCGGCGGCGCCGTACTTGGCCTCGATGGCCGGCCAGAACACGTCGTCCTCCCACTGCTCAAAGTCGGTGAACATGTCGCCCTCGGCCACGTCCGCGAGGCCCGTCTCGCAGAGCCGGGCCGCTCCCCGAGCGTCCATGATGTGGTCGACGAACTTGGGCACCTGGTGGAAGGTATGGGTCCAGTCGTGGTGGCCGCAGCCGAACACAGCGTAGGGGACGCTGTCAAGCTCTTTGCCCGAGAGCCCCTTGAGCCAGGCACAGAAGGTGGTGCCGTTGTCGGGCGGCTGGCCTTCGAACGAGGCCGTGATGATGACGACGGGCCTGCCGTCGGTCGGCAGCTTCTGGGTTGCAGAGTCCATGGGCTCGACAGTGGCTGAGAAGCCGTGAGATGATGCGTCGGTGGCGAGACGCTGGGCCAGGCTCTCGCAAGTCCCCGTGTTTGAGCCATACAGAATGCTCATGGGCTTCCCGTTGGCCCTGTTGGCCCTCTTGGAGGCTGACGGCTGGCCGTTCCGTGCTGTCGAGCCGGGGGAGGCCTGGGAGCTTGGGGCGGGCTTCGCAGAGAGCCGGTGCTCCAGGTCGGTGGGAGTCATGCCGTCCCGGAGAGCGGCTCGCATGTAAAAGTCCTTGGGCTTGGTGGTGAGAGTCTGCTTGTACAGCAGCTCGTAGCTGGGGTCGTCGAGCGAGAAGTCAAAGTTCTGGAGCAGCATGGCGGTCGCCAGGATGGCCTCCTGCCATGCGAAGGGACGGCCAATGCAGGCTCGCACGCCGGTCCCAAAGGGCTTCCAGGAGTCGGGGAATTCCTTGGTGAGGCGCTCAAAGCCGCCGTCCATCATGCGCTCCGGGGAAAAATCCTTCGCGTTCGGGCCGTAGACAGCGGGGTCGAGGTGGGACTGGGCGAGGAGGAGGGCGAAGCGCTGGCCCTTCTCGACGAAGTACTTGCCCCCAATCAGTTCGTCCTTGTCAGCGGCCCTTGAGATGATGGGAATAGTCGGGCAGATGCGCAGGGTCTCGCGCAGCACGGCGGCGATGTAGGGGAGCTGAGGCACAGCATCAGGTCAGTGGTTGATCACGCATTGTCTGTGGCTCCACATTTCCCCCTTTTCGCTGCCCCTTTTCCCACCACCACCCACAACAAACACAACACCAGAAATACCATCACCTCTGACTCGCTGCCAGGTGCCTCTGCCGTGTGAAATATCCTCGTACCTTTGTCATGTGCTCCACCTTGATGGCGCCCTTGCCCACAACCTCGTCGACCTCGGCACGGGCCTTGCGGTACGCCTCGGGGTGCTTGATGAGCAGGTAAAACGCAAAACTGAGCAGCCCCGACGTCGTTTCATGGCCTGCCACGAGGAACGTGAGGAGATTATCCAAAATCGAACTGTCGCTGAGCTTCTGGCCAGTCTTGGGGTCGACGCCGTCCATCATGGCCGAAAGGAGGTCTTTGCGGTCGCCAGGATGCTTCTTGCGCACATCCAGGACGCCCTGGGCCGTGGAACGCAGGGCCTCGATGTCATCCCAGTACTTGCGAGTCGCCTGGCGGTAAAATACCGACGCCATGGACGGCCGCATGGCCCGCGAGCCCGACTCGGCCAGGAAGTCGCCCATGGCCTGGATGAAGGGGTGCAACTCGTCGTGATAGTACGAGTTGAACCTGAAGTTCATGGTGCAGAGCGAAATGGTGTCCAGCGCGAGCTTTGTGAAATCATCCGTGACCATGATGGGCGTGTCTGGACCGTGGCGCGCCCACTTGAGGGCAAGCTGGGAGGCGATCTCGTGCATCTCGGTGAACATGCCCTGGATGGAGACTGGCCCAAACGCGGGCATCAGGACCCTGTGGGCGATGCCCCAGTTCGTCTCCTCCTGGCGGGCCGTGAAGAGGCCGTCGTGCACGCAATTCCTGACCTCGGCGAGCGGGCCCGCGACGGGTTTGTGGAATCTCGTGTCGTCGCACAGCTCGTGGACGAGAGCTTGCGAGCTCTGGGATTGGGGTCAGCAAGATGATGTTCTCGGGTCTGTATCAGGGAACGTCTGTATCAGGGAACTGACGACGACAATGGTGGGCCCAGAGGGCAGGTTCAGGCGATAGATCTCCCCTGGAGAAACATGTGGTCAGCCCCATCCCGCCTCATCAGCCACCCTGCCCAAGCCCAGGGCCTAATTACCATATGTCTCAGCAAAGTCCTGAAAGGTGCGCAGAGGAAGCTCCGAGTCAAAGTTGAGAGCATTGCCCACAATGGGCAAGCCCGGCGGGGTGGGGATCGGGGTGGTGCCCGTCTGGCTCGTCTTGCGTTCCATCTTGCGCGAGTTGCTGCGATGCCGGGACAAAACTCGGGCTGCCATGATGGTGCTATGCGGTCGAGGTCATCCCCTCAAGGCCACCGTCCTGCGGATGCCATGTTTTATATCGACTGCGTGTTTTCTCCCATGCGGCCAAGTGGTGGTTTCACGCCGTAGCCCGGGCGCACCGAGTGCCCCTGAGCATGCTGCCCCCATCATCATCTTGCCCGATCGGGCCTTCGCCGACGCCGTGACGGCGAGTGTCGATTGCAGGTGGTTGCTCAAAGCGGCCCATCCTTGCCTCGATGACGAAGCAAGGCCGCTGAAACCAGGCCAAGTCCAGCACGCTCAGGGGCCAGGGCAGGGGGACGCAGCCGGGCTTCGGTAGCCTCGGCCTGGCCCCTGAAAGCCACCCGCTACTGTGGGTTACCCACAGCGAGCAGTGTGGGGGCTGCGGGGCGTTGGCGCCGTCGTTTGTTGGGCTGGCTTGCCGCCCGTCACTCTGGTCCCTTCACCGCCGACAGACAACCCGCCTGTGCATGCTGCCCGGCTCGGCGCCTCCGTCAACTTCCCGCCGCCTCCTCGTCGTGGCTTGTATTTTGCCACACGGCGTCATCGACATAAGCGCCGTACCGCCAGCGATCGGCAGGAAGACAACCGCCGTTGGCTGTCTCGGCCCGAGGTGATGCAGCACAGCAACCATCAGCGTCAACCCGCGCGCGTGCTCATCCTCTTGGGCAACACCCCATCACTGTCACCAGCCCAGCAAGCGCATAACCGGTCCTGCCAACGCTTGAACGCCGGTATTGTTTTGCATTTGAAACCTTCCTTCTGGTGGAGCACTGGAGCATTAGACTGCGGAACCCCTGAACGAAGCATTCGGGAACGAGCTTCACATGGGCTTGGCCAACTCAATCTTTCGACGCCAAACGGCCAAAACGAAAATGTTTCGTCTCTCAGAACATGCATAGCCCAGAGAAAGGAATGCCAAGGAGCCTTGAATCATGTTCCTCAAAGTAAAACCCGTCAACCATCTCATGAGGCTCATGTCAATCTCGTCACACAACCACCATTAACTAATGTCGGTGGCCAAGGCCACAACCTCGGCACGCCACGGACCACCAGCACTTCGGCGCTGCCCAGCAATCTTCACTGTACGTGACACTTCACCGCCGTTAAAGCCGCTCTGCGCATCCCAGCAACTGCACCCCTATAATCTACCTCCACGCGGGCGGCCTCCCCCGCAAAACCCCGCAGCTGCCCCTCGGTAGTATTGTGCTGTCCCTGTCCCGTCGGCCAGGTGGAACCCAATCATGATGTAGTCTTTCAGGATGGCTGTGCCGTTCTTGAGCATGTCCTTCTGGTCCGGGGTGCAGGTCTGGAAGACGTCCCAGAGGTAGCACTCGGCGTGGGGATGGACAGGGACCGCATTGCGGATGTCAAAGACGGTGCTTGGACCGCTGCTCGAGTACGTCGTCCCACCAGCTGTGGAGATTTTACCCGTCGCGATGTCCGTGTTGAACATGGCCCTCTTGAAGATCTGGTAGGCCGTTTCAGGTTGGTACCAGGGGGCTGAAGAACGCCCGTCAGTTCGACTGCACACGCTCCATCACATGCCGAGGCTTGCTTACATTCATGCCCGGCTTGGAAAACCCGGGAGAATGACAGATTCCCGAACTGCCTGACAACGCCCCCCACGTATGTCTTGTTGGTCTGGATGTTGGCGTAGCCGGCAGCTCGGAAGCCGCTGCTCAACCGGGACCGGATGGCCAGGCTGATTTGTTCGCCTCCCAACCCTTTGCGAAGACCGACACGTCAGAAACACCAGCACACTCGATCTCGGCTCGCGAGGACCTCACTCACAGTTGCATTGGTAGTCGCGGTCTCCGTACACCAGAGCAACCTTGACGCCCTGATCCAGGAGTTCACCCAGCGCTGCAAGATTCTTGCCGAGCACAAAGTCACCAGTGGCCATGAAACCTTGACATCATCAGAGGGGTTGCTCCTTGTCACTCCGAAAACCGCACTCCGAAAGACGTACCCTTCCACACGCCCATTGCCAGACCCGTAATGTTGATCGGCACACCCAACTCGTCCTGGATCGGCTTGGAGTTGAGGTACCCGGCAGCGTACTTTGGCGGGAAGGCAAGGGGCATTGTTTCCGTGATATCATAGACGTTCCTCTGTTGAGCATCATCAGTCTCGAGGTCGCTCCTTGCGACAAAAAGAAAACCGGCAGCTTACTCCACGCTTGTCCACTAAATCCTGTCTCATGGTGCTGAAGCAAGAGTTGCAAGCCAAAGAGCAAGCTTTGTTGACCTCGTCCATGTTTCCGAGTCCCGTGGGATCCTGTGCGTCCGCCAGGGCCTGGCATGCCTCGACACCGGCACGGCAAGCTGGGAACGCGGCCATGGACTCGTTGCACTCGGCCTCGGTGATGACTTGGATCCCATAAGTGTTGTTGTACGCCATCTGCGGGTACGACGGCATCTGTGTCAGCATGTCGATGCACCCGTTGAGGATCCCGACGGTGTCGACGCGGAGCATGACCGGGCCCCTGGATGCTGTCATCGGATTGGTGCTCTTGGTGAGTCCCTTGCTCTTCTCGCTGAAGAATCTCGCAAACGACGGGCCGTAGTGGCCGCCGTACGACTCGGACCAAATGCTGATCTTGTTGTCCTTGGGCTTGTACTGGGGAAATCTGTCAGGGCGTTAGCACGAGGAGAGGTCACTGCACTGGCAAGGGGTGAACCGCGAGGGAGACGTACTGCTGCAGCCAAACCTGCAAAAAGTTCCATGCAGCGAGAGCCGCTGTGGCAGTCGTGTTTGCCGTGGTCTTGAAGTTTTGGGACGAAAAGGTCCCACGAAGAAACGTCGAGTTGCCCGCTGGAGGTGGCGATGTAGCTGCCTTGTCCTGGATGACCACATACGGCAGATCTGTCTCATCGATGGCGCCGTTGATGAGTGTGTCGTACGAAAAACCAGTCTGGACGGGCTGGTCAAGATAGAGCATGTTCACTTCGTTTGTCCAGGACCACTGACTCAAGCTGGTCGTCGCTGAGTCCCGGTTGACCGAACACGGCCCATTCTCGCCGACGACGGCGGGAGACGACGGTGCTCCTGGGCCACCCTGGAGCCACAGCGAGAGGGGTGCAGTTTGCGGATTCTTGCGCGCCTCGACGAACCAGAAAAACGTGTGGATGTCGTAGGCTCTGCCCTCGGTGAGGTTCGCGGGAAGGTTGACATAGCCGCTGTAGGCCTTGACACCGGGGGTGGTTTCGCAGATGCGAGTCTTTTCGTCGCTGGTTAGTGAACATGACAGCGACCGAAGCTTCAGGACAGGAGACAGTACGTGCCTGTTTGTAGGACACAGACACTCGGGGGTCAGAGCCGACCGCACCACATGGCGAGTGTCTGCCGCGGGCGCTCGAGGACTGGCGGCAGATCTCGCCTTGATGACCAGCAGAGTGGCGACAAAGAGTTCCTTGAGGCATAATCCCATTGTTAAGGCGTGATGCGTAAATGGGCTGCAATGGTGACGTGAGCTAGGCCAGAACATCTCAAAGTGGGCGCCATCAACCGCGTTCTTATACCCAAGGACCCTAGGTATCCATCGTGCCCTGGGCATTGTGTGTGCCCTCCACGTCTTCTGCCAGGGTTCTGATGAACGAGCCAACAACAAGCTTGTCCGAGCATATCTCCTTCTGGATCAGGATGTTGACTTGTTGTGGATCCCCTATTCAAGACACGGGATGTTCATTCAGGGGCTTATTCAAACCCCTTTGCGGACCAGCACCGTCCCGGCTCTTGCCTGGTCCCTGGCCACCGCACAAAGATCTGTGCCTGCAGGACAGGACCAATAATTCCTTCTCGAAGCTTTCCAAGCCGAGAGGGCGGGCCGCCGCCATGCACAACACACTCCCGTCATTGTCTAAAGGACGGACGCCACGTGGATTTCGGAGCTATCGCCTCCCGAATTTGATACCGACGCTCCCGTCCCGCGGCCCCCTTCACCATCTTTCGTCATTTTTGCCACAGGAGCCGCACAAGCCTCCTTCCGAACACCGGCACGGTGGTTCAGGGCAAAACCCGACAGTTGCAGACTGCATGCTGGCCCAGGCCATTACACCCTTCACATGAAGCGGGAATTTAGGTCCCATGAGACGACTCGCACTGTCAAGGATGCACACAAGCCGTCGAGGATCCCGCGGTCATCGCCAGAGTGCGTGTCGGAGCCGGGAGGGGTTTCTTTTTTTCCACAGAGGAGTCTACATACAATGCTCGGCCTTTGTATCGTAGCATCATGATCGGCAGAGTTGGGGCGAGAAGAGATGTTTGCGCTGCAAGGTTGACTGCAAGCAGCATCATGCGAGCACTTCCGGTTGCATTGCCCACCGCCAGAGAAGAATCACATTGGCTGCCCAACCACCCCATAGGAATGCGGGTTGATCCAGATAAGAGTCGAGGTTATTCCTATCTCTAGGGGGGCTGCCATCAATCTTCTCCCCACATGCGGCACCTCTCTATGTACGAGTCAACAACGCCATACCCCCTCATCTCCAAACTGCCTACACCTCAGTCCGCCAGCACGTGTGTTGTCCTCCCAACACTTTCAACGCGAAACCCGATGCGCTCCATGGTCTCAATGTCAAGAACGCCTCGCCCGTCCAAGACCCAGTGTGGACGCTTCATGTGGTAGTAGATCTTTGTCCAGTCCACCCTGGTCCTGCGGCCTTGTTCTGTGTTGGACTCGAAGTTGGTTGTCGGAGTCCCTTCGACGTGGCAGTCGGGGCAGTCCTCGTCGCACGGTGGAATCGGGGAGAGGAGTTCTTCGGAGTATGTCGGTATTGCGTCGCGTGTTTGGGTCGGCTTGAGGGGGTTCTGCCCACCAGATGGGGCTTTCGAAGGCCCTGGGCCATGGTTCTTGAACTCGTCGAACTCCGTTGTGATCAAGACGGCGTCTGAGCCGCAGCATGCCGCGTACACATCCGAGTAGACAGTAACTGCGCCTCCGTTGCTTCGCAGTACCTCGTTCCCGGCAAAGCGGCCGATCTCCTCTGTTATTTGTGTCGGAATGCAAAGCGGGTCATAAACACCGATCTCGGCGGCCCCCTCCTCCTCCAGCGCGCGGATGATATCCAACGCTGGGGACTCTCTGGTGTCGTTCGTGTCTTTCTTGAAGGCGAAGCCGAGGACCGTCACCTTTTTCCCTGTCAGGGTGTTGTTGAGGCACTTGACGGCGCGAGAGACGAAGCGGTTTCGGGCAAACTCGTTCATGTCGACAACGGCGCGCCAGTACTGGGCGACCTCGGGAAGCACCAAGGTCTCAGCCAGGTAGACCAGGCTCAAGACGTCCTTCTTGAAGCAGCTCCCACCAAAACCGATGCCGGCCCTGAGAAACTTGCTGCCGATGCGGGGATCCGCCCCGATCGCGCCAGCGACCTCGTCGACATTGGCGCCCGTCTTCTCGCAAATCGCAGCAATCGAATTGATGCTGGAAATGCGCTGCGCGAGCATTGCGTTTGCCACGAGCTTCGCCAGCTCGGAGCTGAAGCAGTTGGTCGTGATTATCCGCTCCAAGGGGATCCAGCTGGCGTACACCGATGCCAATGCGGCGGCGGCCCGGCGGCCAGAACGGGTGTTGTTTGAGCCGATCAAGACGCGGTCCGCATGTAGGAGGTCGGTGACCGCTGTCCCAGCGGCCAGGAACTCGGGGTTACTGAGAACTTCAAAGTGGACGCCCGGTCGGTGCGTTGCAAGCTGTTCTCTTTGTCAAAACATAATCTTTCGTGGCTTGGATGGGCAGCTGGCGGAGAAGTCGAAAAGGGGTTCAAGGGGGCTCACCGTGTCCTTCACCAACTGCGCCGTCCGGCAAGGGACGGTAGATTTCTCAACGATAATGGCGCCAGGCCTTGCAAACCGGCCAACAGCAGCCGTGACGGCCTCGAATGCCGCCATGTCGGTGGCAGACCCGGCTCCGTGGCCCCTTTTCTTCGTAGGGGTATTCACCGCGATCATGACGAGATCGGCCTCGCCAACACATGCTGCCACATCGGTTGTGAACACCAGATTGGGGCTTCTGGCAACAGCGCTAAGCGGCAATGTTGTCTCGCAGCTCTCCGTGGGCGTGATGCCGCTGAGGGGCTCCCTAGAGCCGTCCCGAGTGATGCGCAGGATGGCGCTCAGGCCGGGCTCGTAGATCGGGGGGTGCTTCGAATTCCATCTTCGGATGCGTTTCTCGTCGCGGTCCACCACGGTGACGCGGATATCGGGATTCCGAAGGGCGATGACTGCGGCCGTGGGACCGCCTGTAATACACACAACGTTGGAACCTGGTCAGCCCAGTTTCGACTCTCAATCGTTTCGCAAAAACGAAGCAAATGAAACCCACCAACAAAGCCAGCACCAACGCAGCAGATGTTCCGGACAGGGTGAAATGCGGCGGCCGCAGCATCCAGAACTGTGGCAGCCAACGGACCAGAGTTCGGAAGGCCAAGGTCGGCCTGGGGCCGGAGCTCGGGGCTAAACGAGGAGCTGCCATCGGGGGTGGTGGGCGCGGTGGAATCATCCAACGTCGGGAGCTCCTCGCCGTCGATCATGAAGCGCTGGAGGGGTGCCATGGCTGAGTGGGGGCTGGCGAGGAT
>Ga0247824_10002352_pt1 | contig 10550 bp, 8 predicted proteins | sample 13C_PalmiticAcid_FD_194412 | JGI IMG/M metagenome (GOLD analysis project Ga0247824, IMG submission 194412) | Soil microbial communities from agricultural site in Penn Yan, New York, United States - 13C_PalmiticAcid_Day48 | ecosystem: Environmental > Terrestrial > Soil > Agricultural land...
GTGCCGTTGTTGGCTGGCGTCTTGAGTTTGGCGACCGCCGCCAGCGCCGCCGTGTTGTCGTCCCAGTGCTGCTGACTGCCTGGTGGTTAGCATTCAGCTTTGACGCCTGTCCGACAAAAACCCACGTTGGCGTGCTGCAAAAACCAGGAGGGCCGGAGAGCTTGACATGCTTGGCATCCATTCTGAACATGCAGTTAAGGATGCGTGGAAATTTTTTGATCCAGGGTACCGTAAGTCGTGGTTAGGACGTTGAAGATGTTGGGTTAGTTTCTTGTCTTGGGCTTCACCTTGGTCACCTAGAACAGAGGTTCAAGAGACGAGACGCAATCACCCGAGGAGCAGACCATTCCTTCCATGAGCTGAAGAAAGGCCACTCTTGAAGGGAGGTACGAGTGGTGTTGGGCGTTGTGAAGGAGCTGCCCCTTTCCCAGTGCAACTTCCCAACTCTGGGACGGAAACTTGAACAAATCGACACCAAAGGCGCAAAACCCCAAAGCAGGTTTTCCCTGGCGCTCCAAAACCGTTTACCCGAAGACTCGCTCTCGCTCAACCTCGGGAAGTGTTGTTGAGACTCAATGGTAGGTACATAAATAGAGGCCACGATGCCTTCCGTGTTGGGGATTGCGCCGGTCCATGGTGCTTCTTACAACCTTTCATCAAGATGTTGAGACGACTCCCCCCTCAGCTGACTGGATCTGTTCTTAACGTGCTGGCCATGGCAATGCTCTCACCCACTGTCTCCATTGGAGAGTACCTACTTACTTTGGTATTGCCACCCAGAAAGCAACCCTTGATATATGGGTCGCCGCCACGCCGACATTGCGGAGTTTGCAAACAAACATGAAGATTACACAGGCCTTACACACAACTTGAAAACGATGGAGTACACCCCGAGCGAGTAGCATTTCTGCGTATACATGACGTGACACTACTGCAAGTGTCTCCCGCTCAGTCTTTTACTGGCGTCAATGACTCCCTCTTGTCGTTGTTATATTGAACTGCCTTGCTGTAGGATGGTTGGCTGTTCTCATCGACCCAGCTCCTCAGTCATTTTGTTTATTTCGAACTCTCATTGTGACTTAATCAACTGTCAACGTAGCATGTGACGGCCGTGCACATGCAGAGTAAAACACCAGTGCCCTACAAAATACAAGCTGCTATGGCCTCCTTCTCAGGTATTTAATCCCCCTTGCCCCCTTGCCAGACAGTGCCTGAAAACATTCCACTGCAGACCATCTCACAAAACCAAGTCCACAAGACTGCGTACGGCCACTGTCAACCTTTGTCAACATCAAGCCCGTCCAAGACGTGAATTTCGACGTCCATTCTTGACAATGGCATTCAGCACCTCCTCCGCCCTCTCCGATGCCGAGCGGCACTTGCAGCGCCTCTGCGTGGCGGACGCAGCCCCCCTTAACAGAAATCACGACGACCCGGGCTCCGGCGAGCACCATCTCGTCGAGAAATGGAAGCCCACGACCAATGCCATGACGGAAGCCACGCGAAACGCCTTCGCGTCCAGCCCGCAAGGCACGCTTGGTGCCGAACCGTCCCGCGCCGACTTCCGGCAGTACCGGCACGGCGTCTTCACCCAGCTGCTCGCCGCCGTCGCCTCCGACCCGGACATCCCGGCCCACCTCACCTCCCCGCCGGTCGCCCGATTCGCCGTCAAGTTCCTTGATCAGCCGGACGCAGTCCGCTGCCCCTGCTGTTTTTCGGGGATCCGGTCCAGCATTTTGCTCGAGAACGAGCAGGGTGTGACCAAGACGGATCTGGTGAAGGGGGTCAGGGATTTTTTATACGGCGAGGCCGCCCCGCCGGTTTTCTACGTTGATGCAAAGGCGGGGCGCGAGTCCGAGACGACGAGCATGGAGACGGCGTTGGTGCACACGGTGGATTGGATCACCACCGCCCACAGCCAGAGGGGAGAGTGGGTCTCTTTCTATTCAGAGATGCCGCAGATCTCTATGTACTGCTCCCCGTCTGGGATGTTCAAGGAAGCGGTGGAAAGAGAGGAAAGAGATAGGGAGGAGAGGGGGAAATGGGAAGCTAATGGGGAGGATGTGGACATCGATGAAACTATGGACATGGACGAGGATGTGGACATGGGTTAGAAGCCGGAGGGGCATACCGAATAGTCAGCACCGGTCGTCAAGGTGAATTTGTATCTTTACTTCTCGCTTGTATTAGGGGCAATGTGTCTTGCTCAAATTCAGTGGTAAGGCCGTCAGGGTATTTCCCACACTCCGAGTCTTTCTTCAACGCCAACCCCAGCCCGACTGTTCCCCTGCCTGCCAAAATCAACGCTTAAAACACACACCCAATCCTAAAACGCCACTCCCATCGTCCGTGCCAACCCGCTGCAAAACTGAATCCGTGTGTTTCTTTTTCACCCCCTGCCGCTGTGAAATGTGTGCAGCTTCTCCAGCCCCGACCTGACCGTGTCATTCACCATGACCCTGAGGCCGGATACCCAGGGATTGTGTGAAGGCTGTTGCTGTGACGTTGGCCTGATGTCGGGGTGCTTGTGATGGTAATGCACCCGCTCGAGGCGCTCCATGTCCTCCAACATCATCTGGAAGTGTCCTTGGTCGTCCATCTAGAAGTGGTTGTGATTGCTGGTAGAAGTCTAAACGCGGTAAGTGAGGGCTCTGCGAGAACAAAAGAGGCAGCATACCAAGGTTCAGCCGACTTCGGTGATGGAAGTGAAGATGGTGTGTGTGGTTCAAATTTGTAACCTATTGATTTGTGATTGTGGTTTCGATGGACGACAAGACAAGACCAGGAAGAAAACCCAAAGTATTATATCTCCTCAAACAGAAATCCAGGCTGTGCATCCCCATGGCACCACAACCCGGGAGAAATACGGACTGGATTCGGCGGCCTGTCCCGAGTCAGGAGACCGGGGCGCGGAGCTCGCCACCTCGTATGTCCAACCGCACCACTGGCCAGAACACCAGAATCACGCACATGAACCACAGTCACGGTCACTGCCGAGGGTTCCAAGTGTTAATCTAATCCGCGAACATTGTTGCACAACGCGCCCAAAAAAATAGCCGCGAATTGACACTTCGGATTCCAGATTGAATTATACATTAATTAGTTACATCGAAGTAGTATCCTCACCCCCTTTTATTGATTGACAGGTCCTCCGCGCAGCACCGTTTCGTAGTACAGCCCGCGTGCAGCCAGCTTACAAGTGCAGCAGGTCGAAGACGGGGGCGAGCAGGCCGGTGATGCCGGTGCAGTCGCTGGTGATCAGGTTGACGCAGTCGGTGATCTGGCCGATGATGGCCTCGAGGGTGGCGTCGACGTGCAGGCTGGCGACGAGGGCCAGCGCAAACTCGATGATGGGGTTGGTGATGGAGACGATAAGGCCGAGGCAGGCCTGGAGCTCGACGCCGATCACAACGAGAATTTCTGCACCCGTCAGCATGTGTTGGCGCACACGGAGCGCGATGTGACTTGACTTACCGGCCTTGAGAGCCACCAGCGCCTGGAGGCAGACCTTGACCTCGGCGAGCAGCGCCTCGACACGGACAACCAGGTCGAGGACAACCTGCAGGTCGGCGGCGACGAGGACATCGGCGTCGAGGATGAGGCCGTGGAGAGTGGGCAGGCAGTCGAGGAGCACCTTGAGGTCGACCTTCAGCTCAACGAGGACCTTGACAAGGGCCTGGACGTCGATGGTGGCGCCGGCAACGATTTTGGCTGAACGGTCAGCAGAGATTCGTGCTTGATATTTCAACCAAACATACCGATGAGCTCCAGGTCAGCCTTGACCTTGGCCTCGACCGAGATGGCGGTCTCGAGAACGACGTGCACCACAGCGACGGCGTCGGCATTGTCGACGTGCCCAGGGGCGTGGTTGTCGACGTGCCCGGGGTTGTAGATCACGGGAAGGGCAGTGGCCTGGACGCCGGGAGTGGTGGTGCATGGGGTCGGGGCCGGGAGGCCGATGGAGGGCACATCGGGCTTGTCGCACGGGCAAGGCGTAGCAACGGGACCTGAGCGGGCATCGTTGACCGGAACGGCGACGGCGGAGCCAACCGCGAAGGCGGCGAGAGCAGTGCTGAAGAACTTCATGGTGCTGGTGGTGCTGGTGGAAAGGAAACTTGAGTCTGAAAGAGCGACTGTGGTGTGGTGATTAGGTATTAAGGGTAGTAGTACAAGTGAGGCACTGAAGCTGTTGTTGAGCGTGATGAGGAAAAGGAATGTCTGTCCCCAGGGCCATCTCGACATCTTAAATACTCGGCCGGTTGGGAGCTGCTGTGGCCAACACGGTTCTCGTCCTCATCGTTCGAGCGGTGATGGGCGCTCACCATTTCCGCAATCCTGGGCGAATACTGTCGCGGCCAACACATCAACAGTGCCCCTCCGGGATGCTTTCACTGTTCTCAGCATGGTGTTGATTGCTGATCCCAATAGCCCGCGCCAAGCCCCGCACCCTCGGACGCGATCGCCAGCCCTATGACTTGATCCGGAAACCCGGCCCAGTGGCTGTGTTTCAGATCCTCCTTGGGAAAAGCATGTCGTGCAGGCTGCCAGAAGCTCTGAGCAGTCCGCAAGATCTGATATGTTGAGCCCCCAACCACCGAAGGGAGAGGCCGACGTGCGGCTGGACCGCAGAACCAAGCCATAAAGGTGCCAAGGGAGTGAGTTGCTCGTGCTGATCACAAGCTTCAGCTCCACTCGGCTGCTGGGTCCAGATGCTGCGAAGTGGAGGCATCGTCTGGCAAGTTCCGCTGTCACTTACAAGACGGTCAGGGCCAGCGATCTCATCCTGTCATTGATCTAGACCCTGGAATGAAACACGCCAGGTCGACGCCAACCGTTGTGTTGGTGCAACACAAACGGATGGCGCGGATGTCCAGTTTGTGGCCGTTTGCCTGCCCCTATCATGATCGACAGCGCCCAGCTGCAGCCACAAACGCAACGGCCAGGGGCGCACATGTGTGCCCCTTGCATGCGGCTCACAGCCGTCAGGAATAAAACCAACCCAAAAGCAAACCGCCAGGCTGGGTCCGATTCCACTTCGGTGTCATTGATATCGCCGATCCCATCGGGATCGACCGTTATTTCTGCCCAGATAAAACCAAGGGGGCTCGACTCAATCGGACTCATCACTCAGCGGTGTGTGAGGTGGAGACTGATAGGGCAATGTCTCACAACCTGGACCGCTGGGTATCAACTTGTATGTATGCCTCCCGCGACCATGGGCCCGAATGCGTGGGGTTGCATCCCGGGCTGGAGTGTCACTTCCGGTGCCTGACTGGCGCAGGGGACTTCCTTGTCCACGAACCAACATGTCATCCAGCTGACTGCATCACATATACTGGATCTGGAAACCCAAGCATCCGAAGAGTCCCGGCCGAGAGTCATGGTGCCCAACGGCTCAGCGGAAGTGTCGATCCCTCTCAGGCCGGCGACCGTCGGGTTTGCACCTTGCTGACTCTTTCGGGGCAGCGGGATGTGCACATCATTTCGTGGGCGGCTCTTTCCGTCGAGCTCACCGCCAGCTGCAAGTCCAGTGCCTGAAGAATCCAGTCAGTCATCATCTCACAGAATTGGAGGTCCGCTGCCGAGCACATCACTCTATTATGAATCTATGATTACTCTTCAGAAATCGTCCAGCCCATCGCCCCATGCTACCTCTTCCCATCCTCGCACTCGCCCTCCTGCCTCCGCGTCTTCGCCGAGGGTGCCGGCAGGTACTTGATCCTGAAATTGACCGTGTCCGCCGTGTCGTACTCACTCCCAATCTTGGGATCCCCAAAGATGCGCAGCGCCTTGACGGCAAACTTGTACAGCCCCGGCGGCGCGTACGTGCCGTCATCCAGCTTGCCGTCCCAGTTGTGCTCAAACGTGCCGCGCGCATTCCACAGCAGCGGCAGGCCCTCGGGCTGGCCGATGGTCTTGGTGCCGAACACGACGCCCGCGTTCCGCGCAACCGTGGTGCAGTTGCTCATGGGCACGACGTCGACGCGCACGAGGGCCGAGCCCATGGACAGCGTGCCCACCAGCTTGGGCTGCGACGTGCTGTTACGGTACGACGTGTCATTGGCAAACCCGGGCGGTGGCAGCACGAACGTGACGTTGGCAGGGACGGGGGTGTTGTTGTTGTCGCCCTTGCGGCTGAGCAGCGTCTCGCTGGCGTCGAGCACGACGGCCGAGTGCATGCTGCCCGCCACGCCGAGGTAGGGCAGCGAGAGCCCAGAGCTGTCGGAGCCGTTGATGGCGATGTACCCCGAATAGACAGGCAAGCGCTTCGCGTCGAGGCCCTTGGGCGCCGTCGCCGTGACCGAGACGATCTTGCGCTGGCCAGCGGGGAGCGTGAAAGTGCTGGGCGAAAAGGAGAGCGACGCAAAGTCGGCCGTCAGCTCGCCGGGGAAGATCATGGGCGTGATGGAGCCGTCCTTGGAGAAGGTGTAGGCCGTGGCGGCCCCAACGTGGCTGAGCGAATACGTGACGGCCGTCTTGCCGGTGTTGGAGATGCTAAAGTTCTGCACGGGGCTGAAGTTGTCAGTGTCGTTGAACGAGATGCTCGACACGCTGAGGAGCGTCGTCACATGGGCGGCATCCCAGGCCTGGATCAGGCCGCCTCCCTGCTGCGCTACCGGAGCCAAGAGCCCGTTGGACTTGCCGCTGGACCGGAAGAGGTTGGGATGCGCCGTAGACGACAAGACATTCTCGAGCGTCTTGGGGTCCTTGGTGCCGCGGACGTTCATGAGCAGCGCGTAGACGGCCGCCGCCATGGGGCAGGCCATGGAGGTGCCAGAGAGCACGCCGTACGAGCCGAGGGCGCGGGGGTACGTCGACAGGATCATGCCCCCCGGCGTCGAGAACTGGGGCTTCACCTCCACCTCAAAGGTAGGACCCCAGCTGGTAAACTCGCTCAGGAACCCCGCGGTGGCCGTGTTGTTGAAGTAGGCGAGAAACTTGCCGGCCGTCGCGGGGTCCGCCATGTTGACCACCACCTTGGATCCGGCCTGGAGCGCGCTGATCCAGGTCTGGCCTTGCTCCGCTGTGACCATGGCAACGCCAGAGATGCCGTCTACCTTGGCCGACACGGTGGCGGTGCCCACAACATTGTTGTAGAACATGACGTACTTGGCCCCCTTGGCGACCGCGTTTTCCACCTTTTGCACAAAGGTGCAGCTGCCGCGGCGGACCAGCACGATGTGGCCGGACAAGTCCGGGGTGGACTCCGGATAGGGGTCGCAGCCGTTCGCAGGGTCGGACGTGTTGAAGTTGACGGCCCAGAGCGGCAGGCTCACGCCGGTCCACTCTCCCGGCTCTCCAGTGGTGAAACCGAAGGACTGGCTGGCCCCATCAACCGAGTAGGAACCATTGCTGAGCAGCGCCGGCGTGATGCTGTTGTCGACAGACGCAATGGCCGTCACCTTTTTCCCGTTGGCAGCCGTGGACGCGTAAAAGATGCCCATGGCGCCGTCGTTACCGGCCGAGACGACGCATGGCACGCCGTTCTCGACAATCCGCGAGACGACAGCAGCCCAAGGATCCTCGCTCCAGCCAGACGGGCCGCCGATCGAGGCCGTGATGATGTCGCTACCGGCCTCGTACGCCATGTTGTAGGCGGCGATCAAGATATCATTGCCAACGTCGCCGGTGCAGCCGAAGACACGGTACGATCCGAGGGTCACGTCCTGAGCGGCACCAATAATGCCGTACGGGTTGTTCGCCTGCGCGGCGATGATGCCGGCGACGTGGGTGCCGTGGCCATTGCAGTTGTCGAGCGGATCCGCGTCCGGCTTGGGCGTGTTTGCGCCGTTGAAGTCATCGCCGACCAGATCAGTGCCGTATGAGACCAAGCAGCCAGCGCCAAAGCAACCACCAAGCGCCGGGTGGAGGTAGTCGGTCTGTTGGTCAGCGACGCGTCCTGAGGAATGCAAGCCGGCCTACTTACACCCGTGTCGATGACGGCAACCTTGATGCCCTTGCCGGTGACGCCAGCATCCCTGAACTTGTTCACCTGTGTCATCAAATGCGTCGTGAACTCGTCGCCGCCGTCCTGACGCTTGGCAATGGCCTGGACCGCATCGCCCGTGGAATGCACGACGTGGTGCGGGACAGGGTAACGCCGGACCGGGAAGACACCCTTGATCTTTGGCATTTTAGCCACCTTGGCAGCCATCTTGTCGGCATTCTTGGTGTCTTTGAACTGGATGGATGCACCCTTGAACAGCTTGAACCGGAGGTCCTTCCGGAGTGACGCCTTGCCGCCGAGGGTGTTGACCAGCGCGTTGGAGTCCTGGTGAGTTAGACTTGGTCGCGCTCTGTCTGTCTGTCCGTCTCGGAGCCGAGTGCCCTCACCTGATCCTCCTCATACTCGACAATGTACGCGCCCGGGACGACGGACGGGGTGTTCGCGGTGACAGCCGCCACACGGGCCGTCACCGCGAGGAGCACGGCGGCCAAGTCGAGGCGGACCATGGTGCTTGCTCGGGGATGGGGAGGGAAAGGTAGAGACCGAGTGAGGACCCGCAGCTGGCGAGTGAAAGAATGGCACTCGAGACCGACTGCAGATCGTCTCGCAACCAGGACATGACGCGTGGTTGAGCCGGCGACATGATGGCACTTATAAGCACTGGTTTGCTCGCGGGCGGGAGGGTTCAGGGGTGTCTCGCTTCCCCACGCGCAGGAACGTCAAGGTGAGGTTGCGGCCGAATTTACCCAAATTCTTATCGCCGGGCCATTGGCGGCCCCTATTGGGCGACAGCGAGGCAGATTGTCCCGCCATGGTCTGGCTCGACAAGGCAGGTCGGCCATGTCGCAACCGTGGAATGCGACCTCGAAGGGGCATGCGATCGCTCGCCAAGCGCCGTTTAATTTGTGCGACGGTGGCCCACGGGACTTGTCTGGGAACAGCAGCTGCAACTCGGGCGGAGAAACAATGCGGTGCCACGGACCATGAGATGATGTGCACAGTCGACCCGTCTGGCGGGAGGCACCTTGCGCAGGATGGATGATCCGAATTAGGCTGAGCTTGCCGATCGCCCCCTTGGCTTCGTGATTCGCGGGCTAGTCAGGAGCAGAAGGTCAAGCGGGCTTTGATGGTGAGCGAATGCCATGTTCAGCCTCCGGCTCGGCTCTCGCATCGACTCCCGCCCAGAATCCTTGACGGCAGCGGCGCTGTGATGCCGCTTCAGGCAAGTGGAATCTTGGTTCGCGGGAGCATGCAGGCATCCCTGTCGCCAGTCCCGACTCCTGCCAAGTGAGCTTGATAGGCCAATGCCGACGCCCAACCAGGGACACCCAACCAGAGAAGGTCGAGCTCGAGGCGGCCCTTAGCGTTGGCAGAGTTGGAAGGAGACGAACTCGACGGATCTTGGTGCGCTTCGCGTGGGCTGCAAGGCGATGCTCGTGCTGGTTCCTGCAGGACGATGACACCTTCCTGGCCGAGCCCGCGATCCCCGCAATGTCCCTCGGCCCATGCCATCACATCAGCCGATGCAGAGCACTTGGTCAATGATGACCCTGATAAATCGCAGGTCGGCTCGAGGTTGGAAGCTTCAGGCTGTTCTGCTGAGCTTCAGTGTCAGTGGCGTGGAGGACGTGCAGGAGGAGCTGACGCTGCGATCCCTGCCCTGCGTCCCTGGCCCTTGGGCTGTTCATGCTGTGCAACACTCCAACACAAATCATGCCTACCGAAATGGCGGCCTGTCATGATTCGCCCGGCAGTCGGAGCCGCGAGCCTGCCAAAGAGTGGCAGATATGCCGGCGCGAGAGTGTTTGGGTATTTGCAAGCGGGCTGCGAATAGATTAGCTCGCTGCTGCTGCTGCCGCTGCTGCTGCCGGCCGAAGGCAATGCTTCCGACTCTGTGCACAAAGGTTGTCTGTTGGCAAACCGCACCGGGGCGGTTTTTCGTATTGTGCAAAGTCCTTGAATGGTTGCGAGTTGTGTTTGGTTCCACGCGCAGAACGAAGCTGGATGGTGTAGCACATAAATGACGGCTCGGAACCCCTTCCATCGCACAGAAGGGTACCAACTGCTGAAAAAGGCGCGTGCGTTGGCGACATCCTCCACATGGCCCTTGAAGCGTTGCGTGGCTCAGGTTCCACGATCCATGCAGGTCCCCAGAGGGCCCAGCCCCCAGGCCGAGGTCGCAGACGAAGTCATCGTCATGGCGAACATTCGGCGGTGGCCGTGACGCAAAGCTTTGTTCAGTTTCCATGTTTGGCTTCGGAGCCCAGATCTGGGCACATGGGATCTGGACGAAAGCCAAGAGATCGCAGCCGGTGAGTGGGGCTACCCCGGGAAGCGGCACGCCCAGGCCAATCAGCGGCCGCTTGATGGTAACCCTGCGCGGCTTTCGCGTCGAGCTTGCATTTTGTCGTCAGCACTTTGCTTCGACAACAGGCTCCCACAAACTTGACCCGAGCATTGACGCCTGTCTACACAAGGTAAGGCAGCCATCATGAGACAACACAACTGTGGCATCCAAATGTTGACTCGAGGTTTTGTTAACAGCCCCGAACTGACCGCCATGATCTGCCGAGCTTGCCTGCGCGCCCGGGGCGCCTTCGCC
>Ga0247824_10002353_pt1 | contig 10550 bp, 10 predicted proteins | sample 13C_PalmiticAcid_FD_194412 | JGI IMG/M metagenome (GOLD analysis project Ga0247824, IMG submission 194412) | Soil microbial communities from agricultural site in Penn Yan, New York, United States - 13C_PalmiticAcid_Day48 | ecosystem: Environmental > Terrestrial > Soil > Agricultural land...
CTGCACCACCAGCCTCTCCCCACCCTCAGTACTGCCCTCCCCCTCCGCGACCGCCAGCGCCGCAATATTCCGCGCCGCCACAGCAGCCTGCAGCGCGCCCGGCCGCGCGGCCTTGTGCGCTCCCGAGTCGGCAATGTCCCCGACCGCGAACAGGTGCGGGTACCGCGGGTCAGCGAACTGCAGCGTCGGCCGGACGCGAATAAACCCGTTGGCCGGGTTGATGAGCGAGTCCTGGGACGTCGCGGGGAGGGTAGCGAGGAATTGGGTGTTGGGGGTCTGCCCCGTGGCGGTGATCACAAAGTCTGCGGTGAGGGCGCGGCCCGAGGTGAGAGTAACTGTTGTGGAGGGGGTGGTGTTGGGGAAGCCGCCCGCGGGGATGGCCACGCGGGAGCCGGTGACGAGGTTGATGCCCAGCTCGGCGAAGCGGGATTTGATGAGGTTGCTGAGCGCCGGGTGGTAGGCAGGCATGAGCTGGTCGCGCGAGTGCACGAGGGTGATGGACTTGGTCGGGTAGAGCTCCTTGAGGTCGCAGGCCATCTGCACGCCGACGGCGCCGCCGCCGATGACGAGGATGGACTGGGCGTTGCGGATGCCGGCTTGGTAGGCCTGCAGGTAGCGCACCGAGGGGGGCTTGTCGTCGTCGGGCATGGTGCCGGGGGCCGCGAGGCGGGTGCCTGTCGCTACGACGAGGAAGTCAAAGGGGATGGTCTTGGAGCCCTGCCATTCTCGGTCGAGGGTGAGGCTGTGCGGGTGGAGGGCGACGGCGCGAGCGCGGGCGACTTGGTGGCGGGCCGGGTCGGGGGTGCCGGCGAAGACGGAGGAGAGGGGGATGAAAGCCTTGTGTTCGTGGCCAGAGCTGATGGCAAATCGAGGCTTGGACTTGTTAGCAAAGAAGCAGTGGAGAGTGAGCAACATTGAACCCACAAAAGCGAACAAGTGGTGGAAGTGGCTGTGGGGTTCGACGAGGAGTACCTATACCGCGGAGAGTCAGCCATGCCCATATGTCAGCTCACGGGGCACTTACACGGTGTGTTGCCGGAAGGAGAGTTGCAAGTTCCTTGGCTGTGTTCTGTAAAGAATTTGTGTTAGTCATTTTTCTTGGAGGCTCCCGAAAGCAGTGAACCAAAAGGCCACACTCTTGCTGACCAACTTACCACTCCCACATACGACCCACCCACCACAACGACATTCCGAAGTGGCCCTGCCATGTTGACTCTGTCAAAGGCTCTGTGGTCTAAACACAAAGATTGTTCGAGGATATGGCAAGTATCCGGGGACTTGTATGATTCGAGGTTGGGGGTACAAGAACAGAAAGAGCTCAAGACAGAAAACAATGCCAAAACTAAAAACAGCATTCCTCAGTCGTTCTGGACGTTCGAGGAAGAGATGGCCAACTTTATCAGATCGTTAGATCTGGTCGCATGAAACCCCTGAACCCTAACCGGGATGTTGCCCCTCGGGTCTCGGCGCTACCGGTGGGTCTCCGAGCTCGGGGTGGAGCACCCGGTCCGGCACAGCGGGACAACAGGGTTAAGGTTGAGCCTGTGAGCTGCTGAACGCGCGGCCAATCTACCCCCCGCCGCCCTCGATCCTTTGACGTTGCAACTGCGGATCGAACGAAGGAAGGAAATGATGACGCATGCTCCGGAAATTCGGATGTATCGCAACTTTAGCTGAAGAGGGACACTCTCTGTGGTTTTACGCTGTGTAAGGTAGGGCTGCTCCGGAGTTTCTATCCCCCTGCGTGGCGGAGGTGTGGCAAAATGCGGGCTGCCCGTGCAGCCGCCGCGATTCCCTGTGATTATTCAAGACACAGGAACTGGGCTGAGTTAGACAGTAAACTTATCAATTAATTACACATGAAGGGAGCTAAGTACGTACCAGGTGCTGCTGAAAAAGAAAAGCTGTCAAACCAGAATCCAAGACGCGAGCCCCGTGTCGTTGATACAAGGCGCCACAACGCGATTCCGATTGTTGCCTTGATTGCACGGTCTGTTGAGAGATTTCAAGCATGCCATTGAAGTTTTGAACCTATAGTTGACATGGACACAACTGCCCTGGTTTCAATGTTAGCTATTACTCCCCACTTTGGACCGATCGTAAGCAGGACAGAGGAGGAAAGCTCAGATCCCAGTTCTATGCCTTTTGAACAACTATTGAGGGCTGTGAAAAAGATGATTCAGTGTCTAGACGCTGAGCCGAAGGTCCTTTAGTCTAGCACGGTGAAAATCCCGTCATCCATGATGCCTTCCAACAGACTTGAAGGAGCGCCAGCTCCTCCCCTCCTTGGTCCCATCATCCGGTCAACAGGCAACCAATCTCAGCCAACTCCCATGTTCATCCCTACTGTACAAGCAAGCCACCGCAGCCTCAGGTTGGTTCAGTTTTATTTCTTCCCGGATCGTTCTGACACTCCCGGCTCTCTCGCGTCCCTCTTCGGCTCCAGCCGCCGTCAACTCCAACTTCTGATTTTGACCTGTCATCCGAGGACGGCTTTTGCACCCTCACTCATTCAACGCGCGCTCCTACAATAACGGAATGACAGCTAAAACGCTACCAGTTATGTAAGGTATGTAATTATGCTAGCCAACTTGTTGTCTACCTACCTCACAGCGTGTCTTGAGTGACCTGATCACTGACTTGCTGATATGCCGTCAGTAGGTACTTTTGGCTCTCATGGAGATGGAGTTACAGAAGCTCCTGGTTTGACCGCGCGTCCTTGTGAGTGATTAGATTGTGGTGCTGTATTTGGCCCAGGTCGCCATAGGTACACAACCATCATTCATGCCGACCCCACGCTCCAATGGCATCATATCTGTGGCTGATGGAAGACAATGGCAGCCCAAAATTAGCGCTTCACTGTTGGATCCGGATCCTTTTGTACCGTAGGGCGCAGGCTGAAGATCCTCGGTAAATGAGACCACGCGAAGGGCCCGACCTGGCTGCAAGGGGGGTTCACAAACATGTCATCAAACACCGGTGTCCACCGCAGAGAGTCGGAGGGGCGCTGAAGACTCGGAAGGATTCGGGGCCCGCAGTTGGGCGCACTGGGATCTGGATCCCAACTTTCCTGGTAATGCGCCGGCTCAAGACGAGGCACGCCGACCTGGATGAGCGACCTCCGTATGAGTAGCTGCCCGAGTCTCCGAAATGAGAAGCTGTCCTCGAGCCCTGGAGCAGCACGAGCAAGTAGCAAACGTGCATGAGGCTGCGCCTGAGATCCACCGGTTGGTTGCACAACACGCCGGACACGGTCTTGGTATTCTGCTCAAACGTGCTCTCAGCCGCCAATACCGTCAGCAGGGTTTCCCGGGCCCGTGGCCACGTCTTGCCCTGTTGGGACAACGGTTCCGGTCTATGGTCAACAAAAAAATAAACTCAAATCAACTCGGAAACGCCTTCTGTTATATCCCTGTGCTCCTGCCCCCAAGGCTTGCTCAGAAACCACCGTCGTGTCGAGCGGGACAGACCAGACCATCATGGAGTCCATGGACATGCCCACGAATCCAGCAACCACCGCGGCCGCCCTGGGCACCTCCACTACCGCCATGACCATGCCGATGCCGACCATGAGCGGCGACGACAGCGGCGGCGGCGGGCTGATGGCCATGTCGGCCATGTCCATGACCTTCTTCCACTCCGCCGGGACGCCGCTCTTCTGGGACTGGTGGAAGCCGAGCGGCCCGGCCCAGTACGCCGCGACGTGCGTCTTCCTGATCGTCCTCGCCGCCGTCACGCGCATCCTGTTTGCCGTCCGGCCCGTTCTATACGCCAACATGCCTGGGGGCTCCCGCCGCGGCGGCGACTACAGTGCGCCACACGCCACCGAGCGGTTGCTGGCTGGCGAGGGGAAGGCTGGGGGGGAGACGGACGACGCTGGTGCTGATGCTCCGTCGGCCTGGTCGATCCGTGCTGCCGCAGGGGCAGCAAGGCGGTGGTGGGGCGGCGCGTCGTTAGGGCAGCGGCTGGGCAGGGCATTCTGCGAGGTTGTGCTGGTTTGCTTGGGCTACTTTCTGTGAGTCGTCTTCGGCACAACGGGGGAGAGGGCATGTAGCTAATCAAGACCACAGAATGCTGGCGGTGATGACGATGAACACGGGCTATTTCGTCTCGGTGCTGAGCGGGGTCTTTCTTGGGATGTTTCTGCTCGGCAGCTGGGCGGACGACAGCGCAGACGATCGGTGGCATCAGTGTTGAGTTGTCTTGTTCGGTGGTTTAGATTTGGTAGATATCGGGTCTCGGCTGTACATGGGTTACGGTTACTATGTGCAAGGGGATGTGGTTGCCACGCGAGGATACGAAACGAATGATGAGGAACGCGGGAGCCTTGGAATAGGCAAACACGACGCGGGCGACACTCGGCATGGGAACTCTTCCTGTGGCATTCGGCTACTTCAAAGGGGCTTGAAGCGGTATGCAATATCACTGACCCTTTCGGGTAATGCACCCGACCCTTTTGGTAACGTGGAGAATGCTTCATTTTAGCACCTGGACTCACTCACTTGTCCTTGCCCTTGCCCTTCCGCAGCTCCCGGAACCTGTTACCCCAGTCATCCCCCGTGGACCCCGGCGGCATGTCCCTCGCCAGCAGCCACTGCCCTTCCACATGCTTAGCCTTGGCAAGCATCTTCCTCGTGCCACCGTGCACGGCCGTCCTGAGGCTCTTCGCGATACCCGCACTGGGATACGCAAACAGCCCAAACATACCCGCCCCGCTCTTCACAGCAAGACTGACCACCCCCTTGCCCACGCCCTTGACGGCCCCCACCGCGCCGTCGTCCCTGCCGCCCCGGATGGGCTCCATGACCAGGTCGGTCAGACCGTCGGCGAAACCAAAGGCGAACGTCTTGCCGGCCACAGCCGCGCCGCTCTTGGCGTCGGTGACAGGGCCGTGGTCGCGGACCTTAGTCCCGAAGAGCTTGGGCGTGGACTTGAGGCCTTCGGTGAGCGCGAGGGGGAAGTCGACCAGCATCCCCTTGGCTGCGGTAGGCCCGATCATACCGATGCTCTTGGCCGACGCCCCCGCCACCGCGCCGGCCATCGAGCGTGGCTTTGGCGCCCCGGGATCGTCCGTCGTCGTCGTCGAGGCCGCCCCTGACGTGTGTGAGCCCGTCGGGCTGGAGCGCCCGTCTAGTGCTGCCACCTCGAGGGTATCGTGAGACGCGCCGCCGCCCTGCCGGGCGAGTTCTCTCTTGCGCTGCCGTTCCCGTCGTCGTTGCTCGTGCCGGTACTCGTCTACCGGCTTGGTCACCATGCCGGTGATGGACTGGGTCATGTCGACGGCGGTGGCCATAACGGCCGAGGCGCCGCCGGTTATCGGGTCCCATCGCGTCACGTCCATGGTGATTGACTTGGTTGGGTGGCTGCGGAAGTTGCCATGTCAGTACCTTCATTAAAATTTCAACTGGGGATAGGCCAATCTTACTGCTCTAATTGCTTGGGCTCAATCACTTTTCGAGACACGAGCTCTTCCGCCGCGATCTTGGACAGCTTGATGGGTTTCTTTCCCTTCTTGTAGACCCACGCCGCGGGCTCCGTGGGAACAAGGTCGCATCGCAGACGGTGCTTGGGCAGCTGGCGGAGCCACGACTGCGCAGCGGCCTGGACACCCTGTTCGGACTTCATCTGCTCCGCGATGGACTGGGCGGAGGACCGTGCTTGGGGCGTGAGACAGTACGTGATGCCATCGGCCAGCTTTTGTGAGTCTAGTTGCTTGGAAGGGATCGGCTTTGGTCCCGCGCCGGCGTTGGCGACCATCTCGCCCCAGAAGGGTTGGCTGCGCAGAGTGTTAGAAGGAACGATCCGCATTGGCGTTTTGGAGAGGGACACACTTACTCTCCAAAGAAGGGCACAACAATGGTCGGCACTCCGTTCCTCAAGCCGCAGGCCGTCGTGCCCGCGCCACCATGGTGGACGACAGCAGCAACGTGGGCAAAGAGCCACTCGTGAGGGCAGTCTCCGATCCAGTATACGTCGTCGCTTTCTGGTCCCGCCAGGTTAGACCACCCCTTCGAGATGATGGCCCGGACGCCGGCTGCACGGACAGCGTCGAGGAGGGTCCGGACGACACGTTCCGGGTCCTCAAGCACAATGCTGCCAAATCCGATGTATACGGGTGGCAGACCGGCGGACAAGAAACGCGCGAGGTCTTGAGGGGGCGTGTACGACGGAGGGTCTCGGAAGAAGAATCCACAAACATCTGTGTCGCATGCCAGGTTTGGATCAGCTTCTGGCCACAGCAACAGTGGGGTTAGTGAGTTAAGTGATTCTACTCACCAATATGTGCGCCCCAGTCGGCGGGTTTGGGGACCAAGGCTGGCGACCAGCAGTATGTGAAGGGAATCCGTAGCCTTTCAGCCAGCAACGGACCATCGAACATGGCTACGTCTTCCAGGTCGAGGGTGTTTCGCCACCTGTTGATGACATCGCCCAGGCTGTGTCACACATTTATTAGCCTTCAACATCTGGATCTATTTGGCCCATCATGGAACGCATACCCTTGCCATGTGAGGTACTCAACGATCGCGTACGACGCGTAGTTGGCCATAGACTGGCTGCCGCTGCTGTTGCGGAGATTGGCCAGGGGATGCGGAAATGCACTGGTGCTTGTCCACGGCATGGTAAACATGATGTGCACCGGGATGCCCAGTGCCTGGGCGCAGTGGACGTGTGCGAAGGAGGGCGGGTTGGCAATGATGGCGTCGGCCACGAACGGGGCTTCGGTGACGGGGTCTGGCCGGAAACAAGAATACCAGAACCCTTCGAGCATCTCCTCCACCATCTCGCGTTTTTGCTGGATCTCGCCTGCTCGTAGACTCTGGAACTTGGGGATCAAGCCCGGGTTCTTGACCATGTAGGCCATCAGTGCTGCAGGATCGCCGCCGACGGGATAGAACTCCAGGCCGGCATCGCGGACAAATTTCTCAAACACATCGTGCGTAGCAAGACGGACACGGAAGCCCAGCCTTTGGATCTCGTTTCCGAGCGCAATAAAGGGCTGAACGTCGCCGCGGCTGCCCACGACCTGGATCAGGACGTTGAGCCTCGGATACTGCGCGCCTTGTCCGATGCTTTCCTCGTATCCCGGCGGGCCGGGCTCATCTTCTGCCGAATCGGAATGCTCGGGCGCTTGTTTCTCGTGGTAGGAGGGGGCGGGGCGGTACATGAGGCTGACGGCTCGGGCAAGTTTGGAGTCGCAGTCGATCTTGACTCGTCCATCGTCTGTAGGTGCAGGCCGGTCAGCCACTTTTCAGGGCAGGGACAAACTCCAGGTCCAACCTACCACCGACTTCCACGCTGCTTCCCATGAGTTCGTAGACAGGTCCCTCTGGATAACCTGGGTCGGCGGCGCCTTCTGGGGTTTCGACGCTGCCGATGGCCCAGGCTGGCATGCTGTCTGCCCCGGGGCTGTGAGTGTGGAGTGGCTGGACATCTTCGGCTGGCAATTCGTATCGTATTGTGTGCCGCTTGCCTGCCATCGCGGGAATGCGTTCCCTAGAAAAAGGGGGGAGAGTGATGTTCGAAGTGGGAATGGCGAGACCCTCAGCCGGGAGGGTTGATAATTAAGGGACTAAGAATATTATAAGACGAGTTGGTGGGCGGCCAATCCTGTAACTGGGAAAGTAAAACCGAACAAGACACAAGAAGACAAGACGGCGTGCTGAAGACAAGTGAAGGACTTGGTGATGAATGAGAAGCGGGCTGGTTTAGGGGTGCATGATGATCGGACAAGGTGCCAACGCTTAATACGTGTAAACTCTGAATGCAGATACGCTAGACTTGACTGCCGAATCGTATGGGGCCAAACTGCGCGGTAATCGGGCCCAGAACCGCCATCCATGATCCCAGGGACCAGGATGTAGTTGACTGCGTCCGCACAGCCCTGAGGTGGCGATGCTTCGGGGAAATGCGATTGAGAGATCTGAGGGGATGTGTCAGTTGTTTTGGGTGTGTGTGCCTGATTCGTGTCTGCCCCATCGGGTTGTCGCAGGGTTGGTTCGTTTCGTTTAGCGCCGAGACCCACAAAGTCGTCCTCTCTCTCGCTCCTGCTGTGTCTAAACGAAGTATACGCTTTTATACGCGTATTTCAGATCTACTCATCAAACTAATCCAGGCGCAGCACTTGACTAAGGTTTACACGTACTGGATAAACCCACTCACAGCTTTGAGTCTGAGATGACAACAAATGCAGAACCCCTGTATCTCGGGGGACCTGACCGATGCAGCATCATGCTTGGGGGAAATCTTTTAGTTTTAGGGCCCTCATCGCTCCAGGTCATGTTCCTTTATTTGTTCAAACTTTACTAGTAACTTTAGATCATGGGTGCATCCTACCTTGACACAAGAAACAACTGAAGCGATTCACGCAACTTATGGTGCTTTTTCAGACTGGCAACCCTCCCTCATACAACTCTCTTTTTCTCTTCCCTCTTCAGTCCCGCCACAGTCACTATGTATCTTGCCGTCAGAGAGCAATCACAGCAGACTCCGACCCAGGAGCAGGAGCAAAATCCCTTCCGGCTGTACCACTATGATCCGACCATAGCGGGGGCTGTCGTTATGCTGCTGCTGTTCCTGAGCACCACAGTCCTGCACTTTTGGCAACTGTTTCGCGCGCGATGCTGGTTCATCCTGCCTCTGGCCATTGGAGGCATCTGTAAGAGAACTCTTGACGAAGGACTCCCCAAAAGACACCGGCTGACGAGCATGTTCCCGTCGGCAGTGGAGTTTATAGGCTACGCGGGGCGTGCCAAATCCGGCTCCGAAAGTCCTGACTGGACTCTGGGCCCGTACATCACCCAGGCCATCCTGCTCCTGGTGGCGCCAGCACTGTTCGCCGCGACCATCTACATGCAACTGGGCAGGATCATCATACTTTTGCAGGGGGAATCGCGCGCTCTGATACGGAAAAAGTGGCTCACCAAGATCTTTGTTATTGGCGATGTGCTGTCGTTTGTGCTTCAGGGCGGAGGTACGTACAGCACTTGATCCACCGCCCATGCCAGGAAACAGGGAGAAAACTCGTCATACTGACCAGTGTGTCTTGACAGGTGGCGGCTACCAAGCGTCCGGGACCGCGGACGCTCTCGACATGGGATCAAAGATCATCATCGGGGGTCTGTTCATCCAGCTCCTCTTCTTCGGCGTCTTCATCGTCGTCGCCGTCGCGTTTGACCTCGCCATCCGCAAGAGCCCCACATCGCAGTCCCAGATCCACGCCGTCTGGCAGAAACACATGTGGGCGCTCTACCTCGGCAGCGCGCTCATCATGGTCCGGTCCGTGTTCCGCGCCATCGAGTACCTGCAGGGGTTCAACGGCTACCTCCTCAGCCACGAGGCCTATCTGTACATCTTTGACGCCGTGCTCATGTTCCTGACCATGGCGCTCTTTAACTACGTCCACCCGTCCGAGGTGGTAGCTCTCATCGCCCAGGACGAGCGAGATTACAAAATGCGTGCCTTGCATCTCCACCACGAGCGTTTGCACTCCGACGCCCCATGAGCCAAGCCGAGACACCATACAGACAGGGGGGTGGCAGGTTCTGCCATCGCACAGGTCCACGATGACAAGTTCGGATACAGCGTGGCATGGCATTGCATGACATCAGGAGCAGCGCGCTGCTGGGCAGCGTTTGTTAAGGGGGCGGGGGGCCGCTTGAGGTGGCCGGAGGGTGGGTGCAAGTCAAAGGCGGCCGATCATCTGTCCGCTTCGTCACATAATTAGGGGGTATATAGCGCTTGTTTACTAGATTCCACTTTTTCTTTTGTTTTCTGGTCAAAAGAACCTTCTTTCCCTCGCTCAGTCAGTCAGGCGGCCCAACAACGTCCAGCGGCCAAGATATCCACGGCCTCCAGTACGACCCAAGCAAGTCCGCAACCACTTCCACAATCTCCTTGCCCAGCCCGTCCATAAACCAGTAATCTGTGATCCCATGCAGTAGTGCCCCAAAGTACGCAAACAACACCAGCGCGGGGGGCTGCCGCTGGTGCAGCAGGGTAAAATACGCGTTGGGGGCAAAATGGATAAACATCAACGGCCCCGACCAGGAGCGGTTATACCCCCACGTGGCCAGCGTGGCCGCGTCCATGGTGTCGAACTGCCGGATGAACATGACGCACTTGCGGAGCACCCAGAGAGCCCGGTCGTACGTCTCGGCGTCGCTGCTGTTCTGCCACGTCTCCCGCGTGGCAGCGAGGTGGCCATCGGATCCGTCCCGTGGCATGGCCGCGTCGGCGGCGGCGGGGTCCAGCTCGTCCCAGTTCCCGAGGCCCATCAGGACCTGCATGCGGCCGTGGCGCAGGTGGTTGTGCGTCGGGTGCAGGACGGCCTCGATGCCGCGGATCATGGGGATCCATTCGATACCGAGCACCAGCTCCTTGCGGGTCATGACCCGAGCGCTCTCGTCGCCGCCGCTGCCGCGCTGCGTCAGGAAGCCAAAGACGTAGATCATGCTCAGCAGCGACCAGATAAACAGCGCCTCGCTGTTGGCGGCGGTGATGTGGGCGACGGCCTGGCGGAAGCCCAGGAGGGCCTCGTTGTAGTGCGCGGC
>Ga0247824_10002354_pt1 | contig 10549 bp, 12 predicted proteins | sample 13C_PalmiticAcid_FD_194412 | JGI IMG/M metagenome (GOLD analysis project Ga0247824, IMG submission 194412) | Soil microbial communities from agricultural site in Penn Yan, New York, United States - 13C_PalmiticAcid_Day48 | ecosystem: Environmental > Terrestrial > Soil > Agricultural land...
ACCAGCATTGGGGCAGCAGAGGCTTCATGTGTGTCCATGGCGGCTAGAATCCCGTGATGAAGCTTCATCTGGGTATCCATGTCTCCCGCGCCACTTTTGCCAGGATCCTTCTTTGGATTCATAAGAACAACTCCAAACGAGGGTGGAGCAACAGATGAGGCCCTGGATCCTGCAGGTGTCGTCGACAAGGACGCCAAGGAGGCGCGTTCGATCTTGGCCATGTCCTGCGCATCGTCCCAAACAAGGCTGTAATCGAATCCACAAAACATCTCCTTGCCCTTGTCCTTGTCCTTTGCTTTCTGTCCTTTGCCTTTGGATTTGGACTTGGAGGAGCCTCGAGGCGCACTCTCCTCTTCTTCTTCTTCTTCCACGATGGCTATCCTTTCGTCTTCCCTTTCGGCCACGGATACAGAGGAAGGGGTTGCCATCGGCGACATTGGAGAAATCATCCTTCCGGTCTCTTGCTTCGTCTGCCGCTCGACGCAGAGAGTCAGTTGCTTCTCCCGCTCCTCCACAATAGCGCATACCTTTCGTACGTGCGCCATCTTCTCACGAATACTGAGCAGTCTCTGTCGATCGTCCAAATCTGCCAAGGTGGCCTGACGTCTTCGTTGCAGATGTTGATGGGCCTCTTCAGGGTCGTGGCGTCCATCCATCGAAAGGTCTTCAGTATCGATAGGTGAGCCAAACATCTTCGCCTGAGACTCATGAATCCGTCGAGTTGCCGCCAAGAGTCCACACTCGTTGGAACAATACTTGGATTTCCGAGCAACAGGCTTCTGGCACTCGTCACGACAGCACTTTTTCTTGTGCGAAGTGTGTCGCCCTTTCTCTTCAAGTAGCAAAAAAAAAAAAAAAAAAAAAAAGGTGAACAGAACAATGTGGTGAGTAAAAACCAGCTTCTATGATCAACAAAAATTGAAGTTGTAAACCATCACAGCAATAAAGGTCGGGAGAGAACATATGTACCTTCACAGCTCTTGCAATAGTACTTATCCACCATCTCGCTATCCTTTTCTGCAACCCCAACACAGTCTCCGTGAAACCAATCGTCGCAGCCATCGCATTCAATCATGAAACGGCTAGGGTCGTAGAGCGTCCGGCAAATGCAATAAAGGTTGCTATCCTCGTCCCCTTGCTTCGGCTCAATTGTTGCCTCACGAGCACCGGGGTCCTCTTTCGTGCTCTTGATGTTCAGCAAGGAACTCTTCTCCTTGGATTTTGAAGAGGATTGTTGATGTTTGGAGGATCCTTCGGATTTAGCGCCTGCGACATGAGGGACTTCGCTGCGTTCTGGACGCTTTTGTTTCGTAGACTTGTCCCGCCCACTGTCCGAGGATGAAGCCTTGTCCAGACTTGGTTTTGTATCCGTACTCTCGACAGCCCCATTCTTGAGTGTATCGTCATGCCTCAAGTCCTCCATGGGGCCAGACTGATCCTCAGGATGCTTGCTAAATCGTTTCTTCAACGAAGCGCTATGGGAGGGTGTTCCAGAGGACACCTTCTTGCTGCTCGTTGATGATTTTCCAGGGATCTTTGACTCTGCAACTTCCATGTCTGAATCCCCCAACTCCTTTTGCGGCGTCCCTGGTATCTTGGATGCCTTTGGTGTTGTTGGGGCCGGGACTGGGACTGGAGCTGAGACTACTGGAGCTGGGACTACTGGAGCTGGGACTACTGGAGCTGGGACTACTGGAGTTGGGACTGGAGCTGGGACTGGAGCTGAGGCTTCTTCAGCAGGTGCCATCTCTGAGGCATGCTTCTTTTTGGGAGGTTTCTTCTCCTTCGCGGGAGCTGAAGTACCGGGCGATGGTTTAGCCCCTTTGAAGTTCTCTCGATCGGCTGATGATGGCGGAGGTGAACGTAACAAAGGATCCTCGCTTGCAGCCTTTTTGGGACGCTCTGCAGCGTGCCTCGAATCCTCTTCGAGGTGAGGTCGGTGTTTTGCTGCTAGCGAACCCGATGTGGGCGTAGACGAACGAGAATGGGCAGCTTTTGTGACCTCTTTAAGTGCTGGAGACGGAGCGAGCTTGACTTCACTGGGAGTACTTGACACGTTATGACTAATGGTCGCAGTAGCCCCACTGCTTGGCCTCGAACTCTCCTCCTGAGCATCCTTGCTGATTAAGATGCGATCTTCATCGCGGCCAGATGAGGGAGCTTGACGAGGGGAACCTGGCAGTTTGATTGACTCTAAACCAGCAACAATATCTGCCGTCTTTCCTTGGTGTTGACCGATTGGCGCCTTGACAGCCCCTTGAACATCTGAGGGTTCGTCAAGCCGAGATTTTTTGGGTGCAACCTCTTCGGACACGTGGAGTTCTTCTTCGATACGATGTTTTGATCCTAGCAAGGACTCCTGAGGAGGCTGTGTACTGAGTTTAAGATCCGGCTCAGCAGCAGTGGTAGGGGTAGCGACCTCGATGAAATCCAAATCGCCCATCGCAGCAGAGGAGATGGAGGCTTTCTTCTTGGGAGGCATTTTCACAACGCGTTCTTTTTTCGCCTTTTCAACCTTCTCCTTGGACACTTTCTCCTTGGCCACCTTGAGTTGTTTCTCCTTCTGCAACTTTTCCTTGATCAGATGTGAGTTGTTTCCATCATCGACCATCGCCATAGATCCTGGATCTTTCTCTTGTTGTTGTTCACTGTGCTCGGACTCTAACCGAAGATCCATGGACGATGTATCAGGAGCACGAGGCGAATCTTCGTGATAGCCACTCCGCAATGAAGTGGCGTGATGTGTGACATTGCCATCAGCGCGTCCAGGTCCTTGTGTGAAGTCGAAGGGCCTTTCCTTTCCACTGCGAGCTCGGTCCTGAAACGCCTGCTCCGGTTCCAGTGCAACTAATGAACGCTTCTCGTCCTCATGCTCGTCCTCAGTCTCAGTTGTATCGCCGTTCACCTCTGCTCTTTCCGCTCCTGTTGGTTCATTAAGCAAGTCCGTAAGTCTCATGCGCGATCCTGGTGCAATTGCTTGTATTGTAGGCGTCGAAAACTTTCTCGTCATATCCGTAGGCTTCAAAGGACTTGATACTGAAACAGACGATACACTCATGGACATGGCTCGTTGTCGTCCCTCCGTGATTGCGCCCTTGCCAGGTGATTGTAACTTTGACGGACCATGAATTGGGGGTGTCATGGATCTACCCATCTCTGCCTGGGAGGCCGTCGATGGCGGAGGCCGGTACACTGGCGACTGTGATTCTTGGCGTTGATACCCAAGACGATCCTCATGTCCAAATCGGGAAGGTTGCTGGGGCTCCGCCTGGTGGTGGGTAACGCGATCCAGATGGGTCTGGTGTTGCTGTTGCTGTTGCTGTTGCTGTTGTTGCTGCTGTTGCTGCTGTTGCTGCTGTGGGTGTTGTGGATGCTGTGGATGCTGTGGATGCTGCTGTTGGGTTGGTGTTGACGGTTGTATCTGCTGCTGAGATTGTTGGTGAGGATGAGAAGTGTGATTTGGTTGTTGAGGATGATGTTGTTGTGACATTGACTGCGGTTGTGGTGTCAATGGTGAAGGTATGACTTTGTGCGTCTGCTTGCGTGTAACGCTTTGTTGTTGTTGCTGCTGCTGCTTCATCTGTAGCTCCGACATGAAATTCATTACAATCGCCTCATCGTCTCCCGCGTGAGAGCGTTCGTGTGGGTGGTGTTGCTGTTGTGCGTGTTGAATAGACGTGACTGGCCGGGAACTTCCAGAGTGAATGTCCTGCATTGAACCTCTGTGAGAAGACATTATTGGCATTGGGGTATGCTGAGATGGAGATGCAGGCTGCGGTGGATAGCCCTGATGATGGTGTGGTTGTGCAGGTACATTGTGCGGATGAGGCTGCTCAACCTCAGAGGCCGAAGACCGCATGTAACCTTGAGATGGGTGATGGGGATATTGTGATGGATATGGATGCGGGTCACGTTGAGTCTGGTGCTGCTGCTGTTGCTGTTGCTGTTGTTGCAATGGCGGTGGTTGCTGCGACTGCGACTGCTGCCGGTGTTGTTGTTGCTGCTGCTGCTGCTGCTGCTGCTGCTGTTGTTGCTGCTGCTGCTGCTGCTGTTGCTGCTGTTGCTGCTGCTGCTGTTGCTGCTGCTGTTGTTGCTGCTGCTGCTGTTGCTGCTGTTGTTGTTGTTGTTGTTGTTGTTGCTGCTGCTGCTGCTGCTGCTGTAGATGATGATGTTGCTTTTGAGGTCCTGTCGGGTGATGCGGGTTTGGATAAGACTGCTCCTGATAGGGTGGGTAGTGAGATTGATACTCGTAATGACCACTCGTTACAGATGGTTCAGATCCATGCGGCCTGTACTCTCCATGGAACCCATGTCCTGATACTGATGTTTGTCTCGCCCTTGGAAACTCGGATCCCCGAGGCGATGGCACTCGGGCCGGCAAATGGCCAGAGTTGGAGTGACTATAGTGTGAAGAGGGTGCAGGTGGTGACTTAAGACGCAATTCCATAGCCTGTTCTCCGCTTGTACGCCTAGGGGCTCCATGGGCTGTTGGTCCTGGGTTACTACCAGCGGCCATTGGCATGTTGGCTGGATGCATGGGGTGTGAAGCATGACCAGGGTGAGAGTGAATAGTATTGGCCCCTGGCGCAGATGCTGCAACGCCATGTTGATGGTGTGGGCGTTGTTGGTGATGCTGTTGTTGATGGTGATGCGAGTGTATTGGTCCCTGTGAACCTCCTTGTATGTTTGATGGGGGTGGCGGCTGGAAACTCGGATCTGAAGGACTTGACACAGGAGAATACTGGTTATAAGACCTGAACTGAGATTGTGTTGGCATGGAAGGTAACGAGTTGGCGCTTCCAGAGTATGGCTGGGAGTTGGAGGAGGCGGATGCTTGCGATGGATAATAGCTTTGCTGCTGTGCAACGGGTTGCTGATGATGATGCTGATGAGCCATATGAGGATGCTGTTGATGATGGTGATTATGGTGGTGGTGATTGTGATGTTGCTGTGGTTGACCTTGCTGCTGATGCTGATGTTGATGCTGAGGCGGATGGGCATGAGGCTGTTGTTGATAATGATGGGACTGAGGTGGATATTGCCTCTCCTCATGATGAAACTGATCCGGATGCGGGGGCGCCTGCTGCTGAATATGATGATGGTGATGCTGTGGTCCTGGTCCTGGTCCTGGTCCTGGCCCTGGCCCTGGCGCTGGTCCTGGTGGCTGTTTGATAGTGTGAAGATATGGCTGCTGCTGCGGTGGGTGCTGCTGGTGAGAATGTTGCAAATGGTGTGAAGGTGGATGTGTTCCATGAGATCCTGAATAGTATGGATACGCTCCTCCAGGGTCAGGCGATGATGGGTTCAGCATGCTTTGAATAGAAGACCGTCTCGGTTGGGGATGATGACCCGAGAACGGGGCCTGCCCCGCATATCCAAGCGGTCGCTGTCCTGGCTGCCCTGACTCTCCCATGATGTGTCCAGCTGCACGCGATCGTGAATCGTGTTGTAAAATAGGCTAGACGCGATCTAAGGAGCCATGTACAGAAGAACAAAATGTCAAGAACACGAGCAGCCGCACTCATCCGATCCAGAGCCCTTTGTTAGGCAAGTCGTATATCATGCAAAGGGGATCAGGCTGGCGGTACCTCTTAGTGTCCGAGACTACAAGTGGGAACACGATTTCGATATCGAGGAATCGCGGAAGCAGATCGAGTGTTGAGTGAACTGGATCTAGGGGACGGACAAGGAAGACATCACACTACGCGTCAGTCGAGAGAGTCGCGGCTTCCCGATGGCAATGGGGGTGGAGGGTGAGAGCCAAGTTGACGTACAGTGAGTTGCACCTGTGGTCCTGCAGGAGAATCGATTGGCTGAAGTATGTAGGCTAAGTAGGCACCTGCAAGGTGTGGGCAGCACTGGGCAGCACTGGGCAGGAAGACAAGTCTGTACAGGGCTGCAACGAGTCCGGAAGCAATGAGGAGAGAAAGAGGAGCAGAGGGAAGAAGGTGAGGACAGATGAAAGCTCTGTCTGCAAGAGGAACGTTCGAGTCGGCTCATGTGACTTGGGCTCCCTTCCTGCGCTGCCCACCTTCCCACCCTGTTTGAAGCCAGCAAGGAGCCACGTACACACAGACACAGACACAGACACACACAAACAGGAACGGATCAAAGGAGTAGGACCCTCCCCCGCAGTTCACTATGCATCGCCGACCCACCACAAGGATAACAACGATATCAAGGATAACATGAAAAACCGATCGCCATTTCGAAGCACCCCTCTTCTCTTGGTCGGATAGAATCATTGATTTCAGAATGAACCGCCACCACATGGCCATAGGAAAATCTGGAAAGGACTGGGTAAGAACATGTACGTTCATCCTCTCGATGACAGAACATGAAGAACGTGGGATCCGTTAACAAAAGTGCCACCAATTGGTGAAAGTGGGCTGAATGAGTCCAGAGAATGAACAGACGAATATTCTTCCCGAGCATGGAGAGATCCTTTGAGCCTTCTTCCACTCAGAACCCTGCAACGCCTCCGTGATTTCAATAGATCCTTGGATCCTCCTTAAGAAAAGAGCAACTCCATGTAACGATTTACGCATGATTGGCACGATTGGAAAGAGCATAGCCACATGGTACTCGAGGAAGACACAGGAAGAGGATCGCCAAGTAAAACGAGATCATGGAGGTGTTCGGTTGAGAACCACAACACCTAGGCCTCATCCTTCATTTTGCTCACAGAAACAATACATCGTCTAGAGAAAGGAAAAGGCCCGACCGATTGTACTAGAAAAAAAAAAAGTCTTTGCGATTGCACTTGATGAAGAAACCGATGCCATTAGTGTACATATATGAGTGTATTCGATATGCTGGTGTTTAGATCAACATCTTCTCGATCTGAAGCTTGATGGCCAAAATCTGGGCCTTAAGATCTGAACCTTCGTTCGAGGTGACCGAGGCAGCAATGACAGGGCGAGAGACACCGCAAGCACGGCCAAGAGCAGTCTTAGATGGAACGAAGATATAAGGTACATTCTTGTCCTCGCAGAGAAGTGGCAAGTGGAGCAGGATCTCGAGTGGCTCCGTATCGGCTGTCATAACGATAAACTCGGCAATACCACGGTTGAGCGTCTTGGTGACCTCGTTGGCACCCTTCTTCAATTGCTTGTAGTGGGATGCCTGCTGGACCAAATCCATGATAGAGTTGGTGAGAGCGGCATCGGCAAGGGGCCAGGCTTTATTGGTTTCGGCCTACAAACCACGATCAAGATCGCAACAAGGCAAAAAGGTGGTCAGGATCCATCGTGATGGTTGTTCAAGCACGCCAACTCTTACGAGGTACAACCTCACGGACTAGCGACAGGATATCGCCAATACGACTTCATACATACCATTGTGAAGGTGTGTGTAAGGGTGTGAGTGCGTGGTGGGGTGGGGAGTAGAGGTTACGGTGTGTGGTTGCGTGATGAAGAAAGTGTGAGAAGGAAAAGAAGACTAAGACCACAACTAGAAGAAGAAAAAAAGCGATGGAGGCAAAACAAACTGCAGCCACAGTGCAGTCACACCTGTCCTGCGCGACACTGCACTTCAAGCTTGGTCGCGGCGTGAGCTTTCCAATTCCTCATAGACCTGCTGGATATCCTGCTGAATCACCTGTACCCAGTTGTGAACATCGCCCAGTTCCTATCCAGAGCAATTCAGTTGATTCGGTATCAGTAAACAACTGCTTGAGCAAAAGGAGCCAGCTACTGGCTAATCTCATCCAGTTGCCAAAGCCGTGCATGGTCATAAATACTCCTGACAGTACCTTGAGAGCAGAGTCGAATTGTTCAACAAGTGCGAGCCACTGTGCCGTCTGCTTTGCGTATCTCGCCGTTTGTGTTGAAAGGTTCCTGGCCTCCTGCTCCAAGCTCTTCTGGTTCTGGAATATCTGAGTTACGCTGAAGAACAACCGTATGACCTTGAACTCATGAGTATCACAGAAAGAGATGAGAACATATCGCGCCCTTTGCTCGATGAATGTATGACATACCGGCCACTAAGTGTATCTGCAACCGCATCTGAAAATGCCCCTACGCCTTGAATAGCCTCCTTTCGCAGTTGCTCTAGAGTCACAAGTACACGATTAGCGACCTGAAAGTGCCTCAGCTGTCCCGTTCCTGGAAAGCCTCCGTACCGTTCTCCCGTTTCAAAGCCGACTGCTTGAGCTGGTGTTCTTTGACTAAGCGACTGAGAGACATGAGGGAGTCGATGTTTGTTGAGACTCAAAAAAAAAAAGGATCGGGTGATGACAGACGTTTGCGATCGCAAAAGGAGAAACGTCCACTCCCTTTCTTTTCTCTCTATCCAGCAAAAGAGTAGCGCCCATACTAGGACTCGAACCTAGAACTTTCACCTTAGGAGGGAGATGGAATATCCATTTTCCCATATGGGCCGACCAAGTTGATCCGCGAAGTTAGAATCGGCCCTTATGTCCATAATCTGGCCTAGACAGCATCCTGAACGTTGAGCCCCAGAACGGGCCCTATGGACCCGACCGTCCGCCCGTACAATCAGAAGCGGTTCCATACGGCTCCCCAGGCATCTATAATGAATTAGAAGTTAAAAGATAGATTCATACGCACTCAATTGCAATTTTTAGGGACTCCAATTTTTGCCGAGCAACACTTACTCGATCGGCAAAGGATCGCCATAATTCACCCTTGAGGCGCCCAGTGTTTGGCAGTTCCAGGATTGCAGCCTTTCTCTCCGCTTCGATAAGGCAGATCCCAAAGAATTCGTCTTCAATGATGGTCCAAGTGAGTTCCTCGCCTTTCTTCAGGCCTCGACAAAGTCCTGGAGCTGGCGCTGGTGATCGATGTCATGGATCAGGAGTGCGAGGTAAGCATGGCCTTCTCGTTGAAAGTTGTCCGCATCAATAGTGAGCTTGATTTGTAGGTGAAATACTCCATGAAGGGTCGAGTTTGATAAGAGGGTAGCGACGGTGACGCTCGTGTAGCAACCAAGCGGAGTAGAGGTGGGATCGGTGTTGGATGGGGAGGAAGCGAGCTGAAATGACCGCGACATACAAGATACGGAGGGATTCCTCGATCCGCGACGCGTGGAGCTCGATATTGGGTATTATCGCTCGAGGGTTTGCCGGTCATCAGTCTCAAGCTGAAGGCTGACTTGTCTTCCTTTGTTTTATCACGCGCGTTCTGATTACCCTCGTTACCGCTGGTGTCGGCGTCAACCCTGATGTCAAGGATGATGTACTGTTCAACCCGAGATTCCCTACACTTGCGATAGATTGTAGCTTCAACAACAGCTCATGCTTATCCGTTGGATCCTATTGAGGAGGCTTTCAGTTCCGTGATCATAAATCAAGTGAATGGTCGAGGATCAAGCCAACGCCCTCTCTCCTCTGCGATCAAGCGGTTGATAGTCATGATGTTGACGGGTGAGCGAAAATCTCCGTAATCCTTGCCATGGTGAATCTGATCGTCAAGTTGAAGAAGTGTCAAGGTCATCCCGGTCTCAGCGTCTTTTGTGCTGCAGCTTTGCTCTCCTTCATGTCGCTGATACCCGTATCATGTCCTGCTTCCTCATGTTCGCCAAGGTGTTTGCGCTTTTAGAGTCTCAAATCCTGTAGGTGCTGAGACTGCGGTTGATTCGAACGTCGTGCCGATCGCTGACCCAAAGGCGGTATTGCGAATGATTGTCGTTGTCCATACCGTGGCGAGCGCTGTGTCAATGAGTAGTGTTCGTCAAGAAGTGGAGTTGCGAAAAAGAAGGGAAGAAAGAAGGGAAGAAAGAAGGGAAGAAAGAAGGGGGAAAATGTCGAGGAGCTTGTTTTGTGACTGGGTGGAGGGAGGCCTTTTCTTTCTTTCATTCTTTCTTTCGTTCTTTCTCTCTTTCGTTCTTTCTCTCTTTCCTTCCCGCCCCTCTACCGCCACAGTTTCCGTCTGTCGGTATCGAAAGATATCTCTGTTGTTGAAGACAAGTTCCCGTCTCAAGTAGATCCAAACCACTTCAAGTCTAAATGAGCATCTAGCCGCTTGCCTTTCTTCTTGACCCTCGAACACTCTCCACTTCCAGTCTCGACTGCAGCAGCGAAGAACATGGCTTGTATCCGCTCCACCCCACCCATCGTCCTTGCTCCTCGCCGCCTATCGACCTGTTGGTCTTGCCTTTGGTATCCTGACGCCCTCCGCCTCTCACCGTGTCCTTGGATGATTGCTGCCTGGTTGTGATCAGGAGACGAGATCCACCACCGCGAAACAGCCATGATATGATGCCCATCCAATTCTCTATCACAACAGAGAGCAGGTCGCTGTTTTCGGAGAACACTCTTGGCACCGCACATCTCTCTGTCAAGCAGGCTTCTTCTTTCTCATCACTTTCATACATGATTCTTCCGAGAAAGGTTTCAGGAGAGGCATCTCACTCTTCCAAGGGGTTTATCAATTCCCACGCTTGAAGAATTCGCTCTATCCATGAGCTACTTGTAGTCCCAGAAACAACATTGACGCAGTCAAGTACGGGCTGCGCTTGCCATGTCTCCGAAGATCCTACAATGTGCTCAGTAAGCACTGCGAACTACGGACAGAAACCGCCATCGACA
>Ga0247824_10002355_pt1 | contig 10548 bp, 7 predicted proteins | sample 13C_PalmiticAcid_FD_194412 | JGI IMG/M metagenome (GOLD analysis project Ga0247824, IMG submission 194412) | Soil microbial communities from agricultural site in Penn Yan, New York, United States - 13C_PalmiticAcid_Day48 | ecosystem: Environmental > Terrestrial > Soil > Agricultural land...
AATTCCAGGCCGCGACGTATACTGCTCCGGTCTCTCGAGCCATGCCCATGGATTCGCGCCGCGCCCGCGCCGCCCTCGTCGTGGTGGTCGTGTGCGGATGGGGGGCGGCCGGCCGTGCCGGCGTCCAGACATCTGCGACACCCGCGGCCCGGACGCCGACCGGAGCCCCTGTTTCGCGGGCGATGCTGGACACCTACTGCATTACCTGCCACAACCAGCGGGTCCGGACCGCCGGGCTTGCGCTCGACACCGCCGACGTCACCCTGCCGCAGGCGAATCCCGAGGTGTGGGAACGCGTGATCACGAGGCTGCGTGCGGGGTCGATGCCCCCGGCCGGGAGGCCGCGGCCCGATGCCGCGACCTACGAGGCAGTCGCCAGCGCGCTCGAAGCCGACATCGATGGTGCCTGGATCGCCAACCCCGCGCCCGGCCGGGTGAATGCGGTCCACCGGCTCAATCGCACGCAGTACGCCAACGCGGTCCGCGACCTCTTTGCCCTCGACCCGCGGGCCTTCGACGTGAAGGCGTTGCTGCCGGGTGACGAGACCGCCGACGGCAGCTTCGACAACTTCGCCGACGTCCTCACGATCTCGACCGCACACCTCGAGCGGTATCTCTCGGCGGCGCGCCAGGTCACGCGGCTGGCCACAGGTCTGCCGCGCTCCAGCCCGGCCCTCGACACCTTCGAGATTCCTCTGCATGTCGTCCAGGACGATCGCCAGGACGAGGATCTGCCGTTCGGCTCACGCGGCGGCATCGCCATCCACTACGAGTTCGCGACCGACGGCGAGTACCTGATCAAGGTGCGCCTGCGCCGGCAGTATCAGGACTACCTGATGGGGATGGGCTGGCCTCAACAGCTCGACGTGCGCCTCGACGGGAAGCTCCTCAAGCGATTCACCGTGGGCGGCACGGCTCCCGGTACTCCGGCCGCTGCCAGCTACGCCGGCGACGGCGAACCGGGCTTCGCGGGTGCTCCCGAATGGGAAACCTACATGCAGCTGACCGGCGATGCGGGTCTCGAGGTGCGCGTGCCGGTTTCGGCGGGCCCCCGCGTCGTTGGCGTCTCGTTCGTGCGCGAGCTGTGGGAACCGGAAGGCCTGCCTCAACCGCTGCAGCGCGGACGGGTCCTGACCAACGACCAGATCTACATGGGATACGCGGCCGTGGGCTCGGTCCAGATCGGCGGGCCATATCGCGCGACCGGTACGGCGACCAACACGCCGAGCCGCCGCGCGATCTTCACGTGCCAGCCGGACGCGCAGGACGTCGGTCCCGGACCACGGAGCGCGACGCAGGCGCCGGGCACAGCGTCGGGGACCTGCGCGTCGGGCATCCTGTCGAGGAAGGCGCGACTGGCATACCGCCGGCCCGTCACGAAGGCCGACCTGGACACGCTGCTCGAGTTCTACGAAAAGGGCCGGCATGAGGGCGGAAGCTTCGAGGCGGGTATCCAGTTCGCGCTCGAGCGGATGCTCGTCGATCCGGACTTCCTGCTGCGTGTTCAGCGCGATCCACCGACCTCATCCGACGCGCCACACGCGACGCCACATCGCCTGACCGACATCGAGCTGGCGTCGCGGCTGTCGTTCTTTCTGTGGAGCAGCCTGCCCGACGAGGCGCTGCTGGATCTGGCCGAACGCGGCGAGCTGTCGAAGCCGGCGACCCTGGACCAACAGGTGCGGCGGATGCTGGCCGATCCGCGCGCGACCTCCAACCTGGTGGACGACTTCGCCGCCCAGTGGCTGAACCTGCGGCGGGTGGCCGAGGTCACCGCGCATCCCGATGTCTATCCGGACTTCGACGACAACCTGCTGGATGCCTTCAAGCAGGAGACCGCACTCTTCATCGCAAGCACGCTCGGAGACGATCGCAGCGTGTCGGACCTGTTACGCGCGGACTACACGTTCGTCAACGAACGGCTGGCGCGTCATTACGGCATCCCCGGCATCTACGGCACACGCTTCCGGCGCGTCGCGCTCCGGAACCCCGATCAGCGCGGCGGCCTCCTCGGGCACGGCGCGCTGCTGGCGACGACGTCGTATCCCGACCGGACCTCGCCGGTGCTGCGCGGCAAGTGGCTGCTCGACAACATCTTCGGGGTCCAGGTGCCGCCGCCGCCGGCGAACGTCGACACGACGTTGCCGGAGATCCGGCCCGGCACCGCACCTCCGACCATCCGCGAGCGGCTCGCGCTTCACCGATCCAATCCCACCTGCGCCAGTTGCCATGCGGTGATCGATCCTCCCGGCTTCGCGCTCGAGCACTTCGATGCGATCGGGCGATGGAGGACGATCGACGAGGCGGGGAGACCCGTGGATGCCTCGGGCACGACCGTGACCGGCGCGTCGGTGGAGGGCCTCGCCGGACTTCGCGCCATCCTGTTGGAGCGGCCCGATCGGTTCCCGACGACGGTGACCGAGAAGCTGCTGGCGTACGCGCTGGGCCGGCGGCTGGAGTACTACGATCGCCCGGCCGTGCGGCAGATCGTCCGCGGCGCCGCTGCCCACGACTATCGATGGTCGTCGTTGATTCTTGGAATCGTGAACAGTCCGACGTTCCTGATGCGGGGATCCTCATGACATTCCTGACTGCGAAACCGCTGGCGCGGCGAACCGTCCTTCGCGGCCTGGGCGCAACGATGGCGCTGCCGGTGCTGGACGCGATGACGCCGGCATTCGTCCGCGCTGCCGCGAAACCGGTCCATCGGTTCCAGACCTTCTACGTCCCGAACGGGATGGCGATGGAGTACTGGCTGCCGGCGACGGAGGGCGCGGCGTTCGAGCTGACGCCGATCCTCGAGCCGCTGGCGCCGTTCCGGAGCCAGATGCTCGTCCTGTCGGGGCTCAAGGCCAACTGGAACTACATCCACGCCGGAGCGTCGGGATCGTTCCTGACCGGCACGGCGCGCGGCGGGCGTAACGAAGTGGAGATCGTCGCCGACGTGTCGATGGACCAGCTGCTGGCGCGGCACTTCGCCAGCGAAACGCAGGTAGCCTCGCTCGAGCTCGCGATGGATCCGCCCAACAACGCCGGCGCCTGTACCGGCAACCTGAGCTGCGTCTACACGCACACGCTGTCGTGGCGGAGCAAGACGCAGCCCCTGCCGATGGAATACAACCCGCGCGCCGTCTTCGAGAAGCTGTTCGGCGACAGCGGCAGCACGGACCGGGCGGCGAGGGAAGCGCGGTTGCGCCAGCACAAGAGCATTCTGGATTCTGTTCAGGACAAGTTGACCAGCCTCAAGCAGGTGCTCGGACCCCAGGATCAGGCGAAGGTCGACGAGTTCACCGAGTCGGTACGGGACGTTGAACGGCGAATCGAGCGCGCCGAGACGCAGCGCGACCTCGATCTGCCGAACATGGACGAGCCGCCTGGCGTGCCACCCGTCTTCGAAGATCACCTGGAGCTGATGCTGGACTTGCAGGTGCTCGCGTTCCAGTCAGACCTGACGCGCGTGATCTCGTTCATGATCAGCAAGGAGCAGAGCGCCCGTCCCTATCCGCAGATTGGCATCCCCGAGGCGCATCACCCGCTGTCGCATCACGGCGATGTTCCCGAGCTCGTGGCCAGGATGTCGAAGATCAACCGGTACCACACGGAGCTCTTCGCGAAGTACCTGGCCCGGCTGCGGGCCACGCCGGACGGCGATGGCTCGCTCCTCGATCACACGACCATCCTGTACGGGTCTGGCATCTCGAACAGCAACCGTCACTCGGGCGATAACCTGCCCCTGCTGCTGTTGGGTGGCGGAGGCGGCACGCTCCGAGGCGGCCGGCACATCGCCTACACCGGCCAGCCCTCGATGGCCAACCTGCTGGTCACGCTGATGGACACGATGGGCGTGCCGGTCGAGCGGGTAGGCGGCAGCACGGGCAAGCTGCCGATTGATGCGGTTTCCCTCTAGGCGGCAACCGGCAGACGGCAACCGGGAGACGGCAACCGGCAGACGGCAATCGGCAACCGGGAACATGCAGAAAACCATCCTCTGTCTCGTCGTGGGGCTGCTGGTCGCGGGAACGGCGGTGGGCGCCGCTCGTCCGCCGCTCGTCGACGCGGCAAAGAACGGCGACCGCCAGGCCGTGCGGGCATTGGTGCAGGCGAAGGTCGACGTCAACGCAGCCGATGCGGACGGAACCACCGCGCTGCACTGGGTCAGCTATCGCGACGACGTGGAGAGCGCGAACCTGCTGCTCGACGCCGGCGCCAACGTGAATGCCGCCAACGACCTTGGCGCCACGCCGCTGTGGATCGCGTGCGAGAACGGCAGCGCCATGCTGATCGACGCGCTGCTGAAGGCCGGCGCGAATCCCAACCCGAAGCTGCTTCTCGGCGAGACGCCGCTGATGCTGGCGTCGAGGTCGGGGAAGGCGCAGGTCGTCGAACGACTGCTCGCCAAGGGAGCGGACGTCAACGCGCGCGCGGCGCGCGGGCAGACGGCGCTGATGTGGGCCGTCGCCGAGCGGCACCCGGACGTGGTCAAAGTGCTCGTCGCGAAGGGCGCCGACGTGAACAGCCGATCGGACGTGTGGAACCAGGTGATGGCCGTGCCGCCTCACGGTGTGCCCCTCTACAACAAGGCGATCCCTCATGGCGGCGATACGGCGCTGCTGTTCGCGGCGCGCTCCGGCGACCTGGCGTCGGCCAAGCACCTCGTGGCGGCTGGCGCGAACGTGAACGACGCGGATGCATGGGGGGTCAGCGCGACCGTGCTGGCCGCGCACTCAGGCTTCGACGAGCTGGTCGAGTTCCTGCTCGAACGTGGCGCCGACCCCAACGCCGCCGGCGCCGGGTTTTCGGCGCTCCACGCCGCCATCATGCGACGGCACCTCGGGATGGTGGCGGCGCTCCTCGCCTACGGCGCCGATCCGAACGCGCGTCTCGAGACCTGGACGCCGACGCGGCGTTCGTCGAAGGACTACAACTTTGCGCCCGAGCTCGTCGGCGCCACGCCGTTCTGGCTGGCGGCCCGCTTCAGCGAGCCCGATGTCATGCGGGTGCTCCTCGACTACGGGGCGGATGCACATGTCGTGCAGCACGGCAAGTACCACGCCGAGGAGCCTGTCGAGCCGCGTTCGCACGTCACCAACGCGGTGATGGCAGCCACCGGAATGGGCGGGGGCGTGGCGTGGGTGCCGCCCGATCGGCGCGAACGCGAAGCGCTGATGCTCGAGGCGGTCAGGCTCGCGGTGGAGCAGGGCGTGGACGTCAACGCCGCCAACACTGACGGCCGCACGGCACTCGATGCCGCTCGTGCCTTGAAGTTCGAGCGCGTGGCTACGTTCCTCGTCGAGCACGGCGCCCGCGCGGGGACCAGCCGGCAATAGGCTCGCCATGGCGCGCATCGCGCTGGCGCTGATCCTCGGACTCGCGGTCCAGGCCGACTCGACGCGGCGCGTGCCAGTCGCGGGCGGCGCCCTTGCCTACGACGAGGCGGGACGCGGCCCCGCGGTGATCCTCCTGCATGGCGCCTTTCTCGATCGCGGCACGTGGGATCACCAGATGCCGGCCCTGGCGGCGCGGTATCGCACCGTGCGCTACGACATCCGGCCCTTCGGCGAATCGACGGTACCCGACAAGCCGTACAAGACGACCGACGATCTGCTGGCGCTGCTGGACGCGCTGAAGATCGAGCGCGCGCACCTGGTGGGCCACTCGTTCGGCGGCGGCGTGGCCATCGATTTCGCGCTCGAACATCCATCCCGGGTGGCGAGCCTCGCGCTGGTCAATTCGGGCGTCACCGGCGCGTCGATGCCTGCCGACGAACAGCAGCAAGCGATGCAGGTGTTCATCAGTGCCAAGGAAAGCGAGGCGAAGGCCGTGGACGCGTGGCTGGCGCTGGGTCTATGGTCTGCCTCGCGCGCGCGGCCGGAGGTGATGAAGAGCGTCGAGCGAATCACCGCGCGTAACGCGGCACGGTTCCGCATGGCGGCGCCTCCGTTTGCCCCGATCACACCGCCCGCGCTCGGCCGCCTCGGCGAGATCCGTTCGCCCACGCTCGTGGTGACTGGAGATCGAGACACCCCCGGCAACCGCGCGGGCTCCGAGTCGCTGGCCAAGAGCATCCCCGGCGCGCGGTTCGTCGTCATTCCCGGTGCCGATCATGCTATTCCGATCGGGTGGGCGAAGGAGTTGAACGAGGCCGTTGTGACGTTCCTGGGGTCGCAGTGAGGGCGGCCGTCGCGTAGAATCCTGCTGGAATGGACATCGGCCCAGGCACCCGCCTCGGCGCCTACGAGATTCTCAGCGCGCTCGGCGCCGGTGGCATGGGAGAGGTCTACCGTGCGCACGACACCAGGCTGAAGCGCGACGTCGCCCTCAAGATCCTCCCCGATCGCTTCGCGGCAGACGCGGACCGCCTGGCGCGGTTTCGGCGCGAAGCCGAAGCGCTGGCCTCCCTCAACCATCCCAACATCGCGGCCATCTACGGCCTGGAGGATGCCAGCAGCAGGCACGCGCTCGTGCTCGAACTGGTGGACGGGCCAACGCTCGCCGAGCGAATCGCCAAGGGTCCGATCGCGCTCGACGACATCTGGCCACTGGCCGTGCAGATGACCGAGGCCCTGACAGCGGCGCACGAGAAGGGGATCGTGCACCGCGATCTCAAGTCTGCGAACATCAAGATCGCGAGAGACGGGCGCGTCAAGATTCTCGACTTCGGCCTGGCCAAGATCTTCGCCGCACCGCCCGCACTCGACGTCTCGCAGTCGCCGACGATGGTCGGCACGTTGACCGGATCGGCGGGCGTGATTCTCGGCACGGCCGCCTACATGAGCCCGGAGCAGGCGCGCGGGCAGCCCGTCGATGCCCGGGCCGACGTGTGGGCCTTCGGCTGCGTGCTCTACGAGATGTTGACGGGCCGGCCGGCGTTCACGGGTGCGACGATCACCGACATCCTCAGTGCGATCGTCAGGAGCGAGCCGGAGTGGTCTGCGCTGCCGGGCGAGACGCCGGCAGCCATCCGCCGCCTGCTCCGGCGGTGCCTGGCCAAGGATCCCAACCAACGCCTGCACGCCATCGCCGACGCGCGCCTCGAGATCGCCGACGCCCTCAACCATGCCGACACGGCTCCGACGGTTGAAGGCGCGTCATCATCGCGTCGCGCCCGCCTCCCGTGGATCATCGCCGGTACCGCGCTGGTCGCCGCCCTTGCGATGTCGATCGCGGCGTTCCGCGCCTTCCGCGCGCTGCCGCCACCGGCCGACGCCCCGGAGCTTCGCCTGGAGGTCAACACCCCGCCGACCACGGATCCCATCTCGATGGCAATCTCACCCGACGGCCGTCGTCTCACGTTTGTGGCCACGAGCGATGGCACCCCACGGCTATGGGTCCGGCCCCTCGACACCGCGACCGCGCAGCCGCTGCCTGGCACCGATGGCGCCAGCTATCCCTTCTGGTCGCCAGACAGTCGATCACTGGGGTTCTTCGCGGGTGGCAGACTCAAGCGAATCGATATCGGCGGTGGGCAGCCTCAGATCCTCACGAACGCCGCCGGAGGGCGCGGCGGCACCTGGAGCCGTGACGACGTGATCCTGTTTGCCGTCGGGTTTTCGAATGCGCCTCTTCTACGCGTGTCGGCCTCCGGTGGCCCTACGGCGCCTGTGACTCGGCTGCTTCCGCGTCAGACCAATCATCGGTTTCCGCAGTTCCTGCCCGACGGCCGGCGGTTCCTGTTCTTTTCGCAGGGTTCCGGTGACACCCAGGGCGTCTATCTCGGCGCGCTGGACTCGTCCGAGACGACGCGCCTGGCTTCGGCGGACACGGCGGCCGCCTACATGCCTCCAGACTACGTGTTGTACATGCGCCGGGGAACGCTTCTGGCGCAGCGCCTCGACCTGCCGGCCCGCGCGCTCAGCGGCGATCTGCAGACGGTCGCCGATCCCGTTGGTTGGGACGGCGCCATCGGCCTCGGCGCGTTCTCCGTGTCCGCGACCGGCGTGGTGGCGCACCGGGCGAGCGGGCCAGGCCGCCGTGAGCTGGTCTGGTTCGACCGCACGGGCAAGCGAGCGGGCGTCATCGGGGCGCCGGATGAAGACAACCTCCAATATCCAGAGCTGTCGAAGGATGGAAGCCGGATCGCCATCGATCGGACCGTGCAAAACAACCGTGACATCTACCTGGTCGACCTCGGTCGAGGGCCAAGGCGGCTGACTTTCCACGCCGGCATCGACGCGACCCCCGTATGGTCTCCAGACGGCGGCCGAATCGTGTTCCGATCGAGCCGAATGGGCCCTTACGACCTCTACCAGAAGTCGTCGAGTCTCGAGGGCACCGAGACTCCCCTGTACGAGTCGCCCGAAGACAAGATTCCCAGCGACTGGTCGCCGGACGGCAAACTCCTCCTCTTCACGCACCAGGATCCGGAAACCGGCAACGATCTCTTCGTCCTCCCTCTTGCGGGCGGGGGCGGTGGTTCGAAACCACGTGTCGTCGTCCAGACGCGGTCTGACGAATCGCAGGCGGCGTTTTCGCCCGACGGGCATTGGGTCGCCTACCAGTCGAACGAGGGAGGACAGTTCAACGTCTGGTTGCAGCCCTTTCCAGGCCCCGGTGGCCAGCGGCAGGTCTCGCCAGCGGGCGGGGCGTCGCCTCGATGGCGGCCTGACGGCCGCGAGCTGTACTACCTGTCGCCCGATGCAAAGCTGATGGCCGTGCCGATTCGCATGCAGGGGGCGACGGTCGAGCCGGGTGACCCGCAAGTGCTCTTCCAGACCAGGCTGACCACACCCTTCAGTGGCGTGGCGGGCAACATCAGACCCCAATACGACGTCGCCGCAGACGGCCGTTTCCTGATGAACATCACCGTCGAGGAAACGACCTCGCCGATTGCGATCATCCTGAACTGGAAGCCCAGATAGCAGCGGGCAGGTGCTTATTGGCCTGGTGCCTTTTGCCTTGTGCCTTCTGACTTTGGCCTCTTGCCTCTTGCCTTCTAGAACGTTACCAGCTGGTTGAAGGGCGAGGCCGTGCCGCGCTGGACTGGGTGGATCTGCCCCGAGGCGTTGGTCAAGGGCATCCCCGGCGCCCGCCTGGTCGACGGCAATGGCTCGAGGCACGGCCGCTGAAAACGCCGGGGCTATACTGGCCCGGTGCCGATGAAGCTGAGGTTGCCGCCAGATCTTGACGCCCGGCTCGAGGGCCTGGGCGAAGCCATCGCGGCGTCTTCACCGGACATCCAGTTCGCCTACCTGTTCGGAAGCGCCGCCACCGGCACGCTGACTCCGCGCAGCGATATCGATGTCGCCATCTATGTGTCGCCAGGCGCGGACGCCCACGCCATCCGCCTCACCGTGACGCGCGCCGCGGCACGCCAGCTGGCCACCGACGCGGTGGATGTGGTGCTGCTCAACACCGCGCCCCTGTCCCTTGCGGGCCGCGTGCTCGGCAGCCGCCGGGTGATCGTCGAGCGGGACCCGCACGCGCGCCACTCGTACGAGTCGGTGACGCTGCGCAAGTTCCACGACTTCCGGATTCGCGAGCACCGCATCCTGGAGGAGCGCGGCGCGCATGGTTGATCGCGACCTCATCCTTCGTCGCCTCGCATCGCTCGAGACGTACCTTGACCAGCTGGCGCCGTACCGCGGCATCGACGCCGACGGGTACCGCGCGGACTGGAAGACGCAGCGTATCGTCGAGCGGACCCTGCACCTGGCAATCGAGACGTGCATGGACGTGGCCGATCACATCGTCGCGGACCGCCGACTGCGCGTGCCGGAGACCGGCGCCGAGTCGTTCGAGATTCTTGCCGACGCCGGCTTGCTGCCGGCGCCGCTCGGGACCGCGCTCGCGTCGATGGTCGGCTTCCGCAATGTCCTCGTGCACGACTACACGCGTATCGACCCGGCGATCGTGGTTCGAGTCCTGAGCAGCGATCTTGCGGACGTCGAGCGGTTCAGGGACGCGGTGCAGGCGCTGGTCTGAGCCGCGGGTGATAGCCTCTGCAGCCACGCCTCGCAGGTGACGCCGTCGGTAGCCTCACCGGGCCGACCCGGTCGCCCGCTGTCCATCAGCCGCCATCCCGGGCATGACCGCGCACCCCTCTAAAACGTCGCGAGCGCGTTGAATGGCGACGCCGTGCCGCCCTGGATCTGGTAGATCTGCAGCGTCAGCATGAACTCCCACCGCTTGAGCCGCGCCGCCTCGACGGCCGCGTCCTCGGTGTAGGCATTGTCGACCAGTGGCAGCCCCATGTTCACCTGTGTGAGCTGGTGAACGGGGCGGTTGATGCCCTGGACGCCTGATGGCTGCACGTCGTTCACCGCGTCGCTGGCGAGCAGCGACACGTCGCGCGACTTCAACCACGGAAGGACCGACGCGTGCAGTCCCGCACCGGCCTGGCCGTACGGCCAGGGACCCTCGGCGGCACGTTTCGCCCAGCGGCCGGTCCGGACGATTAGCGCGTCGCCGGCACCGATCCGGATCCCGGCGAACTTCTCCCAGGCCTCGAGGTCCTCTGCGTACACCGGCGTGCTCGGCTCGAGCCACTTCACGCCCTTCATGAGCGGCAGGTCGACGAGGATGCCTCGCGTGATATAGCCGGGCCCCATA
>Ga0247824_10002356_pt1 | contig 10546 bp, 6 predicted proteins | sample 13C_PalmiticAcid_FD_194412 | JGI IMG/M metagenome (GOLD analysis project Ga0247824, IMG submission 194412) | Soil microbial communities from agricultural site in Penn Yan, New York, United States - 13C_PalmiticAcid_Day48 | ecosystem: Environmental > Terrestrial > Soil > Agricultural land...
GGTGGGGCGAGTAAAGATTGGTTGATGGAGTTGGCGCGGGAGAGGAACAAGGTCGCGTTGCCGCGGGTGATGCCCAGTGAGTGGGGGGTGCGGCTGCCTGGGGAGAGGTTCGTGCTGAGCGGCGTGTCGTGGGGATTGAAGGATGTGTGGGCGGGCCAGGAAGGGGCGGAGGAGAGCAGTGACGAGGACGAGGACGACGAGATGATGCTTGATGGGACTGGGAATGGGGAAGGGAGGGGGGCTGATGCGATGGATGTGGAGACGGAGGATGTGGGTGGAGATGGGGTGGAGGGCGGCACGATGGGGGATATATTTGGGGATGAGGGGATGGAGGAGGACGAGGAGATGGCCGAGGCGTGAGCCAAGTCCAAGTAGATTCTCTCTTGCGGGATAAGGGCTGAAGAGGGGATGAAGAGCGGATGAAGAATTTAGTATTATTGAGGCGGAGATGCCCTGTTTGGGCAGTACGGGCGGCGTTTGGCGTTACAGGGAAGGCTCAAGGATATCCGGATGGAGAGAGGCCACACCGCAGTCATGGACTACACACCGGGTTCTTCGGTTCCCGTTCAGTATCAGCCAGGTTAGCATCAAGTCCTTATCGGCCATGGATGCAAAAGCCAGAAATATCCATGAATTGATGTTGTAAAGCTACAGAAACCATATATGTCCCACCCAACGCCTCGCTATGCAGTATGTGGACAAATGTCCTCCCAAACCGGTCTACGGTCTATGGCCCCATAGAATGCTCTCAAGACTATGCGCCAACTCCGTCTTCAATGTTGAATGCCCCTGACAAGTAACCGACTGCCACCCGTCTACTTCTTCTCCACCTTCAAGTTCTTGACCCCAGTAATCAACTCAGCGGTTAGATCATGTACTACTTCCCCTGTTGCGTTCTGCCCGGTCCTGTCGACAGGAGTCGGCAGCCGCTCCACGTCCGCCTCGATCTCCTCCTCATCCTCCTCGTCCAGCTCGCCGTCCTCGTCGTCGGCATACTCGTCCTCCATCAGGGACCCCATCAGCTGCTCCTCGTCGTAGCTCTCGCCGAGGCTCCCCTCGCCGTAGTCCATGGATCCCCGCGAGATGTAGCTGTCCACGAGCCCGTCGCCGACCTCCTCCTCGTCGTCGTCCTCGGCGTACTGGCTCTCGTGGTCGTCGTCGCCGCCGTCGTCGTCGTCGGCCTCGCTGTCGCTCGCCGAGAACTCGTCCAGCTCGAGCGGCGTGTCGCGCCAGTAGGTGAAGTCGGTGTATTCCTCGCCGCCGCCCTTGACGAGGGTGCCGACGGGCGGGAAGTAGTGGTCAACAACCTCGCCCATGTTGACGTAGCTGAGCTTCATCTTGTTGAGGCTCAGCAGGTCGAGCGACACCTCGGCGTTGGAGTTGATGGTGAAGATGCGCGTGCGCGGCACGTCGACGGTGCGGTACGAGATCTGGTCCGTGAAGCGGTTGCCGAACCCGGCCGAGAAGGGGGTCCCGTTCGGCCCGTAGAGGCTGCGGATGTCGCGCAGGGTGGACATCTTGAAGATGTGGGGCTTGCGCAGGTAAATTTCTCGCCGCAGCGCCGCCATGGTCCGATCCGGGGACAGGATCGTGGGCCCCCTCGGGAGACGATACCCGTCTTGGACGATGCCTGCGAGGTACGTCCTCGTGCTGTCCGCCTGCCCGACGGACCGACTGGTCAGGTACATGATGTTGTAGCCATTGGCCACGATGTCGTTGTACAGCTTTGCGACGCCCGCGTGCGTCCAGTCTCGCCCAATCATGTTCAGCACGTGGCCGAGGGCGTCAGATTTGGTAATGGTTCCGTCAATATCCGAGATAACGACGGGCGTCTCGTGCTTCCACAGATACATGTACGCCTGGCAAGTCGCCCGGTTGACCGTGAAGCTCATCGAGTTCTCGCCCGGCTTAAGGTCCAGAGCCTTGAGCTGCTCGCTGGTTAGCCGCAGGGTCTTCGCATAGTTCCGGTTGGGATCGCCGGCCGCCGAGGTGCCGGGAGAACTGGGCGGAGTCTGCAGGACCATCTGGCCCAGGTCCGACTCGGCCCTTCTATGGCTTGAGGCGCTCGGAGATGCTGTGGCATCGCTGCTGTCGCTCTGGTATCCGGGGTCAGACGCAGCGTCGATGGCAAGGCCAGGCGGGCCGCGCAGTGTTGATTCCGAAGCCCTCTTCATGGCGGCCGCCTTTGCCTCCTCGCTGCTGTAGATCCATAGGTTGCCGCGCTCGTCGACGCCGATGAGAGCTCCGATGTCGTAATTGCCGTCCAGCTCTTCCGAGAGCACCTTCCGGGCGAGGATCTCGGCCTTCAGAGCATCTTCGTCGTTGCTCTTGAACCCTGTCATATCCAGCATCAAGTCTCCTGTGTCGCTAATATGGGTCGGGATATTAACGGCGGACAGTTCCTTGGACAGGTTGATGGCCCGCTGCAGTGCCTCGGCTGGCGCGAGGGGCGGAGGGCTGTGAGACCGTTCCGAGTATATGGGAGCGTCGCCCTCGCTCGACCCATTCTCGCTGGGCACTCTCCGGCCTGCCAGGCGCAGGATGTCATCGCTGTGAGGGCGCGCTGGTGACCCTTCGGTAGAGGACGGGGCACCTCGGGAGAGCTCTGGCGAAGTCGATCTCGGGGTGAGCAGCCCTGGTTTCTGTTAGCAGGTGTTTCCTCATGCGCGGCCAGGGTTTCTGCATACCATCTCGCCCGATGGTGTGGAGGACTGTAGGGGGTGGCCGGGTGATGCTTGACGATCGGATCTTTCCGACGGGGTCGTTGAGGTCAAAAGACTCGGGCTCCTGCAGTGGTGGCTGGCCGGGCTCCAGGGCGTCGAGCGAAGGACTGGCAGCGGGCGACACCAACGGCGAGGTCTGCAGGCTCTTGGGGATGGTGTCGCTGGTTTCGAAGACAAAGAAGGCCTCGCCGCCCTCGCCCAGCTTCATCGAGTAGGGCTGCTTGACGCCATTGACTTTGAACTCGACCTTCTTCTCGTACGGGCGCAGCAGCGAGAACTTGCCGAAGCGCACGTGGAAGGGCGAGCATGCGAGGCTGCCGTCTTCCTGCTCAACAACGATCACATCGATGGCGCCGCTGAGGGTGGCCGGGTTGATCGAATTCCATGCCGTGGAGACCGAGTCGCTCAGATTCCTGACGTACTGCATGGTGGGCAAGTAGCCGGCGGCGCCGGGAGCTTTGGGTTGTTTCGTGCTTTAGGAAATGTGCAGCGGCCTTGCGGCCAAGAATTGTGACTGGGGACTCGTATTTGTTCTGCTCTGAATCGGGGGAAAAAAAGGATGGCTTGTTCAGATGCAGCCGAGGCGCGAGGTATTATGGAGCGCCGAGTCGCCACGCCCGGACAGGACTTCTATTTTCGGCGCTCAGGGCTCCTGTGGGAGGTATGCACCGTATGTAATCCGGACGCAGCTGTGCCTGTGTTTGTGCGATGCAATGCAGGGTGCGGGGGAGGAATGTGAACTGCAGCGTCGAAGCCGTCTTCGGAGTCTGCAACGACAAGACGGCGCGCGGCGGGACTGGCGTCGCAGATGGAGCTTAAGTCGGCGTTGGGACGGGAGGGACGGGACGGCGACCTAAGGCAAGCCCGAAGGAGGGGAGCGAATTGGGCCAAGTCTAACGCATGCGTGGCCGTTGGGACTTTGGGGATTGCTTGCAGTCTCGGCTCTCAAGTTGGACAGCAGACAGCATAAGTATGAGTGCCTGAGCCAGCCCCGGGCCCAAACTACCTGACGAAACCACGTTGCGATTCAAGAACGGGGTTGGCACCGTAGGACAAAACCAGGGCGTTGAGCAGCTGAGATGCCCCAGGGACAATCACGAGGGCCTCAACAAACGCCGAGATCCCCATCAGTCGCCCGTGCTTGGCCGCTTGGCCGGGCTGAGCCTTCAGCCGAGACAAGCGCTGTACTTGCGCCCCACCATTCCTCCAACGCAACCTCTGCTGCGGCGGCGATGCCCGTCAAGGTATCTGCAAAGTCCAGCTGACAGTGCCCCAGCATTGAGGACCCTTGTCGCACGGCCGGGTTCCCCTCGCTGATGTCATGGAGCAACTCAACCCGTCGACCAGACAGGACCCTGATGCCATGACGAGCGAAGCCGGGAGGCATCAAGAAGGCTCAGAATGCTGTCTGAGAATTGCGCACGAGACCCCGTTTGATGGGATGCGCCACATCGATACCACGCAGGCATCCGAGACTTCCAAGTCTCCTTCCAGACCGCAGAACCATTCGCACTCAAAGTCCGAAGGCGTCTGCCGTGGGCATTGGGGGATCAGCAGCGGGCGGGCGCGGCCATATTGGGCCTTGGCCTGCTGGATTGCGGCTGGCGCATGGTTGGGGAACAAGGGCAAGAACTGGCCGCGCAACCGCTGGAGAGGCACATGACCAGGCTGGGCGCAAAGACCATTGAATTTGACTCTTTCGGTTCCTCGGTTTAGGCGGTATGAATAGTTGATTTTGATCCCATGGGTACCTACCCAAATTGAGCCGGGCGGACGACGTTCGGGAATCTGCCCGGCCACCCCAACGGAAACGGCAAGTCTCGGAGCCGGTGAGGCGGCGGATTGCTGGGCCTCGCTGGGGGACCAACCGTTTGCTCTAGGAAGGGTGCTGCTTCGGAATGCTGCTTTGGTCTCCGGACGGCCCAATGCGTGAATCGAAGATCCCTTCCACCTGACTCGGCCCCAAGACAAAAGGCGGAGGGGGAGGGCAGGGCATGAACCTGTTGCTTGTTCCCTGAGCTGCCGGTTTGGCACCTTGGACATCCGGAGCACCAACATCCTCTCCTAACTCATAGTGTGGACAAATTGACTACGGGTTGGCAATGGTTCAACACCTCAACCAAATCCAGAGTCTGGGGAACTGGTTACGCAGAAAACCTCATGATCAGCGGGTAGTGGCCAGAACGACGGCCAATGTCGGCTGATTGCCTGCTGTTTTGAAACACGGCCAATTCGGCTTTACCAAGACCGCATCGGCACCAATGAAGTGCGGCCAGAGCCAATATGCGGTTGAGGCGCCCGTGATGCCAACGGCCTCGCCGCATTGTGTTTGGTATTGCTCTCAAGCTGGGAGAACAGATAAGCCAGACTCGGTCGGTGGTTGAAAAGCTCCTCTGGTTGGGCTCCAGGCTGCTGTTGGTTTTCGCTGCTGCCTGAAGTTAGGTGACGAGTTGCAACAAACCCGCAAGGTCATCACATGCTGACAACCTCAAAAAGAAAAGCAACATGCCTGGTCGAGATTCGTGGCAGTTGCCCAGGTCTCTGTGGGTGGCAGCCCAGGCGGGTGCAGGTGCAAGACAGCCCGGCAGCAGGCAGGCAGGGAGGCCAGGCCGGTCGCTGAAACAGCGGGACCTGAACGTCTTTTGAGCCACAATCTCGGCAGTGATCTCCACTCGCGCATGCACCCAAGACCCATCGGACCACTGAGCAGTCAGCACCTCAGTTGGGCTTCCATGTCTCGATGGAGCCTCGATTGCTTGTCTGGGGCTGGTCTGGCAATTGCGGCCGTCCCCAGTTTTCACGGCCAATTGAACCATCCGTGAAGGGAAGCAGCCGGAGCGGGCCAGGGCCAAGCGAATCTCGGCCTGGCGAGCGAGCCAGGGAGCGAGGCCATCTCGTTTTTTGCCCTTCTCAATTCTGATGTTTCTGCACCTCATTTCTCCCGACCCCCACTCCCGCCTTTCCTTCCTCTTGAAGGTTGCGCACCCCGTCCAACACCCGGCCTCGCTGTTCCGCCCGACCGCAGCGTCATGTCATGGCTCCCTTGGGCATCGCTGGTCCCCACGCTCCTCGTCCTGTCGGCCACCCTCGTCTGGTGGTTTACGGAGCCTAAGACCCCCCGTATCAACCTGATCGCTGCCGCCGGCGCCGCCCTTTTCGGTTGGGCCATCGCTCCCGAGTTGTGCCGCGCCGTGTCGTACTCGGCCTACCTCCTGACCACCGATGCCGTTGCCGCCCTTCGCCTCGATCTCGTGATTCTCGCCCACGCCAAAATGCTGGTGACGGGAGTTGCTGTCGTGTGGTACGTCCGGATCTCTCGTTTGCTGGTGGCCGCGGCCCGTCCGCTTGCCGGCCTTGTGCCACGCCCGTGTCGTCCGGCAGCACGCTCACTGCGCGTATTTACAGGCTCGTGCGAAGAGCGTGGCAAACCTTGTGGAAGCCGGTGCCCGAGCTCATCAACATCCTGGGCGTCGACGTCCCCGACTCTCCGGATGTGTCGCTAGCGGAGATTCGAGCCGATGCCGCCACTGTCAACTGGACCCGCGCCCCGGCGAACCGCCCCGTGCAGAAGTTTCTGATACAGGTTAATGGCGTTGTTGGTGAGTTGGGATCAGCTATCGCCACCCACCGGCGCATTGGTTAACCTTGAACAGTGGGAGAAGTCGCCGCAAACCAGGAGCCCGCCATCGTCGTGAGCGGTCTGAAGCCGAATCATTTTTACAACGTACGCGTGATTGCCGTCGGCTCCAACAATTTCCAGGCCGGCAGCCGAGTCATCCGGCTGAGGACGTTTGGCCGCGATGGGCGGCCGCAGCTGGGGAACTCTCGACTCCCATCGAATTTCATCCCGGAGGAGCCGCGAGGGTCTGCGCTGAACGAGACTGGCGACGAGAATGGAGGAGCCCGCAGCCCCTTTCCTGCGTTGGAAGTACCAACGATCCCAGAGGCGAGTGCTTCGCCGGCGAGGGATGCGAGCTCCGCGTCGGGAGCAGGACCACGTAGGAACACGGTCACACGACGCCATTCGCCGTCCACCACGAGCCTCGACCAATCGATACGCGAAGTGGTCACTGCAGATTCTAAGCAGACCCTACCCGAACTGACAGAGAAGTTTGAGGCTATCCGGAGCGAGACAGAGGACGTCATGACCGTGATCGCAAAAGAAGAGAGCGACAACAGGTTGTTGATGGAGGAGCTGGAGGCGGAGAAGCAAGAAAAGAGGCGGGAACAGAAGAAGAAGGAGGAGCAGACGGAGAAGCTCAAGCGCGACGTCCATGTGACGGACCGGGCGATGCGCAGCGCCATGCAGCGCAAGGCCCAGAAGGAGAAGGCGCTCAAGGAGAAGCAGAACGACCGGACCAAATTTCATGACAACATTGCCAAGTGGGTGAAGGGCATGGACGAGATGCGGGTGGACCGGGATTTCTTCACCCAGCAGATGACGGCGCTGGAGGAAGAACGGGACGAAAAAGTGGACCGGTCTCGGGGTGAGAACGGCGATCTCCAGGCCGAGTGCTCGCGGCTCGAGGCAGAGTTGAAGGAGAGGAGAGAGCAGGTGAAGGAGCTAGAAGAAGCTCGGAAGCTGCTTCCAGGCGGTGACGAGGACAGCGAATGGCACGAGAAAATCACCGAAGAGAGGAGGGAATGGTACCGAACGGGTATGGGCAGAGAGTTGCAGGAGACCACGGTTTTCGAGACCAAGCGTGCTCGGAGCTTGGATGAGCAGGTCCGCATTCTCGGCATGCAGGTGCAGCACATCCCGCAGGCCACCTACGGCCTGTACAGCCAGCCAAACACGTCCGGCTTGGAGTTTGAACACTCGGCCGCCACTCACATGAACCGACGCAGGGCGGGCAATTCACTCTCGAACGTATCGGTCTCGGCGACGCCACTGCCGCCATTGTCCCAGATCGACCCCACCATGTCGGCCCCGGCTGGCTTCGCCAGCTCGCGATCCGCTCACGCACCGCCCGGTTTCGCGCCGGGCCCCTTTATGGACCACTCAGCAGATATCGGCCGACTGGACGAGTTCAACATGAGAACTGCCCCGCTCAGTCCATCAGCCACCGCTCTACTGCCATCTAACCTCATGGCGGATATTGACGATGATGAACCCAGTCCAGTATCCAGGTTTGCACCGGACCCGTTCCTCCCACAACAGCGAGCATCTCCCGACAACGATCCCCACTCGCCCGCGTCATCCGGGAAGTCTTTTAGTATTTTCACCAGCCCGCACGGTTCGACGAGCAACCTTCCGTTCCCCCCCTTCCAAAACGACGCCTCGGATAGACTGTCACTCAACGCAGCCACCACGATCCCCTCACCCATTGCCACGGAGGCCCCGCCGAACAAGCTGAGTGGCTTCTTTCCCTTCCAGCGGTCCAGGCCCGCCAAAGTCGCGGAGAAGGACGGCTTGCCGTTTGGCACCCTTAAGTCGGGACAGAGCCAGTCGTTTCCGAAGCAGACAGATGAGTTTGACATGGCCAACAAGCGACGGATCAGCCTCTCGAGCGGCTGGGGCATGTTCAACCGCAACTCGGTGGGGCCCGAGATCACCGAGGGCCATGCGACGCACACGCGCATGTTCCCCAGGAGCCTCAACCCGTTTTCCAGTTCGCATCGGGCGCCAGGTGGCCTGTTTCCGGAAAGGGACCAGAGCAGCCCCCGGCCGGCGAGCATCGCATCTGCCGAATTCCCTCGGCCGTCGACGGATTCCGGTTCCATCTGGGGCCCGCAGCCTGGCGACGCCGCGACGCTGGGGAAAACCAGTCGTCTGTGGTCGCCGGATGCGTGGTCTCGGAACCCGTCCCGACGTCCGTCTCTGCACGGGTCGCCCTCGGCGCTGAAGACGACGTTGGCGTCGGCGGATGATGAGATCCTTGGCGAGGAAATGCTGCCAAACGTTAAGGAAGTGGGAGTCATAGGCAGCCGTCCACCGACTCAGTCGAAAGCTCAACAGCAACAACAACAACAACAAGCCCGTCTGAACCCCAACGCTCCGGCATTCAACATCACCTCGTTCTTCAAATCCAAACCCGAAAAGGAAAAGGAGAAGGAGAGCAAGGACAAGGCCAAAGCCGAGAAGAAGGAAAAGTCCAAAGCTAAGGATTCCAAGGACAAGTCCAAGAGCAAGGAGGCCAGCGCTACACCCGAGGCGCCGCCGACGCCGTCGCTCGAGCTCGAGTCGCCATTGGAGTCGCGCATGTCGCGCGATTCCTTCTCGGTGCACACGCAGACGTCAGTTTCCGAGTCGCGCGACTCGCTCTCGCTGGACCAATCGTTCTCCAACACGCCTTCGGAACCCACCAGTGCGGGGCTGTCGAGCAGCTTCAAGGACGACAATGTGGTCCGCAAGCTGTTCCGAAAAGGCAGTTCGAGCAAGTTCAGCATTGCCGGGCGGCTCGGCGGCAAGGAGTCAGGCCTCTTTAAGAAGGGCCCGAGCAGCACGGCCAGCGGTGGGGCTTCGGAGAAGGGCATGTCGATGGAGCGGTCCAGCATCGGCGACTTCGAGGACATTGTGGACGAGACGTTGAACCCGAGCTTCCTGGGCCGCAGCTACGACAGCATGGCGAGCAGCCCGAGCCTGGCGCCGACAGTCAGTGCCACCAAGAGCAAGGAGAGCAAAGCGCCCTCCCGGTGGCTGAGCAACTTTGGCAAGAAGGGGAAGAAGGAAAAGGAGAGCCTGGATCTGGACAGGACGCAGTTCTCCGAGCTCGATGGCCTGGCCGAGTAGGACTTGTTCATGTGCGAGCTGAGTGGGTAGTTGCGGGAGGGGGCTTGGTACATATGGGTGAGCGGTGAATACATATGTTAGAGTGTAATACCTTTGCATAGCGTTCGTGCCGGCAGGCATCGTATCATTACTGCTCGAATAAACAGTGAGCATTGGTGGTGTCGCAAACTGAAATCATCAATACGGTGAACATGCTGGGAGTGGTGAAGTTCCGGGCAGTCCGTGCGAGTTGGATGGCCAAGACGTTGATGGAGCTTTCCTTCGCACTGTGTCCTTGGCGGTGGTGTTCTGGAGCTCCTGCCGGTGCGGGCCAGTGGTGTGCATCAACCTGCCCAGCATCGAACATTGCACCACCACCGACGCCACCACGTACTCTCTTCCCTCGACACCCCAGCGCACCCACCAACCAGCAATTGACCGAAATCGACGGACCCCACGAGAAACTTGGCGACTACCTCCCGAATCTACCAAATCTGCCGCCCAATCCCCAGGGTTCCGAGCAGTGAATGGCCGCCATGGCCGCGGAAGGCGGCGATCAGGCTGCGCGCCTGCCCATGCCCTCGCGCAACCCACTGCCGCTGTCGGCCTCGCAGGAGGCCCAGGTCAGGGACATCTTCCACGCCCGCGTGCGGAGTAAATGCGGCCCCGAGATCAAGGGTGAGTAGCTGGTCCCTCCCTTCCTGCCTTCCATACCCAGTCCCTACCCATCTCATCCCACCTCTTCCCTCCCTCTCTCTCTCTCTGACCACCCGGCTAACGAACCACCGCCCTACCACCCAGCCTTCGCCGACTGCGCCATGGGCCGCACCTTCACCGCGCCCTTCATCTGCCGCGGGCCGCTGCACGTCATGAACAGCTGCATGAAGCTGCACGCCACGCAGGAGGAGCAGGACGCCGCGCGCGAGGAGTGGTTCGCGCAGCGCCTGCAGCGGGCAAAGGAGCGCGAGCGCAAGGCGCTGCGCAAGGCCGAGCAGGAGGCGTTCCTGCGGGAGTGGTGGGGCCTGCCGGAGAAGGACCGCGAGATTGCCAGAAAAGAAATGGAGAAGCTGCAGAGGGGGGAGAGGATGGCGGGGGTGATGAGGAAGGGGGG
>Ga0247824_10002357_pt1 | contig 10544 bp, 13 predicted proteins | sample 13C_PalmiticAcid_FD_194412 | JGI IMG/M metagenome (GOLD analysis project Ga0247824, IMG submission 194412) | Soil microbial communities from agricultural site in Penn Yan, New York, United States - 13C_PalmiticAcid_Day48 | ecosystem: Environmental > Terrestrial > Soil > Agricultural land...
CCCCTCCCCCACACTGTGCCGCCCCAAATCCCCAGCACCAGGCCGCCAGCACACACGGGTTAATTTATCTAAGCCGGGGGAGAGGAAAGAGTAGGCAAGGCTGGCAGTAGGAAGCGACTTATACTTTCCCCTGCACGCCTCCTCCATCCACCGCTTGCCACTCGCTCGACCATATATGCCCGCGGCCCGTTTTAAGGCAGTGTTTCGTATCCCTTACCGAGAGAAATATGCGTTTATTGTTGCCTGAGAAGGCTCTCGGGAAGTGGGGCGGCGAAAGAGCAGGGCCTCGCGGGCTTGGACCCTCGAGGTTCCGTGCTGTCCTGGCTCGATCCGCAATCCCTAGACACGTCTCCTCTGCAATCACAGCCTCGCTCCTGATGCTACTCCCGCGGCTGCTGCTCACGAACGGCTTCATTGCAGTCCCCGTTACCTCCACCACTACGTCCAAGGCAACCCGGTCAAATGCTCGAACCAGCCAGATATCTAAAGCCACCCCCGTCAAGCCGGTCAAGCCCTAGGGCGTGTCAAAGTTGAAACCACAGCCCAGGCCTAAGAGCGTATCGGGGGCGTCGAGGGGTTGCCTGGTGCCCATGGAAGTGCTGTAAATCTTGTTTGGTTGCTAATGGATGCCGTTAGCCTACCCTCCAAATTTATAGTTACAATTAGAGACGTCCAATGTCAAATATCGCACTGAGCAGGATTGTAGATGCTAGAAAGTAATGTCGTATGACCTCCAACATGCCTGCCCTTTCTGTACAATTGATAAATTTCTCCTCCTCTGTTGGCAGAGGCAGCCAACCAACTGCACAGGCCAGAGTCAAAGGCAGCGCCGCGGCGAGGGGTCGCATGTATCGCGGAACCAACCTCGTTGGGTTGGCGGCGCCCGAGGTGTGCATCTGGTCCGATCTGCAGCACTTGGCGGTGCACCGGATGAAGTCGGGCAGGGAGGCGAGGGCGTCGTCTAGGAAGACACGCTCGTGGCTGTGTGGTCGTCGGGGGTGAGTAATTACCAAGGTAAGGAGGGGTAGGACAGAGGGAAGGGGCGGAGGGGGTAGGCTTTATTACCCCTCCTTGGTCTCGGCGTCTGCCAGGCATTGGATGTCGTTCGAGTCGAGCTCGGCGCTGCACAGTTCCTTGCCGCCCACGCACCAAGAAGCGGACACCAACCAGAGTGTCAAGCATATTCCATTGATGAATACACGTACGGGTATGTGTATGTGCAGAATACGTATAATTATACGTAAGTGCAGACCCCAGCTGACCATCCACCTCGCAGCGCTTGGCACGGCGTCTCTTCCCACACCTCGAAGATATCCAAAGCTTCCTTTCCGACCATAAAACCACTTTGCACCGGCAATACGGGCAATGAGGACAGGTGACTCACCTTGCGGGCGTGAAAACATGGTCCGCAAGGTCATTTGTGCGGACTCGGTCTTGGCATTGCGCGGCTTTCGTTCAGCTCGCCCAAACGGAACACCTGTCCAGAGCCCATGTCTTGGTTGCATATGTATTTCCCTGACGGACGGGGAAGGCTTCCCCTCGTTCTCTTCTTTCCTCGGCGCAATACACCCTCTAGCATCTCGACCACACTTTCGGCAACAACACCGAGGACTTCACCATGAGTTCAGACGGAGACGCTCGTTTTTGGGATAAAGCTGCCGACAAGTACTCCAAATCCCCGATCGCCGACAAGGACGGATATGAGCGCACACTGGACAAGACGCGCGGCCTGTTGGAGCCAGACAGCCATGTTCTCGAGCTGGGCTGCGGGACGGGAGGTACGGCGATCGAGCTCGCGCCTGGCGTACAACGGTACCTAGCAACCGACATCTCCACCACCATGATTGAGATCGCCCGCGGAAAGAACACCGACAACGATGCGGTCCCGGGCCTCGAGTTCCGTGCTGCGACAGCCGAGGCGCTCGCGGCCGAGCCCGCACGGTTCAGCGCCATCTTGGCTTTCAACTACCTCCACTTGGTTCGCGACTTGCCCGGGACGCTAGACAGCGTGCATTCACTCCTTGCGCCCGGGGGCTTGTTCATCTCCAAGACACCCTGTATCTGGGATATGGGCCTGGGGCTGATATTGCTCCCGGTTTTGCCGCTTCTGCGGGCCGTCGGCTTCGCACCGTTCGTGGTGGTGTTTTCTGCGGATGACCTGAAGAAGCGGGTCAAGGAAGCTGGTTTTGAGATCATCACCACTGAATATCACGGCACCAGGACCAACGACAAACGGCCGTTCATTGTGGCGGAGAAAAAGATGGCCTAAACAATTAGGAGGTCTATGAGTTGGAGCACCGCGGTGTGGGCTGGTTGGTAGCATCATTGTATAATTATCATCACAAATCCCGTCTCTGTCTGCTTGCTTCTTTGAATCGACCAGGGGCAGCTTAGCGATAATTATCACTTGGATAACGCTATTCCTGTCTCAGGTCGTAGATCCCGTCCTATAATCTCTTGCAAATCCCTTTCCTTTCCAATAACGTCACATTCACGATGGCAGAGCGGACTAGCAGGGCGGACTAAAGGGTTGTAGTTAGCTATCGCCGTCTCCGAAACCCCGATATCAACTGCCTTCTGGTTTTCCTTCAGTACATACGGCCATAAGTGGTAAAGAATTTGGGATCCCGTCCGCTCTCCCTTAAACAAGCTGCCAACTGCTGAACTGGTCCTCAGGTCGGTGACGACTGGGGAATCCTCAGTGCTGTATGTTTTTTAGTCTTACTCATTCTTCCCCGGCTCGTCGTTGTGATAATTGACAGCTCAGCGACAGGAGGGAAGGGGGTGGTAACGCCTGGCTGACCCAACCACTCCAACCACTCGGGCTTTCTAGTCTGTAAGACGAACCGGAGGAGTCTACCCTCGCAATGAGGGCAATTTTCAGCGCAGTGGATGCGTTGAAAACGACTAAGCCTTCTATCAGCTCCTGCACCCGAGCAATCCAGCCGTTGCACGTTGAAATATAGGACTTTATCCTGCTGAACCTGGCCATCAACATGGTCAGCTTTGGCAGGCACATGATCCCCAACGGCCCCTCGAGATCCAAAGCAGCCACTTCACCGAGTTTAGATAGGAAAACGCCCACTTCCCATTCGCGCTATGCGTAATGCTGAACTCGAAGCCCAGAAACAGAGGCGCTGAAAACGGCGCAAAAGCAAGATACGACGCGCCCGGCAATGCGTAGGCGGCCGCAGCTCGATGGTAAAGAAGGAAAGCGCATATGAGCACGCCATGAGAGGTAGTTCAGGTACAAGGGGTTAGTCTTCGCGGGATCGTACGTCAGGTTAGTAATCGTGAAAGTCGGTGGTTTGCATCGTACGAGGGGAGACGGATGTAATGGTGCCGGGGAGCGGGCCCCTGAGGTGTCAATCAACTTCAAGCCCATCCACAACAACGACAGCGGAGCTGTCGAGTTCCGTCACCCTCCCGGCGTGAAGACGGTTCAGCAAGCCCAGAATTGAGCAGCCTTCTCGCTGGCTTTCGTGTCTGCGGCTCTGACGCCGGCCTGGAACGACACTACCGGCCATCTGTGGTGAGCCAAGTGCTGCGACCGCTTTGCCCACCCCGTCGAGCCCGTGGACAGTTCCCCGAGGGTTGGGAGCTGTGCAAGCGGCATTCAAACTTTGGGCTGCGGTATGTGAAGCCTACCGCGACGGATAAGAACATTGAGAGATAGGGGGCATGGGGGAGAGGAGAGTAATTAGCAAAGAGTTGGAGGCTGGGTTATTGATTTCTCAAGCTATCGTGAGCCAGTAGTTCATCGGGCCATAATTACACGCGCTCTTGCAACACAAAATGTCTCTCTTCACGCACCCCGTAGCAGTCAACGGGCGCCTTGCTTCCAGTCAGGTCCAAGCGCTCAAGAGCAGAACACTCCCCAGGCACTCTCCTAGCCACCCCCTCCCAGCCACCACCTAGTCAACATCCCTCGCAGCCCCTACCATCTCCCCATCAACCTCGCCACCAGCCAGTCAGCATCTCTCCCTCCCCCAACCTCCCCCGTTCCAACCCTCAACTCCCTCAAATAGCAGCGACATTAACCCAAAACCTAGTATCATCCGTCTTGTACTTGGAGTTGGAGTCGATCTGCTTCTGGATCCACTGCACGGCGGTCTTGTAGTTCTTGATGTCCTGCGTGTACGGGTTCTTGAGCCCCGTCGCGCCGTTGCGGTGGCCCGCGAACCACTTGTCGTAGCCGTAGTACTCCTGGCAGTCCCAGCGGGAGGCGACGTCGGCGTAGACGTCCCAACTGGTGGCAGATGGGATTAGGTATGGGACCTGGTGTGGGGAGGTTGGGGAGGGTACAAGGGGGATGATTCGAGGGAGACGTCAAGGAAGGGGGGCGTACTTCAGCCGGTTGCCGTTGTTCCAATTGTTCTGGCTCTGGCCCTTGAAGCCGTAGCGCCAGGCGCAGGCGCGGAGCATGCCCCAGTTTTGCTTGAACAGGCCGAAGTTGGCGGCGTCGTAGGACTTGCCGTCGCCTGTTGTTGTCCGTTAACGACCATCACTCTCTCTAGAAACCCTGGCAAGGTTGTTTGTGGCCTGGCAGTGAAGCGCAGTGGTGCCCAGTGGGGGAGAATACGGCGGCACTCACCATAGGTATACCAGGTCTGCATGTTCTCCGTCTCAAGCATAGCAATGGCCAGGTCGAGGGTGTTGCCGCCCGCGCCGAGGATCGCCTTCTTGCGGCTGCCCAGCCCGCTGACCGTGTACGAGCCGCGGTCGGCCCGCTTGGTCAGGTCGGCGGCAGCCTCCTCGGGGGCTTCGACGGCAACGTAACGGGGAGCGGTGACGGCCACCTCAACGGGGGTGTCGCGAGTGGTGAGGGCGGCGTCGGTGGCCGGGGCCTCCGTGGGGATGGCCACCGCCGAGGCGGCGAGGGTGAGAGCGACGAGGCTGAAGAGTTGCATGGTTGTAGCCAGTGGATTGGGTGGGTTGGTTGGGGGGGTGATAGACGGGAGTGGAAGGGAGTTGATCTTTGAGGGTGAGCAGAGGAGTTTATATCCCACATCTGAGCGTCAGTCCTCGCCTCTTCCGAGCCCCAAGACCTCGCTTTCTTCATACTGCAGACTATTAGCGTGATTCTCGCGCAATAAACCGCGTGGCGTGTATCATACCCCCTGCCATCAGCTGGTGAGCGGTTCAACACCGTGTTGGTCGCGATACCCGTGTAAGCCACATCCCCAACCTTGCCCGATTCGGAATCTCGGAGCCGGCGCGCCCTGCTCGTTTCACAACACGATTCTAGGGGAAGTCGTGTGGGGTAATCTGGGGGAGGCGACCCCCACTCCCCAGATCAGACACCCCCAAACCAGCGCGGAGGTTCCAGGCCCGAGCACGGCACGCGATCGAGTTGGAGAAGCATTCTCCGCGCCCACGCCCGCGGGACAGCCGTGCTCGCGGAACAGGCCGTCGCCGCGACCTTCTTTCTCCTTATTGGTCTTTTAAAGACGGCAACGCCGGCCAAGACAACAGGATTTCTTCTAGAACCTGCCCAAGGGGCAGCAGCTGAGCTTCCGCCTGACCTTGCATCGTGGCGGCCATCATCGTTCCGGCAAGGTCAGGATGCTTGCTGGCAGCAGACCGGGCTGGACTCGAGGTGGTTCATGCAAGACGGCACAGGGGACGGTACAGAGCTCGCTTATCACAGTTGGCCCTGGAAAGGGATTCTACCGTGGGCTAGACCGTTCGGCCGCCTCGGAGGTTGGGCCCGTGAGGTTGCGTGGGGGGCACTCGAAGCGGCTTTCAAGTCTGCAAAGTTCTGGCCTTCTAGCTTGACTTGATCCCTTACTCGAGCGTCTGAGCTGTGAGTAAGTTGAGCAATGCCGCACCTGATACGTTGGGCTCGGGTGCCTGCCGCTGCCGTTCTCGCCGAAGCCAGTTAGGGATAGGCCGGGTGTCATCCTATTCATTCCCCATACTGAACCAGGGAAGGGTCGCTGAAATTGGTCAGTATGGCCAGCCATGAGGCTGAGGGCGCAGGGGCATCCAATGCTACTATAACGGCGGCTGGGTAGAGGTCGGAAGCTTTGACGAGGGCGGCTTGGAGTCCTTGGACGCGCCGTCGGTCGTGTTCACGAGGGCAACACGAGCATGTTGTGGTCATGAAATCGAGGACGGAGCGAAGGCCCCCGCGAGGGTAAGTAGACGGTTGTATGTCTGATCTAGCTAACGATGGCGTTGAGGGGCCTTGGTATGCCAAGACGCTGACCGTAGCAGACAGACTGGCATGGTACTTTGAAAGTAGAAGCGCGGCTTGACACTGAGGGGGGGTGGGTTTTCTTGGGGTTCTGGGCAGGTTTTCAGCCACAATTGGGTGTGTCATCCAATCGCTCCACAAGAAACTCTGAAAATCCCTGTAAATGAGTCGTCCCTTCTTCATTCATAGTGTGTACCTTTCTGGATTCGATTTACTATGTAAAGCTTTACTTCAAGTAAATACAAAGCAATCAAGACACTGAAACCGCAATCACTCTCGTTTGACCGAACCCCAAGTACACTGTCAAGTCCCTCCCAACCTGCTCCAGGATTTCACAACAATCTCCACTGTCCCATAAGACATCTCATGCAGCAGCACGAAGCATTTCAATTACAATACATGACAACTCAGTATCATGTCAGCACCACTGGCGATGATTCTCATCCTGGACCATGAAGCCCGACACGCCAAACCTGTCTGGCATCTTCCCATCCAGGGTGGTGAGCGGCACTAGGGCTCCGGCCTGCTTGTTGCCCTGCGGGAGCGGCTTGAAGCCCGAGCTGCGGGCCGTGTCGTAGACCAGCGTGACGCCCGTGGGCAAGTTGGGTGAGCTGTAGAGGGTGCAGGTGCGCTTGCCCTCGTCGCCGTCGACGAAAGCGTGCTTGAAGACCCAGTTAGTGCAAGTGGCCGGGCGGTTGAGGCACGCGGCGATGCAGTCGCAGGCGCTCTTGATGCCGTCGCGCGCGAGCAGGTGTATCTCAGTCACGATCCCGGTCATGTCGATGCCCTGGTAGTAGCGGACGCAGCCGCCGTCGGGCGTCGGTGCCTGGAGGTTGCGGAATCGCTTCGTGGTGATCTGGCCCTTGCAGATGGCCCATTTCTCGTAGTTGACCGGGTTGGGGAAGATGTTCAGGTTCGGGTTCTTGTCGTCGTTGTCATTACCGTGGTTCGGGTCGGCAGGGACGGCGAAAACACTGGTAGCCGCGAGGACGGCAATGGCAGTAGCGACGGTAAAATACATCTTTGACAGTTTGATGGTCTGGGTCACTGTGAAGCGGGCAGAAGTGTTGGAGGACACAGAGGAGCAATGGGCCGCTGAGCACTAAGTGCTCGATACCTAAGTACTTACTGTATAATGAGGCGCATGTCAATCTCTACAATCATAGGAACTTTTGTCGGTGACGCATTTGTGACGGCGCCGTCCTCCGGAACTGCTGTGAGCCGGTGGCGGCCGGTGGCGGCCACTGCCGGCACCTCGTGTTTCCGGTCGAGACGGACCTAGACCACCTCGATGCATCCAAAGACTCAATTGGCCCGGGATGCTCAAGCGCCAAACCGCTGGCATTAGTCTCCAGCCGCTCCGCGATCTCAGATCTTAGATACCTTCCCCTCCCTCAAGCAGAGGCTTGGAGCTCACTATTCCGTCATTGACTGGATGGGACAGCCTCGGGCTGATCATTTTGTACCCTGCTCTTTCGAATCAAGTTCTGCTGCCAAGGGGCGTTGCTTGTCCATGTCTGCTAGGCGCATGTATTCTATAATGCTCCTAGCACCGAAACGTTCCCAGATCCCCCGCATTGATCTGCACCTAATCGGAGTGAAAAGGCCACAAACTCCGGGGAAGGTTTTGCTCAAACCCTGGAGCCTTGACGGTGTCAAGAGACTCGTAGATGTAGCCCAGGAACACTGCAAGACGCAACCGAAGGTCACTGTCATTTTCCTCCGAATTTAACCACTTCGCTATCAAGGCAGTAAGACGCTGGGGCAGTGTCGGAAACCAATCCATCATTTCTCGAGGCGTTGCGGGAAGCTCATAAAACCACTCATCAGCCGGGAGCAGAATAACACGGGTCTCCTGGGTCTCGGGTGACTGGGATGCGGGCTGCTGGTGTTCGAGGGTTCGAGCCGGCGTGTACACATTGTCGAACTAGCGAATGGGGCTAAGCGCAAGGCTAGGCTCTTGTCTCTGGTACCCGGTGCTCAGCAAGACGCGACCTGCCGATTCCGTATCTGGAACGAGGAGGAAGAGGTCGAAGACCAATGTAGGGACGTCGTGGTGCGCGAGGGCGTCCTTGAAGCAACCAGATTAAGGCTGGAAGTCCGGCGTTGTAATTAATTAGAGGATGTGGCATGCGGGAAACCGGGAGGCCGTTCCAGCTTTAGATGTAGGGAGTTCCGGTCCGTCAAGTGGATTGGGCTCGATGACGGCCGGGCCCGCCTTGTGCCGCGAAAGACAATGCCCCATGATTCCTCCCTGGGTACCTTTCGCTCGAGCGCGATACCCAGTGGATTGATGTGCAAGCCGGGGAAATACGGCGCTAGGGTGAAAAGGCGACGCAGGAAATGTTGAATATGTATATATGGGTGATTGGGTTGGCGATATCAGGGGGATAACCACACTGGGCCCAGGGTAGCTGATCCGGCGGCTGACGTAAAAATGGCGCGGTATGGACCCCCCTGTCGTCAGCGGGTGGCAAGATTCCCCAATATCCACATCCACATCCACACTGCTTTTTGGCTGGCTGGTATCGTACAACAACAACAACCACCACGTATTCGCATCGCCATAGTCGCTGCCGTAGTTGTTTTTAATAAGCCAAAATAGGAAATTGTCACTTGATCTATCTATCTATATTCTAGCCCTAGCTAGTGCCCGTTAGCTAGCTTCCTGGAGCTTGCGGCTTGCCCGGAGCTACTTGCAGAAGGTATCTAACGACCGGGTAGACTGCCGGTAGTCCGCTACCACGGTATACATCGCCGAGTTCTCGGCGATACGCCGAGACTTGCTTACACGCCGGATCTCCCGGATAACTTCGAGGCGGAGAGAGTACTACTATACCTCCGATCGCCGACCGGCCCGCTACTAGCTTCCCCACCTTACATCTAGTGCCGAGACGGACGGTTACCCCGGCAAGCCGGTCATCTACTCCTGCCAGAGGGCTTTAATAGTCTTGACAGCCCGGCTCATCCGGTATTCGGGCAGGGTCTCTTTAGCGCCGGGGATACAGAAGTCGTTATCTCCTGAGGCCGGCTCATGCTCGAGGTCTAGCATCGTAACTATAGCTATGGCAGCCGGTACTAGTACCGGTCCTAATGCTGGTGCTAGTGCTGGTACTAGCCCGGCCTCCGGTAGCCGGATCTAGAGCGTTACCTCGGCAAGAGTCTGCCGGAGATAGCTAGTATAAGTGCTTATGAGCCGGGCTTCTAGCCTCGCAATCTCGGTAGTTAACGCGGCCGTCAACGTAGCCGTTGCCTCCGCAAGTTGTACTATATGCTGTACCTCTACTGTCAATAGGTGCTCCGTAAACTACGGCAGTACCTATATAAGCAGCGTAAGCCGGTCCGGCTCCTCGTTGCCGTTAGCCCGGGCTAGTACCCGGCATATAAAGGGTCGATATTCGGGATGCCGGAAGACTAGGTAGCTCCAGACTGGGCTTCTAGGGTACCGGTCAATTAAGAATACCGAGTCTTAGAGGACAACCTCACGGAGGTAGGCAAGGAGGTTAACTGTACCGGTACCGGCGAGATCTTTCGGCTTCTAGGCACCATCAACCCACTAGTCCAGCTCCGGCCAGATCATCGAGAGGAGCGCCAGCGGCAGCAGTACGGCCCGGGGCAGGTTGAAATACCCCATCTATACTAGGTAGCCGGCAATACTCCGTATAAACTTCCGGGGCAGTACGTCAAGATAACACCCGACTATCTAGTCCGGATTCCACCGCCCGGCACGCCGGATTTATACCTCGCTTACCCCCCGCAACTCGGCCGTCTTTGCCCTAGAGCTCCGCCTAGCGTAGGTCTTCTTCATAGAGACCACGCCGGCAGAGTCGAAAGCCCGGCTGACCCAGCTCCGTTAAGTATTATAGGAGACCCCGGTAGATAGATCGGTACCGGCAGCCTTAATCAGACAGGTACTATACTAGTACCGGGGGCTCCCGAAGTCTAGGAACGGCTCCAGCGAGAGATCCCACCGAAAGAACAGGTAGAAGCCAAGAGCACCAAGGAGGCATATATCGGGGTCCCGGCTCCGAAGCGCTCCGGCTGTCTCGAGCCGGCCGTATTAGTTCGTCTTCCCGCCACGGGTCGTGAAGATCAGGGGCATACACCGGGTCGGCCCCTCGCCGGGGAATTCGAACGTAAAGAGGTCCGAGATCTCCGCTGCCCTCCGGTCGTTGCCCCGGGCTAACATATAGTGGCTGAGCAGGAGGTCCGTTAATGTTCGGAGGCACTGCTCGGTAGTTGCCGGGCTGTCAGCGGTCTGGCCCCAGAGTTTGTCGGTAATCTTCCGGAGCTCCGGCTCCGAATAGCCATCGAGAAACGTATCTTAGCCCTTATCGGCATAGAC
>Ga0247824_10002358_pt1 | contig 10543 bp, 9 predicted proteins | sample 13C_PalmiticAcid_FD_194412 | JGI IMG/M metagenome (GOLD analysis project Ga0247824, IMG submission 194412) | Soil microbial communities from agricultural site in Penn Yan, New York, United States - 13C_PalmiticAcid_Day48 | ecosystem: Environmental > Terrestrial > Soil > Agricultural land...
ATTTTACACTTACGGGTGATCTTTTACTTGGCGATACAATACGATTCCAGTATTCGACGGCCATAGATTTTACGGGAGCAAGCGAGCTTACTAATACTATCGATGCTGGCGAGGACGCGGCTAACGCTATCAGTTTTTCGACCGGGGATTTGGCGGAAGATACTTGGTACTTCCGTGCACGTATTGAACGAACAGGCTACGCTAATAGTCCTTGGAGCAATGTTGAGACAATTGAAATAACGGGGCCGCTTATCTCACCAGAAGTGTCGCAATTCCTCGATCGGACATCGGGATTGGATGCCACGCACATTGCGGCTTACACGGCATTGATTGATGGGTTGGTGGCTGACAACGTTTGGGCGAAGATCGATATAATCTATATTTATGCGACACAAGACACCGCGACCGCAAAACTTAATCTTAAATCAGCCTCGTACCCGATAACACACTTCGGCACTGGCACACCAACGTTTACGGCGGACATGGGCTTTAGGCACAACGGGCCGACCTTTGGGGACAGTGGATTGAATGCTTTCACAACGAGCGGAATAAACTACACACAGAACTCGGCGCACATGGCTTGTTGGTTATACGAAGATCTCGATGCGATTGCCCTCGGCGCAGGCGTTGGTACAATGAATACTGACTACTTTCCTCGACAGTATGTTGCGAACCATTACGGTCTCACCGGGAGCGCATTTTATAACGTAAACACAAATGATGGCACGGAGGCAACTATTGGGTTAAATAATGGCGGCGGGTTTGCACTCGGAAGTCGTATAAACGCGACTACTAATGAAGGCTACCGGAATGAAGTGCAAACAGTGTCTGATACTGCGGAACCTTCTGTTGCTCTGGCGAGCTTTAATTTCAGTTGTCCGGCCTATGCGCTTGGTGATCTACACGGCTTCTATTCCTTCTGGAGTGCTGGTGGGGGTCTGACATCTACTGAAGCACTCGCCTATTATACACGTTTGCGTACTTATATGACAGCGGTGGGGGTGCCATAATATGGCCGTTCCTTTTTCAAAATTTGGTTATCCGGTTGTCAACGTTAAGAATCCTATTTATTTGGGCGGTGCGTTGGGTAACGGGAGCAACGATGATGTATTACCAATTCAATCTGCTATTAATGCTGCCTTCGGAGCACCGGGAACACCGCATGGCTTGAATTCGTGGCAGAATAGGCCGCTGTATTTTCCTCACGGACATTATTTAATCTCGGCACCACTAAACCTCACGCAAGTTAAGGGCGGCCTTATTTTCGGCGACGGTATGAACGGAACGTGGCTCGTACCATCAGGTGTTGGGTACTCGTGCTTCGTAACCAACGGCTGCGAGAACACTCGCATCGAGCGCATGACGTTCGGCGCAACAGCGACAGGTGTTGGCCACGGACTCGATCTCAACTGGGATGGTACTGGTGACGTCGAACTTAAGGGCAACAATATTTGTAACTGCCTTATCGGCGGTGCCTCGGGTGCTGGCTCCTATGCTATTCGTATTGGTGCTGGCGGCTTTGGCGGAAGTAACAATCACATTGATCACTGCTATCTATCTGGCAACGTTGGTCTCGGCACCTTGTCAGCCTCGGCCGTATGTAATAGTATCAACGGAGGTAACATCGCACAGACACAGACGGCGTGCATTCGTATCGTGAACGGCTCGGTTACACTGATCGATGGTATCGGTTTCCAAAACCCCAGTTACCATGATGCTTTCGATGTGATGATCGATGATTGCACCGACTCAGTTGTTATCTCTGGATGCAGAAGTGAGAGTGCGAAGTGTTTTTATCTACACGGATCGAACGGCGTCAGCATCTATGGCTGCAACAATAACGGACCAAATCCGAGTGATTCGCCTTTCCCCCTCACGCGGTATCTCGATATGGCGAATGGTAAGCTTATCCTCGATGGTGGTGCTTCACTCTATGGTTCTTTTACTGGCTCTACTGGCACTATCTATAGACGTGGTGGTGCGTATGGTGTTGGCTTCCCCGGTGGATTCACTGGCACTATCGCACAAAACCTTGCTTAAACCCGGCGCAAATATATGGCCAATAAGAAACACAATCTAACCTCACATGACCCTGTTAACGTTAAAAACCCGAAATATGCAGGTGGGGCGAAGGGTGACGGCTCAACCATCGACGATGCGGCAATCCTCGCGGCCGTTCATGATGCGTTTGGTTATCAACCATACAACGAAGGCTTCGGCCAACCGGGTATCCACCTCACTCGTAATCTTTATTTTCCCGCTGGACATTACATTATTACCACCCCCATTTTGTTAACACACGTAACGGCTACGCGCATTTTCGGCGACGGTAAGGGTGCCACCTTAATTGAGAATATATCGACCGATCCTACCAAGAACAAGAGCCCGTGGCCCGACGCTCACGATAAATATTATCCGAACCGCTCAGTGTTCGCGACTGATGGCTTCTCCTACTCTCAAGTCGAACAAATGTCATTGAAATGTAATGGAGGTATTTGTTTCAATCATAGTTGGGCACGCGTGCCGCCTTATCCTCCTTACATAGTCGGTGATACGATTAGCTCGCAGGAAGTTCAGTATCGCGATGTGGAGTTCATAGGTGGATATATTGGGCTCTGTATGGGCTGGGAGATTATTCCAGATGGTGGTTTTCAATCTGTCTACACTACGGGGAATCTGGTCAACGAGGGATACGTCATGACCGGTATTCCGAGCACGAACCTGCTGTTCCCCGGTATGTACGCGGAGGTCTACCACAATCCGTTCGTCACCGGAGGTGACGGACTTATGATAGGCATCAGGGTGAGTGCAATAATCGACGCGAATACCGTTGAGCTGCAGCATTGGAACGCCAATGGTACATTTACATTCACGCTGCAACCCACTGCCGGTTCGACAATAACCTTGAACGGTACTGTAGTAACTTTCGTAGCGTCGGCTCCGAGTGGCAATCAAGTCCTGATTGGCGGTGACCTTGCTGCTACATTGACAAATCTGTTAACCTTTCTTGAAGCGTCTGAAGACGCTCAGATAATACTCTGCACCTATCTTCTCAGTGGGATGATCTTGTACGTCACGCTCATTCAGCCCGGTACGTCAGGTAATGGATGGTTCACATTGAGCAGCACCGTTACCGGAGTTTCGCTATCTGGTTCCACGCTGGAAGGTGGTCAGAACACGATGACGGCTACCGAGAGTAATGCCCCGATCCACTTTACTATGCATGGTGAAATGACGTCGGAGTGTATCGCTAAGAACTGCGACTTTATTAACTGCTCGTATGCGGGGCTCTTGATGGGCAACGGCAACGCTTTGTCTATGGCGTCTATTGGTGGCTACTACGACAGCTGCAGAACGGGCATTCTCGTCGGGACTGGTGCGTGCCCGGTCATTCGAGGTCCACGGTTCCATAACTCAACCGAATTCGATATCAGCATCGATTGGGCTGCTGGCGGCGACGGGTACTCTGTCAAGGGGGCCGTTTCGGACAGCGTGAACTTCGCTCGTTTCCGCGCCGGGACTAACCCGATAGTCGTTGGCTGCACGCATAAGAACGCTACGGAGGGTGTGTTTCTGCAGATCGACACTCCTGGCACGCTCTTCGTTGAAGGCAGTTACTCGCAGAACGGCAAGATCAACGGCAACGGTGCGGTGGCTATTCGCGGCTCGACATTCGGGAACGCGAACAAGCTGAGTAGCTTCACGGGATCAATCTTAGAGGATATTTAAGTATGCCGACATATATAGAGGAAGACGAAACCGGCGATCTGCTTACAACCGAGGACGATGAGTTGCTAATCGTAGACGAAGAGACAGTGCGGGTATTTACCATCACTCTGGTATAACATGGCATTCAACTTTCCCAGCACTCCAACTGAAGGGCAGGAATTCTCACCGGCCACAGATGTAATTTATGTGTATAAATCGCCGCGCTGGATGGTGAAACCTACCACAGCTGTTGTAGCGGTTGATTGGGTTGATATTACTGGTAAACCCGCTACATTCCCTCCGGAAGTGCCCATCGATTGGGCAGATATTGAGAATGAGCCTGCTACATTTCCACCTACGTTGCCGATTGCACAGAGTGATGTTACAGATTTAATTACTGATCTCGCTGATAAGACAGACGCTGCTTACGTAGACGCTGGGGATGCTTTAAAAGTTGCCAAAAATGGCGACGTTATGACCGGCTTCCTTACATTAAATGCTGCCCCAACAGCGGATTTACATGCATCTACGAAGAAATACGTGGATGACAATATTATATCTGGTGGAGCCTCGATAACTTATGTGGATAATCAAGATGCGCTGAGGGTGAGTAAAATCGGCGATACGATGACCGGCGATCTTACGATTAATAAAGCATCGCCAACTATTAATTTGCAAAAATTAGCTACCGGTACTTCTGGTTGTTGGATTGCTTCTTATAAGGGCGCGCTCCTCCGTTGGGGATTACAGTTAGGTGATAATGCTACTGAATTTGGCGCGCCAGCACCAAATTCTGGGACGGATTACAGACTGAATAGATATAGTGATGCAGGCGCTTTGCTCGGCGTTGGTATGCTTATTGAGCGCGCAAATGGAGCGATGCATGTCAACGGTGTTAATGTAACTGGTAATTTGAGCATTTCTTACGTCGATCCAACTATTTTTATTACTAAAGATGACGACGTACAAAATGCATCAATTATAGGCAAAAACAGCGGCGCCAATCGTTGGGGACTTACTTTAGGCGATAATACTGCCGAGGCCGGATCGAACGCTGGTAGCAATTTTAATCTGAAAGCCTATGACGATGCGGGGACAACATCTATAACTGCGCTTACTATTAATCGCGCGACTGGGTTGGCTACAGTTGCGGCCGACCCAACTGCTGCGCTTGGAGTAGCAACTAAGCAATATACGGATAGTAGGCCTGTTGGAATAGCATTTCCATTCACGGGAGTTCCGGCTGCGGGCGCGAAAATATCCGCACCGGTTGCATTCGCTATAGTGGTTCCATCGAGCCTGGCGGGCACGGTGGGGTATTTCGATATTCCACCGACCGGTGCGGCGGTGTTCACGCTTAACAAGATAAGTGGTGGAACTACCACAGCGTTGGGAACTATTACAACCACGGCTGGAAGTAAGACAGCAGTAACTCTCGCAGGGGCAGGAGGATCGCTGGCTATTGGCGATGCTCTACAAATTGTGGCTCCTTCCACCCCCGATGCCACTCTCGCTGACTTAGGCATCACAATTCAAGTTACCAGAGGATAGGAGACTACAATGCCCACTAGTGCATTCTTTAAATACAACAGCTACATCGACGAATTGTCGAAGGGTGGTCATAACTTGACGACTGCCGTGTTCAAACTTGCTCTCACCAATACGGCGCCAACTCCTGCGTCCGACACGGTGTGGAACACGACGGTTGCACCCGCGCCAGCGGCGGCCAACGGCTACACCGCAGGTGGTAATACGCTCACCACGACGAGCGCGGCGACGGCCAGCGGCGTGTTCAAGCTGGTGTTGGTTGACACGACGTTCACTGCCACGGCGGGCGGCATCGGGCCGTTCCGCTACGCCATCCTCTACAACAGCAGCGCGTCGAACAAGCTGGTCGGCTACTACGACTATGCGTCGAACGTGTCGCTGGGCGACACTGAGACGTTCACCACCGATTTCGACGGAACCAACGGCGTGTTGACGATTACATAACAATGTCACTAATCGATAACATCAATAAGATTGTCGCGCAGCGTCTTGGAGAAGATGAGCGGCGTAAGCGCATCTATAAATTAAAAGCAAATGCATTATGCGACGTAATTGAACCTGGTAAGATCGTGGAACATGGTGATTTTACGTTTTGTATCAACAGCGCAGAGGTGACGCCAGAATATAGACTTAAGCTCGACGTTACATTTAAGCGTGATTCCACCGAGGTTACACATCAGATTATCATCACTAATCCACCTGTGTTGCCGCGCGAGAGGACCGGCAACGAGAAGAAAGACTTAACGACGGCGATCAGCGAAATGCTCGAGGGGTTCGTCTGATGGCTGTTTATAATATCATCTACAGCAGCGCGGCCGATTGTTCGGCAGCGGCGTCAAGTACAACTTATTCCACGGCCCGCGACTCGACCATCGCGAGTTCAGGTGACACTGCTGTATCTGGTCCCTTCGCACATACTTTTGCGACGCCAAATTATAATATTACTCAGCCATTTCTGGTTTTTGATACATCATCTGTTTCAGCTGGAGCCGGAACCGGGTTTTTCTCGATTTACGTTCATGTGTTTGGTGGGAGCACCAATAGCGACACTTTGCGCATACGAGAGGTGTCGACGGTTGCCAACAAGATAGCAGGCGGATCGCTCAGTGCTCTAACACTGCATGCGGACACCGGAACCTTTCCGCCGGGCGTCGGGCGATACACATTACCCGTATCTAACGTTGCAGCGATACCTCGATCCGCGACGTTTAATGTTGTGTTACATTCTGCTAATGAAGAGAATAATGTTACACCGACTGGCCCTAATGGATTTAATATTCGACTCTCGGAAGAGAGTGGTACAACGTTCGATCCATTCCTGTCGTTAACTGTCGGGACGCCTTGGGAATTCGTCGGTGTTGGGAATGTCGTTGAAGTTTCCGCCACTGCCCACACTCTCGTCACTACTGGTATTACTGGTACGTTGCAAGCGGGCGATTTGCTGATAGCTTGTATTAGTTCGCGCATCGCGTCCACGACTTCGATTACATTGCCGACTGGCGGCGAATGGACGCTGGTGTCAGAGCAGAAAACTAATAACACTACTGCTAGTACATCAGGCATAGCTTCTGGTTTAATGGCCTACTGCGTTCGCGGTGCGAGTAATCCAAATTTAACGTTCACACATCCAGTCGCGCCAAGCGTAGCGCTTGGACGGTTAATCGCATATCGCGGTGTAAATGCAACGTCGCCGAAAGACACACAGACTAGCAGCACGACTGCGACCGCTACAACTGCAGTTAGTGTGACCGGTCTGACGACGACGCAGATAGAAGATCTGATCGTTGCGATGGTGGGAGGTGGGCAAGAAGCGGCGTGGTCCGCGTTTAACGCAACAAGTCCATTGGGTGCATCAGCTGCAACTGTCACCACTGCGCCAACTACAACATGGTCCGAACGAGCTGATAGCCTTACGACAGCCGGTGCCGATACTTCATTAGCTATTTTTGATGCTGTTAAAGTAACGGCGGGCGCGACCGGCAATTTTACCGCTACAGCTTCGATTGGCGGCGGGCACGTTGTCATCGCAGGTGCGTTCAAGATTGCTGCGCCTGCTGTTACTGGTTACACGCTCACGGTGCTTACCGGCGCAACCGTGCTTGCCGGTCAGGCAACAACGCTTCGCTTCGGACGCGCTATTATTGCTGAAACGGGAGCTACCGCTCTCAGTGGGCAAGCAGCAGTTCTTAGAAGAGGCTACACGCTCACCGCTTCGCCTGGTACGATCGCAGTCACCGGCAATGATGTTAATCTAACGGCAACTGTTGCACAGCGGCTTACTGCTCTTACTGGCGCAATTTCGGTGGCGGGACAATCTGTTGGGCTAAGAGTCGATCGAAAATTAACTGCTCTTATCGGTGCAACTACTGTTACTGGCGTTGCAGCTGAATTGCGTCGAGGCTATTTACTTACTGCTATAAAGGGCGCTATTACGGTATCCGGTCAAGCAGTTGGTTTGCGACGCGCCTATACATTAGTTACCACAACTGGCGCTGTTGCACTTACCGGCATCGCTGTGGGGTTACGTAAGGGTTATTCGCTTATAACTTCGACTGGCGTAGTTACGTTGGTAGGAGAGTCTGTATCGCTTCGATATAACCGCGTTCTTATAGCTATTCAAGGCGCAATTACCTTGGTTGGTAATGCGGTCAATCTAAATAAATCGGCGCCAGGTACTCTTATCACCTTACCCGGAACGATTACTGTTGCCGGTAACCCCGTGATGTTGCGTCGTGATTATAGGCTGACAGCTTTACCCGGCGCGACAGAATTGGCGGGACAGATGGTAGATTTACGCCATGGTTTCGCCTCAACGGCACCTCCAAAATACCATGTAATAGTAATGGCTTGAGGTAGACAATGGCTGACACTATCACACCGAACCTGGCGCTTATCAAGCCCGAAATTGGGGCATCCGCCGATTCGTGGGGCAACAAGCTCAACGGTAACTTCGATATCCTCGATCTCAAATCTGTTCGTCAGACTATTCAGTGGACGCTGGTGCTCGGCGATGATAATCCGGCAAGCGGGGCAGGCGCCTTCCTTATTGAGCGTTGGAACAACGCAGGTGTGAAGTCCGGCACTCCGGTTACTATTAATCGTCAGACCGGCGACGTAGCCTTAGCGAATAATCTTACGGTTAATGGTAGTATTTTTACTAACGCTTTTTCAAGTTCTTCTCTTACCACTAATGGAGGTCCTATTACGGCCGGCGCTATTACGGCAACTACCCTCAATGCCACTACCTCCATTACTACCCCTACTTATGGTGGCACCAATATGGCACTTGGAGGTGCCATTTCGAGTAACACTGTAACTGCTAATGCTATTACTTCCAACGGAGCTTTGACCGTAGCAGGTGGTATTGCTGCTAATGGCGCTCTTACTACTAATAGCAATGTTACTATTAACTCCGCTGGTAGTTTTGGTGTTGGCGGTAATAATCGGGTTATGATTCAGCAGGCAGGTGATCCAACTATATCATTTCATTCTGTAGGGGCGTTCGGTACCCATTTTGGGATGAGTAGCAATGGTAATTTCTACATGGGAGGATGGTCGCACTCTGGTGTTACTTATCAATTTTGGACTTCGCGCGACTTTAATTATGTCCCGCCATCAACAGCAACAGTTGACGCAAAAGATAATGTTTTAATTAGCGATTATGTTAATAGAGATACTAATCTTTTTAATGACTACGTTGCTAGAATTTCTACTGCGGAGAATAATAGGGCTAACGGGGATACTAGTTTGTTTAATGATTACAACAACAAATTAAACGACAAGATATCAGATGGGCGTTTAGAATACGCCGGGGACCATTTTCGCACTCAAGGTAGCGGAATGAACGAACCAATTGGAGGGGCAGTTGTGACTGGCTTGGATATCCAGGCACCCACCCCACATTACCAGCTTCGTCTAAGACGTATGCAATTGTATAAACCTAATACAGGTTGGTTTACGGTGGGTGCTCCGTAATGGAAATAAAAGATCACGGTAAATGGTCAATGTATTGGCCAAGGCCTGTACCTTCTACGGCTATTCCTAATGCTGCCTTCGCTAGGCGCGATGAAGATGATATGGATTGGTACGATTACATTCATCGCGGTAATTATTTTAAAAAGGACAGTATTAAGGTAACTGTTATGTTTATGGACGCATTTAAAAAATGGGTAGTGCTAGTTGCTGTTCGTGAACCTGACCGGATATTTCCTGCTGACCAAATATTACTGGAGATTATTGATTATGAGGGGGATAATCCGCAGGAATTTTTTGGCAGGAAATCATACAACCCGGAAACTAAAACGTTCAGCGAAAATAAGGAATTCTAATGCCAGCAATTGAGTTCCCAGCAGGGGTAACGACCCTACTGTCTAAGACAGCCAAGACCGCTAATTGGCGGGAGGCTAATCTTATGCGCTGGGATGACGGAGTTACCCTCCGGCCTATTTCGGGCTGGGAACAAATTGTATATCCAACGCCATTCGCTTCTCGCGTGCGCGCCATTCACCGCTGGATGACTAAGGCAGGTATCTTCTACTTAGCTTATCTGTGCGAGTCACATTGTTACATCGATACTGGTGGTAGTCTGTTTGATGCTACGCCAACTGGTGGAATGGCTACGGCACCTCCGTTAGTTGCCGGTTATGGCGAGCTAGATTTTGGTGAAGAGACATATGGAACGCCGCGCACCGGCATTTCTACCCTAACCAAATTCTCCCCAGCTTGGTCCATCAACAACTGGGGCGAGAATCTAGTGTTTATGTCCAGTTACGACGGCAGACTGTTGCAATGGGTGGCGCTTACTCCAACTGTTAAGGCTGTGGTTGTTACAGGCGCCCCTACTAATAATAGACAATTCGTGGTGACGCCACAACGTCATTTGATGTTGTTCGGCATGGGTGGTCAACAGGCTGATTTCGGGTGGTGCAGCGAAGAGAATATCAATGATTGGAATTTCGCTAGCACTACCAATACGGCGGGTAAATATACGGCTGATCCGTTTGCGCCGATCGTTGCTGCTCACTCTTCTTCTGTGGGCATTTCGGTTCACACCCCGGCGATGACTCATTTCGTGGATTATATTGGCCTCCCATACGTTTATCGGACTAGGCCGATTGGAAGGGTACCAATCCCGATCAGCGCCGCTTCTATGTCTTCGATTCCGGAGGGTATCGTCTGGATTTCGATTGAAGGCTTCTGGATGTACAACGGATCGACTGCCGATACTATTCCCTGTCCGGTTTGGGACGTGATTGCAGAAAATATGGATTTCGAGCGGACCGTCCGC
>Ga0247824_10002359_pt1 | contig 10542 bp, 8 predicted proteins | sample 13C_PalmiticAcid_FD_194412 | JGI IMG/M metagenome (GOLD analysis project Ga0247824, IMG submission 194412) | Soil microbial communities from agricultural site in Penn Yan, New York, United States - 13C_PalmiticAcid_Day48 | ecosystem: Environmental > Terrestrial > Soil > Agricultural land...
GTGCACGTCGGCGAGCGGCGCGACCGGCGGAAGATCGATGAGGATCCGATCGAAGCGCGTGCGCAACGCATCGAGGGTGCGGCGCATCGCCGCGGACCCCAGCAGCTCCGCCGGCTGCGCGGCGGGACTGCCCGCCGGCAGCACGGTCAGGTGCTGGTCGGGCAAGTGGACCAGCGCGCGCTCGACATCGTGCAGTCCGAGGAGAACGTCCGAGAGGCCGGGGCTTTCAGCGATAGCGAAGAGCGACGCAATCGATGGACGGCGGAGATCGGCGTCGAGCAGCAGCACGCGCTGGTGGAACTCCTGAGCCATCGTCAGAGCGAGGTTGGCTGCAGTGAGACTCTTGCCGTCACCCTTCGCCGGGCTCGTGACGACGATTGCCCTGACGTTGCGTCCATTCTCGGCGCGCTTGATCCGCGTGCGCAGCAGGCGGTAGCGTTCCGCTGCGGGCGCCTGCGGCGCGAGCGCGGCGACCAGCCGCGGATCCAGCGTCGGTGTCGCAGTGGCGACCTCTGAATCCTCCAGCGCAGCCGCTGTCGCGGCCGCGGTCCACGGCATCGAGGCTGGCTCGAAGCTCGGGGACTGCAGTCGCGGAGCGCTCACCGGCGGTGACGCGATAGCGGTGCCGCCGTCGTTGAGCGCGCGCGTGCGGCGAACCGTGCCGTCGCGTTCGGCCTTGCTCAGGATCTCTTGTATACGGCTCATGACGTCCTCTTGTCTCGCAGCGCTCAGGCAGCGCGGTGAATGGTCGGGATCTCCCCGAGCACTGGAATCTCGAACTCGCTTTGGAGTGAACGTGCATCGTGCACGGAGCGGTCCAGGAACTCGCGGCCGACCAGCATCACGGCGCCGAGGACCAGGCCGGCGCCGAATGCCAGCAGCATCATGCGCAGCGGATCCATGCTCGCGAGCTCGGGCCGCGATGCGCTGTAGAGCACGCTGAATCGCTCCCCACCCTGCTGCCGGGTGATGTCCCCCTGCAGCAGGGCCGCGTCGTACTTCGTCTTGAGATCGTTGTAACGCTGTCGCTCGCTGTCGTGCTCTCGCGTCACGCCGGCCAGCTCCTGTTCGACCATCGGCGCCGCCTCAACGCGGTTCTGATAGGCGCTGATCTGCTGACGGATGCTCGTCTCCGCCTGCCGCAACGACTGGATGCGGCCCTTGAGCGCGTTGCGCTCCGCGACCTTCTGCTGATAGAGCGGATCCGCCTGCAGCACGCTGCCGCCGCCCGTGTCGCGTTTGGCTGACGCGAGATCCGCGCGCGCCTGTGCGATCTCGGATTCGAGTGAGATGACCTCGGGGTGCTTGTCGGTATAACCGAGCGCCCGCGCGCTCACCAGCTGCTGGTTCAATTGGTTGATCCGCGCCTGCGCCGTGCTGATCGCGGCGGCGCCGCTCGACGTCATCGCCGCACCCGCGCCGCCTTGCCGCATCTGCTCGAGCTGTGATTCGAGCATCAGGAGCTGGTTGCTTTCGAGGCTCATTTCGCGGGAGATCGAATCGAGCTGCCCGCGAAGGCCGTTCGCGGTTTGCAGATTGGCGCTGACCTGATCGGGAAGGCGTCCCATGAACCGCTCCTTCTTGACGCGGAGCTGTTCCTCGAACTGGTTCAGCCGTTCCTGGCTGGCGCGCAGCTGCTGTCCCAGCACCTCCACCGTGTTCTCGGCCCGCTGCGTTGTCTGGCGCGAGTTCTCCTCGACGAATACGTTGGCGAGTCGATCCGTGACACGGCGCGTACGATCTGGATTCGAGTCGCGGAAGTAGAGATCGAAACTCTCGATCCCGCGCTCCGCACGAGGATTGCCGCCGATCGGCACCGGCACCTTGACTTCGACCCGCCGCCGCAGCCAGTTCACCATCTCCTCGGAGGACTTCGCCGGGTCGATCTGCTCCTCTCGCGCGACCCGCTCGAGCACGACGGCGCTGAGCAGGTACTGCTGAATGGCGCGCTGCCGTTCCGTCGGATCGAGCGAGCTCACACCCTTGAGAATCTCCGGCGAGAGGGTCGGCGCGGCAACGGCGATGCTCGCCTTGGACTCGTAGAGCCGGGGCAGCACGAGCATCGCTACCAGGCCGAGCACCACGCACGTCGCGAACGGGATGAGGAACCACCGTTTGCGGCGGCGGAGCACCGACAGGTAATCGAGCGGGTGGAATGAACGTTCTTCCATTACTGAATCCTCATGGGTTGAGAGACGACGAGTTGCATTCCGATCCGATGCCGTTGAATGGGGGCGCCGGGAATGATCGAGTCCTGGCGGGAGAAGGCGTAATACCCCTCGGTGCGCAGCCACCGCCGCGTGCTGTAGCCGATCCGGGTGTGGCTGACGATCGTGTCGTTTCGAACCTCGACGTCGAAGAAGGGGTTCGATCGCCGCCAGCTGCCGTCCGCTTCCACGTAGAAGCGGTTGCGACTGAACGGCATGTGCACGAATCCATCCAGCTCGCGGTTGTCGTTCGAACCGCTCAAGCCATACGACGGCGTGTACGACTGTTCGAGGTGGACGCCGATCGTGGCCCGAGCGGTGGCGTGCTGGAGCCCCACGCGGTAGTACGGAGACGTCCGCGTCTGGTCGAAGCGGCTGTCGACCACATGCGAAATGCCCGCGGCGGCATCGGCGGAGAGTGTCTTCGAGAGCTGGTACGAAACCAATCCGCCCGCTTCCTGAAACCAGCTGACGCGTGGTTCGGTCCGCGTCACATCGCTGCGATGCAGGCGCCCTTCAGCGCCTACGGTGACGCGCTCGGTGAGACGGCGGCGCAGGTCGGCGGCGACGGTGTGGATCGTGCCGCCGTTCACGAACTCCTCGTCCTCATCGTGATCGAACGAGCTCCACTCATTGTCGTAGCGGAAACCGAGGTCGGTCAGCTTCGTCAATCGCGCCTTGAGGCCGGCACCGAAACGATTCGTGGTGACCCCGAGACGCATGAAGGGAACCCCGTACAGCTCGACGAGATCCGTCGTCGGCAGCTGAGCGAACTCGTTGCTGACGAACCAGCTGAGTCTGGGGGTGGCGGTCCGCTGCAGCGAGACGTAGGCGCGCTGATCGAAGCCGTCAAGCTCGCCGAGGTCGACGTGCCGACGCAGGTAGCCTCGATAACCGGCGCTGAACGTCGTCCGTGACGAGTTCAACGCGATGTCGCCGGAGGGGACAATGACGAACACGTTGTCGCCCGGCGTGCGGCCGGTGAGTGCGTCCGGTGCCTGGAGCGTTGTGTTCGAGTCCCACATTCCCGACAGGGCGAGGCCCGGTGTAAAGCTCCAGCCGGGGAAGATGTAGTTGTCGAATTCGACCGGCCGTTCCTGCGCGAAGCTTCCCGCGGTGCAGGCCAGCAGCAGCATGGCGATCACCGCCGGGCGCCGCAGCACATCGAGTCGCATTGAAGCCTCCTTCTTTCGCATCTCTTACGGAACGATGATGGTGTCGCCGGGCTGCAGGTACATTGGCTTGACCTCGCCGTTGATCGCTTCCTTGTAGTTGAAGCGCAGCGTGGTCACGCCCGTGGACGACTTGCGCTGAATGCGGATGTCTTTCGTCTTCGCGAAATCCTTGAAACCGCCCGCCGCCGCCAGCGCCTGCAGGACGGTCACCTGGCCTGTGAGCGTCTGCGGCCCCGGCTGGTTCACTTCACCGACGACGTAGTAGACCGGTGGCACCGTCTCGACGACGATCACGGTCACGACCGGGTTGGTGATGTATTCCTTGAGCGACCCGGCGATCGCGTCGCGCAGCTCGGTTGACGTACGACCGGCCGCGGGCACGTCGCCGACCAGCGGCAGCGTGATCTTGCCGTCGGGGCGGATCTGCAGAGACTGCGAGAGCTGCGTGTCTTTGTAGACTTCGATCCGCAGCTTGTCGCCGGAAACAAGACGATAGTCGTTGCTCGTGTCATTCGTGGACCGCGACGACGCGCCGATCGTTCCCACCGGCGCTGGCGATGAAGACGGCTGCTTCTGCACCTGCGCCGCAGCGACGGAGCTGAGCAGAATCGAAAGCGTAATGGGGCTGAGCAGGCGGTAACGAATGTTCATAGAAGCACCTTTTCTATTGAGCTTTGAAGCGGTCACCGCGCGTTCGGACGGGCCGCGACTCGGCGGCGCGCCGCAGCGATTCCGCGTCGACCCCGTGCGTCGGGCAACAGGCCGCACCGATGTCGAAGGTGAGCGGACGCGGAAAGTCGTAATGATCGAGCCGCGCCATGAGGCGGTTGACGACACCGATCGCGTTCTCGAGATCGGCGTCGAGCAGTACGACCGACAGCTGGTTGTGGCTCGTGTGCGAGATGAGATCTGTTTCGCGAACGTCGCGGCTGATGAGGCGCGCGACTTCGCGCACGGCGCGCGTTCGTTCGCCGTTACTGTCGCCGGGCACGCCCTTGAACGCCGGCTCCACGACGACCAGCGTCACGAAGTTCTGCGACCGGAGCGCCCGCTTCAGCTCGTTGGTCAGCACGAACTCGAAGGCCTCTGGGGTGAGCACGCGGAAGTCCTCTTCGAGGAATGGATCCGTCATCGCTAGGATGCCTTGTCCAATTCCGCTTCTTTGATCTTGTAGAGCAGCGCCTTGTAGCTGATGCCGAGGATCTCGGCCGCTTCGCGCCGATTCCATCGCGTCTGCTGCAGCGTGCGGTTGATGAGCGTCCGCTCGGCTTCACGGGCGGCCTGACGCGCGATGTCCTTCAACGAACCGCTCAGCACCGCGGGCGATGAGGCCGGCGCCGTCACCGGGGCCGGTGTCGGAGCGGCGGGCGCAAACGACGTGACCGGCGCCGCCGCCGGCGCGGGTCGCGGTGTTAGAAGAGGAATGCCGCTCGTGTGCATCGTGCGGCCGTGAATCGCGTCGGTGAGATCGCGGCAGAGCCCGTGCTCGGATCCAAGAACGACGGCGCGCTTCACCAGATTCTCCAGCTCACGCACGTTGCCCGGCCAGTCGTACTCGTCGAAGAGACGGCGCGTCTCGCTGCTCAGCGTGAGCTCGGGCTTGTTGTAGTGCTCCGCGTATCTCTTGACGAAGAGATCCGTCAGGAGCGGGATCTCGTCGCGCCGCTGCCGCAGCGGCGGCAGCGTGATGCATACGACGTTGACACGGAAGTACAGATCTTCGCGGAACTGAGCGTTGGCGACGGCCGTCTCGAGATCGCGATTCGTCGCGGTGACGATCCGCACGTCGACGCGTACGTCGCCTCGGCCGCCGAGCCGCGCGAACTGCCCGTCCTGCAGCACCTGGAGCAGCTTGGACTGCAGGTGCGGCTGCATCTCGCTGATCTCGTCGAGGAACATCGTCCCCTGGTGCGCGAACTCGAACTTGCCGGGCTTGTGCTGAATCGCGCCAGTGAACGCACCACGCTCGAAACCGAAGAGTTCCGACTCCAGGAGCTCGAGCGGGAGCGCGGCGCAGTTGACCTTGACGAAAGGACGGTGCCGCCGCGGCGATGCCGAGTGGATCGCCCGCGCGACGAGCTCCTTTCCGGTGCCGCTCTCGCCGCGAATCAGGACGGTCACATCAGTATCAGCGACGCGCCTGATCAGATCGTGCACCTCGCGCATGTTTTCACTCGCACTGATCAGCTCCCCGACGACGCGCGAGGAACGTGGACGCTCGTGACTCGCCGATGAACCCGTCGACCCCACGGAGGCTGAAGACGCGCTCGTGGGAGCGCCCTTGCTGTGCGGCTGGCGGGCAAAATCGGTCACGGGGCTCCGGTTGAGCAAGTGGAATGCCACCACGGAAAATGTTTCGCGTTTCTTGAGAATGAGGGGGAACGAAAGGGAAGAACGGCTGCGGTGGGAGAGGCGCCACGATGAGCAGTTGGTAAGACCGTGCTCATCGTGGGTGGAAGACTGCGCTACTTACGCTCGGCTGATGCCGCACTCCTTGATCTTGTTGAGCAGAGTCTTGTAGCTCACACCGAGAATCTGCGCCGCCTTCCGGCGGTTCCAGTGCACTTGCCTCAGCGTCTGTTCGATGGCTGCGCGCTCGGCTTTGATCGCCGCCGCCTTGGCAACAGCGGCAAGCGATCCGCCTGACTCGTCTGGCGGCGCGTCCGGCGTCTCCCCGAGGTCTGCCGCCTCGGGTTGGTTGCCGAGGGGATGAAGCGGCAGGGAGGTCGGCCCGCCGCCGACACCCACGCCGACTGCGGCACCCGCCGCGGCGTACGCCGGGGCTGCGGCAGCCACAGCGACCGCGGCGGACCGCTGCATGTTCCGCTCGATCTCGCGGATCACCAGGTGCTCGTCCTGCAGGATCACGACGCGCTTGATCATGTTCTCCAGCTCACGAATGTTGCCGGGCCATTCGTACTGGAGAAACAGCTGCCGGAGCTGGTCCGAGATCGGCTTCAGGGGGCGGTTGTACTTGCGCGAGTATCGCGTGACGAAGAAGTCGGTAAGCGTCGGCACTTCATCGGGTCGTTCCCGCAGCGCGGGCACCGTGAGCTCGATGACCTTCAACCTGTAATAGAGGTCCTCGCGGAACTCTCCGTTCATCAGCATCACTTCGAGATCGCGATTCGTCGCGGCGACGATGCGGACATCGACCTGGATACGTTTGTTGCTTCCGAGCTTGGTGAACTCGGCGTCCTGCAGCACGTGGAGCAGTTTCGCCTGGAGCGCCGGCTTCATCTCACCGATCTCGTCCATCATGAGCGTGCCCGTGTCGGCCTGCTCGAACTTGCCAATGCGTGTAGTGGCCGCGCCCGTGAACGCGCCGCGCTCGTGGCCGAACAGCTCGCTCTCGAGGAGCTCGGCAGGCAGCGCCGCACAATTCACCTTGACGAACGGACGGCTGCGGCGAGTCGATCGCTGATGGATCGCGCGCGAGACGAGCTCCTTGCCGACGCCGCTCTCGCCGCGAATCAGCACGGTGACATCACTGTCGGCGACCTGCTCGATGACCGTGGCGATGTTGCGCATCTTCTCGCTGTTGCCCCAGACCGCGCGGTCCTCGTCATCGCTCAACTGCTGACGCAGCTCGCTCAGTTCCGACACCAGCCGGTTCTTCTCGATTGCGTTTTTGATGGCCACGTCGAGAGCGATCTCGCCGAGGCCCTCAGGATCGTCGGGTTTCACGACATAGTCGGCTGCGCCGAGGCGGACCGCTTCGACGATCGTCGAGGCCTGATTGCGGCCCGAGAGCATGATGACCTGCGCGCCCGGCTGCGAGGTTTTCAGCGCGCGCAGTGTGGCCAGGCCATCCAGGCCCGGCATCATGACGTCGAGCAGGATGGCGTCGGGCGCCTCGTTCTGCTTCATCGAGGCGAGCAGTTCGTCGCCTCGTGCATAGCAGCGGGCCTCGTAGCCCCGTAATGAAAGAAACGTCCGCAGGTACGCGGCAAAGGAAGCGTCGTCATCGACGATCGCGATGTAGGGTTTTCGCATCAACAAACCTGTTTGGCGGCTTCAGCCGCCCAGAACTGTGTAAGAAAAGTTACAGAACGAGCGCACGGTGGGCGGTCTCATTCAAGAGTTGTACCTCATCCACCCGCAAACTGGCCATATACTTCCGACTTTCGGACGAATGATTGCCACTTTTTCCTCCCAACTCTCCGACTTCTATTGCCGTGCGGGAGTTTGGCGCATAGCACAACTGGCATCTTGCTTGAAGTTTCACAGTCGGAAGTCGGCAGTATCGCCGATTCACAGATATGGAAGTCAGGTATTCCTACATGCGCAGGTATCTGCTGTCGGGGGTCGTTGCCGGGTTGATAGTGATTGCGTCACCGTCGACCGGTCAATCGAATCCGGGCCAGGAAAACATCGAACGCCCCCCGTTCGCCGTGCAACAGCTGATCTCTCAATCCACTGGCCTCCGCGACGAAGCCGCGATGGTGCTGGTCGGCGGGGGGCTGCTCGTCCTCGCGGCCCTCGTGCGCCGGGCCGCCTGGTAATCCAGCGCTTTCCTTTTTTAATCATGATGCGTGCTGCCTGGTTTCCGCTCGCCGCCCTGTGCGTACTGCTCATCTGTACGGAGCCCGTCCGAGCTGATCAAGTCCTGCAGGTACCCGAGGGGGGCGATCTGCAGGCAGCGCTCGACCGGGCGAGGGCCGGAGATACGATCCTGTTGAAGGCCGGCGCGAGGTACGTGGGGAACTTCATTCTGCCGAAGAAGACCGGTACGCAGGCGATCACAATTCGAACGTCAGACGTCCCCGGTCAGCCGCCCGCGGGGTCGCGTGTGCTCCCGTCACACGCCGGATCGCTCGCGAAGATCCAGTCACCGGACTCGCAGCCTGCCTTGCGAACGGCGCCCGGGGCGCACGACTGGCGGCTCCAGTTGCTCGAGTTCCTGCCAACGCGCGACGGCTTTGGCGACATCATCACGCTCGGGGACGGCAGCTCCGCGCAGCGCGACCTCCCATCCGTCCCCCAGCGTATCGTCGTGGATCGCTGCTACATTCATGGGGATCCCGAGAAAGGCCAGAAGCGCGGTATCGCCTTGAACAGCGGCGATACACAGGTCGTGGGGTCGTACATCTCTGACATCAAGGTCAAAGGCCAGGACGCTCAGGCGATCGCCGGATGGAACGGTCCCGGCCCGTTCACGATCGTCAACAACTATCTCGAAGCATCGGGCGAGAACTTCATGCTCGGCGGAGCGGACGCCTCGATCGAGGGCCTCATCCCCTCGGACGTCATCTTCAAACGGAACCACTTGTCGAAGCCGCTGGTGTGGCGCGCGCAGGGATGGACGGTGAAGAACCTCCTCGAACTGAAGAACGCCCGCCGCGTGCTGATCGAAGGCAACCTCATCGAGTATTCCTGGCGTCACGCGCAGGCCGGCTACGCCGTGCTTTTTACGCCGCGCAATCAGGATGGCGGCTCACCGTGGAGCACCGTCGAAGACGTCACCTTCCGCTACAACATCGTGAGGCATGCCGGCGGGGCGATGCAGATCGTCGGGGAAGACAGCGAGCATCCAAGCGGACCGACCAGACGGATCCTGGTGACGCACAATCTTTTCTACGGGATCGATGCGGGGATCTGGGAGGGCAGCGGCGCATTCGTCCTCATCGGAGACGGACCGATCGATGTCGCCATCGAGCACAACACCGTGCAGCAGTCCGGAACCATCCTGCTCGCATACGGCGGAACGAAAGACGTCCCGAAAGTGATCCCCGGGATGAAGTTTCGCGACAATATCGTGAAGCACAACGAATACGGCGTGTTCGGCAACGATCACGCCGTCGGAGAAGACTCGCTGCGCTCGTACTTCCCCGGTGCGGTGTTCCAGTCGAACGCGATTGCGGGCGGCGACTCGCGCAGCTATCCTTCAGGGAACATCTTCTTGCGCGAGGGGGAGTTCGACGGGCAGTTCGTCAGTCCGGGCACGGGTGACTTCAGACTGCGTCCGGGCAGCCGCCTGCGTGGCGCGGCGACGGACAAGAAGGACTTGGGCGCCGATATCGGGGCCATCGCTGTCGCGATGGGCGTGCGACCGCGGCCGCGGGACGGATCTCAGCGCTGAATCACGCGGACGTTCATGGGTGGCGACAGCGCCGCTGACGTCGCTCCCCCTCTGGCGCTGGCGAGCGCCGCGGCAACCTGCGACATGTCGACACCGATGTTCGTGCCGTCGGTCGCGCGACCTGGGAGAGGCCCCGTTGGATTCGGCGCGTAGTTACCGTTCACGTGGTCGACAAACGCGGAGCCGAACGTTCCGTCGAAATAGTTTGCGGTCGGATAGTTCGACGCGGATCCTCCCTGCAGCCAGTTTCCTCGCACCTGACCATCGCCGAAGAATGCGGCGATGATCTGATTCCCGAAACTCACTTCAGCGCCGGCGATCCCGTAGTCGTTGTGCCGCGCAGCGTTGTTGGTGAACGTGAACCCGGGGACAGGGATGATTCCGCCGTTCGCCCCTCCATAAACGTAGAGTATCGCGTTCCCGTCCGCATCAATCGTGTTGTGGTCGACGGTGATGTCTCTCGGACCGCCGCCGAGCAGCAGAAACCACCCGCTGCCGCCGAGGTTTCGGCTGATCCCCTGAAAAAGATTCTGCGAGATGCGTATGCCCTTGGTTTGCAGGGTGGGGTGCAGATCGTCGTAGCCGAGAATATTGATCCCGGCTGCGACGTTACGAACGACATTCTGCTGGAACGTGATGTTCTCGACCACGCACCACGGGCAGCCGCCATCCTGGTTCCGCGGCGTGAACACGATCGAATAGCCGGCCTGCGCACTGGCCCAGTGGTTCTCGAACACGTTCTGTTCGATGACGACGTTGCGGGCATTCTTCAGTTCGAGGAGGTTTTTCACCGTCCAGACGTCGCCTCCGCCCGTCGGAGGCGTGCCGGCGCTGCCCGCCGCGCCCGCGTCGGTGAATGTGGGAGTCGCCACGATCCAGAACTGCTGAACGCCCGAAGGTGAGCGTTTGTACACGTAATAATTCGTCGCATTGGCGACTGGGGTCCAGCTGAGAACCACCTGGCCGCCGGCAGGGGACTGCACGGCGAGTTCCGCGGAACCGGCCGAGCGCGCGACGACACCGGCGCTGACTGCGGTGCGCGCGACTACCTGATAGGCATGCGTGCCCGCGCCGAGGG
>Ga0247824_10002360_pt1 | contig 10539 bp, 15 predicted proteins | sample 13C_PalmiticAcid_FD_194412 | JGI IMG/M metagenome (GOLD analysis project Ga0247824, IMG submission 194412) | Soil microbial communities from agricultural site in Penn Yan, New York, United States - 13C_PalmiticAcid_Day48 | ecosystem: Environmental > Terrestrial > Soil > Agricultural land...
GTGTGTATTCCACTCTGACCTGAGAAATGAATGGTGTGTCAATGCAGCGCACACACTCCCCCCCCTCGCACTCTCGCTCTCGCTACCCCGAGCATCGACAAGAGAGAGAGAGAGAGAGAGAGAGAGAGTAGGGCTGTCAGAGGTGCATGCAGGAACACCCGTGCAAGAGGACAAATGGCGATAGATCATTCTTGTGCGAGATACTGTCTCTCGCTCTCGACACGCAACCATTGAATGCAGGAGAATGCAATACAAGAATGAAAAAGAGTCTAAGGCACTTGGTTGGTGAATACCAACAAACAAAACATGGATTGATGTTCGATCGTGCACATGTAGACCACTGTACAACAAACTGTTGTAAAGCTTCAGCTTACTCACTCTCGCCACCTTCACCCCAAGATCTGCAACGCATTCCAAAGGCCTAGCTCCTTCCAACTCTCCATCACTCACATACTCATCCGTTCATTCGAGGAAACATGGCTCACTTTCGATCAGCTCCCCAAGACAATCCGTCGATGAACACTCCCAAATTGCTCCGAGGAGGAACGAGTCTGTTACTGCGTGCCAATAGCAAATAGTTGACTACCAATTAGGCAGATTCCTCGACCCTTTAACTTAGAGTACCAGTATATACATGTACATGTAGTATGCAGTTTGTCCTGCCCCGACACGCACACGCACACAACCTCCTGCACGAAATCCGATGAACACAAACAGTCTGATAGCCAGACACGAATATGTCTACTATACCGCACTTTTTTTTTGCACACATGCACAAGAAATCCTTACTGACAGAGGGCGGAAACATGAAAGGGCTTTCAAGGTAGCACAGCAAGAGCACTGTTTTCGAAAAGTCGGGATGAGCCAAGTGAAAAAGAGTCTTCTGGAGGAACGGAGGATGGCCTGATGTTTGTGTGGTCGATGATATACCACGGTTGCAATTGATAATGAGAGCCACGATTCTTTGTCCTTCCATTCACCATTCCTTCCTTGCGTCCACTATTTGTTGATCCAACTGTAGCGCATTCGTTGAGCACATCCTCCATCGCCACCACCACTGTAGCGCCCACATTTTTACATCCGTCAAAAGCCTAAAGCGCGCATTCCTGAAAGTAAGCCGGATATATATCCCCGCGTTTTTGCTGCAAACTGTTTGTGTTCCACTTGGATATACTTGATGACTGATACCAGATGCATCTGCATGTGGCAGCCAGCTGGGCGACCCCCCCCCCCTATACTCCTTCTCGACCTATGCAAAGTTGCACGACATCCCCTCCATTGCAACACAGAAAGTGTGAACAACGAGTAAGAAAAGGGAGTAAGATGGGATAAACTATTGGTAATCTGTCAGAAGCATTGCCACGGACCTGCCTTGGATCCCGGGTCAAAACAGAAAATACCACCGTGAATACTTCTTCAGAATGAAAAAGAGTGACAAAGCCTTCCTACATCAGGCGCGCAGTTCGACCTGAAGGGTAACGCCCGCGATTCGAGGTTGTTGCGCTTCCTCCATGCCCGGTGGGAACAGTGGCGGGGTGGGACCAAAGAGGCTTTCGTCTTGAATATGGCCATTTCCGCTCTCAAGCAATATTCTACAGAATGAACACTCTTGAAGGTTAGATGTGAGCGATAGAGCCATGGCCCATTCATCCAATCCAGCTTCCCCACACTTGGGATACGTCCACAACTCTGTTGCTGTACGATAGTGCGATGCAAACTTTATACCATGTTACGACCCTACCCTGCGCCGCCCGCCCATCGATGGCTCAGTTCATGGGAACTGGTCCCTTGGTATATAGCAAGAAGGACCCCTGCTACTGTTATCCGCTGGCCTCACAATAGAACATTGATTCCATTCTCGGTAGGGGTCCATTGGAGGTTTTCATGGAGGACTCGATGATGTGATGGGATGGTGGCAACCTGCAATAAAGTGTCGTTGAACGATGCTACTGCTGGTCCTTTGGAGATGACTGTATTCACTATTCCAGATATGGGCTGCTTCGGAATTGAATTGATTACACAAGCTATTGTTCGGCGGCGTGGTCAAGGTCATGGCGCGCGCGCGTGCGCGCAAAGTGAAGGTTTTTCTCGGATGAACTGAAAGAAGCCCAAGTGTAACGAGTTGCTTTGCTTTGTACATTTGTAGAGCATGCTTGTATAAACGTCTGTCTACAACAGTCGATCGGTAAACAACGTTGCTGAATGTTTGCGCAAGAAGACAAAGGGCGAGTTTGGAGGAAAAAAGAGCGTGTGAGTGTTGTGGAGGAGAGGCGTGGAACAAATGCTGCTTAGTGAGATGGTGTCACCAAAAGCTGTGGCTCGTTTCCTTGTCATCCCATCCCTCCCACATACAACACACATTCCAAACCTACTCTTGCTCACCGATCATCCCGGCCTTTTCCTCTTCAGTCTCACATGCAACAGCGCGCTGTTTTTTACAACAACCTAAGGTGAACACCCACAACCACGTTTAAACACTCTTAATGATAACCCACGCTAGATGCTCGGGGAGGTAACAGAAGAGCAGTGGTATACTGGTACCACGGCCAATGAACCTTCTCAAGATTCTTCTTATTCTCCCATTCCCTCCTGTATCTCAGCGTGTCAAACTGCATGACAATAGGTGTGCATGAGGACATTTATGACAAACGCGTTTTTATGGACAATGTAAAGGACATCCTGCTCCTGTTCTTACTTAGAGCCAAGGCTGGGGAAGAGCTCCTGATCGTCAACGTTGACATCAGCACCGCGGGAACCAGGACCACGGCGAGCACCAGGTGCGCTGTTACCGCCACGACCGCCACGGCCGCCACGAGCTCCACGGTCACCACCACCACGAGCTCCACGGAAGGCACGGGCAGGCTCACGAGCAGGCTCAGTGAAGCGAATGTCGATATCGGTGAACAAAACCTTGGCATCCTTCTTGCCCTTGCGAGTCTTGGCAACTGAATCCTTGCTCATCTTGATAAAGTCTTCGGCCTCTTGGGTTTCGAGAACTTGGGTGTTCTTCCACTGAGAGTTGTCAGCACCATCGTTGGCAGTGCGAGCCTCGGGGAGAGTGACCCTGGCAGACTTGGCAGCCTTCTCGGCCAAGTAATCCTCAAGGGTCTTGACAACCTCCTCTGGCTCGGCAGGCTCAGGGGCAGGAGCGGCAGCGGTAGGTTCCGCGCTCCTGTCGTGTACAATTTGTGAGAAGGAGAGGGAAAACAGAATAGTTGGTAAGTGGTGCACCTCGTTCATAGTCGTTTGATCCTGATAGTCGTCCCACTGCCTGTATCAACCGATGCTGCATTCAAATTCAGAGTTTGACTTACAAAGCATCCTCCTCGCCTCCAAGGGATGACTCGGTGGGATCACCCAAGCGGTTGTTCTCCTTGTTCTCGCTGTCGTTAATACCAGTGCCCGAGTGGCGATCGAAGCCACCATGGCGACCGCCGCGGGGACCACCGCGGGAACCACGAGAACCACCACGGGAACCACGAGGAGCAGAGCCATCACGAGGAGTGCGGTCAAAGCGGGGTCCACGGGGTGCTGATGCTGAAAAAAAAAGAACCAAGTCCAAGAAAAACACTCGTTAATCGGTATACTTGCACTTTGTCCTTGAGCTAGGTTGGGTTGTCTTGAACGCTCCTGAGCCATATGTTGAAACAATTATCCTCTTTGAACGCCACCCTTTGGGTAACGGGGAATGATGTCTCTATTTTTTCCCGTGGTCCGTCGACAGTGGTCCATACATGTCATTGATAACGGGTGTATCGACGCCTCGATTCATGTTTGCACAGAGAGACCGATGTAACAATGGTGAAGGTGACAATCGCGTGCGGCGCTACAATTCCCCCCCTGCAAAGAGCCTCAAGCTGGACACAGAGTTGTCCTGAACCGTGGTCGAGTAATCCCAAGGCGTGAGAATCGAAAAAGACAGAGATCAAGAGTTTCTCCTGCGGCTGTTGATCGATCTTTCCTTTGTTCTGTTGTGCGGACACGATTCAGACGTTTCCACAAGTCCTTGCCCTGATGCGATTCTCCTGCGATCCAGTGTCCGTTCCGTGAAATACGCCCACACACACACAGCTCCTGAACTGATCGGTTCCCTTACCACCGTCATCATCCCTTGGCTTGCCACCACGAGGGCCATCCTTGCGGGGAGCCTTGTTGTCAGCAGACTTGGTGGCAGTAGCAGCAGGCTTGGCTGCGGGCTTGGCCGCAGGCTTGACATCCTTCTTGGCAACGGGGATCTGGATCTCCTGATCCGGAGCGTCGTCGTTGAGAAGGGCAAAGATATTTGTGTTAGCCATAGCCTGTTGAGAGTCGAAGCAGAAGGAGGGAGGAGCCAAGGACGAACTCGAGGTTAGTTCAGCTTTGCTCATTCCTCTGGGTCGAATCGTAAAATTATTCCGCCGCGCGTCTGTTGGGTAGCTGCTGTATCTGGCGGTGTGACCCAATGTCAGATCCCAAGCGTCCATGGAGCCCATGGATGCCTGCCCAAAATGACTGAAGATGCTGAAGATAGGTCGTTTCGAGGTGATGGATGCCCAGATAGAAGCAATGGATGTGCACTACCGCCATGGTGGATGAATCCTGGTGTGCCAGATATGATTGGCTGAACTCGCTCCTGACATCTGTAGACAATGCTGGGCGCTATTTAATCCTGCCCATACGAGAGCAACAGGGTGCGCACCTATTGTGAAATTTCGAGAGGGAAGACACACATTGCACACCGACCGAGCGATGATATGCAGCTGGAGGGTGTTCGTGACTGCTTCTTACAGGTGGCCCCACATTACACCTCGCTCGCTCGCTGCCTCACTGGCTTACTGCAACTTCAACACTTCTTTTCATGACTACTATGAGCGACACCTGTCGTAAGGATCGTGGACTGAAAATCTTTATATGTGTGCGTCAATGCGGATGGTAGGAACATACTCTGGATCCCACATGGACTCCTCGACGATACCCTTCAGGCTCACGCCTCGGCGGAGCTGTGCGCGAGCCAAGCCTTGGTCATAAGCAATCTCGCACACCTTGACGGCAACCTCCTTTGAGACCTCACGAAGGGACCCGACACCAGGGAAAAGAACGCCACTCTTGAGCTGATCCTCGCTGGCCATATTCGCAATTGTAATTGCCGTTTCCATGAACATCTTGCTGGTGACGCGAGAAGCGCGCGATACCGTGATACCGAGACCAAGTCCAGGGAAGGACATGGCGTTGTTGATCTGGTTCACCTTGCAGGTCTTGCCCTTGTACTCTACATCTTTGAATGGACTTCCGCTGGCAAAGATAGCGCGTCCATCCGTCCACTTGAATGCCTGCTCGGCAGTACATTCCGACTGATGAGTGGGGTTGGAGAGAGGGAATACCACTGGCTTTTCAACGCCCTCGGCCATGGCACGAATAGCGCCCTCGCTAAAGACACCAGGGGATCCACTAAGACCTAGGATGACTGTGGGCTTGATGGCCTTGACGACTTGCTCCAAGCTCATGCGATCCTTCATGTCTTTCTTAAGGTAGCAAAGCTGGCGCTCGTCCAGCGTGGCACGGTCACCGACACCGATTGGCATGGGCTTGGAGTCAGCCGTTGTTCCGACAAGAGAATTGCCAATAAGACCATGCTGATCCAGCATCCAGATCCTGCTGTAAGCCTCTTCGCGGGACTTGACCTTTCCTTGCTCAACCATGCAGTCAATGATACCTTCACAAACACCGACGCCAGCACTTCCAGCACCGACACAAATGATTCGCTCCTCATTCAACGCGTCAATGGGCTTGCCACGGGCCTTCAGTGCAGCCAAGACACCAGCCAAGGCCACAGCCGAAGTCGACTGGATGTCATCATTGAAACAGCAGATCTTGTCCTGATACTTGTGGAGGAGGTTGTACGCGTGTGGGTACTTGAAGTCTTCAAACTGGATGAGAGCATTAGGATACCTGTTCTGAATGGCATGCACCCATTCGTCCACGAAGGCGTAATACTCGCCACCATCCAGTCGACGATGACCCATGCCAAGGTAGAGCGGGTCGTTAAGGAGCGCCTCGTTATTGGTGCCGACATCCAGAACGACGGGCAAGATAGACGTGGGGCGAATTCCACCACCGGCAACGTACTAGATTGGACCGCTCAATCTGGTTAGAATGGGTACAAATATCGCTCATGGTATAACTAGGTCAAAAAAAGCTACCCTTACCAATGAAAGTTTTCCGATAGGGATTTGCATGCCGTTGGCACCTAGGTCTCCAAGACCCAAGACGCGGGAACCGTCTGTGACAACAATGACGTCGACCTGACAACAATCGTGCATGGGAAAGTGCAACATCTGATTAGTGCTCATTGACTGTCGTGTTGAGCACAGGGCACAAACAAAACATCCGTCATATTGCAGGAGGTTCTCGCTGTGCCACTGGACGAGTTCCCAAGCGAACATACCTGATCGTGGGGCCAGTTATGAATCATGGCAGCCATATGGCCACGGTCCATTGAGCTAAAGTACATGCCTCTTGAACGGCGGTAGATGGAGTGGAAGCGTTGACAGGCTTCGCCGACTATTTGAGCATATATACATCGGACCATTAGCCTTGCTGATTCATGTAACAATGGACAACATCAAGCCAAGAGATCAAGGGAGATAAAAAAAAAAAAAACAATGAAGAGCACTCTATCCCCAAACTCCCAACATATTGCGCGACAGGCGAGGTTTAACCGTACCTGTAGGTGTGTAGATGATTTGCGAGAGCTCCTCCAAGTTGTCGATCAACAGGCGATAGAAGAGCGTCTCATTACGATCCTACAATTGCAAGGAAGCGGCAACAAGAGTGAGCAAACTGGACGTGATCCATGTCAACATCAGGTGCTCGAGGATCATGCAGGTCTCCCTTGCAAGTACACACACCTGGAGTGCAGTCATAAAGATGAACTTTTCAAGCGGCGTCCGACACTCGCGCAGGTTGCGGATGATACGTTGAAGTTGCTTGTCCATTTCTTGAGTTCTTGGAGGCACCAGGCCACGGATACCGAGGCGTTCTCGTTCAGAAAGTGAGAAAGCTGTGCCCTTGGAGAGCAGGGGGTCATGGATGACATCCATGCCATGTTTTGTCGTTGCCTGGACCATGGTCTCCATGCGTAGGTCTGGAAAGGCGGCGACGGTGGTGAGGGCACGCCTGTTGTAACATCTTACTTGACGGGTGATGTACCTCTGTGTGAGGGTGTGGACTGTCCGGAGGGCAGGGTTTCTCAGCATGGTGATCGTGTCGTGAATGAGTAGAGTGGAGTGAGTGAGAGTCGGTGGAGGAGTCGGTGGAGGAGGAGGAATGAAAAGTGAAAAGCGAGTGAGAGAGTGAAGGAGTGGAAGAGAAAGAGAAAGAAAGAGGCAGACTGAGGGGGTTTTGTTCGTGTGGGTGAACAGCGGAGTGGCAAAGAGTGGATCGACAACAAATGTTTGAGAGATAAGTCGCTGTTCAATCTATGTATCTCCACTCGTGGCAAGCTTAGGAACTCTCTCACCGGAAGGATCAGGGCAGGGCTTATTGCTCTCAGCCAAACGTCCTATACATGACCATTGCTTGTTGTCCATGTCACTCTGCCTCGCTCGCTATATATCTCCCTAGCCCTTTTGCCCCTAGCGAGAATCGAAAAAAATGCCTCGCACACTTGCATTGTTCCTCGCTAACGAGCGACGCAATGTGGCAATTGGCAGCCTCAAACGCCTCAATCTTACCTGTCAAGGTCCCATTGCGCATGGTCATCGCCCCCCACCCCCTCGCTACAGGGGAGTAAAGAGAGCATATAAAGACACCGCCAGTAGGCCGAACATCCAGCATCAGCCTTGATTCATACATGTACCGCCTCCTTCCCCACATTACACTCTTTGCCATGTGCAGCAATGCACAGCTGATCACCAAACAATGCAGGAACGTGTTTGTCGCGCACGGTTCGTGCCCCACATCCAGCTATCCAAAAGGAGACGGACGACACATCGGCTTCCTCGGTCAAAGCTGTAGCATTCTTTCCGTGACAGACCATGATCCTGCGCGAGACAACGTGGCAGGAAGGGCCGATTTCAGGATGGAATGGTCGCGCGACGTCGTATCCGATCCACTCCATTAGCGTTCCCTGCCGCGATATGTATCGGGCAACATGTCAGAAAGGCTCTCATCCACGCAGTGCACTGTAGCACCGAGTGGAGAAAGACGGAACGACTTTATTGTTCACCCACATTCCTTCTCATCAAGACAAACTTGCCCGTCTATCATACCATGAAATAGCCCGCGCCGAGAACTCTGTCCGAAATGACCGTCAAAACACACAGACCTGTTCCAATGGACCCCTTATGTTGCTTCCAATGCTCGAATCCGACATGTGTCCTTGTCCATCCGATGCATCCGGACTCGATTCGTACAAAAAGCAAGAGGGTCAAGCCAGAATCCTCATGTTTTTCGTAACTATTATGATCCTATTAGATCTCAGGATCCCTTTCAATCTCGCGCTATGAACCGCTAGTCACGGACAGATCGTGGAGAAAGCCATAACGCGGCCGCAATTGCTTACCGCCGGGCCTGAATTCTAGCCCACATCACTGGGTTTCAATTGAAACCGGGGAGATAAGGCACATAGTGTGAAAATGAGTATAAAAGTACGGCTCTCCTTCTCGTTGTTCCCCTCGCCTTCGCCCACCGACTACTACAAGTCGTTTGTCTGACTTGGAGCCAACAATGGCCCTCATTGTGCAATCCCTTGCCACAAGGATCTCTAACCCTTTTGTTGTCAGTCGTCACCCTTTGGGTGAGCTATTAGTGCAATTGCACATTTGATGAAGGAGCTCTTACAACTGTTCTCGTTTCATACAGTGACAGCAGGGCTTCACGGTCAGAGCTATCGTCACATAGAGGATGGCAAGAGCGTAGTACGTCCCACCTGGTATCCGTAACGTGGCAATTGAGGCATTGGGCCATCGTAATGGTACTTTGACTTGGTTCTGGGCTGTTCTTGCGGTGCGGATAGAGGGGGGGAGGGAGCAAGGTTGAGGTAATGGTTTCCAAAAAATGAAATTGAACACAACCGATCGTGATCACATTATATGGATGGACAATCTACAACGCTCACGTAAATGCCTCAGCAAAGCAAGACTACCCTTCAGAGATTTGTCTACGACACACAATAGCCTGGCAATGGGAAGGGAGGAAGACTGGGAAGACAGAACAACAACGCCTCTATACCCAAGCGTCCTGCAACTAGGCCCTTATGTTGCTCCGATGGAGCACACTACAGTCATGTCTCGATTTTTGGTACGAAAATCCCAAACTCTGGATCGTATAGAAATGGAGCAATATGGTTGGCCCTCAGTTGAATGGTGTCTATTCTGTGTCCATCCTCGCGCGAGATGTTCAACCACTCTGCTGAGTATCTGTGGCTGCCTCTTCATTGAACTGAGGGCCAACCAGATTGCTCCATTTCTTATGCGATCCAGAGTTGGGGATTTTCGTACCAAAAATCGAGACATGACTGTACTTGGGCAGTCCCCATGCTGCAAGTCATGTGCAGTGAGCCTGCTCCCAAAGTGGTCCTGCGCATCTGCGCATTGATACTTCAGATTCTAGGATGAAACGGGGCGCCTCCTGGCTCCTCTCTTCCCCCTCCTGGTGCTTCATCCTGGAAAAAAAAAGAGTCGTTTCATGGCCACGTTCTCTTGCTAAAATTAGGTGTCGGAGTGAGGAGAGGGTGCTGCAAAATTACGACGGTGCTCTCATCGAACAACTTGGGTAAGCATTGGGGTTGGAAGAAGGTACTCCTCCATGGCCTATTGTGTGCGAATCGTCCGTTCCATCGTCATTCGATTGCCCCGTTAACCCAAAAGCGCCTGCAACCGGTTGTTTACACACTTTCCCACTCTCTTTCGGCCTTTCGGCTGCCACGTTATTGCAAAGGTTCAAACTCCCTTGCCGGCTTGGAGACACGCTTTTGGACAAACAGACGGCTCTCATGACGTGGCCAATGGGGCACAATAGACTCACTCCAGAACGAGGCCATGGATTGTAGTGGTACTAGTACTAGTATATACTGTAATGGCAATTCGACGCCAGCCAACGGCTCACCCATACTGAGACTAGCTAAAGCGAATGACTCGTCCTTCGGGCTAGGGTGGTACGACATTGACATGGCAAATGCAATCGATCGTTCTGTGCTTCTCCCCCCTGCAGACCGTTTGTTGACAAAGAATCAGCCTCAGTGTGAGGGATGAGTTCCATTATTCTCCTTTGCCGTAATTCATAATTACCATGGCGCTGATTGGCACCCCGCGGGGGAAAATGAAGCGGACGATCATCGTCGCATCCACTGCATGCATGAAATGCATGCGGGTTACGGAAGAAAGAAGGAATGGATCCCAAATGAACGGCTTCGCCTCGTGGAAGGATGATAGGCGCGTCCTCGTCATCAACTCTCACCTTCTCTCACCTCTCGCTGTTGGCGTAAGAGTGCGGAACAAGGGTACACACACACCACTCTAGCTCCCTCGTGGCCACCTGCTGACCTACTTTGTGCACCAC
>Ga0247824_10002362_pt1 | contig 10538 bp, 13 predicted proteins | sample 13C_PalmiticAcid_FD_194412 | JGI IMG/M metagenome (GOLD analysis project Ga0247824, IMG submission 194412) | Soil microbial communities from agricultural site in Penn Yan, New York, United States - 13C_PalmiticAcid_Day48 | ecosystem: Environmental > Terrestrial > Soil > Agricultural land...
GGGAGGGGCTGCGGGCGGGGAAGGTTGGAGTCGGGATGAACCCGAGATGGGGTTTGGACTATTCTTTGGAGGTTGCGAAATCTCGAACCACCTCGGCACGCTAACAGGGTCAAAAATGAGACCAAAATTCAATCGCGCCATTCCAATTCGGGTAACCAGGGCGGCCCAAAACCAAGCCCTGTTTTATTGTGCGATTGATTCTCAGGCACGACCCTCCCCTGGTACAAACCCAGCAAGTGGTACGGGATTGTTCAACAACACATGGATGACCGTGTTTCCGCTGAGTGTTAGGTATGTGAAGTAGGTGGGTACGTACTTGCAGGTAGATTCTACAAGAAGAAGGCACACGCGGAGTGCATAATCACCACCTGGACGCATATGAAGCCCATTCCAGACGAGGTTCAAGACCGGTCAATTTCGTACATGGAGTGTGATGTAGTATTGCTGAGGCAGAGGTCTAACTGCAATGGCAGATGCACGGCCTTCTATTTATGTAGTGACAGAAATCAGGGGCAGAACATGCCCAAGACACAGAGCAAATAGCCCCTCCTCTGCCCAAACATGACCGACTCTCTATACCAACCCCTTGACGGCATCAAGCACGACCGTTGGTTGCCGACGGTGCCCATCCCGCCGTGGCCCGGCTGCTCCATCCATCCTCGCCAGCCGACCGCCTCGAGGTGACTCGTTCCTGGCCACTTCCACCCACTGCAACCATGCCGACCCCATTCCACGGATCACCACCCGGCCCTTGCAGCAGCCAGTTGTCCGTTGCAGTTTTACCCACAAAAACAGGATGGAAGCCCAGGGGTTGCTTCCGCTGGGCCCGGTGGACTGCCATCCACACGGGGCTGCCTTCGTGCTGGCGAGTCGTCGAGCCCGTATCCATGGCTATGTGATCGTCAGCTGAAGTTGACTGGGGCGTGTGAATGTGAGGGTGGCTACCTGTCAATCACGGGGCTTGCAAACACTGCAGGGGGTTTGATTGTCCGCCGTGTGCGAGGACCGCGTGTTGTAATGTCTAGGGCGGAGCGAGGTCAGATATCTCCATTCCTGACTCGTTGGGAAGTTCGTCTCACCTGGATCAAAACACTGTGGGTTGCTGTGGTTGGGTCGACCGAAGGACGGTCAAGGAGGCATTCGGCCGGCTTGAGGTGGAAACCCCAAAGTTTCGGTGGATGAGTGATGATTAAAATTCAAGCACGCTCCAGAGGGCACGACTGGACCGTTTTATAGGCCCGGCAGCCTCTCACCTGGGGACCACCAAATTCGGGCTCTGGCAAATGCGTGGTGCGCAACCCGCGCGTCATCAGCATGCCTAGTTAAGAACACGGACTCATCCTACCAAGTCAAAACTGGCCCCGTTCCTTGGTTCCCTGCACTTAACGCGGGCTGCTGCTCCAAACGGTCAAGCAACTGCTTCGCCTCGGGGAGCGGAAACTAGCCCCGAATCGACGGTAAGCTGTCAGCTCAGCCTCGTGCCGGATGGCGCCGGATCGGGTCAGGTAGGTTAACTCTAGAATGGGATTTTTAACTGGCCCCATGTCCGCCCCTCTACTCCCAGAGCCTTACGTGGTGCTACAGGATCGGCAAGCGAATGGTGTATCGCTCATCCTTGGGTTGGATTGGGCCGTATGGTTGGGTGATAGGGCAGCAAGCTTCCCTGGTGAAAACTGGCCCCCCGCACTCTCTCCCGCCTGCCTCCGGGCGGGTTGAGAATTAGGGCTGGAGAAGGCAAATACGCACAGCCAATAGCTTCGTACGGCCGACGAGCCGCACGGGGGTTCGACTCTCTTGCCCGATGTGGGGGAGCGACTGCGACCGGGCAGGCGGGAACCCGCCCGCTCGCGAGGGGACGTGTAATTAGACAGAAGCCCATGGACTGGCATCCTTCGCCACGGGTCAACGTGCGTCGTCATAATAAACTCATGCGACCTTCTGGTATCAGATCCATTGGTGAAACAAATCTGGCGGGCCCGACATCGGAGTATAAGTCTGGGGTCTGCGTTTTGTCTTGGAGAGTGCTGTGTAGAAGGCGTGTCAGGGAATGCCAGCACAAGGACCAAATTCTTTGAACACCGATCCCGAGAAGGACGTCTCCGAATCATGTCCGAGAGGGATCACCCCGCTGCTTGCTTGCTGTTGGCTGAATTTGCACTCAGCTAATCATTCGCTGCAGTTCGATTGTGACAAGGATCCTGCAGAGACCCCGGGTTTTAGCACAGGGATTCACTAGGCAGATTCCCTGAATTTTACTCTGTAGCAGACCTGCGGAGTAAACTGCAGCATGCACGCCAAGGCACAGGTTGCGCCACGCTAAATCTCGGGATTTCTGGATGATCCTTGCTACAACGAACTTACAACCCGGGAAGCACGACGACGACAACGGTGCCGCGTCGCTGAGGCAGGAAGACGGCATCAGATGCCCGAGGATGAGATCGCCTTTGTCCCCTGATTTGTTGGCCAGACATGGCGGAGAACACAGGGCAGACAGTTACGAAGGCCCCTGCTCGGCTCTGGGCAGCTGGGCACCGGTCAGAAAAGACTCGGGCACAGAAACCGGCTCGGGCTGATAGGCCGGCTTGATATCTGTTTCTCACATTGCGCTGTATCCCCTCCGCCGACGTCTGCCTGCTCTGCATTGACGTGGGGCGGGGTTGCTGTCTGCTCGGGGTTCGGCGTGGCGTTCATGAGTTCCTCCCGGGAGCATGAGCTGTTGTCGAGTTACACCATGAGCAAAAGAGGTCCAACGGGACATCCCGTTGCGACTCCCGGGCGCGGAACCCATGGCGGGGCGTGTGGCAGGCTCCTCGAGCCCATGGTTCAGGTACGGGCACGTACGGACCGTTCTCCATCCCCAGGGCGCGACGGCGTGTTGTTTTCCTTTTCCCCCGCTGATCCCGTTCGCCTCTCGAGCCAGCTCAGCGCTGCGCCCGCCATGTCCACGCCTTTCGCCTGGCCAGCCACGGCTCACCACTGCGGGCCAGGCTGGCTGGCTGCTGCTGGTAGGTGGGTGGGTGGAGCGGGTGGCATGACCCGCCCCTCTGACGAAAGCGGGATGGTCGCCCGACAGACGACTGCATGCATCTCTCATTGGCCATCTGGAAGCAATAATTAATACTGCGTACTATTGTAACGGGGGACGAAAGGACCTTCTGTGTACTGTAATCTGTAATCCGTACAGATTCCATGCATGCCTTTCCACAGCGCCCTGGGCACTCGCCGGGTTCCCGCCTGACGAAGGAGGGGTAACTCCAACGATGTGCGAATCTCGACAAGGACTGTCGAATCAATGTTTGCGGATCCCGGCGGAACTGCAGACTCGGACGCCCCCTGCTCTCTGGCTCACCACCTGCGTTCCAAGAGCGCATCCCACACGGGTCAGACAGCTGTGATGGTTGCTGCGTCCTACGTGTGGCCAGCAGGGGATGAAGCGCGAAGATCACCGCAGGTCGTAGACTGTGAAGCGGTAGGGATTCCGCCGAACCCCACGAGGTTGAGCGCTGAGAGCTCGTTCAATGAGGTCGGTTCTGGGTTTCGGGGCAATGTGCGGCACCGCCCCACACGCAACACATCTCGCTCCAGGAGTCGCCCTGAGATCCGAGCAGGGGGGTCCCAGGACCACGCTAAAGCTCGGGGTTTCTGCATGATCCTTGTCACCTACCACCTGAGATGTCACTCACCACTTTATGTCACCCACCACTTGCGATGACCAATAAGACAATGAGTAATCTGTACGGAATAATTTGTATGTAGATAGTCGTTCCACGATTACTGGCGTAAATGTGTAATGTTTCAAGGCGGACTCGTATTTCCTGCCCAAGTCTGCCAACAATGAACCACGTGACGACAGCATAATACTTGGCCGTTCTCGACATTTCCGCACTACTCTTCGCTCACGCAGAAATCATGACTTGCCTGGCGCCAGCAGTCGACATTTGAGCACCACGTTCTCCACTCACAAAGAACCATGGGTCAGACAGATTCGGGGGCTTTGGTCCCCTACGTCCCGCCGTTTCCATCCTTGCACAGAAGCGAGGTTTCCCCTTATAACCGCCATGCAAGCGAAGTCGTGCCACTGGAGCGATCGTTCATTGAGGAGGACGCTCGCCAGCATCTTGCGAGGCTCGCAGGCTTAGGCGGTGTCGTACAGGTGACAAGCCCACCTACCACCCGAAAAGCCCGGAAGTGCTTCAGATGCTCTGTCCGAAAGTGCAAGGTGAGTGACATGTCCAGTATATGTGACCGATTAGGTGCTTGTCTGCTGACCTCTCCTCCAGTGCGAGACAGCAGCTGGGGGGGAGGCTCGGTGCGCCCAGTGCACCAAGTTCCAAATCCCACCATTCATCTGCAGCCCAAGTCGTGTCACAGATTTCCAGCCATTTGAGAAATGTACGTCCCCTGTCCCACATGCTTGACACAGTTCAAGTTGACCTAGGTGCAGGGAAGAATGCAACCTACATGAACCTCTTCACAGGGGTCATCCCAGTCCGAAACAAGCCCCAGCGGGTGGCAGACCTCGTGCATTACGCCCAAGGGCCTGTGCTCAAGGTGATCTGCTCCGAGTTCGTCCCGACGTACGAGCATCAGGTTCGCGCCTTGATGAAGGATGGATCGGGATGGCACTCCGCTACAACGACAGCATTCTGCCTAGAGCACGAAGTCGACATTGCCTCGCACGTTAAGGCGAGTGTTTGTCTTGCGTTGGATGAGGCCCGTAACAGCAAGCACGCAGCGAGCTTCATCTTCAAGCTGGTCTGGTTTTATCGCGACGCAAGTACCACTCCGGATTTCCCTCACCCCACGACATGGAGATGCTGATGGAGTATATGAAGCATCCGCTTATCAATGACTGCCTCGAGATGTACACGACCCTTCGGCTGATTACCATAGGGTGCCGGTTCTCTGGCCCGGAGACGCTCGGCATGGCCATGGTCGACGATCCTGCTTCGGCTTGGTACGGGGATATTCCGGTTCCCCGGATGGTGAGGAACCAGGTGAACCATCTCCTCGAATTCAGGATGATCGAGCTCGATCGGAAGATCACTCAGGCCCTCAGCCGCCTTCGCCAGGACCGACGTCTGTGGATGGTAGGAACCCTGGCGGTGTTCCTCCTCCTCCACATCCGAGAGCTTGATGCTGGACGGAATATATATTGGTCGCGATACAGAGACTCTGTGAGCCTGCCACCCTACTTTGCTGTTGCCGAAGCTGCTAACGATGCCAAGGCTGGCTTCTGGATACATCCTTCTCGGCCTTCGGCGCTCATCGAGGAGGGAGTCGAGTCCTGTAATGCGTTGCTCCAGTATTTCCACTGTTCGTTAGGCCGTCAGCCACTGTGCCAGAACTGGGACGAGGAACGCTCGCAGGCGCTGGTAGATAATGATCAAATGCTCATCATCTCCATGAAGGCATTGCAATCTTGCGTATCCATGATGAGTAAGTGCCGACAACTCCGATCGGTTTCCAAAGCACACACTTATCAGAGAGCAGGGCAAGAAGGCTTGATTGGCCGAAACGCATCTCAGTTGTATGAGGATGGAAACCCTGACAGCGTGGGACTTACTATCAGTTCGTTGATCTTCACGGAGATGTCGGATGCGCAGGTGAAAGACTTTCATTGAGCGAGGCTTGAGGCTGGTGCAGTGTAATGATAACGGTGTGCAAGAGACACATCGTAATGCTGCTACAGTAGAGGGGTTCCTACTTGCCGTAATACTCATCTTGCATTTTCCTCATGTTGATGTCGCTTGTTCCAGCCTCGGCGGCACGGTGCGCATTCCAGAACTCTTTCCGTCCCCCGATGATCTCCCTCGCCCAGGCCTGGGTCTCGGGCAACAAGAGCTTGGTTTCCACGTAGGTGAACTCGCTCAGATCCAAGCGCCCCTCCGCTCGACGTTCGTACTCGACCATTTGGAGGAGCATCTCGACCTTGTCAAGATCTTGGACAAAGCGGCTCTCCGTGGACTCGCCCTCCTCGAATTCGCGCCACAAGTCCATGAGCTCCTGCCCTGCGCCGCCGTCATTAACGTTGATGAGCACCTTCCTCTCGATATAGCCCATCGTTTCAGTCTCTCTGCGATGCTTCTCCGTCTTTGGGACACGGTCCGCGGGTGTCAGGTCGCCAACTAGCGATTCGGCCGTGTCGTGAAACAAGCACATCTTGATGCACTTTTCGATGTCGAGCTGGCGCGCAAGAGACGCAGGCGGGAATGCTGCCATCATGGCCATCCGGCACGAGTGGTCTGCGATCGATTCGCCGCTGCACGCAGGAATGGGGTATTAGCATTTTTCGGCAAGCCGTCCTCCGGCCAAGAAGGTCCATGCCTTAGGATGCCAAAGCGCCTCCATCCCGCTCGCTTCGTGGTCTTGAGGCGCTCCAATAGGTGGAAGAAGGGAACATGGGACGACGAGCCCTCGGCGGGTCTGGAGATAGTCGCCAGCGCCTTGTCGACAGTCCACGGGTCCTCTACCTTTGCAGTCGTAACGATGGAGGGGTCGGCGCCGTAATCGCCCTTGGAATCGTTTGGTGGTAGGTTGGTCATCCTGGGAATCGCCGACAATTGCTTGGAAGATATCTTGTAAGGCGACGACGTCGTGAGAATGTTTGAAGTCTCGCTGGCGGAGGTGGCATGAATCTGGAATCTGTGGGCCAGGCGGGGCCTGTCGGGAGCGCTCGGGCCACAAGGAACCCCGCAGTTGATTCACCGACAGGGATTTTTTCAACGCCTCGGTGGGTGCGGGGTTCAACCTGGCTCTGCTCCTTTCTCTCTCGAGAACTTGACCACTCGAAGCGGCCCTTGCCGATCCCGCAGAATCATGGAGGCTACCGTGTCTCCGTTGGACAGCTCCCCGCTCCCGTTTCTGCATTTGATTCAGCGGCTCAAACATCTGCCCCGAACTGGGTGGCTGCGAACGGTCGAGAATCCAGAGAGCGTCGCTTCCCACAGCTTTCGACTCGCGCTCATCGGCTTGTTCGCGCCAGTCAGTTGCCCAGTCCCTGTGTTCTTTCCACATACTTACGATTTCCGATAGAAGGGGCTAGATAAATCGAAGTGTATGTTTCTAGGCCTCTGCCACGATCTGGCGGAGTCGGTCGTTGGAGACATCCCAACATATGCAGGTGTCCCAAAAGGTACACGCGCGCGCGAGTGTGGCATGTTCTCACCTACAGTCCGGGGACTAAAAGTGCCTTAGAACAAAAGCACAAACTCGAGCGCTCCGGTTTCAAATACATCGAGAGCTTGGTGAATGCCTATGATCCCGCACTCGCCAACGAGATCATGGAGGCCTGGCTCGACTACGAAGAGGGAAGGACGCCCGAGGGCCGCTGGGTAAAGGAGATGGACAAGCTTGAGTGTTTGACGCAAGCGCACGAATACGAGCAACAGACCTACGGAGAAAAGGATCTGCGAGAGTTCCAGGGCCTGGCGTCCAAGATCCAGTCCTCGGAAGGAAAAGAGTGGTTAAGGTTTTTGCAGACGGAAAGGGAGGCTCATTTCCAGAAGAGGAACCATCCGCTTCCCGTTGTCTTTGTCCTGGGCTTACCTTCCGTTCAACACACCGTTATACAGGAGGCTTCCGCTGCCGATCAAGCTTGGCTCCAGTGTCTATCCTTGGAGAGTGCTGTTCGGGAACGGGCCGAGGACCCCACGTTCCTCCACGCCGGGTATCTCAAGCATTGCTTGCAGGAAGGTTTGCCCGTCGCGACAGACCTGGTGGTGAACATCTTGGACAGGAGCATTAAACAGGGCGCGCGACAGGGCAGGTGGACTCTGATCTGTGGATTTCCGGCCAATATGGAGTCTCTTATCGAATTCCAGAGAAAGGTCAGACTTACCTCGCCTTTGTTCCGAACCTTGCTAACCTGGTTAGGTCCAAAAACCAAACTGCACCGTATTCTTCTCGGGGCAGCGGGAGGCGGGAGATCTTGACCCGGATATTGAAATGGTTAAGAAAAGCCTCGCGTCAGAAAAGGAGTATTTCAAGGAGGTAAGTAAGGCTCGGAGAATCCAAAAGCCAACTGCTAACAACTATAGATTTCTTTGGACGGATCACCTGATGCTACCTATAGCTGGGTCAGGGACGCAGTTCAACGCTTTGCCGAGCGCTTCAAGGAGTAATAACAGGACCTACGTATATCTGCGCCATTCCCTACGACGTATGGACGGAGTAGGTCTCAAGGGGTCCGACGACAGTATGTCTGTACAAGCAAGTCAATGTGTAATGAACTGTCCGTGCAGAGCACTTCCTAAAGGGTTCACTGAAGGCGGTCTCAACGTCTGTGAAAGTGCTGCGAAGCCGAAAGGTTTACGGGCCGCTCGAGTAATTCCTGATTCCTGAGTAGCAGCTCGAATTACATCTCCTCGTTTCCGAAGTATGCGCGGAGTTGCAGTAGCCCTCGCTGGCATTGTGTTCTGCTGCTCCAATTAGTTGCGTACGAGATGTCCCATGTACAGTACTCTTCCCAATCTTTATCAGTTAAGGGGGGTCTTCTCTCCCCTACTGCCGTGAAATCCGCAATATTTAGCCACCAGGGCACACAGTAAGAGGGGAGACATGACTTTTCAGGACACACAGAACACCAGACAAGTTAGCCACTTCAAGAAATCCACAACCCATCAACTACATGGCTTTCAACTTAGTTTTCAGTGCCCACTCGTGCTATATATAACTGCTGTAGTAGTTCTATTCCGCTGTTCCAATACCTGATCAACATGAGCTGCAGTTCAAGCAGGTATCTATTGGTAGAAATACCAGGCGGGCCAAGATAAAATGGCCAACAAACAAATTCTCGATCACACTAACTAAGCAAAGCCTTCTGCTTTCCAACAGCGCTCTGCTCTTTCTGACATATCACAAATCCCGGGACTCGAATCTCGACCGACCGGCACCCTCCTTGACCGACCATTGTGGGGACCATCGCGCGCAAACAAAAACCGCGTGTCAGTCGCTCCCTTCGAGCACGGTGCAGCCTACGGCACGCGGCAGAGCACAAGGCTGCTCAGTAACCGCGCTTGCCTATTGCCCATCCTGCGTTATTCTCCTCCTTTTGATGTTCACCATGGGTGAGACAAGCAGTCCTCGTCTCTGCAAATGGGACAGGGATTGGATGTTTAGTAGGACTGCTGCTTGGGACGCTTGATCAGATGTTCCCAGGGAGGATACTCCTTTGGCTTGCACTCGCCTAGATGGGGATGTTAGAATGGCGTTTCAGATGTGATTGAGGCGGATTGAAAATGTACCGCAAAGCTCCTCTGCCCTATAGTCAAAGTGCGTGACATTCGGTTGGCACCTCTTGTGGGTAATGGCGTAGTCCCGACACCACTTGGACGCAATCCACCGAAAGTGGCCGCACGAGTACTCACGTTGAGTATAGTCGCACATAGTATCTGCTCAGAGACAGATCGAGCCAGAGATATGTGTGTTTGTGTGTGTGTGTGTGTGTGTGTGTGTGTGTGTGTGTGTGTGTGTGTGTGTGTGTGTGTGTGTGTGTGTGTGTGTGTGTGTATGTGTGCATGAGTTGCTGAATGTATGGCCGATCAATCCCGAGGAAGAAAAAGGGCTAAACAACTGATCAACAGATAAGGTCTGGAAGCTTCAGCAATGGCATTTTAGTCTTGGGCACGGCAGAAGCCCAGACAACCTTCTATGTGGTGTACTCCGTACCGCTGCAGTTCGATTGTGACAGGGACCCTGCAGAGATCTCGAGTTTTAATAGCACAGGGATTAGGCAGATTCCCCGAATTTTAGTGCGGAGTAATCTGTCGTAGCAGACCCAAACTGCATACACGCCAAGCTAAGCAGCAAACAGCATATCGATCATCCTCGGGTTGGATTGGGGGGCCGCGTGGTTGGGTGATAAGGCAGCAAGCGATAAGACAGCAAGCTTTGTACGCCCTTCGTTTATTGGCGGCCACAATTGGGCTCCCGCACTCTCTCCCGGCCGCCTCCGGGCGGGTTGAGAATCAGGGCTGCGGAGGGCACGAGCCGCACTGGGATTCGACTCTGTTGCCCGATGTAGGGGAGCAACTACAACCAGCTAAGCAGCAACACTCCCGCTCGCGAGGGCATTCGTAGACACAGGACCCGAGCTTCTTCGCCTGGTTGGAGAAAGGGAAATACATGGATTAGCATCCTTAGGTAGCCACAGATCAACGTGCACCGTTATAAACTCATGGGACATTCTGGGATCAGATCCATTAGCAGTTCTCGACGTTTCCGCCATCCCTCGCCCTCGGGGATGTTGTAGGCATCCTTCTAAGTACTTGGTTACAGCCGGTGCTTTACGGAGTACTACAACCCAGCCCAGCACAGCGTTCCATTTCCAAAAAGGGCTAAAAGAAGAGAGAACAAAAGGGGTAAGTAACTAAACCCTCCACAACAGACTTCCAGCTCTTATCCTCCCCTGTTCCCAACTTCGCAGCCTCCCACCACTACTACCTAGGCGATTCTTTCCCCAGTCCCAATCTAGCACAACGTTTCGTCTCGAAAACGGGGGTGTAAACAAAAAGGGGTAAACAAATCAGACCGAGCCA
>Ga0247824_10002363_pt1 | contig 10534 bp, 10 predicted proteins | sample 13C_PalmiticAcid_FD_194412 | JGI IMG/M metagenome (GOLD analysis project Ga0247824, IMG submission 194412) | Soil microbial communities from agricultural site in Penn Yan, New York, United States - 13C_PalmiticAcid_Day48 | ecosystem: Environmental > Terrestrial > Soil > Agricultural land...
TGATGCAGCGGATACTGATGTGATTCCGTGTTTTTCTCTTGTCACCCGCATTGGGCTGAGTTTTTGCGGCTCCTCTTGCCACAAGCATCCAATTGTATCCTTCTCTTTCACTTTCGCTTGAACGAGATCATGAGGACTCAACGAGAGTGGATCCCTCAAGACAGCCACACTGCCCGAAGAGGAATGCTTGTGGACGTTGCTCCATTGGATCAAATCGTACCACAGAGTACAAGGGGTCAGATATTGATCACGTCAGAGTACAGAAACATGTTGACGTGGATTCTACGAACACAGAGTGGTGCCAATGATTCCTTGGAGGCATATGTGATGCTTCCGTTTTTGAGGCAGTTTTGTGGTGCCTGAGGTTCTAAAAGAGCTACATTTGGGACCACATATCAGAGAATGAGGTGGTGATGATATACGAAAAGACCAAGATGGCGATTGAAATCATTCAGCAATCTTAGCAACCATGGATATGCACCACAGAAACTGTCGATTTCCTGAGGATTGGTGTAGTTCTGTTTTCATGGTAGTGTTTCACACCCACAATGAACCACATCTACGCACCAGATGGTGCCGATTGCTGAAATGTGGTGACACCGCACTGTCGTCCGTATTGCTATTCAGTTTGACTCGTATCATATAAATAACATGGGTCAACTGTTCTTTTTCAGACATCATTCACACCACACGAAAATACGAATCATACATATTCATCATCACCATGTCTCAATCACCACCACCACCACCACAGAATAATATTTATGGCGGCGGTTTCTTTAATTTTGTGCCAAGAGACTTTGCACAACACTTGAGGGATAGAGCTATTTCTAAGCTTGGAAGTGGAGCAAGCGGGGAAGCATGGCATTATGTGTTGACATACTTAAGCACTTCAAACGTGACATATTCAATGAATGTCGCTATCAAGATACCACATGACGATGATGAAGACCTTCGAAAAGAAGCCCTTTTTCTATCGCGTGTGGACTCTCCGTACGTAATCAAGTTGTTGTTTGCAGGGGAATCAAATGGCAGCTACAAACTGACTACAGAACTGTTTGGTCGCCGTGTCACACTTCAATCAAGAAGCTCCGCATCAGACGCGGTCAAAAGACAAATCCTATCGCATATTTTGATCGGTCTTGAAAGTTTGCACAAGAAAAACATCATTCATGGAGACTTCGGGCCCCACAATGTGCTGATTAATGAGAACAATGAAGTGAAAATTATTGATCTCGGATTTTCAGAAGATGTTCGGGCGGCAGCGACTGAGGTTACCAATATCCTTGGTGATTCTGAGCTATTGACAGCCAAAACCGATATGATGGGAGTGGGTAAGATCATAGAATTACTGTATCCAGGTACAACCAACACATTAGTCCAAACAACTATGAACGGTTGCCTTAACAGAATCCCAGCAAACAGAGCTACGTTGGGCGTGGTTTATAGTAACGTGTTTGGCCCCCAATGGCCAAAATGATTCTCTGGAACGTGTGGACGACTCCCAAAAGCACTCATCGCTTTGACGTTGTACACTTGCCGTTTGGTACACGGGCAAGAGGATATGCCACATACTGTATAAAACACTCCTAGCATTGCAATAAATATACAGTGTCGCCCACCTAAAGTAGTGCGAGTGAGCGGACCTGCGAGTGAGTGAGTGAGTGGACCTGCGAGTGAGAGAGGAGAGGGAGATGTTGCTCTTTCGAACAAATCTATAGAACAATGGACTTTCTCTCAGCGAATCGTGGCAACAAGGCTACTCTACCACTTACAATCGCGTCCTCTATTGGTGGGCGAACAATTTTACGAACGCTCACTAAATTCTGCTTCATTATGATAGGAAGAGCCGACATCGAAGGATGTCGCTATGAACGTTGGCTGCCACAAGCCAGTCAAGAGAAACAATCAAGCTGTGAAAGCTTTAGATTCCCTCTTGAATGATACCAATATCCTGATACCGGGGCCGGACTAGAAACGAGAGCTCATATCAAAAATTTTGTATCGGAAATATCGCGTAGGGTCCATGGTGCAATTCTTGTTAAATGGGTCTAGTCGTGAACATCACTGATGACTTTCACTAGCTATGAGAGATCATGATGCCGGCATGACTTTGCATAGCTGCAACGAGGGATATAAAGTACCAAGATCCTTGGAGCCGTATCCAGAGATTCCTAGTCTCAGGGCAACAACATGCACATGTACGTGGAGGATTCTTACACCGGTCTTGTACGCGGTCTTTACCTGCCTCTGCTCCGTAGCTCTAGCCTAGCCTCATATGACCCTTGTGCGATATATAGACTTGTGCACAGAATCAACCCCTCTCACCAGGGACACGCTCAATTTATTTCCTCCTTGCATGGATGTATGGATGCATGGAAGAGAATGAATAATAGGCGGTCCCGCCTAGACTTCATTGCCGGTGCCCGCTCTTTCAATACAGTCCATTCCTCCTTCCATCATTGCTCACCGTAGTGTCGTGCGGCGTTGGTGTGGGTCTGCAGACATCTCTCCCGAAAAGTTCACCTTGTGCCTACTCAGTTGTCGTCGACTTCTGTGAAGGGCCGATGGCCATTGATATGGTCGATAGAGGCCTTGAAGATGGAATGTAGAGTTCGTCTCGCCCTATCCGTGTCGTTGTCATGACCGAGTGTCAATACCGAATTTGATCAATCTCAAGACTGGCAATGCATGACCGCGTGACTCCAAGTTGGATCCTCATGCATTATTGCTATCCCCATGCATCATCTGCCTGTCCTCTGAACGATTGCCGTCTACCTCGTTCATCCAGAAACATCTCAGGTCTTTGTGCGTTATACTCCTTGTCCTATTGTAGGCCACGGTCAGTCCGTCAGTAGGTTCTCACAAGGCCTTTCAAGACACGAGCCGCGGAAAGAATGTCGCTTGCAAAAACATTCTAGACCGTCCTGTTCACACACGATCCGATCTTGTCGGTCATGTCGATCTATCCCAAGTGAAGTTGTGCATGGTGAAGGCTCTGTTCCCGTCTCATCACGACATCGCTCTCCTCCTTTCCCTCCACCCCTACAGGAAGCATGGCGTCGTGCGAGATCCTCTTTTGCAGAGCCGGTAGGGACAGTTGTTATCAGTGTATTGCCTAGCTTCTTGGACAGCGATCACGGAATAGGCGAACAAGGAGGGCTTTTAGCAGGGAAACAGCTTCTCCCTCCGAGTCCCTACGAGTAGACGACCGGATGTGGCCATGACGTAAGTGTGGACTCTTTCACTGAGGCATGGGTGGGATATCTGCGGGTATGGATCAGCATGTGAACCCGAATGGATACCCAAGGTGTAGGGATGTTCATAAATGTGTCCCCCGTGAGGAGTAGCCATGTGGATATGTGATTACGAGCAGTGCTGGGGATGAGACAAGGACAGCGATGTGAGGAGGAGGGAGGAGAGGAGAGAAAAGGAGGATGAAGGAGAGGAGGGAGAGGTGGTGTGGTGTCCGAGTGGGACAGATGAGTGGATGTTATAGTGCTACGAGGACAAACAGGAGATAGGAAGGCGATGAGGGTGGAGTGTCTCCTTCCCTCTCTCTCTCTCTCTCTCCCTTGTCCTCTCCACTGCGACTGGCACCATTCCCACGCTGATCTACTGTGGCATACTTACCCCCTCTCTCTTCCCTTCCAATAGGACTCCCTCACTCACTGGGTTGTACTGTCGGGGCACGGGGGCGCTTTTTTCTTTTCTTTTTTTTTATCCGATGCCCTCTCTCTCTCTCTGTCGCCACACCCTTTCCGTCTCCATGTCCACACACCGACCCGCTGAATATTCGCCACCCAGGAATATTCGCCACACAGGAATACTCAACGTCGGTGTAGTCGTCACACTGTCTACCTTCGTATCAGTGTCAACCAACAAGTCATATATAGCCACACAACACACTACTTTCGGGTTCTCAACGACAACTTTGTCCGGCAACTCCTTCCTTGGTAGGATGGCGATTGCAAAAAGACTCCATCGCCACTGCCACCAGTGCTTCAATGACATGGCTGTGTCGAGCCGCCGAGGACCGGTAACTTGGAGTTGATGGACGAGGAGGCAAGTCAAACTCACTAAAGAAAGTGGGTGCACATTCAAAGGGAAGATATTAAGGATCCTCCTGACAAGGAAGCGACCATTCTCCCTGAACTGCAACTGGTGCTATTGCAGAACGAACGAGAACATGCATGCTCCTCGCAGAACTACTTTGCACTGAACGAGTTCGGCTCAAGTTGCAAACTCTTATCGGAAACGTATCAGAGATTCGATAATACCCGGAACCAAAAGGGTTATCGACCTTGCAAAACATTCAGTAACAGGCATGGGCATCCATCTCGCTCATCGCGACCAATGTCATGCCCATACAACTGGATCGCAGGGTCGTGACAATGATACCAAAGAGGAATCCAAGGTGGCAGACGGGTTATCAACATTTTACGACGAGAGTCGAAATGCCCTCAAATTGGATCTCGACCTAGCAAGGGACAAGTCTCCCATGACGACGTGCTTAAAAGGCATCCCGGCTGCAGATGGTAATATCCTGCTACGACACGCCGTCATCGACTTTGAGCCATTCTGTACTCGAGAGACTCGATGCCCTGATGAACGATACCCATCAACAAATGCAGAACCAACACACCAATGTCCAGCATGTTGATACGTGAGATGGGTGCACTCGCACCGCACGAGAACCCCGGCCAGAATCAGGGATCTTCAAGCGAGTACAATGACCTTGAGCTTCACTGGGCAGAAAGCACGAGTTCCCGGGCTAGGATCGGAAGAACCGGAAACAAGCGCACCCTTACGCTTGAGCTGGGAGCGAATCCCAATCTCTCGACAGACCATCCAAGCGGCATGGACGAAACCAAATCTTACCATCTGATGGCTCTTCAAGGTTCTATTTCTGATCAGAGTAATCCCCGTGCCTCACCACTCACTTTGATATACAGACGGTGGCGGGACACCTACCGAGGCAAGTGGGACACCTTGTTTGATTGCTGAAGTGGCTACAGATGTGGTCGCTGCTGATGTGGTAGTGATGGCCATGTTGGGATGATATCCATGTTGGGATGATATCCATGTTAGAAATATGGTTCTCCGCCGCTCCGCCTCAATGGCAAAGCCGCCGGAGCCTCGTTAATCTAACTCGCCGACTTCCCCACGCGACATCTGTACATCTTGGAACACTTGTACAATAAACTGTTGAGTGACAACGAAAGACAATCTTTTGCGCATTATCCAAGGAATTAATGTTGCCTTTTTATTATGGGACACGTTCCGGCGCGGATACCATGGATATGGATGAGAATATGTTGGGTTTTGATTGAGCCTTCACGACTTGAAGGGTGGTCTTCGCAAAGACACGGCATACATCTGTTTCTGTCGCTTTACTTCACATTATGATACAATCACAGCAACAGCTTGGTGTATAGGGTGTGGCGTGAAGTCCTCCCCCAACAGAGACAAGTGTATTGGCCGTTTCGCACCTGAAAGACTCCTTTGTCCCTGATCCGGTATTGATGATATTCCATTCGTATTTTGGCCCGCTATAACCAGTGTCCCTGTCCTCCCTAATGTGGTTTGCGGCCTTAAAGAACTCTTGAGGGTTCTCGTAATAGAGACTTCCTATGAGCCTTTGGAAATAACTCTCGGCAGAATTCTTTTCTAAGAAGCGTTCGTAGTCTTCACACAAAAGATACTCCGCCAGATTGATCAATGTTACCATGTCCTTTCTCCAAACCACTCTGGGATCACCGGCTGCCACTGCGTCCGCAATCAATGTTACATATGCCTTCAACGTCCCCTCATCACTATCGTCCTGCTTGAATGTAACAGTGTCGATGTAGAATGGCGTATACAGCTTCGAGTTGTCTCTCTTCTCCTTCAAATCAAAACAGAGATCAATCAACATTGTGCATATCTCCATCATGAATACTCTTGATGCGGCCAGTTCGGATGACTTGTACCATCCGTAGCCATTATATAGTCCTTGGATCGCTGCAATTGGTCCGCTGCCACCGATGGTCCTGAGATTCTCTTCCAAGCTGGCCATGATTCCTTTATATTTGTCTTCTACCTCGTCATCCGTGAGCGGATGGTTTGCCGCAGGATCCCATTGTATTTCACAAACTACAGGCACAGGCCGACGTTGGGTCGAATCCCCGGAACTTGCCATTATGTGAAAAAATATTGGGTTGTGTGCAGGTGTAAAGGTGTGTGGGTGTGTGTATAGTGTAAAGTATGTGGATGAGAGGTATAAGAGTGTAGGAAAGGATGGTAAGCTGGACAAGAGTTGGAGGAAGACAGCCGAACCATCGCACACCGTTTGTCCACTCTCTAAGCCCACGGGCTGTGTGCCCCAGGTTGTGTGGTCTATGATATTAACACGTCATGTGTAGAAAAACGCCTGTTGAATGATATTACAAAACAGTGATCCTCTGGCCTTCATATATGAGACATGATTGCCGGGATTCGAGGATACTACCACAGCCATCATCACAGTTACTCTCAATGTCTTCTATCCCTTCGTAACCGCTGGACGTCATGATTCCTCGGGGTGGAAGTGTCAAGATGGAACACAATTGAGTGGACGTGGTACGAAGGATCCACGGTCCAATGTTCGTGGCAGGAGGGTACCACAGTACGTACCGCATCATTATCCGACAAAACGCGTACGTGTCTAAATGTGATGCACGGCCAAGGTCATCACCAACCACAACGTTTCGATTGGTCCCTGTAGAATTCCAGCCAAGCTGAACTTGGGAGGGCCTCCAAGTCCAGAGTGATGGCTGGTTCAATTTTTGGAGGACATTCAGCATAGTATGGAAGGAAGGACAGCTACTATCCTGTCCCAGAAAGCGTTTTAGATACTGTTGGTGTTTCTTCTCAGGAGAGATGCAGCCATTCTAGTTGACATTGGAGGCGGGTCAACACTCTCTAGGCCGCACGCCACTCTATACATCTACGCATCCACCCCTCCCACCTCCCACACCATCTACATCATCAACAGCTTTCACAGCATCCACGACATCTGCACCGTACATATTCGTTAAGCAGCAATACGCTATGACCCTCTCTCTCTTTCTTTCTCTGGCTTCGTTCCACGAAACTCAACATTCACAGGCTGTCCTGGTAGCAATACCTGCGCTAGAAAACCGCCATGCTTAATGACTAGCCATAACCCATCCATCACACTTATCCGATCCAGCCGCCTCAAGCCCGAATATTTGGAAGAGATTATTATATTGCCCACCATCCGAGTGTTACCAGTGCTCAGTTTTCACTCCCTTCGGCTCCCAATGACGACTTGATGTGGAGTATCATTCTTGAAGCCAACAACCTTCCTTCATCAACAAGTGTCGAAGCAGAGAATGAGGTGGATGAGTGCTGGAAGTTCGGCCTTGTCTCGGGGTAGCAATATGTACACACATCTACGTGGAGGATTCTTACACGGCTCGCACGCAGGATTCTTGCCTGTCTATGCTCCGTGGCTCTAGCCTAGCGTCAGATGACCCTAGATTGCATAGTATCCTAGATGGTGCGGAGAGTGGAGAGTGAGAAGGGTACGGGTCAAAGCAGGCGGAAGTGTGTGAGGAGAGGTGAAGGGTTTCTTTAGGGTTTTCTAGGGATTTAGGCGGATGCATTTAGACATGGGGCTACTTCGCAGAAATCACGGTTATGGTCAAGGCTCGAGTGGTCACGATGACGGCCTCAGTTCTTTGCACAGCTGCATAGAGAGCAACCCCAAGTGACGATCTGGCACAAGAATCATGGTACTGAGACGCCTGGTTCCTGGGTTATTTGCAGAAATGTATAGAAATTAAGGTTTTACCGAGACTTTCATAGGAGATCTTTTACACGGGGCCAGCACGCGGGATTCATGCCTGCCTATGTTCCATAGCTCTAGCCTAGCGTCATCTGACTCCTAGATCGCATAGTATCCTAGACGACGCGTCGTGCGGCTTGTGAAAGTGAAAAGTGGAAAGTGGAGGTGGGGAGATGGGTGATGGGTGATGGGAGCATTTGGGAACCTTGACCCATAAGTGAGACGTTCGAGTGAAGCGATGTTGTTCAAATTTGTCGAACCATGGGCTGTTGATGCAAAGATGTTCCAACCAAGCGTGAGGGCATTCGCTCTTGGCAAGCAGAGTCCCGTCGATCTACCGGAGTCCATGTCTTTTCAGTCAGCACTGGACCGATTACAGAAGGCCAAAGCAAAGAGAGCGGATATCATGGAGAAGAAAAGGACAACAGCCCGACAGGTTCATTGAGCGTGGGCCTGAAGGCGAGATGTGTTGGGCGCCTTTCGGATCATGATTCTAACGAATAGCTGTCTTTTTTGTCCGACCTCATTGACCGACCAGGAAGTTCAATGTGGCCGAGGCTCCAAGATCAACCAGTTCCGGCCGATATTCCACACACACGACCCGATCCTGGCTTAGGCGAAGAAAAACATATCCAACTGCATTGATCGCTCGCCACGCCGATCCTCTCCAAAGAAACGCCGACCTGCCACGAAACCCAAGCAGAAAAAGCGAAAGCACCAGGGAAAGAAGCCTCCAACACCAAGGAAAGGAGGCGCACCTAAAGATCTGGAGGATGCAACAAAGGCGGACCGGATCCTCCGAACTCGCGATAGTACAGGTTCAGACAGCCTTGAGGTGTCACTACAGAAATGTTTTTGGTGAGTCGCGTAGCTTGTAAGCCATTCCTATGAAATGATATAGAGGTCTCGAGCTCATCCAAACAGCTTGTTCCTGACACATTCTCTAGTAGCGTTGGTTGCCGAGAAGCGGCGCAAGCTAGGGACAACACGATGAGCTACGGAAAGCGATGCATGCAAATTGAACAAAATGGAGGTCAAAGTCACAATGCTTCAAGCTCTCTGTGGTAAATGTTTCCCCCTCGACCTACGAAATCGTCTTCCTCTCCTTTCTTCCCTCGACCCCACAGAAAGATGCTCCTGGACATGAGACATATACACTATCTACCCAAAACTGGTCCAATGTCTGTAGTGTGAGTACATATATTTCTCATGCAACGCAACGATTGAGCGGACCCAGCGTCAGAACCTTCGTGTAAGTAGCCTCGAAGCATTCAAAGCTTTATGTGATATGTTTGATTGCTAGCATTCATCGTTGGGGAGTTATATGGACTTTCAGTGCACAGCATCATTGGACCAGTTTAAGAGCTGCCACTCCAGACGTACAAGTCAGCTCATCTTGCAAGGAGTGAGTTACACTCTCAGTACTTGGTGCGCCTGCTCTTCGCATTGTAGACCGTCTTCAGTCTCCTTGGCATGCTTTTGATAAGGTTGCGGCAAAATTCCACTGGAATCTTATACCATTCTGCCGACACTCTTTCCCATAGTTCATCGCAGCATTTTAGTCGTGTAGGATACTCTCCAAGCTGATTCTTGAGGTGGGCCCACATGTGCTCCATTGGGTGATGGCCAATACAATAGCGTTTCATCGGTCTCTGTCATATGGATTGACTCCAAATACTGCTTTGTGACCTTGGCCGTATGCTTAGGATCATTGTCGTGTGGAAAACAAACTCATCCTTGGCAAGCCATCCTTTGACAGACATCTGCAGGTCCTCTTGCAGTATCTGGATGTAAAGTGCGGAGTCCATGATAACATCGACTTTGGCGATATATCCAGGCCCATTCCATGACATGCAAGCCCATACCTTCACACTCCTTCCACCAAACCTGGCTGTTCCATGGACTGAACGGGTTGTTATTCTTCCTGGAACGTCGTCCCAGACCTAGTGGTGCCCGTCTGAACATATCCTGTTTATCTTGCATTCGTCTGACCACACGACCTTTGCCCAATCTTCCTCTGTTCCATTCCTTGTACTTTTTCACAAAGTGCAGACGTCCTCTTATGTGTTCTCGGCGAAGTGCTGGTCGTTTGACGATCCTTTTCGCTATCAATCCTGCACCTCTGAGACGACGCCTAATCGTTGACAACGACACGGGCTGTGGAAGTAACTCGTTGGCTTTCTTCGTGGCTTCAATGGCAGTCTTGAGAATTCCTCCTTTTTTGTCGACCTTGAGAAACTCTACGGTATCTCCAGATACCTTCTCAGGGCGTCCACCTCCGTTGATAGGCATGTTCTCCTTATCCATAGAGCGAATTATTTTGGCAGACGTGGGGGATATCCCAAGGCATTCGGCAGTTTTCCGGGTTGAAAGACCATCCGACATCAGTCTTATAGCTTCGTTGACTTTGGTTCGAGGGAGCGGCTTCATGTTCTGTAGACTGAAAGGCAACGGAGGAAAGAAACGAAGAAGAAAGAATGACGGACGCTTACAAAAGTACCCGGCATAAAATTTACATCACAGCCAAAGCTGGTCCAATGCTTCAATGGCAGGTAATAGCCGATTACAAAAGAATGGAGCAATGCCGATGACCCTAATATTGAAATATCTATTTAGTACAGTGGGCACAACACGGGTACCATATGTGGGGCCCTCATCATACAGGAGATCTGAAGTGATAACGGGGGAACAACAGTGGTATGT
>Ga0247824_10002365_pt1 | contig 10530 bp, 8 predicted proteins | sample 13C_PalmiticAcid_FD_194412 | JGI IMG/M metagenome (GOLD analysis project Ga0247824, IMG submission 194412) | Soil microbial communities from agricultural site in Penn Yan, New York, United States - 13C_PalmiticAcid_Day48 | ecosystem: Environmental > Terrestrial > Soil > Agricultural land...
GATTGCGGATGGGCTGGATGATGTGGTGCTTGTTGCGACGGGCAGGGCGATTGAGAGGGCGGTGGATGTGGGGGGCTTCTTTACGCGGGAGAAGGATCTGGTGGTGCTGGTTAGGACGAGGACGGTGCGGGCGGTGGATGACGTGGTGGCGGTGGATGAGGAGGCGGATGTCGAGGACCAGGTGCGGGTGAGGGGTGTGAGTTGTGTCGAGGTGGGGATTCGGTGGGTGGTTTGAGGGAGGGTAGGGGACGGGATAGAGGGTGTTTTGTTCAGAGATGCGGCCTGGGTTTCTGGGGGGCAAAGGTCAAGATGGGTTCGGCATGGTTTCTGGCGTTTGGGGACATCAAAAGGCGGCGTTTGTGGGGGAGTTTTGGCCTGGCATCATCTTTAGATCATTTGCACCCGGCAAGGAGATACCTGCAAGAGACGGTATGGAATCATCCTGGCAGAGCGATCGAAACGGCAGCGTCCTTGCGGATGGTGTCTGTCGCAAAACGCATCAACATGAAGACGTTCTCGAACCTTCGGTAGCCGCCCGTCCACCTGAAACGGACGGCTCTTGGAACGACGCTCGGTCGCCCGGACACTTCCCGTGTCAGCCCGTGCAGAGAGTCGTGTTTGAGCTGGCTGGACAGGCCGTTTATTAATAACCGGCTGAAAAGACTCGAGTCCCAGGCACTCTGCTCGTGCCAGGAAAACGGTTCATAGGAGAAAGCACATTGCCGGCTCTGACGGCAGCGATTAATCACGACCCGGTCTGCCAAGTATGGCGTCGGTGTCGCCATATTACACAACATCCCCTCCGCTCTGGGTGTTGGCCTGAGGTTCGCGACAACAGGGATCCGGCCGGGAACTGGGCCATCCCAACGGGTGGGCGCAGAGAACCCGTTTCGAGCGTCTCCCGCGTGCGGTTTTTGCGACATCCGCAACCCAGGCAGAGCGGGAAGACGCGAGGTCGGGACAGAGACTGCCAGGGCTGCATTCTCGTGGTGGTCCGCAACATGCGGTGTGACGAGCAGTCGTTCCGCGCTGGAAATGCTTTCTCCGGCCCGAGACACGATCTGAAGTCGTTGGGCAGCGCGGTGTGGTCGGCGAAGCTCTTGCAACGTGGAGCGCCGAGCAGCAGTTTCGCAACACATGGCACCAGTCACAGGGCAGCAGATCGACAGGATGAGCTGTCCATGATGACAGTCCATCCCTCCAAAGACTCACATACCGCACCCCCACAAAAAGAGGGCTGTCGTCGCAGAGCATCCCTGGAGAACGCAGTGACCACGATCGCCAGCGATTTCGCTTCGCATCTGTGTCGGAGCCGATTACCCCGGATTGTGCTGGGCGTGCCCTGCTTCCTGATGCGGTTTAAGCTCTGTCTCCCCTTTGCACGGTCCACCGTCTGGAGTCTCCACGGAAGTCGTGCCAGGCACGCCAATCAAGGGCGGCACAGGCAAATTGCCCAAATCTCGCAAATCGGCACCGTCTCTCAAGTCTCTCGATGGCTCCGGGTCCGCGCAACGAAAGGATTCGGCGTCTGGTGCGATTGATAGAGATCACCAAGAAGGTTCTCTGAACAAACGATGACGAGAGCTGGCATGACTGCCACCTGGAATCATCGACGACGCCGTTTTGTGTGGCTTGTGGCTGTGACGTGCTGGGCAGGCAGTTTCGAGGCGGTTTCGAGGCTTTGACGGCGCCGACAAGGCAGAAAGCGGCTCGGGCTGGCACAGCATACTTTATTTGGTAAAGTGCCACGGCGCGATGTTGCATCGAGAGAACCGCGCGTTGTAAGCCGGGACCTGTAATTTCCCGTCGAAACCTCTGGCAAGCCACCGAAACCGTTTTGTGCGGTTTCTGGTTGTCGTCAGGGCGACAGCCCAACCAAGGGCGGCTGTCTGCCGTTTCGGGGCCGCGGGTCCGTGGCCTGAGGACTGCGATTGTTGCGTGCGAGCATCGCATTCTGGCGCCTGCACAACGACTGGCAGTTGAGGGATGGAGGGAACGTTGCGCACCCCTGTCGGAAAAAGACGCAGGTACCAACGCAACCCTCGTGGCGTCCAATCCCTTGTGGGAAAAGCGCCAGGTACGGCCCACCCACTTTGCAGCCGAGCAAGACGCTGTTGCTGTCGGCGCCATTTTTGGGGCGCTTGGCATCTCAGGTGCAATTTGCGCCACTGGTCAGGCACCCCGGACGCCCACAGACATCGTGGGCTTCTCTCATTCCTTCCCCGTCCCTCTTCAAGCCCGCGCCGCCCACCCCTCGCTCCCACACAGGCTTCGTTGGCAAAGTCTACCCTTGGAGCACCACCGCATCCGACCTTGGATACTCGACGTATCCAGTCTGTCATTCATTCTTTCTTCGTCTGCTCTATCAGCACGATCAACAAAACCATCTACCAAGGCGATCGATCACTTATCGGCCTTTGACATTTTGTCATTCCGCACTTGCGCAGCCATCGACCATCGGTTCGATCACACAAACCTACCCACGATAACTTGAACGAGCAGAATCAAAACTTGGATTCTGCTTTGACGACTCCAGCTCGACTCCGGGCCGGCTCTCACCCACATTTACTTCTCACGCCTCATACCATACCAACAGCCCCGATACCTACTGGGACCTCAGTCACTTTACCTTCAGCAAAATGCATCTCCCGACGCTTCTTACCGCTCTCCTCGTGCCGCTAGCGGCAGTCGCCGAGGAGCTGACGACGACCACCTCGACGAGCACCCTGACCCTCACCAAGACGCTCACTCTGCAGCGCGCGGCCATGACCCAGGCTGCTTCTAACAGCACCTTCGTCCTCCCGGCTCCCACTTCGACCACTCTGCGGTCGTCTTCGAGCACGACCTCGTCCGGTGCCGCCGCGAGCACCTCGGCCGACAAGAACGCCGGGTCGGTCCTTGGCGCGGCCAACGTGGCCGTCGTTGCGGTGGCCGGTGTCATGGCCGCCGTCCTGCTCTAAGAGAGGCGCGCGGCTATGGGAAATCAGGGACGGTTTGCGTCCCTCGACCGACCGGGATGGGGATGCTGTTGAGCGACTCCCCGGCTCACTGCTAGCCGAATTCTTCGATGCGAGCATCACGCCAATTCTTTCCTTTGTCAGAGCGAGGCATTCTTGATTCGGCCGGATCGGTTGGCTTCTTCGAGAGGTTTACTCTCAACCACTTGGGTCACCCCGCAAATCGCGCGACACTTTTATTCTCGCTTCTCGCCTTCTTGACCTTTTTTACCCTTTGGTTCTCGAGATCAGGCAGGCCGGGGCGCGATTGACGACGACCTCGGGGGTCCCTCGCAAACATTGGCTGAATCCCAGCCTTTGCCTTCTTCTTTCTTCTTCGTTCTTCCGGCAAACCATTCACGCACGCAACTTGGTCACTCGAGATCTCTCCCCCATTTGCCGCTTGCGGCTCACCGTCAACCTTGATACCCTTTTTCTCGACTTCTCTTCCGCCCGATTCTTTGCACGACACTGGGGCTTGTTCATCTGCTACTTGCAGGGGGAGGGATCTCGAAGCGACACACGATGATTTACCGGCTGGGCTTTACTTTAATTTCTCGGGGCTGATTTGGGACGGATCTTGACTATGCATACGAGGGAGATGGTGCATGGCAGGGTCGGGATCTGGGTTCATTTCACGGAAAAGTGTTTTATGAGGGAATGAGATGGATGCGGCGCAGAAGGGGGGATGTTTTTGACGGTTTTTTTTTCCGGGTTTACCTTTTTCTTCGCTTCACACATTCACCTTTAGCTTCTATATACTGCCTTGGTCGATACCCCTTTTCTTCTTCTTGCAGTCGGCTTCGGCTGTACTGCTTCGTTTGCGCTGTATCTGAGTTTCTAGACTTGCTTTTACTCAGACAGTCTTTTCACTTGTTGATCTGCTCCTCCACGCGAGTGACATGTCCTGCTCTGCGCAAACATAACATCATGGCGTTGTTGGGAAATCTCGAGTTGCGCCGCAGCAAACAATTCCACCAACGCACCTCCTGCCCGCCCACTTACACCCACCCAACTTTGCAAAGCCAAGCACAAACCCAGCCAACACCCTCCATTCCAACCCTCCCTGCCCGTCATCCTCCCCACACAAAAACACCAAACTCCAAACTCCAAACTTTCACACCTGAGACAAAACACACCAGGTGGTGAGACCTCGCCTGACCCCCGTCCCGTCTCATCCCCATCCCCTTTTGAGGCTTGTCACGCGCCAGTCCAAAGAAGCGCTGGCCCAAGCGCCCGCCCTCGAACGGTCGGCTCCACTGTTCCCACAAGCCAACAGAGAAAAAAAATCCCTATCCGCTTGGCGATCATGCGTGTTGGTTGGACCCTGGGGCACCTAACCTGATCAGGGACATCTCATTTCCCGGGGTCCAGTGGAGTAGATCAACGAGAGAGTGGAGTCGAAGTTGAGAAAGCAGATCGCCATCTTTCGGATCTTCGGATCGGACCGATCGTGCAGGGGCGACGGGACATGACCACGATTGCACAAGTTCCCTGCCCTGCCTGCTGACAAGCATCGACAAGCTTATGATCTGCTGATGATCGGCTGAGTCGATAATATCACATCAAGGTGCTTGCTTGGCTTTGACTTCTTTCCTCTTGTAATTACAAAGTAAAGCCGCCGTTGACCAGCTCACTCGACGCGCAACAACAAAGCTGCTGACCATCACTCATTCAACCATCGCATCAATTTTCAGGGAGGTTCAACCATCGCATCACTTTTCAGGGAGGGTCAAGCCACGTGAACCGCAGATGAGTTCAGACCGAACGGTTCATTTCTCATGATGTATCGCCGTAGCTAAACAGCCAAGGAGCATAAACTACCATCTGGACAACAACTCTCTGCTCTCGCCAGGCCAGCCCTAGCTCCGCATATTTAACCAGTGTGGCCTCCTCAGATGACAACACCGAAAACCCAAACACTGATATGTCCTGATATACGGATAGTTATCCGGCCCCCTGCCCTCAGGCAACCACCTTGCTGTCGCCCTGCGACCGGAACACGGCCAACGTGCTCGCAAACGTCGCGCGGTTCTGGTCCCACATCGCCATGTCCAACGCACCCTGCGTGATCATGCTCACGCTGCCGATGGTGTTGAGGTTGTACATCTCCACAGTCATGTCCTCAGCACCCGCGCTGTTTGGGCCGACCCAAAAGATGCGCGCCTGGCAGTTCTCGCCCGACTTGACGGTGCTGCAGCTCGTGTTGTAGTTGTTGAAGAAGCTGTACAACCCGGCGCCAAAGACCACCACGTTCTCCGAGTCGAGGATCCGCAGACCCCATGCCATTGCGCAGGGCGGGTTGCCCCGTGAGCTCAGCGAGTTGTGCACCCCGTCGGCCTGGCAGTCAGCACCAAAATCCGGGTCGCGGAGGGTTGTGTTGAGCTCCGTAAAGGGGTACGGTGCCGCCGGGTTGGGCTGATAGTAGGGGGTCTCGGTTTGGATCTGACCCATCCAGACGTTCGAGGCATTGAGCAGCTGGTACTGGTACAACGTGTGGTGCTCGACAGAGCTCCCGACCAACCAGATGCGGTTCCCTTGGACGAGCATCCCGCGGGCCACGAAGACGCTGATCTGGGTCGAGTTCCAGTCGTCAATGTCATGGTCGGCCACCCAGATCCAGTTGTTCTCCATGTACAGGTTGCGAGCCGACGGGGTGATGTGCATGCCCATGTACCCGGCGATGCAGGCCGGGTTGACGTGGTTCGGCTGGTCTGGCGTGGCGGGACACTCGGCCACCTGGAGCTGGGATCCCGTGAACCCGCCAACGCGGACATGGACGTCCCAGAGACCCGAAGGCGGGCTCCCGGGGCTGCACATGTTCTCTGCTGCCGGTGTGTTCAGGTTGTATTCGATCATGACGGCTCCCGCAGTTGGCCCCTGAGTCGACACAATGATGTCGCTCATCTCGACAAACCCGACGTCCCCCGGCTTCCCAATCTGGACCACAGGGCGCGGGTTGTTCGGGTCCGAGAACTTGGGTCCGACTCCCATGATGACCGAGGCAAGGCCTTCGCCGACGACCCGAGTGTTCGGGGGGACGAAGATGGTATCGGTGACCTTGTAGTATCCGGCGTCCAAGAAGGCAATGTACGAAGAATTCGCCGCCGCCTGGATGACCGTGTTGAGTTGGTACGTATCATCGGCGAGCCCGTTGCCCATGGCGTAGTGGTCCCGTGCTGAGATAAAGTCAGAGTAGGAGTAGTCTTCGTACTGCGGCTTCGACCTCTCGTAGTAGCGGTATCCGAGCTTGAGGGTCGGCGGCTGAGAGAAGGTAAACTCGCGGCCCTCAAGCAAGGAGGGCCCACGGGGAGCATACGTGTTGCCCTGGTGAGGACGTCAGCAGAGGCATGGCGTCTTGGCTGGAGAAGAGCTTACCCTGGCGTAGCCGCCGTCGTAGACGGTCCCATTCGAGCTTCCCAAGAGAAGGGGTTCCCCATCTGCTCCTGCCAGGACGGTCGGGACATTCTTGTACTCGACGTTTTGGATCACCAACGAGCCGAGACCAGTCGTGTTCCCGGGAGTGCGGCCAGTGATCAGTGCGGTTGTCACGTTGACAAACGAGCTGTCGAGCAGGGTGACCGAGCCAACATCAGACGACGACATGTTGATCCCTACTCGGGAACCAACAATCTTGAGCGACTTGTAGCTCCATCCCCAGTTCCAGATTTGGTCAATGGCGGTATCCGAGCCGTAGAATGTGAGGTTGCGCATCGTGTACTGCTGGTTGCCAAACCGGGCACCGTATTTGCCGCCGTGGAACACCAAGTCAGCCATCATGCCGCCACTCCCCTCTTCCATGAAGATGCCGGTGTGGGTGTCGCCAGGTTGGGATGACAACCTAAACACGCAGTTTTGGATCATGGTCGCCTGGGAGGACGGCCAGTGAATCCCTGTCGCTGCCCCACGCACGGAGGTTGTGTCGAAGACCAAGTTGCGAACCTGTCGGTAGAAGACGTTTGTGGCTTGGAAGTTGAGCTCTATTCCCATTCCGTTAGCTCGTTCTGGCATCTTCTTGTTGGATTACATACTGCCAGAGTCCATGTAGGGGTTGGCGTCCAGAAGGGCAATCGCCGTTGTGGGGAACTTTGGAGCAGCCTTGATGATGGGCATGTTGGTGGGATCGCCAATGAATTGGGTGTAGTAGAGGCCGATGATCGGGCTGGTAATGAGGTAGGTGCCGGGAGGAAAGTAAACAATGGCCGGCGTGGTGGTCGATCCGACGCAGCCAGGGCCGCCGCAGCGGTTGCCGTCGCGGATGGCGGCGTTGATGGCTGCTGTGTCGTCGTTCACTAGACAGCGGTGAGCCTCGTGCATTCTATTAGAAATAGGCAGACATACCTCCATCCCCGATGGCTCCCGCTATCTTCACATTTCTGAAGACTTGGTAGCTGTGTGCCGAGCTGTGCGGTGCGATGCCCTGGCGGTGGAGGTCTTCCATCCAGTAGGCCGCCCAAACGACGGATGCCGCGGCCAACAAAAGAGCGAGCGCGCCCTTCATCTTGTAGACGGCGGCGCAGTTCTAGATGTTGGACAGGTAACGAATGGCCGAAGTCAATGGGTTGAGTAAAGGTGCGAAGGAGTGACAGAGGTCAGATGGTCGCCGATGAAGATGGCGATTGGAGAGATGATTCGTTCCGTAGTCCAAACTGGTTATGCAACGCGGCGGATGATATGGCAACGTTTCCCACGGCCGATGTCTACCGCGTCAAATTGGGTGCCTGAACAAAACTCGAAGTCGGTGTGGGGAGGAAGGAAGTAAACAAACTCAGCCAGGAACAGGAGGGGAAGGCAGGCAGAGCGGGAAGGAGCGTGCCTTCCTCCCACACGAACCTCATGGGACAACAACAATTCCAAACTGCGTTTTACACCGTCACATCAATCCACGAAAGTACCATCTCTTGAGAATAACAGCCACAGAAAGAGATGAGCGACCAGGAACACACCAGGAACACAAACGGTCCCCGAGAATCTCAAGACTCCATGATGCCCACCACGCCGGTTGCGAGAAGGCCGGAACTTTTGCAACTTGGTTCGTTCTCAGAAAGTGTCACAGTATCACCAATCCAAGCTTGTGGTCGGAGCCGTCGAAGGCAGCCGACCCTGGAAGCTGTTCCTGCGCTCTCATCCTGCCACACACTGATGTCGGCTTGATCCAAGAACCTGATGGCAACCGACATCAAAGCTTACTCTGCTAAAGCTTAAGCTGGCAATTGCTAGCACAATGACAGAACTATAAACCCGAGTGTTCACGATGATGCTCGACATAAAGGGCAACCGTCAGCAAGCAAGGGGTGCTCGCTTAAATGCATATTAGTGCAACCCGCATCACTTGAACAACCCGCCGACTTTGGTGTCTCGGCAAGCATCGGAGCTACTTGGTTCCTAACAGGATCAAGTGACCTCATCGTAGGATTGTGTGGCTTCTGATCCTCCTTTGTCAACGTGGCCCGTCCCGGGCCAGTCTCGTGCTGTCTCGGGAACAAAGCAGCGCCCCCGCACAATTCTCCTACAAAGCCACGCTGCCCTCGCTGATGGGTTTACCATCCAGCTGTTGGCCAACCAACCCGTATCAGACGCAGAAATCCAATCCTCGCACATGTCTGGGACGCCCGAGTCAAAAAAGAAAGACAAGACAACCATGCCGGCTCAGGGGGTTACTTTAGGTTCAGCCTTGACGGGACCCGTTGACGGTACTCGTCGTGCTCAAACGCAACCCCACGGCGAGCCCGCTCCCTCTTGGAAGTCCCCTTTTCTCCAAAGATTCGTACCTGGGTCCAAGGACGACAAAAATGACGAGGATCACCTGGGCGATGGTTGCATTGTTATGTGAGGGCCACGAGATACCCAAAGACCCCGACCGAACCGGTATATCACTGTGAATGGCTTCAATTACAACAGCCATCTCATCATGAAGCATGCAAACCGCCTTCCCCACCAATACATATAAACCGCCAAGCGCTCCCCGTCAACCACATCTCTCGGCATGGATATCCTTGTGGATCTCGCTTGGCTCTTGGACCGGACAAGATCTCCAAAAACCTGATTCCACCACCAAAACAACAACGGTTTCAACGAGTCTTGAAGATGGTTTGCCTGTCCCGCGCCCTCCCGGCCCTCCTTGGGGCTTCCGTGGTTGCCGCAACCAACCCCAACATCAACCCCAGCAACCCCTTTAACAACCTCTTTCCCTCTCCAGCTCCACAGCAGACCCAGATACCCGACGTCACCAAGTCATGCCCCCAGAACAGAACCACGTGCTGCGTGACGCACCCGCCGCGACGGATTCCCAGACCGCCACGCAGACCAGCACCGACCCTGCCGCAGCAACAACCGATCTCGCGGGCCATACGCAGCGCAACTGCACCGCAATGTGCCAGGGCTACTGCAGGAAGCCTAGCGCCGTTCAGGCCAAGATTGAGGCTCATCGACATCGCCATGGTTGCCCTGAATGCCAGTGTAATGGGAACAAGCCGAACGACACGGGGGGCGTTTCTGCGATGGGAGCGTTGAAGACCGTTGGGATTGCTGTGGTGGGGGTCGTGGGCGTCATGGCTTTTCTTTGAGTTTTGTGAGAATGGCTCGGACGGATTGGGGTCGGAAACGGCAAGACGGACTGAGTGATGATGGATGGAGGGAGAGGGCGGGGATTTGAGGAGAAGAAAGGAAACGAGATTAGAATACAGTGGCTGGTCCCGGCAATGTTGTGTGTTTGTTCTCGTGCTCTCTTTTTGGTGGCAGCAGGCCGTTGCTGCAGTGTGAGAAAGATGGATAAGGAATGCAAGAGTGGTTGGAAGGGTCAGGGGTAGCACTTCTTTGAACATACATCGCCAACGTGGCCCAGTCTTTGTACATAGCCTCAGCCACGCAACAAACATGACATTTCCCCATAGCATAAGAGATATGAACACAACTTCCTTGCCTTTCCTACACCTCGAAGCGTTCTCACATCCACCAACCTACCTTCTACACCACACCACGTCCACCCACTTTACGTCTCCAAAACCAAATATCCCACCACGACAAGTCAACACAAACCAACAATAATGCGTCCAACCATCTCCCTCGTCATCAGCGCCCTCCTAGGCACGGCTCTCGCGTCAGCCAACCCCCCAGCGCATATCAACGCCCACACCATCGACACCACCACCAACCCCCCACCCCTCCCAGAAATCCACCACCACATCGCAGCCCGCGACGGGACCGTATCCCCCAAGTCAGACACCCACTCAACCGGCACCGGCACCAGCACCAACCCCAGCACGGGCATCAACCCCGCCACCGACGCCCATCAGGATCACCACAACCCCATCAAGCGTGATGGACTCCTCCCAATCATGAGACCCGAGTCCGACTCGAGCGCTGGCTCAGACGCTCATGGGGTGAGCGACCCCGCCACCGACGCCCTCAAGGAAGTCGACGTGCACAAGATCGGGAACCGCGCGGGATCTGTTGGGAAGTGCCCGACGTGTGTGTGTAATTGCCCGCCTCCGGTTGCGAACGGGGCTGCTGGTGGGGTGTTTAAGTCAAAGAT
>Ga0247824_10002366_pt1 | contig 10529 bp, 13 predicted proteins | sample 13C_PalmiticAcid_FD_194412 | JGI IMG/M metagenome (GOLD analysis project Ga0247824, IMG submission 194412) | Soil microbial communities from agricultural site in Penn Yan, New York, United States - 13C_PalmiticAcid_Day48 | ecosystem: Environmental > Terrestrial > Soil > Agricultural land...
TGAAGAGTGGGAAGAAAAAAGTCTCATAGCTTGACAACCAGCAAAATGACCATCGCTGGATCGAAGCATCCAGCGACAAATCTCATATAACTATGCATTATGAGAGACGAGAGGAATACATTTATTGGCAGCCATCCGATATCCATCGGGAAGGTTCAATGCATCAAGAGAGGATATGCATTTTGGGAGGATGCATTAAGGGAGGAATGACTGTAAGGCAAACCGTTTCGGCAGATGTGAGGGTCAGAGTAAATCACGAGACTTGCCCTATGACCCTGACAGTTTGATCGGATCGTTCCCTCCTCCTTGGACCAGAACAAGTGTCAAGCAGCAACTCATTACATCAACACTACACCATACACGCACACACACTCAACCAATAGGTGCGCATCGACAGGAACGCTTTGGCCAGAACAGCGATCCTCTGGCGTCTCATTACAATGCTAACGATGGGTGCTGGAGGCCCAGCTATGGCCGGCCCACGACAGGGTATGAACATGCTACTTGGAGAGGGGAAGCTTGTCTTTGGTATCGTTCACTCGCCCAAAGACCTGATTGGCGAGTGTTAGTATGAACAATGGCAATATCGATCCAGTGAATAAACTGAGCCGAATGGAAACAAAGCACAACATGTCAATCGAGTAACTTGGATGAGTATGACTTAGTGGTTGGTAACTTTCAACAACGTGTTGCGATGCAATGGACTGGGAAAAAAACTAAGGCGCTCTAATTCCTTGGCTTAGAGTGACAATACTTGGCTGGTTACCTTGCTGAAAACAAAGAGGACTATGAGCTGTTAGATGTCCGGGAGGAGACGTGGCGCTCTTGAGTTCGAGCTCATACACCTCGATTCCCCCTACTCTCTCGCCGCTCCCCAAGAGGAAGGTTGATTCGCCGTGAGAAGCGACGTTCCTCCAAAGACAGGTCATGTCGACAGCTAACGATACAGGAGCAGAGAGACCAAACGCAGCGATGCTTAACGGCCGGCACCTAGGCCATCATGTCTTCTTCAAGGAAGTCTCATTGCCCAGTATCTATGGAACAGTGCCTCGGACCATGGTCAGTGTGACAAGAGCAAGGGTTACAGTGATCAATTCGAAGACATGTCTGTGTTGTAGGTGGCTGAAAGCTTACTTGGGTAGATCCCGCTGGAGTTGTCTTGACGCGGCAAGCATTCAGCATAGTTCGTCTATCCAACCACGCCGGAATGGGATTGTTCGCAATGGATCCCCAGGACTGCATGGCTGCGTTGGTTCTTTTGTCCCCATCTTTCGCTTGCTCGTCACTCCTCCGCTTCCACCCCCCACTCCCACCCTTGTCCTTGCAGCAAGCTCACCTACTTTCATTCTTTGTCCTTCCCATTTGGCCATCGTCGGTACCTATCCTATGTAGCCACAGAAGGCATCAGTCTCGATGCCATCGCAGTGGATGCAGCCCCCGCCTCCTCTCGTACTACATCCTCACCAAGCCCAACCCAAACCCATCTCATACTCTCCCGGACCTCACCTGGGCGGTCGCCAGCGCAATACCAGTGAACGGATCCCTCCATGTTGTATTACTCGATTCTCTCAACGACTTTAGCCCATGGACCGCAGAGTTATGGGCTAGCTCGGGTCAAATGATGGAGCCGTGCGAGTTGTTCAGTTCCATTCGGATGGCAGTGAAGGGAAAGGAAGCTGGTGCAATATCGAAGCTTCTCTGGTTTTCCAGTGGAAATCCACAGGAGCCTTGATGCAGCAGCTCGATGACTTCCAAAATGTACCGGGACACTCAAGCACACATTCATCGACCCGGGGTTGACCAAGGTTTTCATCGCAGCAATGTCACCTCAAATCACAGAATCTGAACTTTGTACGTTCGCTCGACTTGTCCCTTAATGCTCGTCAGGCTTGCTTATGAATCTTGACCGTACTGAACTCGGCTCCCGTTCTTGGTGCACGCCCACATCAAACACCGGCCTCAACAACACCGTTCAATGCAGCAGTTATCGGAGAAGCGTGCGGCCACCGTCTTCCCAATGTATGGATACAGACGCTTGGAACCATTGTTGTCATTAGATGTTGGGTATGGGATCCAGATCATGGCCAGGACCTGGAGAAACCTTATTAACACCCACCTTCTCTCTGGCTTCTTTGTCCACGTCCATAGCTTCCTTCTGGTAATACGAACAGAGTGCTACTCTTTGACGGGATAGCCATCACGGTTGCTCCTCAAACAGATGGAACCACTGGCTATCCGCTTTCTATGCTCCCCATGCCTGACAAACCTCCCAATCCCATTCCTCTTCACGGCCAGCAAGATTGGAATGTGTGGTTTTCCACTCAGTGTAATGGATGCAGGCATATGGATGGAAGCAAGTCAGATTGACGTTTTAAACTCGATTTTTACCATGGGATCCAAAGCGAAATATCATGATCGGAACACTTTCTGCCTGACCCTACTTTATGTTTGTCGTGGGACGCGGACTGTCCAAAACGCTCAATGCGACAAGCTGCAGCCTATTGTGGAGGCGCCGGCAGGATTTGGCTTCATCAAATGGCCAGACAAACGCTAAGCCGCCATCTTGATCCCCATCGTTTTCGGCTCACCCACGGCCGAATGTGTCTGTCACAGGAACGACCGCGTGGACCAAATACGCTCATCTTGTGGGCATGTACCCCCCAAGCTCTCTCTCCCAAGCTGCCTGCTCTTCGATCGAGGTATCACCATGATGACTCGCGACTAACAGATGCACAGATGCCCAAGGGCAGCTGCCTTCACAGCTTACATCATTGCAACAGGGTCAGCCTTTCCTTCGCATGCCTCGAGCAGGTCAACTCGAGGCCTTCAATGCAGAGGAGAAAGGCACGAGTGCAATCACATTACTAGGGAAAGAAACAGATCGGTCAACTTGGCTAAGGCTCATTTTGCAAGGAAGGTGTACCGGTGAGGCGTTGTAGCGCAAGGGTTGGATAAGACTTTCTACTGGCTCTATCGATCGATCGCCCCCTGAACTTTCTCGCTCTTTTTTTTTCACACAAGGATCGATCATGAGGGTAAGCACATGCCGTTTTTAGAAGCGAACAGTTCAACGGTGACCGCAGTCTGCTGAGATTCGCGCTCCACCGAGACGAGCATTCCTGAAAAGCTTACTTGGAATAAGAATGGGTCTAGTCTCGATTGGGGGAAGACCCTCTCATCCGCACAGGTAGACCTGCTTGGGCTGCACTAACAGTGTTCTTCGGCACACCTTGCATCTCTGTTGAACCGGAGGTCGAACTAACCGGAGGTAACGGAATCCACAAACACACATAGCCATCACCATGGGCATGATCTTGCTCACAAATGTTTGGTCAGACGGTTCTGGATTCCCGGCCATGGTCAAACCGTTGGATTGGTTTGGGTCATCCAAATTGCAATAGGGTTTGCGCCCGCATGCGCAATTTTCCTTTTTCTTTCCATCCTTTCTTCTTTCCCTTCTTTGTTGGTTACCATCACACTCTGTTCCCCTCCACGCGTCCACACATAGACACTTTCTCCTCTATCGCACCGCATCTACATCCCCGGCCCTTTTCATCTGGCCATGGTCACTATCACTCCCGCCTGTGCAGCTACAGACGGCGTTAGTATCTACATCATATCCGTCGATGCTGAAAAAGTCGCCTATTCATCAGACACCTTCTATGTCCTCCTCAAATCCAACCCAAATCCAAATGCCAATCTTAAGGATCTCTCCTGGACAATCGTCAGCGCAATACAGATGAACAAGTCCCTCCAGGCCATAATGAAGGGCAGTCTCAACGATTATAGCTGCGCTGTCGATTCGTCGACAAAAGTGTTTACTATCATGGCTCGAAGGGTCCATAGTGGGGTTGGGGCAATCGATCAGAATGTAGGGGGAGTCCAGTTCAATCCAGATGGCAATGGAGGGGCAGGAACCTGGACGAACATCAAATCTTCTCCAGAATACCAGTGGGCATACGGGTATGCGGTAGAGCAGCTTTACAATTTCAAGTCGTCAACGTCCAGCAGTGGGACACTTTTGCATGCGTACTACTCAGCGATCACGCCGACCGAGGTCTACGTTGCCAGCATGGATGCCGCCACCTCGACGATGAAGCAGAACCCTGCTACGTGGGCCTTTGTATGTTCGCTCTTCTTTGTGATGTTCTTGACGTGGTGGTTTTATGAATTGATAGACTCGCTAGATTTGTTGGGCTCATTGGCTCATGAATGTGAAAGACTTACGTGATTCATTTCACCGCGGACGCGCTATTAGGACAAGACAAAGTATGGCGATATAAGTGGAATCACTTTTGCAAACGGCAACCTGTACACCTTGGGTTACATGATGGGCCCGTATCCAGCGGTATATGCCCTTTTGAACGAGGTTCCCATTCCCGCAGATCCACAAACACCACCGCAGTTAGCCTCAGTCAAGACGTACAACGCGACAATCATCATGCAATCGTGCCACAGATATCTCAACAACGTGTGGATGCGCGCAGTTGGAGACAATGTTGCCATTATCTGTCGGGTACATAGTCTTGGCAATTTTAGTTTTACGAGCGACTGCCAGAGAACCTTGATAATGCCATACTAACGCGTCGTTTCTCATTGAATTCTATGTTCACCTTCTTAGCCCGAAACAGGGGGAATGACAACCAAAGTGTATCTCTTTGACGGGAAGGCGAAGACCTTCAAAGATGTCAAACTGACTAATGGGGCCACAGCCACTCCGGTTTCCATGGTAGCAATGCCTGGTAGCGCCGCCAGTCCACCATTCGTCTTCATTTCCAGTGACACAGGACTGTTTAGTATCTCGCTCGGGGATCCGAATGAAGGCACATGGTTGGGTGCGAACAAGATCGACATCCCAGAGTCGGTCTTCACCAGTGGTTCTGGTGGCACCGGCGGCACCGGTGGTACCGATGGTGGATCAAATCGGCCGCCAACAGATTCCGACACCAACATCCTCAACCCTAACACCGATTTAAAGAAGACTATTCTCATCGGTACCTTCTCTGCGCTGGGCGCCCTTTTCTGTTCCGTCCTTCTCTTCATTTTCTTCAAGAGACGACGCGCCGCACGAATCGCTCAACGTACCAAGCCGCAGCCTACAACGGTGTATTACGCCGCGAACACTGCGGCAGAGTCCCCAGCACCTCCAACACCTCCAGCGCCCCCAGCACCAGCACCACCAGTACCACCAAAAGTACCAGAAGCACCTGTCGATTCTGAGATGAAGATAGAGGATACGACATTTATCCATCCTGAACAAGTGTCTAAGATAGAGGACGCTACATTCAACCACTATGGACAGGTGCCTGGCTATCCTTATCCTCCTCACAATGGAGGTGTGCCCCCCTATCAATCGCCTGTCACTTTTGCAGCGACACCCGTGTCGCCATGGCAATCTCAGGAACCTTCATTTTCGACTCACCCAAGGCCGAATGTGGTTGTGACAGGAGCGGGCGAGAAAGAGCCACAGAGCTTTGTCCCACCACCACCCGCCGCAGCACCGCGTGGACCAGCGGTCTTGTTGCAGGCAGGTGCTCCTCAAGCTGTGTACTATGTGCAGGCAGGTGTTCCTCAGTCTCTACCACCTATGGCAGGCCAGCCTAGTCCTCAGATGTACTACCAGCAGTCATTATCGCCCGTGCCACCACCAGCCACATTGTCGACGCAGATCCACCCTCCTCCTCCTCCTCCAAAGAGTGGACCCAGTGCACCCCAGTACAGAGACTAGGCTTCTATGGAATGCCCTACGCCCTCGAGACGCGTCTTTGTTTTTTTTCTTTTTTCTCGCCCCCCATTCAATTAAAAAGTATAGGCTCACTTGCATGATCACATAAACAGACCGTTTTCACAAGGGATATTGAACACTAAAAGCGTCTTTTGCTCGCTGTGGTACCACGACAACAAATCGTCGGGATGTGTGCACTGCCAAATTGCTCAGTGATCGAAACATTTCACAGGTGGTCGATCATTTAAGGTTTTGCGACGTCTGTGAGCATCCAGGGACGGTACTTAAAACGATCCGATCCCATTTCCTCGTCTTCTTTTGCTCCCCTTCATAGAGACACTTTCCATACCACACTCTCTACTTTCATTTCCACTCTCCCCCTCCACCAGCCTTCCATTGTCCAGGTCCTTTCACCATGCCCGTGGTTATCTCTCCTGCCTGTGCTGCTAGTGACGGTGCCAGCATCTACGCTATTGCGTTCGATGCTGTTCCCGATGATAGCTATGCCAATTCCAATAAGTACCATTACGTCCTGGTCAAGTCCAACCCGAATCCATCCCCTACCCTTTCCGATATCTCCTGGACGCTTGTCAGTTCAGTACGATCGACAGATCCACTCAATTCCCTGAAGGCACCGTACAGTATGGACGATGTCGCCTGTACTATCGATGACAAAACAAAGGTTTTCACAGCGCTTTCCAACAATGAGAAGCTGGGAATACAATACCAGCCCGATAGCAATGGGGGAGCAGGTACCTGGGTCAATGTGAAGACCTCAACAGCGTACACATGGGACGGTTCTTCGACAGAACTCCACTACTACAACAGCGCGGACGGCTCTAAGACACTCATGCACGCAACCCTGAATTCAGTCCGCGGTGTCCTCGTCTCAGCCATGGATAATCCCACCATGACGATGAACCAGAGCCCAGCACAGTGGTCCTTTGTACGTTTCATTCGATTGATGATGTTGTTTTTTTTAAAGAGGGGGGCATTCAAGATTCGTTTGTGCTCGTTTTTTACCCTCTTGAAGTATTTTGGTATGGTCCTCCTCACACTTCTTTCATTACTTTACCTCCTCCATGGAACACACTCCATTTTAGAACCTTGGTGCTCCGGTCATGTCAATTGCTTTTGCTGGTAACAACATGTACCAATTCACGGCCAGTTATTTGACAGCCAACCTGCATGCTATCCCCATACCTACTGCATCCGCACAGCCTCCCAACGGTGCCGGGATAAAGTCGTTTCCTGCCAAAGTGGTTACAGATGTATGCAACGCGAATGGCTACTATGTAACTATGCGCGGATTGGGAGACACTGTCGTGATTTCATGCTCGGTAAGAAGGATTACACCACTTGATATATTACAGAGACAACAAACACCACTTGATTTTTTATATTACCCCATGACCCCATGCTAACACTGTGTAACCTTTTTTTCTTTGGGGCATTGTTTTCCATAGCCATCTGATGGTAAAACGACCAGGACTTTCCTCTTTGAAGGGACAACCGTTACACCTGTCCGTGCAGCAAACGGTACCGCTATTGCGAAGACCGCGACAGCCGTCATGGGTAGCAACAATATCCCGTTCCTTTTCATGAGCAACCAAAACGGCTTGTACAGCATCCCTCTTAAAGGACCAGATGAAGGCGCATGGAGAGGCGCAAATAAGATCAGTGTTGATGTTCCGTTTAGTACGGGAGGCGGTGGTAGTGGTGGCAGCAGCGGTGGCAGTGGCGGTGGTAGTAGCGGTGGCAGTGGCGGTAGTGGTAGCGGCGGCGGTTCAAGTGGCTCCAACGGTTCCAACGGCTCCAAGTCCGGTGACCCGAATACCGCGAATGGTTCTGACGGCGAAAAGAAACCGAACATCGTCCCTGCAGTGATCGCTGTTGTCGCCGTTTTGGTTATAGGTGTCCTGGGATTTGTTTGGTACAGGAAGCGCGCCGCGCGAAAGAACCGATTCTCAGAGTTGCAGCCTACAACCGATCATCTTCCTTCTATTCCTGCGCCTGCTCCTGTTCCTGTTCCTGTTCATGCTGCTCCTGCCACTGAAATCCCAATGGATCAAGGGATGAAATTGGAGGACCCTTCCTACCCAGGACAACAAGCCTATCCTCTTCAGCCTCTTCCTCCTACTCCTGCTCTTCCCTTTCAGCATCCTGGCACTTTGCCACCGTTGCCACCATATCAAGCACCTGCTACTGGTTATGTTGGAGTACCGATGCCTCAGTCATGGCAATCTCAGGATCAGATTGAGGAACAGATCTATCAGGCCCACCCACAACCAAAAGTCGCCACAACAGGAGCGAGTGATGACTCGGCGTTTGTTCCACCACCACCGAGCAAATCGCCTCAAGGCCCAACACCTGTAATGCAGCCCAGTGCTCCTCAAGGCTATCCAGTGACAACACCCGTATTCCACTCGAGTTCTCCTCAGGGTTTGCCAACAGTCAGCGCTCCTCAAGGCTACACAGCAGTCAGCGCTCCTCAAGGCTACTCAGCAGTCAGCGCTCCTCAGGCTTTACCTCACATGCCTGCTCCTCAAGGAGGATACTACCATGATGATATCAGACATACCGGTGCTCAGGTCCAACAGCCTTTCCCACCAATGCCTTCACCTCCAGAAGCGGCTCTACATTCGTCTCGGACAGGACAAAGCGCACCTCAATACCGAGAATAACTACTTTGATGACCAACTGCATGGAATCTAGATATATACTTCCCCTCTCTTCACTCGCATAACAACAATGATAACGAAAAGGGCATGGATCGGTCCAGGTTCGCTCTCCCACGAAATTATTTAGTTCTGACATCAAGGGGGTAGACACGAGATGAAAAATCTGGTCTAGAACCGTTTCCCCTGCACTGCAATGGAGCTTCCAAAGGTAGTCTCAACTCGCCTCTTTCGAATGTTAAAGGTGTGGAGGGGAGGGGAAGGAAGGGGAGGAGAGGAAAGATGAAGAAGCTTTTCATATGTTCACTTACCAAGCGAGGGCCGTAGCCGCGCCTTCCTCAGTGTTGATACCAACTAGACAACAAGGAGGAGAGTGGGGCGGTGGAAGGAAGAAAGGCAAAGAAGAAAGAGACTCAGTAAGCGCGTTTCTCTTATACGACATGGTGGCTTTCACCTGACTTTCCCCAAACCAAAGGGAGCCATCTGGGGGCTAAACGATGGCTCGGGCCACCTTTTTCTCCGCCATCAGCCGTGGCATTGGAAGCATTGAATGAGTGGCAATGAGTGGCAGTATCCGCTGTTCCTCGACAAATCGCTGCTCTGGTCGAAACAACCTCACAGGTCGTCGATCATTTAGGATTTTGAGTCCGTGAGCATCCAGGGAGATGCTGCACGACATGTTACCCGAGTATTTAAAACGAAACCTCATTTCCTCGTCTTCCTTTGCTCCCCTTCATTGAGACACTATCCGTACCGCACTCTCCCTCTACTTTTATTTCCATCCTCCTCCTCCTCCATTAACCTTACATTGTCCAGATCCTTTCACCATGCCCGTAGTCATCACTCCTGCCTGTGCTGCTACTGACGGTGTCAGCATCTACGCTATTGCGTTCGATGTCGTTCCAGATGATAGCTATGGCAATTCCAATAAGTACCATTACGTGCTGGTCAAGTCCAACCCGAATCCATCCCCTACCCTTTCCGATATCTCCTGGACGCTTGTCAGTTCAGTACGATCGTCAGATCCACTTTATTCCCTTACGCCACCATACAATAAGGACTACGCCGCCTGTGCCGTCGATGAAAAAACAAAGGTTTTCACAGCTCTTTCCAGGTCGTTCAGAGAACCCACTGGAGGATCTAATAAGGGGATGCTGGGAATCCAATTCCAGCCCGATAGCAACGGCGGACCAGGCACTTGGGTCAATGTGAAGACCTCAACAGCGTACACATGGGAAGCTGATTCGTCAGAACTCTACTACTACAAAAACGCGGATGGTTCTCAGACACTCATGCACGCAACCCGGAATCAAGTTCGTGGTGTCCTCGTCTCAGCCATGGACAACCCCACCATGACGCTAAACCAGAGCCCAGCTCAGTGGTCCTTTGTACGTTTCATTTCTAACTGACGGTGCATTTTTTTTTTTTTTTTTTTTTGATTGGAAAGGAAGGAGGGGGGGACCTTCAAGCTTCGCTCACTCGTGTTTACCCTCTTGAAAGTATTTTGGTCTGGTCCTCACATTTCTTCCATGGAACGCTCCATTTTTAGCCCCTTGGTGGTACGGTGATGGCCGTTACCTTTGCTGGCAACAACATGTACCAATTCACAGCCACTGGAATGGCAGCCAACCTGAATGCTATCCCCATGGCCAGTGCATCTATACAGCCTGCCGACGGTGCCGGTATAAAGACGTATCCCGCTACAGTCGTTACAGATGCATGCAACCAGTGGGGCTACTATACGACTTTGCGCGGATTGGGAAACACTGTCGTGATTACATGTTGGGTAAGGAGAAAAAACCAACAGACACCACCTTGGTTTATTGCAGAGAACAACAAGTAGAAAACCACCCTTGCGAAAAACCAATGCTAACACTGTGTTATTCTTTTCCATTCACTCCTGATTCCTTTGGGTCATTGTCTTCCATAGCCTACTGATGGTAAAACGACCAAGACTTTTCTCTTTGAAGGGACAACCATTACACCTGTCCGTGCGACAAACGGCACTGCTACTCCACAGACCATCATACCCGTCATGGGCAGCGGCAATATCCCGTTCATCTTCATGAGCAACAAAAACGGCTTGTACAGCATCCCTCTTAAAGGAGCTGAAGAAGGCGCGTGGA
>Ga0247824_10002367_pt1 | contig 10528 bp, 14 predicted proteins | sample 13C_PalmiticAcid_FD_194412 | JGI IMG/M metagenome (GOLD analysis project Ga0247824, IMG submission 194412) | Soil microbial communities from agricultural site in Penn Yan, New York, United States - 13C_PalmiticAcid_Day48 | ecosystem: Environmental > Terrestrial > Soil > Agricultural land...
TTCCTGCCCCTTCCTCTTCTTCCTCGTCCCCGTCCCCGTCCTCTTCCAGTTTGCGCTCTTCTTCCCCCACTTCAATTGAAGATATTTTCACCAGTCATCCATCGAGGAGACAGCAGTCTTTACCAGGAGACTTCCCGCTTTCGAATATGCTGACAGCGCATTACTCAACCATACATGATCGGATCCTGCGCCCTCGCCCAATAACCTATCATTTCTACAGCCCATTCGAAAAGGCATCGGAAACCACATTGGCGCGTCGGCGTTCGACTGTGCGTTCAAACAATGGCCTTGCTTCAACTTCCTCCTCGTCCTCCCCGTCCTCCTCGTCCTCCTCATCCTCTTCATCCTCTGATAGCCAATACCAAAGGCCCAGATCAACATCCTCATCCTCATCGTCAGTGTTGCTGTCATACACATTTACACTACCACCACCACCACCTCACGGACTACCCCCAGTGCCCAGTTCACAACATGGCATCGATGCACTGCCCATCCTATCTAGTTCATCACATCGGATAGCACCACGACAACGACGGTCTGTTATCTGGTTCCCTGGTCAGGTCGAACCAGGGAACGAATCCACAACCGCTTTCGCACCAAGATACTCGCCTCTCACAGCCCTAGTGGCACGACCACCAATTGAACATCATCAGTCCCTTATGTCTGCCGCCAGTGTCTTTCATGGTTATGACCGCCCATCTATTTTTGTCTCCAGTGGCAAAAGTCATACCAAGACTCCAACGGCGGCGGCAGCACGGAAAGCAGGAAAGAGTCCACAAGTAAGAGACGTTACTCGCGCTGTGCCGAGCAACACAGATCAACAACTCTCCCTGAACCTTATCAAGTCGTTTCCTTCTCCTTCGACACATCTTGTTTCTACTAGTTCTTCTCCACCACCTCCATCGCAACCTCCTCGTTCATCGTCTGCAGGGTCTTCTACAGCAAGGGGTCAGGAACCTATACAAATATCCGAGTATACTATTAACGTTCAAAGCGATGATGATTGCACCGCCCATGCTGGTAATGAGGTGGCGAACGGAGGCGCCCACCCTTCCAGCTCCAGCCCAACCCCCAGCCCAAACTCTAATTCAAACCCTGAGACGGATGACGAAGAAGGGAGTCGGTCTAAACGTCCATCTCTCCGGCAACGACTAAAAGACCGATTCTTCAAATCCAAAAAAAGATAGACCTTGCTCGTAGCCTTGCTTGGTAACATGTGCATGCACTAATTTTAACCACTTGTACCACCAAGTGTGTCCTTTGTAAGACGGAAGTAAGGTTTCTCCATGATTGTATATAGTAGTATGCTTTTTTTGTTGTTGTTGTTGTTGTTGCTTTTTTGATTCTAAAGTTCCTCTGGAGAAATGTAACTTGGGTGGATAACGAGTAGTGGATCTGGACTATCAGCTGCAGAGGTGCCTGAGCCATCATCAATGGCTAAGAATACTTGATCCTTCTTCATCAGACGACGGATCACTTTGCGAACGATCTGTTCTTCTAGTGCAATGTCCTGTTGGTTGTCAATGATCTCTTGAGCCCGTTCAGTCAGGTACCACTCCACAAGTGCCTCGAAACGGATACCACCTATTCCCGGTGATTTGATTTCCCACCCAAACACGCGTTAGAAAAAAAAGAAAAAAACTTTGATTTTTGATCCATCTCCGCAATGGCACGCGTCCCAGGCAAAACAATGGCGATTGTTATGCTCGTGTGAGAGTGTGCATGAGTGGAGGGAAAGGGAATAAGGGAACGGAGAGGTTGCCTACCTTCTTGTTGTCGGCGAACCTCGCTGGCCAAGAACTCTCTAGCTCGCTCGAATTCATCATAGTCCATACGGCGAAGGCGATCGGCCTGTGTCACTTGTTGATTGGCTTCGACTTCCATGGCTTGAGTTTCAGCATTCAACATGTCCACCTCAACCGCATCAATGTCGTTTGCTGGGAGCTCATCTTCCTCCAAGTCGATTCTATCCTTTTCAACCGTCAGGATAGAAGAGTGCAAGAGTCGGCTGGCTTCTTTCACAAAATCCTCCGTGATCTATTGCCAAAAATCAAATATAGCACGTCAATTTCTGACTCCTTCCGCTTATCACACCAAGAGAACGACTTTGCTTTGTTCTCTAACCGTACAATGTCTGTACAATGGACACGGGCCAGGGCCTCCGAGAGTCGGACCATGCTCTCAAGCTGACGGACAGTGATCCTGTAAGAACTCTTGCCGCTGCCCTGAGAATCCATCTGGCGCAAATCGCGGTACTTTTCTGACAGCAAGCGTATCGCTTCTGGCGACAACTAGAGTGTGCATACCCAACAGAGCATTGTTAGAAGTTTCACCCATAATATCGAGCATATGTGCACAAGCCTGTTCTCCTCTCTTTACCTTAGGCTTGAATGTTCTAGCGTACTGGATGTAGCGCTGTACTTGCTCCGTGCTGTATTGAGGCTGAAGGGCTTCGTCCCGGAAACGATGGACGTTGACAATGTGACGAGCAATCTGATAATCCGTTGTTTCATCGCACTCGTCCAGAACAACGAAGAATAGGTCAAAGCGAGACATGATAGGAGGCGACATGGCAACGTTTTGCTAAACAAGATGTTTGTAAAATCGCACAGGTTCGTCAGTTTTTTTCCAGTCCAATTTCCGGTAGATGAGTTCAGCATTATGACAAGCAGCGACGTTCTGCTGGTAATCATTACTCTGAGGGTCAGTTTCTTGTTGTATCGGCCATTGACAGGGTTGGCGGCTGCAAGAATCGATGTTCTTGCGTTTAATGTTGCCTGAATACCCGCCTTTGCAATCGAGATAGTCTGTTGTTCCATGGCTTCGTGAATTGCAACTTGATCCTTCAGGTCCATTTTGTCAAACTCATCAATAGCGCAGATACCCTATTGAGAACAAACAATTAGACGTTAATCCTGTAATGAGCTGAAGAGGTGGTGGTTGTCGGCTTCAGGCGGGGGGACGACGTGGACTTACATTGTCAGCCAACATGAGTGCGCCTGCCTCGATCGTGAACTCTCCTGTCTCTTCATCTTTGACTACTGTAGCCGTCAGACCAGCAGCGGATGACGCCTTTCCAGAAGTGTAGACCGTCCGTGGGAGAAATCCACAGATGTACTTTAGGAACTGACTCTTGCTGGTGGATGGGTCGCCCACAATACAGACATTGATATCTCCACGAAGATTGATACCCTCGGGTGTGGTTTTGTGCACACCTCCCATCATCTGCAACAAGAGTCCTTGTTTCACGGTGTGGTGACCAAAGACAGCGGGCGCAATACTGAGTGCCAACTTGTTGTAGATTTGTCCTTCCAGGTTGACCATGTCTCGCAACTCATCAATCTCTTCCTGTTTAAGAGAATCCAAGAACTTTTGCCGCTCTTCATCCTGGCTTTCGGGATCACGATCCATTGAGATATCACCCTAACACAGCACAATATTTGAACGTCAGTCGAGGGTCGTCAAACCACATATAGAGTGCTTCTGGGAGCATATCTCACCTTCGAGTCGCTAGCTTGGACCATCCCTCCCAAGAACGCCAACTTGTAAGTCAGGTCACCCACGCCGAGAGCCTTCAATCCTGTGATTCCCTGATTGGTGAAGCCATCTCTTCCACGATTACGTTCCTGTGTCTCGCGTTCGGTCTGGACCGATGTACCAGCAGCACGGAGCTGACTGACATCGGGCACCACAATCAACATTCCTGTAAAGCGAGCCTTGTCACCAGCTTTGGCTTTTTCAACAACCTCTCCTCTCAAGATGACATCAATACTAAGAGATAAATTGGAGAGATATAAGTGAGCTTGAACAGTGATATGAAAACATCAGCGATCGACGTAGCTGTATGGCAGAGAGACGTACGTTCGTGGCATGCTTCCGGTAGGAATCTCGTTGGGGTTTTCTTGGATACGAACGCGCTGCCAATCAATGAATTTTGATTGTTCAATGTTCAAATCCCAGTTTGTACGATTACCGCAGGTAGGACTCTGGCACATAAGAGGCTAGTTGAATGTAAAGTACGGACAGGGAGTGTTAGTCCATGTTGGGTTGAGCTGGGTAGTTGACAGCAATGTCATTCAACAAAAGGCGTACCTCGGTATACTTGAACTGTTGCTCGACATTGTGCATGACACCGCCACAATCTTTGCAGGTGAATGTTCCATACAGCAACTCGGGCCGAACTTCACTGGTACGGGTCACAGTTCCAGAGATGCTCATCAGTTTTCCAAGCCGATTCATCCTGAGATCGCGGATTCCTTCATACGATGGCACGTTGTAAAAGGCTACCGAGAACTCTCGAGTCATAGATCCTGAGGGACGAACAGTGGCATTCTCGCCCAGGGTTGTGTTGATATAAGAATATGCTGGATTGTGCTTCCACGTCAAGTTCTGAATGGCGCGTCGGAGGTATGGCTGGAAACTGTTAGTCCACACAGATGGATGCAACACCCGGTGTTAGCGACACAACTGACAAAGCTCACACGTTGCTCGATGAATTACTACAATGCGTTAGTTACCGGTAGTATTGATCCTCAATAGCACCAGCCAACACGTGATCATAGAGCAACATGTCCTGGTAGTCGATAAAAAGAGTGTGGCCGTCGTAGTTGCTCAACATCTTGAGTTGCTGCAGGTAAGGGGTGCTGCCGGCCTGAGACGACCTTCCCAAATCCTGATCCTGCAAGGTACTAGGGTCGAATCTGTAGGTGTGGGAGGCACAACGCAAAGGTGGGTCTCATGGTCAGTCGTAGATAGCGCAACCGTTGATCTGATCCTGCCTTGGTCGTCTCTAGTACCAAACGTTTAACTATTGGGAAGATCCTAGTTACGAACCTCTCAATGAACTCTTCAAAGTCCATACGAATCCTCTCTGCAGTCTCATCCTTGGCCTTGGCGACTTGACGTGTTGGCTCGAAAGGGGTGTACCGTGGTGCTGGTCCTGTCTCTCCCATGGGCCTCGGAGTGTCAGCCAAACTGGCAGCCTCCATCCTTCCAGCAATGTCGTTCTCCGAATTCAGCAGGTCGGTGGAGTCCATGATGAGCCTTTTCTCCTGAGGATACGAGTCGAAGTGTGGGTGACGACAAAGTTGTTCAAGGATCGAAGGTCGTCAAGGAGGGCGCGTTTGTTGACACCGTTTTGATGTGACCGCCACAAGCCTCCACTTTGTGGAGGGCTGTGTTCCTGGAAAGTCGCGAGACGCCATTTTATCTGGGACAGACAGCCATGCAAAGCACCAGACCCGGAGCACTCGATTCCCATCCCTCCGTGTTCCTGCTCTCAGTGTTGATGTGATAGGTCTTCAACGGGCTCGCCATGAGATGAACGCTGGCTCTAACTTCACCCTGAAAGGACATGGATGTGTGATTAAGGATCATTGCTCAATAGTCCAATACAGCAGCATCGGTTATAACTGATTGAGCTGTGTTCCAACTTTCAAGAAGCATTGCGTCGCATGTCGTCCTTGTAACCACAGGCCTATGTGAGGCATGGACCAAGAAGGGACCACCTCCTATTTCTCATGATTTCAGGAGCACTGTACTACCCTCCACCCCATGACATGCGCCTGAGAGCTCCTTCCTACCAGGTTACCGGCGAGGGGAAAGCAGGGGAGAGGCAAGGCAGCGTCTCTGTATTGTTCAACCACACCGGGCATGAGTGTGAATTGCAGATCCTCGCGTGTACATGTACATCTGCGCCCTCACACACAGCAGACCAGGAGTTGCATCAGTTGCTAGCGAAAGGTCTTGTCGCCCCAAAGATAGCAAAGGCGTTTGGATCGATGGCGGGCCCTCACAGACGCACGGATGTGAGAAAAGCTACTTTGCCTGGAGCAGCAAGCAACTCCGACTTCAGAAAGTCTGTTCAGCTCTAGAACCTTATCTATGGAGCACTGATCAGATCAACGAGCAGGCTGTTTGCAATTGAACAAGACGTTTGGTCCAAAACGACTCCTTTCCCCAAGCTCAATAGTCCCTTTGCAATGTAGCATGCTCCCACGACAAGCCCTAAAACCACCCACAATGTATAAAAGGGTTCTTGCATATCGATGTTCACATCCTCCGGTTTGCATGAGATCTTCAGCTGCTCCGGGAGGGGAGAGAGAGAAGAGAGAGGGGAGAGAGGGGGGAGAGGTGGCGTGCGTGCGCACTGTCCACCAGCTCTTCTTTAGAATTCTGACTTGGTCAGCAGCCCTGTACGCCTCCTCCCTCATCTCATCCTCATTCCACCGCTACTATGTTCGACATTCCTGAGCTTGATGACCTGATCTGTCAGCAGTTGGGCCAGCACGACCTCGCACAATGCGCACAAGTAAACAGGACGTGGCACACAGTCGTTATCCCCTACCTCTGGCGCGATTTGACTTGTATACAGCACAGCAGGCGGAGAGACGCTTTCCGCAGAATAGTCCTTGACGATTACCTTCACAAGCAGCGGTTGCACAAGGATCAGGGGGAAGGAAATGATATGGATCAACATACCCAAGAACCATCTTTATCTTCCATGTCAGTTCTTGAAAGATATGGTCCCTGGATCCGAGAACTCCCCGACCCAATGCGTCTTTTCGAGTGTCTCCAGCTTCCAAATGATACATGGACACAACAATTACAAAATGAGCATATCCAGGAGCCAACAACGCTTGATCTGCTCCGCGACCTGTACAAACGTTGTCCCGCTATTCAAGTCCAAAATTTGTGTGTGTCTGCAGAATGTCTCAACCACGACGGCCTGCTAGAGACGATTGCCGACTTGGTTGTTCCTGGGGCACACTGCCTATATATTAAGGACCATGGCTCAGCCCCTGGATATGTTCCCCGACAGCTCAAGTACCTACTCACTCGTGCAGGCGCGCTAGAAAAGCTGACCCTCAGTGTTGGGATAATTTCACACGACGAAGTTAGGGATAATGAGATGGAAGAAGAGACAAGTGTGGATGACACGAAGCCTTGGTCACGACTCGAGGAACTTGAACTGATTTGGTGCGCTGACTGGACCTCCAAAAAAGCCATCTGGCCGTGGCTATGGAAACGATGTCATCATGTGGAGAAACTGAAAGTCTGCAGTGTCAACGGAACCATACTTCAGAATCTAGCTGAAAGTATGTCGACTCACATGCCTAACCTCAGCCAGATCAGCCTGGGACAGGATGACAAAAGGCATATCCAGTCTTTGAAGGACAGAGAGATTGCCATCCTCCTCTCTGGCTGCAGTAGAGGCTGGAAGGTTGTGTTAATCAAGCCTGCGGTCGCCTTTGGGGAGGCAGCCGTACAAGCACTGGAGAGACACTATCCTACACTCGAGGTCTTTGATATCAATGCAAGGATAGATTCTCAAAGGAATGAACTAGTGCGGGTACTCTCTTCCAGCCCGAACCTTCGCGCCCTGATTTCACCCCACAACATGTGGAGCGCAAATCGATGCGAAACCAGCGCGTTTATCGATCGTGATCCGGCGACAGGCGCACTCAAGGTATGGGCATGCGAGACGTCTCTCAAAATACTCAAGGTCGTGATCAATGGTATCCCAAGACATGATTTGAGGAGAAGGAATGTTGAGATATATCCTGGTCAAGAACGTGAGATCCAAGCTCAAGTGTACGACCGACTTGCACGTTTAACCAGCTTGGAGACGTTATGGCTGGGAACCGACCATGACTCCGCGCCTTATATACAATGGGATTGCCTGGAAATGTCATTGGAGAGTGGGCTGCACAAGCTCTCAGGACTTAAGGCATTGGAGGAATTGAATGTATCGAGTATGGCAACAAAGATTGGTGTACCAGAGGTTCAATGGATGACCCAGCACTGGCCCAGGCTGCGGGTCATCTGTGGTCTCCGTGCAGAAGACCGTGGAAACGAAGCGGTGAAATGGTTGAGGGAGCATCATCCTCAGATTGAAGTGAACGGTGGTGGAGATCCATACAAGACGGATTCGATATAGTCCAACGCAGTTGCAGTCAACGAAGTTCATAGAGGCCAAGATAAAAAGCGCTGACAGCAAGACCATAACACCCCTTCACTGGACAACAGTTTGGCAATGTCAATGAACTTTTATTCGTTTTGTGGGCAGGAAGATGTGTGTGAGACTAGGGAGTGGGTGCAAAGCCGGCCGCAATGCAGGCAGCCATGCACACACCTAATCCACCGTTACAGGCGAGGATGGCTGCGGGAACTCCAGCACCTGCGGTAACGGTGCCAAAGGTAAAACCAGCCGCTCCATAGCATGCGACTACGACGGCGTTACAGCCCGTCTGGCAGATACCGTACGCCAAGGGACCTGCGTTTGCGAGGCCGGCAATGGTCAAAACCACGGGCAAGAACTTGGCGGGCTTCATAGTGTGATAGTGTGCTGGAGATAAGGGAAGAGGGGGCGTAGCACGCGTTAGTGGTGTGCGGATTTGTTTAGAGGCAAAGAAAAAGAAGGAACTGTTAAAGTTTACCTTGGGGACGAGAGAGAAAGTGGATGAGAGAGAGACAGAGAGAGAGAGAGAGAGAGAGAGAGAGAGAGTGTGTGTGTAAGAGGAAGTGAGACTGGATGAAAGAGAGGAAAGAGTGGGCGGAAGTCAAGGCAGAAAGCAAAATGCACTCGCCAAAGCTCTTAAGGGCAGGCTTGGCGTTTTCGAACCTCCTTCCCTGACAAGGTGGAAAGGAAACTCTCTCATGCATCTCATGCACAGAGGACCCAGTACAGAATCTTTGACCGGTGATAGTAGTGGCGGGTGGTATCCAGGGGTAGAACCCATCTTAAGCCCCGGTGGAATGGCCGTTCCTAAAGGTGTCCTTCCAGCACATTCATTATGGCAGCCGGACATCACAATGATGATAAACTTCGCAATTCTTGCACAAGTGTTCGTGAAGAAACATCGTTGGCTTTGAGTCGCAATCGTGTGTAACAACCGTTTGTGCCACATTGCCACACTAGATTTGATAGATTTGACCGAACACTTGGACAAATAGTGGTCGCGCACCGCGTCTGCTCTGTCGTCACCGATCTTGATTTCTTCGCTCATGATCATGTTGGACATCCCGGAACTCGATGACATGATCTGTCGGCAACTAAGCCAGCGCGACCTCGTCCAGTGCGTACGAGTCAACAAGAGCTGGCACAGAGCTTGTCTCCCTTATCTCTGGCGCAACATGACAGGATCGTGGAATAATAATATTGCCTTCAGCAGAATGGTTCTGGACAGTTACCTTCACGAGCGACAGCACCAACAAGAGAAGGGACGTGATGTAGAGAACATGCAAGGCCGAACGTCACCTCCGTTGTCGACTTTGGCACAATATGGGCGTTGGGTTCGGATGCTACCTGATCCGGAGAGTCTTTTTCTGATCCTCCAGCCTCCACATATTGCGGCCCAGTCTCAACAAACGCCAGCGGAACAGCACAACGATCCAACTGCACACGAATTACTCCGTCATCTCTATCGCCATTGTCCTTTCATTCAAGTACAGAAATTGAGATTGAGCGACCGGCATTTTCGTAGCGAGGACCTCTTGGAGATCATTGCCGACAATGTGATTCCACATGTCCACCATGTCCACATTGAGAGCGAATTCTGTGAAGCTCTAGGATCCAGTAGGCTCAAGTATCTGCTGGAACGATGTCCGAATATGAAGGAACTAACTCTGGATATCGACCTCTCGGAAGCCAGTAACATAGAAGAAGAGCAAACTTAGAAAGAGTCAGGAGATCCTTGGCCTTCACTCAAGGTTTTAAGAATATGGTGGTGCACCGGGAAACCAAAAGATTTTTGGTCGTGACTATGGAGGCGATGCGGACGTGTGGAGATGTTGGATGTGAGGATGATCGACACCCCAGTCGTACAGAGTCTAATGGAAGGTACATTAGGCTTCATGGCATACCTTGACTTGATTCAATTGGGACGAACTTGCAAAAACACCACAGACCTGACGGACAATGATGTGGGGGTGGTTCTTTCCGGTTCTCGCAATGGATGGAAGATTCCTTGGCCAAACATTTTCATACACTCGAGATGTTCAGTGTGTGTAACTGCCGTGATGTGGCAAGCCTCGACCTGGCACTGGTACTCTCTTCCAGCCCCAATTTGAGGTCCTTGGGCATCACCCAAGGCAATTTTCGTTGGAACGATCTAGGTTGGTACGACTGGCCTACTGTCTTCAAAGCCGAGAAATTTATCGATCTGATTCCCAACACAAGCATTCTCAAGACGTGGTTATGCGAATCGTCCCTTACGGTGCTAAAGAGCTTTATCTCTGATATCCCGAGACCGGACCTATACTCCAAAGAAGCATATCCTGGCGAAGGGAGAAAAATCCAAGGTCAAGTGTACGACCGTCTTGGACGATTGATGAATCTGGAAACGTTGTGGTTAGGATATGAAATTGAGGCCACAGGCGATGTGCAGAGCCACTGCCTGGTAGTGGACTCTACAAGCTGTCAACGCTGACGAAGCTGAAGGAGTTGGATATAACACGTATGATGACCAGGATCGGTTTGAGAGAGGTCCAATGGATGGTTGAGCACTGGCCCAATTTGAGGAGCATC
>Ga0247824_10002368_pt1 | contig 10527 bp, 7 predicted proteins | sample 13C_PalmiticAcid_FD_194412 | JGI IMG/M metagenome (GOLD analysis project Ga0247824, IMG submission 194412) | Soil microbial communities from agricultural site in Penn Yan, New York, United States - 13C_PalmiticAcid_Day48 | ecosystem: Environmental > Terrestrial > Soil > Agricultural land...
ATATCTTTTCGTCCCAACCCTCATGTTTCACCATTGGTCAACAAATATCGAACGCCCAGAAGAAACAGTGTGCCCATGGGACTGGAGCAGGGACACTGTTCAAGCCATGGCGCGAGAAGGGAGGGATGCAATGGAAGGAGAGTCTATAAAGGCATTTGCTGTGGCAAACATGGGAGGGCATTGGGGGGCGGTTTGTGTTGACTTTGTCGAAAAGAGGATACTTTTCGGACATTCTCTGGACCGAGGCGACCTTCCGAGCAGGGCTACATCTGAATTTAGGGCGACGGACTACTGGCTGAAGGAATGCGGAGTGTCGACGGAGAGGTGGACATACGGGAGATTCAACGTGGCCCAGCAAAGTGGCAGCGGATCATGCGGTATCAATGCTGCTAACGCTATCGAACGATCTCTTGAACCGTCAGTGGATCTGTGGACGGGTGAAAAGAGCAGATTTCACCGCATGAGGTTCCTGAAACTCTTAATTGAGGTAAAGTTCAATGTGTGATGACATATTTTGTGTGACATATACAAAGAACCCTAAACCCTAACCCTTGTTGTCTCAAACCTGATAGGTGATCAATAAAAACACCGACAACCACGAGGATGAAAATGACGAACACGATAGTCACAGTCAGGAGGCCGACATCGATGGGCTTGACAACCACGAAGAAAGAAATGACGAACACGATAGTCACAGTCAGGATGCCGACATCGATAGGCTCGACAACCGCGAGGAAAGAATTGACGAACACGATAGTCAGGAACCCGACATCGATGGGATCGACAACCACGGTCAGGAAGGCAACGTTGACAGGCCCATTAGCGCGGCCGACAATAGTCCCGAAAAGGACGATGCCAACGACAACTTCGAGATCGACGATACCGATGATGGCCTTAACGACGAGAATCTGGATGACCAGCACGACAACAGTGGTAGCGACCTCATCGAAAGCAACAGTGACGCCCCGATCAACGGTACCCTCAACATCGACAATTTAGATGCTCTGTTAGAGGACATTGACAATTTAGATGCTCTGTTAGAGGACAACAACAACATTGACAATAGTTTTGATAGTGACATGGACAGGACCTTTAGCAGTGAAACCAGCGACTACAACAACATTCTCAACATCTTGGACAGTATCAAGAGCATTGAAGTAGACAACAATGTAGCCGAAGTCACCCGATCTCGAACAGTAAGTCAACGTGAGTGTTTGTATGTTCTCACTAGAAAGTGAAGCCTTAAACTTATTGTGGTCATTTTGTTCTGTAGTCCAAGCTTCCCTGGGAAATGGGTCATGAGCTTGGAACCGCCGAGGAAGCAAGGAACACGATCCGGTCATGGTCCCTGAATGTCGGGTTTGATATCAGATTCGGATCTACGAGACATCTTGCAGATGGGGGGGAGAAGAGTAAGAGCTGCCTTGATGTATTTTATCGGTATGTGCAACCAACAGAGTTCTAACATTTCGCTTCTCTGGTATGGTATCTTGGTTAGGGAAACTGGAGTGCGTTCATGCGAAGAAGCCGGCATCCGTTAAACACCCTGACCCATCAAAGTGGAAGAATAGGGGGTCGATCCGGACGGACTGCAAGGTCCATATCTGGATCTCCCGTGGGAGCAGGTCCGGAGGTCCATGGTCGATAGCAGGATTTGATGGGGGACACAACCATGACATGGTCCACAATGCACACAAATTCAGCCCGTCCGTCCTGGCTCTGCCGGATAACGTGAAGGACGAAGTGGCACACCTCACACAAACCACCAAGCTGACGGCAGCCAAGATCCGGGATATGATTAGAGGAAATCCAAAATACACTGGGATGGTCATTGGACGAAAGGCCATCGAAAACCACATGAGGAAGTACAAGAGAGGTTCATCGGATGTTATGGGAAACCAGGCAATGGATCTTTTTCGGGAGCTCATTAACTTGAAGAAGCAGGATCCCGAATGGGTTGTCCGTCACATGCTTGAACAAAGCACAATGCGACTGGATAGAGTGTTTTGGATGGCCCCAGAACAAAGACGGCTTTACATCCGGTATCACGATGTGGTCATCAACGACACCACGGCCCAGTCAAATCGCTTCAGGATGGGACTCAATGTCACAGCCGTCATCGACAATCGTGGTGCAACTCGGATCGTCGCGCTAGCTCTCATTCGTACGGAGGGAGGTGAGGATTTTAAATGGATCCTAACCCAACTACTGAGTGCCGGCCAAGGGGTGACTCCAGGTGTTCTTCTTGTGGACGAGGATAAGGCAATGGAATTGGCATGTAGGACGGTGTTCCCTGAGACTCGACTCGTGAACTGTATCTGGCACGTTGCGGGGAATTTCGCGAAACAACTTGGGAAGCATACGGATGGAAAAGCAAAAGCCCGTTTCTGGGATCTACGACGCATCACGACTGAACAAAAGTTCGAGGAGGAATGGTCTAACATCAAGCGCGACTACGGATCGACTGAAAAGGCCACGAACTACTTGGGCAAGATGTACAAGCGTCGTTTCTACTGGGCACGACCATGGGCCGGAACCTGTTTTACGGCTGGTGCTGAATCTACACAGCGTGTGGAGAAGGCACATGACCTTATAAAGAGTTCGCTCAGTACTGCTTCAACACTGGTGGAAGTGTTCAATGCCGTGCAAGAGAGGGTATCATGTGAAGAACAGACAAGGGCCCACCTCAGCTTCAGGAACGAGGTCAAGATGATCTCAAATTCAGAGATCAATGAAAGTCTAAAGTACTTCTCCAACATCATCCACGAGAACAGGAAGTATCTTGGTGACTTTGGTCACTTCGAGATGAAGAAAGAGATGGCTTCCTCATTCTTCTATGAGTTCCTGGCCCTCGACGAGGTGAGGATAGTTTATTGTTCGCTTTTGGATTCTGATTATAATGGTTGGCAATCTAACCTGCAGAGTCGGTTGTTTTGATCGCTAGGTTGGCTCTATCCCAGGAATGGACAAGAACAACGAGAACGATGTGGTGAGTAGATGTTGTGTAATCAATCTTAATAAGGCAACGTGTAAAGGGCAATCCAACTAATACTCTCCTTCAGCAGGGGGCCGGACAACGGCATAGGTCCTTGGAAACCATGATTGGGAGTATCGATAGTGGTGCCATCGAACAAGTGTTTGAGGTATTCCGTCTGATAGCGCGAGACCGTCCTCGGTACGTCTTGCTTATGAAAGATGGCGGATTCTTCTGCACGTGCCTGTCGCTTCAGAATGCGGGTATTGTCTGCCGACATTACTTCCTGCTCATCCGCCATGTTCCCAAGTGCGCATATCACATTTCATTGATTCCAAGGCGATGGTTCCATGAGTCATACCAAGGGATCAAGGATTCGGAGCTCGCCGTTGAGCCGTTCCATTATTGTGCTGTTTTTGAGTCCACTGAAGTGTTGAAGCCGGTAAACTCTTACATGGGCTTCGTCCGTGATATTCTTCCAGCAGGGGCCAGTCAGCCTCTTCTTTCCCGAGAGGAGGCCACCAAACAATATCGGTATTCTAAGGCTGTTGGGACGATGAAGTCAATCGCCGATATAGCCTCTGACGATCTGGAGACCCAAAGCTTTGTAAACAACGAGCTCCAAAGAATCCTGCTGCAAGTTCGTGCAAGAAAGGCGGAGTCGATACCAGTGGAGAATCCGATGGATCCAGTCGGTAGTGGAAGGCCCAAGGTCAAACGGCTCAAGGGTTCGGCCGAGCCTACTGCGAATAAGAAAAAGAGGTTGTAGCAGAGTAGTACAGAGTAGTAGTAAGAGAGATCACTGTTACTTTATTGAAGCGCAAGTGACGGAAGCACTGGAGGAATGCTAAGTTTGAGTGGTGTGGAGACGGCAACAGAGCGGACAAGGGACAAGGGTGCATATAGAGAGAGGGAGGCGGGACTACAAGAGAAGGAGAGTGGAGACTACAAAAGAGAAAAGCGAGAAGACAAGAGAGAAAAGCGAGAAGACAAGAGAGGCAGAGGCGAGACTACACCAGAGGGCAAAAAGCCCGGCTTAAAGAGAGCAAAATTTTGCCAGTGTTTACATTGCGACTTCAAGAGACTGCTTGTAGTCTGAGACTATAATGATAAACGTCTTTAAAGTTTCCCTCTTCATCTTTCCACTCTTTTCTTTCTCACTTTCGTACTCTGCCACTCTACACTCCCCTTCACACACATTCTTTGCTCTTCAAGGCACTACAATCTGCAACGAATCGGTACTGTAACAGGGAAGGAAGTTATCTCTGAAGAGAGGGATAGGGAACACTTTGCCAACAATTGAACCCCAATCTCAACAGTCGACATGGCTCGGGATAATCACTTACAGACAACGATCCTTACCATTCCATACACCATTGTAACCAGCTACAAGCAAACCTAAACAAAACCTATCCGAGCTGTCCATCCAGCATTCGACACTAGAACCGACATTGTTCTCATTGTTAGCAACTGCAGCTCGCCTGACAGACATTACATGTATATTGCAATCCTTGTTTGTAATTCAAGATGACAGTTCTAACTTCTGTCTCTCTTCTCTTCGTATATCCGCTGCACACTTTGATAGAAGAAACAAGTATCAACAGTGAGCCATGGTGTTTGGAAGTGTCATCTCCTCACCAAAAGCGAGTCTCTCGTTACAGCAAAGCTTGGATCTCGCCAACATCTACTTGGAGAATGCTCGCAGAACACTGGATCCAAACATCGCTTTGGTGTTGTGCCACGACACGGAGGTCTCGTTGTCCCATGTAAAGAAAGTCGCCAAATACACCGAGGACAAGTACATGCGTGATAAGATTGCAATAGTATACATTGGACTTGGAGAACTGTTGGAAACACAAGGTCATCGAGATGAAGCTCAGTCTTTCTACAAAAAGTCGGAAAAATGGGGGTAAGCAAGAGGCAACCACACTTTAATCTTCAATAGACCGCTTGGAGAGGGCATACTTCTAATCGCATTGCATCCACTTTTCATCGGATTGCTCAGCGGAGGTAGTGCTCGCTTGTCTGGTCGACCCAAACATTCACCCAGACCCTCCAGCTTCGTACACTCAATCAAGAGCGCACTCTACTCCACTGCTGCTGATACCACAGTCGACATCCCACCGCAGATCCATTCTTCGACTTCTGTGAGTCGCACCAATCAAGGAACCGACATTGCCACAATCTCGAGGACCATCTTCCCGACAAATGTGCGTCCACCTACAATTGTCTTCACTCCTCCGGAACCTGACTCTCGACTCAACGATACCGTCCAACTCGCAACCTGTCTCGGACTGTTGCAATATTCGTATCAGCCCGACGGCATACTAGATCCTGCTGCACGCAACTGGCTACTGCTCACCATCAAAGAGCAAGATGAGAAAGACAGACTCAAAACTCTGGCTACAGATGTAATCCGAGCATTCAAACGAGACGAATTCAAGGATGCGAAGAGTGTCACAGAGGTTGTGTACTTGGCTCCTGTCCTCGAGAGAATTCTACTCTGGAATCGATCAGTCTGGGCTGCTGGATATTCACCAACTCGAAGGTCTTGCACACCTGATCCAAGGTGCCAATCCTGGATATCTCGACTCGGATGATCTTGCCAAAGTGCTGTCACTCCTCAGTACTCGATTGAGAGACACTCACCAGCAATCGACACACCACCTCTATCAACTGACAATGGCAGTCTCTCATGTATTGGATGCCATGGCGGATGCATCGGTCAAAGGAGTGAATCGAGAGAAGATTCACGAACCTCTCACTTTGTATCTTGAAGGATTGAAAAGGAGCTTGGATCCTTACTTGGTATATCAAGCAGCCTACGCATACCAAGCTTTATTGTGTGTTCCTGATGACGAATCGCTGTGGCAAGCAACACTTCGGCGTGGTGGGAAAGTCATGCAAGGAGTATCAGGACTCGTGAGTGCGGTGAAAGGATTGGACATGAGTGGATTCATTGAAGGATTAGGAAAGATCCAAGAAGGACTGGCAGGAGCATCCGAGATGGTCCAGACTGTCAAGACAGCGTACGATGGAGCAGTCTCCCTTGCAAAGAGTGGTCAAGGATTCTTCTCATGTTTGAAGGAAGGACTCAGTTTCAATAGAAAGTGTGCGTGGTACACAGCTCTGCGAGGAGCCGACGAGTTGATCCGAGATGGTCAACTTGCCGCGTTCAGGAAACTTGTGTGTGAGGCACCATGCAGACGTGATGCAGCATTCCAATGGGGAGTGTGTCAACGACTGGGACAAATTGCAGCCAATTCGATATGGGATACCGAAACTCGACAGAGTGCCATTGCATTCCTTGGGGAGATGTATCGGGACGATGCAATGTGGGGAGATCAGTTGAATGTCAAGCAATGGATCTTGAACATTCTCATGCAGCTGTCCGATCTTCCTGGAAGTGAGGTTCAATGTATGTGAGCAAGAAGATTGAGGTGATGCACAATTACTGACTACTGAGATTGGTATATCGAACTAACTAGATGTCTCCAATTCCATCATGGTCACTTCTCTTTACACAATAGCTACTGTCGATAAACAGCTCCAAGAGCTGCGAATGAATGGAGACCCAACAAAGCAGGAATTATATCGGTCGTGTCGTGAGAATGGACCTGGATCACGTCCATGGAAGGCTTCAGTTTCTCAAATCGGATCTCCGTCGTTACTCGATCGTGCTCAGGAGAGACCTGATGTTGAAGGCACACTGCGTCAATTGCGAAGGCAGCGATTGAAGGATCGAGAGAAAGTTGTATACATCCGCCCTCAAGCTAAAGCTGGATTACAGGCGAGTGATGAAGTGAGATTCCCATTGATGGAGAACGTCAATGACTTCTTGGAAGGCGATCAGAAAGTGTTCCTTCTGCTTGGAGATTCTGGAGCAGGAAAGTCGACATTCAATCGTGAACTCGAGTGTCACTTGTGGCAGTTGTACAAGAAGGGCGGTACAATCCCACTCCATATCAACTTGCCGGCCATCGATAAGCCAGAACACGATATGATAGCTAAGCAGCTACGGAAAGCAGAGTTCACCGAGCCTCAGATCAGAGAATTGAAGCTCCATCGAAAGTTCGTCTTGATCTGTGACGGATACGATGAGAGCCAACAGACACACAACTTGTACACAAGCAACAAATTGAATCAACTAGGCGAATGGAATGCCAAGATGGTCATTAGCTGCCGTAGCGAGTACCTTGGAGTCGACTATCGAGACCGCTTCCAACCAGGAGACCGTAATCAACACTCGGATCAATCATTGCTACAAGAAGCCGCTATCACACCATTCTCGATGAATCAAGTGGATGACTACATCACTCAGTATGTATCAGTGCATCGACCTTTGTGGGGAGTAAATCAGTACAAAAGGGCACTCGATCTCATCCCTAGCCTGAAGGAATTGGTCAAGAATCCATTCCTGATGTCACTGTCGTTGGAAGTGTTGCCACGAATGGTCGATCCAGGACACGATCTCTCAGCAACTCACATCACACGAATGGCATTGTATGACCAATTCATCGAGCACTGGCTGGAACGAGGCAAGAAGCGACTCGGAGAGAAGAATCTGAGTCCTCAAGCAAGATCAGCATTTGAGAACCTGACTGACGAAGGATTCACACGGAATGGAGTCGATTACTTGAAGAGGCTATCTATGGCAATCTACAGAGAGCAAGATGGTCAACCGATTGTGACATATTCACGCTACAAAGATGAGAACACCTGGAAAGGAGAGTTCTTCAGCCGTGAAGAAGAGAAACAACTCTTGCGTGAGGCGTGTCCTCTGATCCGTAACGGCAATCAACACCGATTCATCCATCGATCTCTACTTGAGTATGGAATTGCACTCGCGATTTTTGACCCCCAAGAAGTGAAGGAGAAGACCGTTCCCGAGTCGTCACTAACTCGCCGAATGAGCACCAATTCTATGTTGAGCTCTGATGGATACGACCCTGTGAAGGAGACACCTGCTGCGATTGAGCAAGGGCCAAATCTCAATTCACCATTAGCATGGAGAAGTTTCCTGAATGATCCGTCCGTCTTACAGTTCCTAGAAGAACGAGTTCAGCAAGAACCAATGTTCAAGCAGCTGTTACTCTCATATGTCGAACAGTCGAAGAATGACAAGAAGTGGCGCACAGCAGCATCCAATTCGATCACAATTCTTGTGCGGGCAGGAGTTCAGTTCATCAATGCAGATCTGCAGGGTATTCGAGTTCCCAATGCCGACCTCAGCTATGGGATGTTCGATTCAGCACAGTTCCAAGGGGCCGATCTGAGGCAAGTCGACTTCCGAGGTGCATGGCTTCGGAATGCCGACTTGAGCTCTGCCCAAATGACAAGTGTACAATTTGGCGAACTGCCATTCCTAGAGTATGACAGCGCGGTGTTGCTATGTGTGTGTTCACCCGATGGAAAGACAATGGCCGCTGGAATCTATGGTGGCAAGATTATCGTGCATTCGATATCCAACTGGAAATGTTTATGGATACTGGAGGATCACACCGATTTTACCAGCATTGTGTATTCTCCTGACAGCAAACGGATCGCTTCTAGTTGCTCTGACCACACATTGCGGCTCTGGGATGCCCTGACAGGTGTCTGTATCCACGTCTTGAACGGACATGATGAATATGTCGGGCGTGTCGCATATTCGCCTCGAGGAGATCAATTTGCATCAGCCAGCAATGACAAGACAGTGAAGGTGTGGAGTGTGGAGACTGGAGACTGCCTTCATATCTTGATTGGACATACCGGCAGTGTCTACAGCGTCGTCTACTCCCCGAGTGGGGATCAGATTGCCTCGAACAGTGGCGACAGTACGGTGCGGCTGTGGGACACCGATGCCGCAACGTGCGTCCATGTTCTACTTGGACACGAAGATGGAGTCCGCAGTATCGGGTATTCGCCTCAAGGAGATCAAATTGCATCGTCCAGTCATGATAAGACTGTTCGATTGTGGAATGTGGCTACCGGAGACTGCCAGCATATTCTCACCAGCCATACCGACTCTGTGTACTCCGTCATGTATTCTCCGAGCGGTGATCAAGTTGTATCTTCCAGCGGCGACAATTCAATTCGATTGTGGGACACTCAGACAGGAGTGTGTCTACATACGTTACTTGGTCACACTGAATCTATATCAAGTGTCGTGTATTCACCGCAAGGGAATCTAGTTGCTTCTGTCAGCCAAGATAAGACTGTGCGAGTATGGGATGTTGAGACAGGAGTGTGTCGCCAGACGCTGACAGGTCATTCCGAGTACGTTTCGAGCATAGTGTTCTCGTCGAAAGGAGATCATATCGCCTCCAGCAGTTATGACAAGACAATTCGACTGTGGGACGTCGGCGTTGGAACATCCCGATATATCTCAAGTGGCCACACAGATTCGGTTGAGGAGGTCAAGCACTCACCGAGCGGAGACACCGCTGCAACCTGCAGTTACGACAAAACGGTGCGTATCTGGGATGTGGAAACAGGAACATGCCGTCAAACCTTACGAGGCCATCACAGTGGTGTAACGAGCGTTGCATATTCGCCTCCAGGAAATCAACTCGCAACTTGCAGCGACGATTGCACGGTTCGTCTCTGGAACACTGAATCAGGAGAATGCAACCATATTTTGATCGGCCATAGTATTTACGTCAAGAGAGTCGTATATTCTCCTCGTGGAGATCTACTCGCATCTGCCAGTGACGACATGGCAATACGAATATGGGATGTGGAATCAGGAGAGTGCCGCCATATATTGACTGGTCACACCAGTTATCTCTTAGGACTTGTGTATTCACCGAATGGCAATCAAATCGCCTCATACAGCTGGGACTCCACAATACGGATATGGGATACCGAGACGGGTGCCTGCAATCATACCTTAATTGGTCACATCGACTGGGTCAGAAACGTCGCATATTCACCTCAAGGTGATCAAGTTGTCTCCGCCAGCGATGACGGTACGGTACGAGTGTGGGATGTCGCGACAGGAGAGTGCCGCCATATTTTGATCGGCAACGGCGCTTATGTGACTTTTGTCTCGTATTCTCCGAGCGGTAATCAGATTGCCTCTGGCGGCTTTGATGGATCACTCAAGGTGTGGGATCTAAAAGCAGGGATTTGCCTTTGGACCTTGGTTGGTCATAGTGCTAGGGTCAACAGGATATTGTATTCATCGCAGGGAGAATTGATTGTCACTGCAAGCAACGACAAATCAGTACGATTGTGGGATGTCACGTCGGGTCAGTGTCGAGCTGTGATTCAAGGCTTCCAGAATGGTGTCAACGATGTGCTCTGGACCGAAGACTCTGGTGTGCACCACCTGATCACAGGCTGTTTAGATGGTATGGTTGGAAGGTGGGAAGTGGAAATGAACGAGGATCATTGTCCTGTGACTCTGCACTGGATGACAATGACAGGTGCACTCAACGTGAACGGTACGAGCATCCAAGATGTACGAGGATTGAGTCAGCTTAACAAGCAGCTTCTGGCGCAACGCGGAGCTGCAGGAGAGCCAATCCACCGCCTACGTGAGGCAAGCAAGAAACTGATCACCATGGCAT
>Ga0247824_10002370_pt1 | contig 10525 bp, 8 predicted proteins | sample 13C_PalmiticAcid_FD_194412 | JGI IMG/M metagenome (GOLD analysis project Ga0247824, IMG submission 194412) | Soil microbial communities from agricultural site in Penn Yan, New York, United States - 13C_PalmiticAcid_Day48 | ecosystem: Environmental > Terrestrial > Soil > Agricultural land...
CAATGCAGAGAACACGAAGACACGTTTCGAATCGATTGACGTACGACTTATTGCGGGAGAAAAACATCCTAACCGGCCCTTGACGAAGGGACTGTCGACCGAGAATGGCCATCTCGCATCATTGGATCTATCCACATGTGGTGCCAGCACCTTGTTGTTCAGGTTGGAGTCCTGAGGTGATGTGCTGGATGGTTGCTTGGGGATGGCAGTTCATGGATGCTCGGGGCAGCCCCATGGCGTTGCATGACATCGCAGATCCCGATAAATGCCGTTCGACCTAGTAGATGCATGTAAATATCTTCTTGAGACGTCTAAATGGACATCGTGCTTTTTGGTGTAGGCAATGCCTGTTGATCAAAAGAGTGAATAGGGTTGTTAGAGATTGGATATCGATCGTGATCAATGGGAACTGTCTAACCACGGTTTGGCAAGATTTTTTCAGTACCTCATTTGTTCATAATCCACGAGGCTCGGTTAGGATCCTTTCTGTCCGTCCGATGGTGCGAGAGCCATGCAAGGGGAGGATGTGTCCTGTTCGACAATGAGAGCGGATAGTCACAGTATCCAGGGCGCCCTTAGCAACAAGATTCTTTATAATCAGCTCCACCTTGCTCACTGTTTGGGCATGCTGGCGAGGAGCTGCAGATGGACGTGTATTTGGTTTGGGTGTGATATTGTCTGGCTGGTATACGGAAAATGTTGATGCGACTTGACAATACGATGGCCAGATGCGTAGAAATTTAGTCCGTGAGGCAGTTGAAACGATTTCGATAGGTGACAGCATCGGACGACGAAACCCTCAATCTGCGCGCCGTTGAATGCAAGGCGAATGTCCCGGTAGGTTATCTTCATAGTCGTTTTGATAATGACTCGGCGCAAAACCAGCCGGTCCTCATTTATCGAAACCCATGGTGCTCGTAGCTCATTCATGTGGGCCATGGGGGGATGTCTTGTGTGTGCGGCGGGGGAGCAGCTTGATCGAGGGGAACACTAACAAGTGCGTCTGTTGATGCAGCAACCCTTGGACGGCCATCTGGAGTGGATGCAGCATTGACAGACTATGATTCCCAGCGTAGCCAGGGCACACAGGTCTTTTCGTATGGGACATGGCGTCATAGGTATGCATCTTGGATATCTAGGGTATCTGCCTCAAGGCTGCCTCAGTTCATTCTCCTTGCCCTCTCCTCCTCCCTCTCCCGTCCATATGCAAGGCCATCTTTCCATGATTCGCAGCCCCAAAGGTGCTGTACGGCGGCGAGTTCAGCTTTGAGACTAATGAATTAGAATGTGGGGGATCTCAGACTGAATACGTGGACGTGTGCGGCAGGATGTTGGACAGAACGACATGTTTGGCGGATATGAGGGTGGGGAGGTACGCCAAGAAGTTTTTCTATGCCCAGATGAGGTGGAGAGCGGGCGATATGAACGAATGTGAGTGATAGAGTAGAATAGCGTGGAGAGGGGAGGATTGCAAAGAAGAGAAGTGAAGAGAGAGGTAAAAATGTACTTTTTTTCACACTTTCATTTTCGCCATGTGATTGAGCCGCACAATATCCATCAAGGCCTTCTTTCTCTGCTTTGCTTTCAACGCCTTTTTTTTTTTTTCATAGGGTCGCGGTCAGTGTCACACCGGCCTCAACTGGCAAGAGTCGCTATCGGTTTTCCCCCCGGTCGTCTACGATCCGCTCAAGTCAGGGTATAATTGTGAAAGTGAAAGACGCCGAAACCAACAACAAGCACTTTTCTTCTAAACACGCTGAACCAGTGGTTAACCACGGATGAAAAGATGAGTACAATCTACCATGAACAAGTCCAAGAATACGGCGGATGGATTCAGGGCAGGCTATACGATCAACATTGTAGCTGGGCGACCTACTATCCTTCTTACAAACGGTGTCTCGTCTTGGTTGCCAATCAGGGAAAAAAATGTGGAGGCGCTTCCATTGTGCATTATCCCCCATCTTCGCCCCCACGACAATTGTGACACTGGCACTGCCGGATCCAATGGGTACCCCAACTGCGCTGGCATTTTTATGAAAGGTTGGAAAGAATGGACGGGTGTTTTTCACTCCGCACGATGCTATCATGCCTATTTTAGTGCAGGATGATACGCCTCAAAGGATGATGTGTAGCAAGAGAGTGCTCGGAGCAAGAGAGGGCGTAACGTGAGCGGTCCATCCAGATACCACGACTCAATAAAAATGCCTCCTCGACTTGAGAAACAATCATGGCCGGTGGGAGAGGTGTGGTGAATTGATCAGTTCTTTATCTGTTCTACCCTTCTCTATCATAAGTACCCATACTTCTTCTTGGCTAGTCGTCGAACAAGTCCTGGATGAAAGAGTTTGAGCGCAAGACTAACTTGGTAAAACCAGGGCATCACGACATCATGTTGCCGATGATCCGATCCATGGACGATCCCCTCAGCGCAAGCCTTTGCCGTCATGGCTCCTTTCTTGGTTCCTGCAGCCTTCTTTGTCTCACCATCCACATTTTGATCTGAAGCAGACGCACTTGGTTGTGGTTGATCAACAGCCGATTGTCGAAGATCTGTCAGCACGGTTCCAGGCGAGACAATCCCCACATGAATGCCGTTCCTCTCGACCTCCATCCCCAAAGACTCGAAGAATCCTTGTGCTGCATGTTTGCTGGCGCTGTAGATCGATCGAGTGGGTGCGCCGACTTTGCCCGCCATAGAAGACACGACAATGATGTTGCCTGCAACACTGGTCTTTGTGAGGGATGGTAAGAAATGACAGGCGATGTTCAACGGGGCGTGGTAGTTGACGTTCATGATTCTGAAAGAAGCATCCAGAGCCGCTTGTGAGCTTGCCAAGGGTGGTAGCAGCTGCTCGAGGTCCTGCTCTGATCGTGGTTCTGACACACCGTCATCCTTCAAAGTATCCTTGGTGGAGTCAATCCCTGCGAGCTCCTCAAACGGAAGGACGGAAATGACGCCGGCACAGATGATCAGAGTGTCAATACCGCCTTTGAGAACCTTCAAGGACTCTATGGTCAGTTGTCGGACGTCGTTGGGGGAGGTGACGTCCCCTTGAATGGCATGTATGGATCCAGCATCGGGTAAGAGTTCGTGTACGAGCTGCTGAAGAAGCTCGATCCTGCGAGCGACCACAACGACGTGTGCCTGGCGGCGGGCATAGATTCGAGCGAGTTCAGCGCCAATACCAGAGCTTGCTCCAACGATCACTACACGTTCCTGAGACTTTGGGATCCGAGTGGTTCTGGGCGGAGGCTGCCGTGCCCTTGAAACAAGTGAGCCGATTAAAAGAGGAAGTGCTACTGCAACTCCGAGAATGAGTGTTGTTCCCATTGACATGGCAAAGGAGCGAGAAAGAGCGTGGGGACGGAAGAGAGGGAGGAGGGGGAAGGAAAGTCGTCCCAGCAAAATGTGTTTAAGGGCTTTTTTTATTCCCTCTCTCACCCGCCCGTTTTTTTTTTTTGCATTTTTGCATTTTTGCTCATTCCTTGTGCACTCATCGCCCCCACACCTTTCTCCTTCGAAAGCTTCGACGCGACAAGGATGCCATCCACGGCGCGGCCAACAGCTCACCGCCAGGCGCCGGTCTCCGCATCTCAGGGACAAGGACACGCGGTCGACCCAGCATTCACAGCACCCGACTTTGATGTCAAAAACTGGATCAACGCCTTGTTCAGCTCGGCGCCCACTCATCAGGACGATTCCACGCCCTCCTCCTCCACTGGCCCCACCACGTCGGCCCTTCTCTCCAGCAGCGGCCCAAGCACTTCGCGGAAGCTGTCCGTCTCCTCTACAAGTTTGGACAGCGCGGACGCCTCGTTGGACGCTTCTCTGGACTTGTTGCAGACACCAGCACTGGACCCCGTACTTGGTATGCGCTTTACTTTCACGGAATTAAGGTCGGCTGGGTAATCTGTGGATAGAAAAAACATGGCGTCCTCATGCTAGTAGTCCACGCCTGGCTTCTCAATAGGCGATGGAAAAGGCCCTGCTGACCAGGATTCACTGTCGGCCTCAGGATCAATAGCCACGTTGCCCACAACCACTGGTCAGCAACAGCAGCAACCACCCCCACTGGCAAGCGCTTCGAAGAGTCGGAGCACCCTCTTAACACATCACGCCACAACTCATCTCACCAAGCTGCACCTACTCGCTAGCCAAACATCAGCTGCTCTCGGCTCCACAACACAAGACGTGGTCAAGCTTCTGCCACGTCTGACGCACGAGTTGGATCAGCTCAGACAGGAGACCAGAACTCTGCAAGAGGGAATTCGTCTCGTTCGGGATGACATCAATTCTGTCGACTCCAGTGACACGGCACAAGCCTTAGATCGACTCAAGTACCTCGATCTGGTCAAGACTCGCATGGAGGCCACACACGCCGCATTGCGGGAGGCAGAGAACTGGAGGAACCTCGAGTCAGAGGCGAACGACATTCTTGCCAAAGGTGACTTTATGAGGGCAGCGACACGGCTTTCAGAAGCGGAGCGGTCATTGGTTGTCTATAAGAACACCAACGTGGAGGGAGATCGTATGGAGCTGCTATTGGATCTCAAGAGCCAGCTGGAGCAGCAGGTCATGGGCAAGGTCAAGGAGGCACTCGAACAAAAGGACACAGCGGCGTGCCAAACATTCATCAATGTGTTTGCGCTCATTGGTCGTCAGGAAAGATTCCAGGACTATTACATCGCCCAACGCCGAGCGCCTTTGTTGGAGCAATGGAGGACCCTGACGGCAGCCATGAACATTGGTGCTCGAGGAACGACCGTTGTAACGAGATCACAAGGCTCCGCCAGCGGTTCCAAGGACTTTGTGAACGTATTGCAGACGTTTTACAAGGACGCGTCCAACATGCTGCACGACGAATTCGCATGGATCTCAAGCATCTTTGCGGATCCGGTGGCCACCATCCACAACCTTGTGCGGGACATTTTTTCGCACATGGATCCCAACATGCAAGCGGCCATGCAGCATGTTATTAAGACTCAAGGAGACGAAGCAAGTCTACCGACTTTGATCGCCGCCTTCACAGCCACGGAATCGTTCGGAACAAGGATGGAACGGATTGTTTCCCAGCCTTTGGTTGGAAACCAGCGTGAGGGCAATCGACCAAGATCGGGCATTCTTACCCTTGACAGTGGATCCAAGGATGGAAAAGGAAGTCACCTTGGATGGTCGACGATCGGAGAGGATTCACTCGAATTGGGATCCATCCATGATCCCAATGAGTGGGCGTACATCTTGTACGAACCTTTCATGGCTTACCAGCGCGACTATGGCAAACTGGAAGAAGCACATCTACGTGCATTGCTCGCCAAGGCAGTACCGTCCATGGCATCGTACCCAGATCCGGCCACCAAAAGCAGAGAGATCGCCAAGAGCAGTTCGCACTTGATCAAGATCATGACCAACACCAACAACCTTGCATTCAATCTAGCCGAGGGTGCCATCGGACGATGCATGCGACTGACGCATGGATTTGGAGTGCCTGGCCTGTTGGACGGACTCAACGGTTTCTTTCAGGACATTATGGACCGATACATTGACATCTTGGTGGAGTGTCGACGGAGGTCAGGCCTCCAGGTGGATGAACCTACTGGAAACCGCTCCAAACAACTGGATCTAGGTCGCTCAAGTCCAAGACCAGGTGGCAAATACGGATCCGCCCATGAGGAGGAAGACGAAGACTCGGAGGGTTGGGATGAAGACACGGAAGAGCAGGATCAACGTCGGCTATTGATGGGTCTCCGGCTGATGGTCCTTTGCCGGCAGTTCTGTCTCAAGTTGGAACAACTGAGTACAAGGACCAAGAAAGCACTCCGAGGAGTCGAGGAGCTGATCAAGACGGATCGAACAACTCTGGACCAAAGTCAGTCCGCTCTGGAGCACGGAACAGCAGGATCCGGGTTGAAGCCATCGTCACACCAGCAACCGCCGAATGCCTCGCTCGCTCTTTTACAACAATCGAATCTCAACAGCTTCCGTCTCTTGGAAGTGTTGGAGCTTGTCAAGAAATCAGATCCCAAGGAGGAGCAGGCACTGAACGCCGGCCTGGCTGGCGATGGGGGCCTCACAACCCTTGATCGACATGGCTCCATCGAATTGGATATGGGGCTGGAACCCAGAGCCAATCACCTGTTCTTGCAAAGCCATCAACGAGCCGTTCACCTCACAAAGCTCTGCCAACGGTTTATCTTTGACTTTGTCTATGTTCCTCTGGTCAGGCCGTTGGCTGACTTGGCATTGCTCCCTTGCTGGACCGAAGGTATCGACCAATCAGGGCAAGGAGAAGATGCCAAGGGCGCACGAAGGGTCCATCAAAGTACACTGGGCGGCACACGGACAGATGTAATCAAGTTCCGATCCAACCCCAACGATTACATGGAAGACTTGCTGAGGCAACTGAATGGACTACCGTTTGGAACCTACGAAGGCGATTTGGGGCTTCGGTTTGGAGTTCACTCTCTACCATATGCGGATCGACCACTGGTACTTGCGCAACATCAGTCTCATCAACAATCGACAGAACAGCAAAATTCGTCGCTGACAACTGGGACGGAGGATGGCAGCGGTGTAGGACTTGGCGTCGGAGAAGCGGCAGAGCACGGCACGACAAAGGACGAACATCCCCCACAAGGATCAGAAGAGCTGATGGCAGAGGAAGACGATGTGGTGGTGCTGCATCGATGGATCACATCCGTCTCTCGAGCCATCATGCACACCATCATCGAGCGTCTCTACAACCCTCAATGGGGCCAATCAAAAGCACCTTTGGAGACGAGCGCACCCACCACAACGAGCACACCACCGCCATCCACCAGTCGTAGCCGATTTGGCTTGGGATCCTCCTCACTCTTGGCTTCAGCGGCGTCCTCTCCGACCAGTGGTCCAGTGAACACCACGGGAGCGAGTCATGTCTCTAAAGAACGCTACTATCTAACACGACTATCTGAATCAGGAGCCAAGCAACTGGAGCTGGATCTCGGATATTTTGTTGACACGTATCTCGATTCATTGGGCATCGAGCCAACGCCTAGCTTCCGATCCTTGATCAAGGCATTACGTCTGAGTGAATCGGGATTGTCCATGGCTCTGCAACAGGTGAAGCTGCAACAGGAAGAACTTCAGAAGCACCACCAACAAGGATCCGAGGACCCCTCCACCAAGGCAAAGCAGCATTCAGAGGTCGGCCGTGACCATGACCATGACCCCACACAGCATCAACGACCACAACCCCAGGTGTCTGTTGTGATCCCAGGTGCACCCATTTTGCCTTCTGTCTTGGTCGTGGCAGAAGATGATCTGACTGGACAATTGGAAGTGGAGCAAAAGATCCTAGAGTGGGTGGCGAGATTGAAAGGCATGGACATCTCAACGGCTTAGAAAAGATTCAAATACAAACTTTCAACATGGAGAACAGTATTTACATCCATTTACAGTATATCGTTGACGACTATGAGATACAAAGTTATATCGACAGGGTGTGTTGGGAGAGAAAACTAGTTACAAGGCAATGATGGTGAGGAGGGAGAAGGGAGGCGGAGGGTAAAGGAAACCATCATGACAAAGGATTGATGAGGAAAAATTGGAGGGGAGGGGGGTTTCTCTAATACTTTTCGTGGTGCGCAGACGAGTTCTTGCCAAGGGCGATCAGGACTTTAGCCTTGAGTCCCAAGCCATGGATTTGTCGGACGTTCTTCCAGACACGTTGCTCTCGGACCTCCTTTTGCGCGCGAGACTTAATCTGCTTCCTGTTGTGTCCAATGGGGACCCAATTGAATGCATTGGCGATGACAGTCCAGTGTTTGAAGACTTGAACCTTGATCACATCCAGGACCACGCATGAGGCAAACGAGATGGCAAAGACAACCAACGCCTGACCAGCAGGGATGGCTGGTGTGAGCCATCCAAAGATGACCATCAACAGCGCAATCACTTGTGTGCCGATGATCACTGCGGTGAACGTGAACGAAGGGACGCTCTCCCAAAAGTATCCGGTCAAACGTGTCGAAAAGATCAAAAAGTGAGGGGCGGATGAAATGTGAAGGTACATGACGGATTCGAGTCGTCGATCCACACTGCTTCCATCAGCTTCTGGATGTGGAGCATAGTTAAACGTGTTCCAAAAGTAATAAAAGTGTCCAAACGAGAGACCGGTCAGAAGGACACCCAGGAAGCAAGACAGGAAAATCAGTTGGCCCACGCGCCACTTGTCTGGTCGAGGGGAGATCTGGGCATTGTCGACTGCAATCACGAGCGTCGCGGCGTCGTTCAAGATACAGATCAAGATCAAGAGCTTGGCGGGCAGTGTCCAGTCATAGGCGAGGACCACCACAAAGAAGAACATCAAAAAATGGACCGTGGATGTAATACGATAGAGGGCGTACGATCGCATGCGTTGGAAGATGGCTCTCGAGGCGAGAATGCCCTCAATGATGGTCGACAATCCTGGAGCAAGCAATACGATATCAGCAGCGGATCGTGCCGCATCCGTGCATCCATGAACTGCAATGCCCACATTCGCCTTCTTCAGTGCAGGTGCATCGTTCACACCGTCACCTGTCATGCCCACGAGGATTCCACGCTTCTGGAGTGCATCCACAATCTTGAATTTGTGCTCAGGTGTCACCTCTGCGAATCCATCAGCTCGGAAGAACCTTTCTGAAGTCTCTTCCTCGGATCCAGTATCATCCGCCAGAGCAGACGCATCCAGAATCACGCTTTCCATTCCCAATCGTCGTGCAACTTCCTTGGCAATGATCTGCTGGTCTCCAGTGACCATCTTGACGGTGATGCCCATCTTTTGGCAGTGCGCAATGGTCTGTGCAGAGTCGGGGCGTGGTGGATCGAGCATCGAAGCCAAACCAACGAGCGTCCAACGGTCCGTTCCTGCAATGGTTCTAGCGATGCCAAGAGCACGAAGACCACGTTTTGCCATGGTCGTGTAAGCCTTGACTGCGGCATCGTGACCACCGACCAGCTTGATAATCACCTGTGGTGCACCCTTGGCCACCTGGAAGGTAGTTCCGTTGCTCAGATCCTCGATGGTAGCCTGAGTGTACTTGACGCTTGGGTTGAATGGCACAAAGTGGGTAACTTCGTATCCAGGGACTTTGTTCAGTTCCCTTCTGTTCTGGAGGAGAGGGTGATGAAGCTCTGCTGCCTGTCGAACTGCCAGTTCGATTGGATCGTTGGCACCAAACTCTGAGGCGAGGTACGAGTACAGCAAGATGTCATCGGGCGAATAGCCTTCACAGACGAAAGGCTCATCGAATGTGAGCTCGTTCAAGGTGAGGGTGCCTGTCTTATCGGAGCATAGCACAGAGAGGGATGACATTTCCTCGACTGCAGCCAACCGCTTGACGATGACCTGTTTGGCAGCCAGTGAGCGGGCACCGACAGCCATGGTGACAGCCATGACGGTTGGCAAACCAACAGGGATGGCAGCGACGGCAAGGATGAGGACGGGGCCTAGGATGTTGAGGACCTGACCACGAACAGGGTCATCTCGGAAATTGATGAACTGGAAAATAATGATCAAGACTACAAGGACAAGGGTGAAGAGGATGAGGAAGTTGCCAATCCTGTTGATGATCTTTTGGAAGTGTCCTTCGTCCTAGAGAAGGAAAAACACACACACACACAAATGGGAACTTGTCAGAATCAAGGTAGAGTCGTTACAAGCACAGCTGTCAGATAGTGCGGAGTGACGCGTGGTTCATTACCTGTGTAGAGGCGATCAAATGGGCAGCCCTACCAATGTAGGTCTTGCTGCCAGTTTTGATCACGACGGCTCGCTGTTGTCCCTGCTTGACCACTGTGGAAGAGAAGACCTCCTCGCCCTTTCTTTTTCTCGCCGAAAGGGATTCACCAGTCAATGCAGATTGATCCACAAGAAGGTCGCCATCGGTGTCCACACCAGCAGCGTCGATGCCTAGCAAACGGGCGTCTGCAGGAACAATATCTCCGAGACGAAGGACGATGATGTCGCCCGGTACAAGGCCCGATGTCTCAATCTCTTGAAGATGGCCTTCACGCCAGCATCGAGTCTTGAGAGCGAGGGTTTGGCGCAGGGCGTCGACGGCGGATTCTGCACGTGCTTCCTCGACGTAACCGATAATGGCGTTCAAGAACAAGAGTGCGAGGATAATGAAGAAGTTGAACCAATCCTAAAGAGCATGCAAGCAAAGCAGAACAGAGCAGAACAGAACAAACCAGGCTTAGTCAAGCGTCAAGAGTCAAAAAGAAGGTCTAGAGTGTCATCCCCCCTTATGTTCCAGAAGGTCCCTCTTTGGTCGCCACAGCACGTTCCTCTTGGAGGTGCCAATAGCCCATGTCCCTCGGTCAGAGCATTTGGCTGAAGGGGAGCTTTTTGGTGTTTGATGTTTGATGTTTGTTGATGGCAACCCTTTGATTGAGGTCAATATGCAATTTCGCGAAGCTGCACGATCGTCCATAAACTTTGGCATGTGCCACAGTCCAGGAGGCGCGAGGCGCGAGTGCATGAATTGTTGCAATGTGAATGGA
>Ga0247824_10002373_pt1 | contig 10520 bp, 8 predicted proteins | sample 13C_PalmiticAcid_FD_194412 | JGI IMG/M metagenome (GOLD analysis project Ga0247824, IMG submission 194412) | Soil microbial communities from agricultural site in Penn Yan, New York, United States - 13C_PalmiticAcid_Day48 | ecosystem: Environmental > Terrestrial > Soil > Agricultural land...
CATCCTCTCTCATTCCTCATCTTCATCAACCCTGGGGAGGTCCTTTCACCTTATTTTGTCTACTCGTATACCCTACCACCCACACCCACACCCACACCCTTCCATCCTACCCTCTCTTGTTCCATTCTCAGAGGGCAGCGCTTCATCACAATGGATATCCAAAGGAACAAGGCCGGCCTGATGTCGATCATGGCCGCTCTCTTGCTCGCTGCCGGACCCGTCGTGGCTCAGGTCGAAATTGACTGTAAGGACCCTCTTCTCCTTTCTCGCCTCCTTTGTCCTTTCTGTCATTTAACATGGGGGGACATATCAAAGGGCAAACTCCATTGTTTGGGTTGCCCAGGACGCTCAATGGGGACATTCCACAACCCACCCACATACACACACACCCATGCATGCCCACCAACCTACACATGCAGCCTACCTCTCTCGGTCTTCTTCCCAACACCCTTCCCAACCACAAGGTTGGATGTCCCACCCACCATCCCCCTCTTGCATCCTTACTCTTTTCCGCTGGAGATGAAAGGGAAGGGGGGTGAGAGGACTGATACCCTCGGACCTCCCTTCCTCTCTTCCTCCTGTCTATCCAGACAGTGTGGCGAGCTCGCTCACTAGTGTCGCGACTAGCATTCTTCCCGGGGCCACTGGCGTTATACTTTCAGGAACGAATGTTTCATGTTCCAGTGTGTAACTCGCCACTTCCAACAGCTCCCATTTTGATTCGTACACTATGTACACTATGTACACCATGTACACCATGTACATTCGCGGTTGTCTATTGTCATTTTACCTCGGTACCCTACGAAAACGCCGAGGAGTTGTGTATTGTGACGACCCGGTGCATCTCTTGGTGGATTGCTCTTTTGCTCTTGATCTTGCTCTCTCTCTCTCCTTTCTCGTGTGTACCGCCAAAAAAAATGCTCATATTACTCGGGTGGTATTTGTTGCCGCTGATTGTTCCCCCAATGTGGTCAGCAACTGCTCTCGATCAAAATTGGAACCCAGAGATGACTAGCCTGGTTACCATGAGCTCTCGGTGTAATATTGCTATCTGAACGTACGATGCTTACCCTATACACCGCGTGCGCGCGCGCTCTCTCTCCCTGGCGTTCATTTCTATAGACGGTGACATCGTGGGTAAATGGCATCCAGAGCCACCACCAGTGCTCATGCGCCCATGTATCGTCATCGATTCAGACAACAACATGACCTACATGATCGGTTACGACTCTAGGGGAGCCATTGTCTTCAACTTCATCCAGCAATCGATGTGCTCGGCTAACTGGGCCTCACCTATCTGGACTTCGTTGCCATATCCTGGAGGCGGAAAGAAATACCACACCCAGCAGTGCTTCTTGACCTCTACCAAGCATTTCGCTGTTCAGTTCGAGGGTGGTATTGCTGTCTGGGACCACTGGGCTCGTACCTGGACCTACAGGACCATCCCCTGTGCGATGACCTACCCCAACAATGCCGCACTTGTCTACCAGAACAAGGATAATGGTGTCGATGACTTTTTGGTTCACTGGCAGGATTCCAATGGTGCCCACTTGACTGGCGTTCAGTTGGTCAATGACAATGTCAACTCTTGCAAGGAATTGAGCACCTCGTACGTGTATTAGCAGTGTCTATCGTTTTATTGATTCTCTAACGGCTGTCTGATGGGCAAAGGTGCAATGAGGACTGACGGTGGACTCGCTTCAAATCATTCTAGTGACATTCCCAAAGACATGTCGCTCGCAGCTTCTCCTGTTGATGGCAAGACCTACTTCCTCTTTGGTTCCAAGGGCTCTGGTTGGTACGACATCGACTCGGCTTCTGCACCCTCGGACAAGCCTGTTGATACCACCAGCCCGTTCCACACATTGCCTGCTCTGAACATTGACGTGCCTCGTGCTGCCAACTTCAATGGATCTATCTATATCTTTGGCAAGGTGAGTTTTTTTTTAGAGTGCCACATGGTGTCACAATCGATAGCGAAAGATAAAAGAAACGTGCATGCGCTACGCAGCCGTTATCTCTATCTTTCTTTATCTTGATCTCTCCCATCTAACAACTCTCTCTTTTTGTGTGTGTGTGTGTCTCTTCATTAGAACGACGTTGGTGTCGGTGTCTGGTCCGTGGACACAAAGAATGGTGCTCCATACTCGATTATTCCTCGCTCTCAGGGCACACCCATTGAAGGTGACTTTTCTGTTGCCAACTGCGGTACCGGTATCATCGTCTATGGAGGCTGTTCTTCTGCCGAAAAGTGCTCGACCAACTTGAAGCCCGGTGAGCCCTTCCCTCCAGGCACTATCGCTCCACCCACCATGATCTATTTCCCAGGCGGTGGAAACCCAGGCGGTGGAACCCCAGGTGGTGGAACCCCAGGTGGTGGAACTCCAGGTGGTGGAACCCCAGGTGGTGGAACTCCAGGTGGTGGAACTCCAGGTGGTGGAACCCCAGGTGGTGGAACCCCAGGTGGTGGAACTCCAGGTGGTGGAACTCCAGGTGGTGGAACCCCAGGTGGTGGAACCCCAGGTGGCGGAACTCCAGGTGGTGGAACCCCAGGTGGTGGAAACCCAAGCAACCCAGATGGTGGAACTTGGCAACCTCCAGTACCTCCAGGTTTCCCCACTGTCCCATCCGGCGGACCCCTTCCTACTCTCAACCCTTCCGCTTCCGTTTCTGCCTCTATCGTTGGACCTAGCCCCTCGGGCGTTGTCCCTCCTGGTCCAGGCTCCAAGACATCGGACGGAAACAACACCGCGGCCATTGTCGGAGGCATCCTCGGTTTCTTGGCCCTTATCTGCTTGATCGCATTGTTGTTCATCTTCGCTCGTCGCAGGAGAAAGGACCGCGAAGGCAAGGATTCGGATAGCGAGAGGAGCGTGGAGATTCATGGAAACCCCCATCTTCCTCCAATTCCTCCTCACGACCCAAGTCTTGAAATTGTCACCGAAAAACCCGGCGTTCCTGGCGACCATCGTGGTAGACCCAACACTCCTGGCGGCGACAATTATAATAGACATGGCGGTCCTAGCGGCGACAACCCATACAATAGACCTGGCGTCCCTGGCGGCGACAACCCATATGGACCAGGCGGCCCTGGCGGCGACAACCCATATAGACCAGGCGGTCCTAGCGGTGACAACCCATATGGTGGTAGACCTGGCGTTCCTGGCGCCGACAATCCTAACGAAATGGTCCAGAACAAGCATGTTGTACCCAATAACAACTTCCCTGGTGGACCAGGCTTTGAAAACCCTTCTGGCGTCCCAGGCAACAATGGCAACTTCCCTGGTGGACCAAATCCTGATGGAGGCCTCCCTGGCGGACCAAACAGCAATGGAGGTCTCCCTGGTGGACCAAATCCTGATGGAAGCCTCCCCGGAGGCTCAGGCGATGATGGATTCAACACGGACGACCTCAAGAAGCCTAAGCTTCCCGGAAAGGACAAGGAAAAGGAAAAGGATAATAAGGGCATGCTCGGAAAACTCGGTGCTGGTGCTGCTCTTATTGGTCTTGGTGCCTATGTTCTCGGGGGAAAGGGCGGCGACAAGAAGGAGGTCGATGAGGATGATTCGAAGGTTGTTGTTATCGCTAAGAGGACTGGCGGCGGTCGCACTATTATCACTGAGCGCGAGGAAGGCAATCTCCGTCATGTCGTGACTGGCATTGCTCCAGGTACCAAGACAATCCGTGTCACCACTGAGCGCACCGAGACTGGCGAGGAAATTCTGGCTCCTGTGGATGCTCCCGAGGGTGAGGAGTGTGAGATTGTAGAGGAGAAGGATGCCCACGGCAAGCATATTCGCTATGTCATCAGACGCCATATTATCACCTCGACCGACTCTACGACCCGCATCATCAGTGAACGCACCTCATCTGGAGTCCTCCGCTATGTCATCGTCGGCGGCTTCAGTGGCAATGCTATCCGTGTTATCACTAAACGCAAGTCTACTGGAGAACTCGATATGACCCCTACCAGTGAGGAGACCGGTGAACTTCGCCGTGTTACCACCGAGACCACCGAGACCAACACTCCTCGCTATGTTGTTGGAAACATCATTACCGGACAAACGACAACGATCACTCGTGTTCTCATGGGACCCCGCATCATCAGCGAGCGTACCTCGACCGGCGAGATTCGCTATGTGATTGTTGATCAGTACAACGGCAACGCTATCCGCACCAAGTTCGAGCTCGATGAGAAGACTGGCGAATACATGCACATCCCTGTCAAGGAGCCCGAGGGTGAACTGCGCTATGTGACTGAGGAAAGAACCGAAACTGGAGAGGTCCGCAAGGTCATTGGAAGCATCATTACCGAAAAGGTGACCACACATACCCGCATTGTCCCTGGAGGTGTCGTTCAAGAAGGCGGCTCGACTTCGTCTCGCATTCGCATCGTCGGTGAAACAGAGGGAGATGAGACTCGCTATTACCAGGTTACCGAAGGACCCGATGGTCAAGAGGTTCGCACTTTGGTTGAGCGCACCGAGGATGATGGTTTCCGTATCCCTGGAGGTCCTATGATCATCCCAGCTGGCGCTGCTGCTGCATTGATCGCAAACCAAATGACCACTTCCCGCTCCACCGGAAATGCTGCTATGACCCCCGCTGAACAGGCTGCCAACAAGACCCAGATCACCCTTCAGTTGAAGATCATGCGCTATGAACGTGCTGATGCCTCGGCTGCTGTCCCCAGCGCTCCAGTTGGTACCGTTGTGTTCAACAAGTTCAAGATCATCGCTCCTGGTGAGGTTGACATTGATGACACTGCTCACTCTCATGCCGAGGAAACCAAGGCCCCTAACGCTCGCCGCACTGTCAAGTGGATGAAGATCGAAGCCCACTGGAAGCGTGAGGCCGGTATGCTCCAGCACCTCAAGTCTGACCGCTACATTGCCGAATTGTTCCCTCTGTATTCGTTGCCTGCATTCGCTGATTACCGCTACGTCTCGATCATGGGTTCGTTCTCGCGTACTCTGGACTCGTACATGAAGACTGAGCGCCTGACATCGATCCAGATCCGCCAATTGACTGCTTCGCTCTCGGATGCTCTTCGCTGGTGCCACGATAAGCATGTTGTCCACTTGAACATCCGCCCCGCATCTTTCTACCTTGATGGTGTTCTTGGTCAGGATGCTACCGATGGCAATGGACAGTTGGTCTGGAAGCTCTGGAACTTTGGTCATGCACGCTTCGTTGGCGAGGCTGTTGACACCTCTGTCACGACTGTCACCTACGCAGCTCCTGAGATTTTGAACGGACGCAAGAAGAACGATACCAATGTTTTGGCTGCCGTCTCGATGGATCGCTGGTCTTTGGGATTGATCCTCTACGAATTGCACGCTCACAAGGCCTACTTCTCGTCGGGTGCTTTTGCCGAGTCCCAGTTGACTCAGGATGAGGGTGCCAACTTTGAGCCTGCCTTGGAGACCGTCAAGGAGCAGGATGCTAGCCAAGCAATCCGCGGACTGTTGGAGGTTGATCCCGAGAAGCGTTACACTCACGAGAACTTGCGTGATGTCTACTTTGGCAAAATCTAGTCTCGCCCATCGACTTTTTTTGCACATAATCCCTCATGCACACTCAGTCAGCGCTTCACCACTCTTCATACACACACACAACGGAACAGATACCCAAGGAAGTGAATCTTAGTCCTTAGACATCAAAAAGAGTTTTCTTGAACTTCAACGACTCGCGAACTATCATTGTGCTTGCGCATTATTAGACGAGATAAGGGCTGAATTCGACTGTGATATGTGTATTTTATCCAAGGCATGTGGATACTGAAGTCAACAAGCATGAATCGAAACAGTTCGGATGCTAATCCCACCAAATATCGGACCTTGCGCTAGCGAGGAGTAGATGGTAATCAGTGAATGGTAGCGCTCCCAGCCAAGATCCGCCAAAACTGTGCTCGGAAGAAGAGGGTAATGCGGCTTGCCTTCGCGGCGCTTTTTCTCTGCTTTCTTCGCATTCTTACTCCATCATCCGATGTGCTAACTTGCAGGGCGATCTCTGAGCACTCATTCTGTAATATTGTCAGCGTCGCTCTCAATTCCTCCTCCCCTCCCTTTTTTTTTATCCAACAAGATTCTATGGGACATACATTCAAAACTCTGACTACACTGCCTAACATCTCGCTTCAAGGATTCTACGAGTCATAACGTCTCTTCAATCGGTCCTTCAGGTTTCAGGGGGATCAACGTCTGATAAAGTGCTCGGCGTCATCTCATCCGATGGTTGTTTGAGCTCGTTCACCACAGCTACCATCGTGCTCACTTTTTTACCTGACGCGCGGAACTGGCTCTCTGGCTCGCCAATGGCTCCACGCTGCCTCAATAGCCGCCTGTTGATACCATTCAATCCCTGCCCATCCTGGATAGAGGCTCCTGTTACAGCAAGCATGCCATTCGTGGTATTCCAGTCCAATCACACACTGCATTGTCCTTCCTCGGTCAGAACCTCCCACTTGAGCACCGATCCATCTCCGCTGCCAGTGACCAAAAAGTTTGCATCGAATGTCGCACTCCAAGCAACACTGTTGATAACACTTGGTATGATGTCAATCACCGATCGACAGTTCCCCGATGCAACGTCCCATAATCGTACCGTCTTGTCCCAGCTTCCAGAAGCGAGCAGATCGCCTTGGCAAGAATACGCGATGGATCAGACCCTATCCTGATGACCTTCCAGTATAAAACGACTCTCTACTTCTGCCACATTCCACAACCGGATCGTATTGTCATATCCAGCAGAAGCGAGCTCGTCTCCTTGAGGCGAAAATGCAACGTCTCGAACCTAGTCGGTATGGCCTACCAGGATTTGAAGGCACTCTCTTGTCTCAGCACTCCATATCCGTGCAGACTTGTCCATACCGCAAGAAGCAATCAGCCTGCCATCGGGTGAATACACAACACTCAAGACGCGATTTGTATGACCTCTCAGAGTCCTATGTTGTCGTGTTCCTGGCGGAAGCAATCGTATTTCCTTGAGGAGAGAACACAACACATTCGACCCACTCGTTGTGGCCAGAGAAGACGCGTAGGCATTTCCCTGTCTTCACATCCCATAGCCGAACCGTTCTGTCAGAGCCTCCGGATGCGATCTGGTCCCCTCGCGAGAATGCGATGGAGAAAACCGATTTCTCATGACCACTCATGGTCCTGCGACATTCTCCTGTCTCCACATCCCAGAGCCGTATCGTCTTGTCGTCACTGCTGGAAGCAGTCGGCCCTCCTTCTCTGGGTGGACACTTGACACTGTTGACTCTCATGTTGTGGCCACTTGAGACGAAACGCGTCACTCCTGCCGAGACATCCCACAACCGAACCATGTTATCGAAACCGCCGGAAGCAATTCGATTACCATCCGGAGAATACGCGACGCTGAATACGGTGTTGTTATGCCCAGTTAGGGATTGGCGACAATGCCCTGTCTCAATGTCTCATAATCTCACTGTTGCGTCCACGCTTCCGGAAGCAAGCTGGTCTCCTTTTGGAGAGAACGCAATGCTATAGACTTCGCTCATGTGTCCTGATAAGACAAGGCTGCATTCCCCATTATCCACCTTCCATAGTCGAATTGTGCGGTCTTCAATGGTGGAAGCAACTTGATCCCCTCGAGGTGAGTATGCAATTGCCCAGACTGCATAGGCGTGGCCAGATAGGGTACTGGAATTTCCTGTCTCAACATTCCACAGCCGTACAGTGCGGTCGAAACTTCCTGACGCGGTTTGCTTGCTATTCGGTGAACACGCGATGCATCGGACCTCATGCGTATGACCAGATAGTATTTGTGAGCATTCGCCTGTGTCCTTGTTCCATAGCCGTATCGTCCAATCGTCGCTTGCAGAAGCTACCAGGTTTCCTTGAGGAAGATATGCAACACATCGGACCTAGTCTGTGTGGTCTGTTAACGCATGTTGCAATGATCCTGCTCAGAATCCCATAGATGTAGGGAGGAGTCCTGTGTGTTCTGAGCACAAACGACGCCCCACCTTGCTAAGATCTTGTCGATAAGACGCTGGTTGACTAGCAGTTGAGAAGGTAGAGCAAGCGAGTACAATAAGCAGCCTAGTTTCAGGCGGATGGGGGTTTGGATTGGGTCGCAATGCTCACGAGACACTCATTTTCTGCAACGCAGACTGTTGGGTCACGATGACTCGACCCCCTGTGGTGGTAGACTTGGTTGACAAGGTTCGATGTGTTGCTGAGAATGAAGGATAATGACTGTGATGTCCTCTCACCTTCGACCTGTTCCTCGTTGGTTGCACAGGACAGTGTTTCGGTGCGCAACGCGTCCAAGGCAGAAGCCATTGCGACGTGGTGTGATGGGGTTGTGTGATGAGAGAGAGTGGGGAGGGGAAGGGCGGTGATGGCGATGGAGCACTGAGGAGGAGAGGACAGAGAGAGAGTAGAGAAGGGGAGGAGAAGTGAGTGAGGGGAAAAAAAAAACGACGGGCTCAGTGTGAGTGTGGCTGGTTGGCCGAGAATTCTTTGCCCTCGCCCTGGATCCGAGGCGCAGCAGCCCGCCTCGATTGGGTCCAGACACGTTGACTCGATTGAGCCAACACCGACAGGTCTTCCACCTTTCCCACCTTCCTTCCCTTCTCTCTTCTCTCTTCTCTCTCTTCTCCCCTCTCCCTCTCTCCCCCAATCCATATCACGTCCAGGAGTCTAGCCAGCCTTAATCGTGAACATCGGCACCCTCCAAGGGGCCGATATTCACGGGCTGGATTGCTTCTGACCAAAAGGGTGCACAATACAACAGTTCGCGTGAGGGCCAGTCATGCGGGATTTAATTAACTCGTGGGCTCAACTGCAATGCCTCCAAGTCACTTCTGCAGGCGGTTACACGATATTCTCCCACACCTTCCTCTTTCTCTCTCTTCTCTCTTCTTTTCACCTCTGCTTCAGCATACCAACGACCCGGACTCTGTCGAGCAAGATTATTACGTACGGGAACGACACCATCATTGTTGCTTTCATGCGTCGCTATGTCGGAGCCATTCGAAAGGCAATGTCAAAGGCCAGCGAAAATGTCAGGGCTAGACAACAGCTCGATGGTTATTCACCATAACCTGTTTGTGTCATGTGTTAGAACAGACTTGGCAACAAGACTACAAAAAAGGGATCCAACTTGCGACACTCGCCTCCATCCAAAGCAAGTGTTCACGCTTATGCTGCGCTTTTGCTCGTACAACCATCACAGGCCTTGAATTAACCCATCCCTCTCCATCCTTCTAGGGGACTAGAAAAACTAGTGAACGATGTGCTTTGGTATCTCAGAACAGGAAATAGAGGATGCACTGAGCAACGCAAAAGCTGCGCTATGTGAATGAGGAAAGAACCGAGACTGGAGAGATCCGCAAGGTCATTGGAGGCGTCGTCACTGGAAATTTAACCACAACCACAACCACTAGCACCCGCATTGTCCCTGGAGATGTCGTCCAAGAAGGCAGCTCGACCTTGCCTCGCACCCGCATCGTCGCTGAACAAAACGGGAATCAGACCCCCCACTACCGGGTTACCGTAGGACCCGATGGTCAAGAGGTTCACACTTTGGTTGAGCGCACCGAGGAAGGCGGCTACCGTATCCCCGGAGGTGATGTTATCGTTGGAGCTGGTGCTGCAGCGCCCCCTGCTGAACAGGCTGCCAACAAGACCAAGATCACCATTCCGTTGAAGAGAGCGAGCTATGAACATGCTGATGCCTCAGCTGCTGTCCCCGGCGCTCCTGTTGGTACCGTTGTATTCAGAAAATTCAAGATTATCGCTCCTGGTGATGTTGGCATTGACGACGCTGCTCACTCTCATGCCGAAGAAACCAAGGCCCCTAACTTTTGCCGCACTGTCAAGTGGATGAAGGTCGAAGCCCATTGGAGGCGTGATGCTGGTATGCTCCACTACCTCAAGTCTGACCGCTACATTGTCGAGCTGTTCGAGCCTGTGTACTCGTTGCCTCCATTCGCCGAGTATCGTTACATCTCAATCATGGGTTCGTTCTCGCGTACGCTGGACTCGTACATGAAGACTGAGCGCTTGACATCGATCCAGATCCGTCAATTAACCGCCTCGCTCTCGGACGCTCTTCGCTGGTGTCACGATAAGCATGTTGTTCACTTGGACATCCGTCCCGTGTCTTTCTTCATTGATGGTGTTCTTGGTCAGGATGCTACCGATGACAATGAACAACTGGTATGGAAACTCTGGAACTTTGGTCATTCACGCTTCGTTGGTGAGCCTGTTGACACCACTGTTACCACTGTCGATTACGCAGCCCCTGAAATTTTGAATGGACGCAAGAAAAACGATTCCAATGTCTTGGCAGCCGTCTCGATGGATCGCTGGTCTTTGGGCCTGATCATCTACGAACTACACGCTCGTAAGCCTTACTTCCCGTCAGGTGAATTCGCCGATGGTGCTAATTTTGAGCCTAACTTGGAGGCCGTCAACGAACAGGATGCAGCGCAGGCAATACGCGGATTGTTGGAGGTTGATCCTGAGAGGCGTTACACTCTCGAT
>Ga0247824_10002374_pt1 | contig 10517 bp, 10 predicted proteins | sample 13C_PalmiticAcid_FD_194412 | JGI IMG/M metagenome (GOLD analysis project Ga0247824, IMG submission 194412) | Soil microbial communities from agricultural site in Penn Yan, New York, United States - 13C_PalmiticAcid_Day48 | ecosystem: Environmental > Terrestrial > Soil > Agricultural land...
TCTGTTGGCGGGCCTCAACAGGGCCATCTATCCACTGATGCCTCTGTATGCTACTGTAATAGCTTGAGCTGTGACGCTGAAGTGGTATCAAACAGACGAGGCATTCCATGCTCCCTGATCAAAGCGGTAGCTAAGAGGGGTTGCGTGACCAGAGCGGGAGTCGCATCATGCCCTCGAGACTGCTTCTCGGACACCGATCTGGTGTTTCATACAACAAAGCACAGGCGCAAGTGATCGATTGACGAGATGTGTTGCAAGTGCATAGCTAAGCGCAGGCAAACCCATTGTACATACATACACATAACCACAAAGTTCGCTTGAGAAAGCGTTTCGTGAGCCTCCAACCTTTCGATCGACCCCCGGATGCCGTGTTCAAAAGACCCCGAGACCCCATATCCCCCATGTTTGACCCATACACTAACTACACCCGACAGCAAACCCCAGGAGAGCAAAACCCGCGAATGTTACCGAACTCGCATCCGAAGCCCAAGAACACACCTCCCGTCCCACACACGAGGGCAGTCGAGCTCGCCTCGGTGCCTCCCGTCAGGAAGGGTATCAAAGGAAAAAATGAAAACGCTTGCCTCGAGGTATCATAAGAGAGGAAAGCGGAACCGTCAAGACAGAAAGGGAGCAAAAGTCAAAAGAGAACCTAGCCGCTCTTGGTCTTCTTACGACCAGACTTTTTAGGCTCCTCAAGCACCTGCTCCGCCGCCTTGGATGTCCGCTTGCGCTTCTTGACCTCGGGGCTCGCCGGGGTGGCCGCAACTGGCTTGGAGGGCTCCTCCGCAGCAGCGGGGGTAGCCGCCGTGCTCTTGCGCTTGCGAGTCGCCGCCTTCTTAGGGGTCTTGGCTGCCGGCGCCGGCTCCTCCTCGGAAGCCTCGGACGGAGCAGACGCCTCGGCGGGCGCGCTCTGGTGCAGCTGTTCCGCAATGGCGTCATGGTCGTTGACTGGCACCTCCTCGGCCACGCTGAGGGGCGGGACGCCGATGCCGTACTGATCAGCATAGACGCGGGCCTCGTCGTCGTTCATGTTCTTGGCCTCGGCGTTGCCATGCTTGTAAGAATGGACGCGAGCATTGTAGAGACGGATGTTGTACTGGTAAGCCTGGTTCCAGCCGAGCTTCTCGGCGGGGGTCATGACCGACCACCGGCGCTGGCCCTCAACCTGGACGGCACCCTTGGGCACTTGGTCTCCAAGATCGTTGGCGATGATAGGACGAGCCGTCTGCATGTAGAGGAAGTAAGGGGTAAGGGGGCGCTTAGGCGCATTGGGGTCGTGGGTGCGCTTCTTGCGCTCCTTCTTCTCCTCCACCGCGGGCTGAGGGGCCGCGAACGCGGCGGGAACCAGGTTGGTCAGAGACCCAGCGACACGATCCAGCTCGGCTCCATTCTCAAGGTTGGTGCCCTCGCCAATGAGGAGATTGGTCTGGCGCAGATAATCCTGGGAGAAGCTCCTAATCAAATCCTGGATTGTCTGAAGCCGCTGGTAGACCTTGGAGTAAGTTAGCGGGCATGTTCAGTTTGCGGTGGTCACGGTGTTTGGGCAGGTATGGGGACCGATGCAATGAAGCATATCGACGCGCTGCGCAGGCCAGACCATTGGGCGATTCGCGCGTTGCAACCATGGTCAAGTCTGGTTACGCGACGCGGGGTTGGTGAGGGAAACACGCATGCCCGGTGTTTGTTTTGTTCCATGTTTGATTTTGGGTTGGCCCAGCCTTGCTGTCGGGGCGAGCGCAGATGGCAGATGGCAGCTGGCGGGGTTGCGGGGTGCATGCAAAACCATCTTGGGCATGGTGGTGTTGGGGAATGGAAATGCGAAGTCAAAGCAAAGCAAATGCGCTTACCGAATCCCGGACGCGGATGAACTGGTCAACATCGATGACTGGGGGCGCCTTGAAGTTGAGGGTCGGGGGCGGCACTGCGGCAGGAACGCTGGGCGCTGCGACAACCGGGACCACAGGCTCGGGAATGGCCTTGTTCTTGGGTGGGCGCGGCATGGTTGATGCGATAGTGGCGGAGGTGTTGGTGGTTTGGGGATAGTGGGATGATGGCGCTGAGTTGGGGACGGCGATGGTGGAGCAGGGAGTGCTTTCAGGGAGTGCTGTAAGGCCAAGCGCTGTGGAATGAAATGAACAGAGAGAACAGGAGGAAAAATTCGCGGCGAATTTTGGGGGGAATGGCGGGGTCCCCGAAAATATACGTGGGGCGCTGGAGGAGGGGTGGCAGCGCTGATTTTACGTGCTGAAAATTGGCGGGCAAAAAATGCGCGCTGGCAGTGTCGCTCGATTTGGGGCCCGAAAATCAGATCACAACAGCCGACCTCCCTCCACCTGGAGCCCCAGCCTCCGGGGCCGGATCACTGGAGCCTTGGATGCTGGGCAAATGCTGTCGCAACCTTGATTGAACTGAAGCTTCAAATCGCCTGACCGTGCACAGGTGGTGCCTGTGCTGGAAGCTGCCCTTGTGAAATTGTGATGCACTTTCCCAGTCGTGCCTGCCCAGCTTTTTCTCTGCGCTTGCAACATGTCTGCCAATGGCACTGCCACTGCAGTGACAGAACCTGAGCCACCTGATCACTGTTGACCAAGCGCTCGAGTACATCGCGCAATGTGAGTTTAGCCCAGCACCAAACACCCCGAACACTTTGGTGCGACCGAAGCTCCAACTGTTCAACAACACCGCCGAGAGCTCGCTCGCAAACCCTGCACCCCGCTCCAAATCGAAGAAGAATCTCGACTGCCACGACAACACCATCACTGATCTCGGCACTCATCTGTCATATATTCACTTCCACGATGTCTAGGCGGGATTTTGCATGATCTTTTCAAGTTTCAACGTTCCCACGATGTAGACCCTCATTGCGTTTTAAAAGTACCGCGATAATTTGTCTGCGCATCAAATCTAGTGGCTCTCTCGCAACCGCTGTTTGACATCACCACAAGCCTTGCAGGCTCCGCTGGTCTCGAGGTCCCGAGAACCTGCCTCGAGCCTGCCCGGTTGGGATGTGGGGGGTGCTGGCCTCCAGCCACAACATTAGCGGTCGTTGTTGGTAAGAATGGTCCAATGGGCAGCCTCCCAGCAGACACACAATCGCCACAGCGCGTTGCCTTGATGCCCCAGAGGCGACAGGGGGCTGGGTGATGGCGGTAGGCCGCTGGCAGCTCTCTGATCTGTGTGTCCAATTCTGGGCTGATTTGGAGACTTGCAAAATTTAGCGGACCCCTCTCGACTCCCTCTTCAGCCGGGCCCCCTGGCTGAGCTTCTGTCCGTTCAGCATCCCCACCATGAGAACTTCCTGAGTTCCCCGCAGCATCAGGACACGGGTTGGGACCTGTGGCAGTCTCAGTTGTTTCCCTAGGTTAAGGTACTTACTGTACCCTAATTATCGCATGGCAGGCATTCCACTCTCGCTGTCAGGCAGGGACCGGATCATCAGCACAGGCAGCTTCTGTGGTCCAACAGCGCAGAGGTGCCTCGGCGCAGCCTTCAGTTGCTTCTTCCTCCATCAAGTGGCAGCTGCTGTACTTCCCTTGGGCTCTCGACCTCAAGAGCCCCACTGTGAGCTTCTCTGCATTGCATGTTTACGCAGCCGATCGTTTGAAAGCATGCAAAGCCTGTGCTCCGAGTGGCCGTTGAAGGTCCCGGGTCTCTGAGGATCGGGAGGGAGTCACAGAGGCAACACTGTCTGCCCTTTCTGGTCGGTCTGCCCACACATCATTGGGAAACGTGCCGATCCAGGCAAGGCTCGTCAGCTCCAGGAACAAACCCACCACATGTGTACGCGAGAGGTGCCTGTGATACGCGGTAGCGGCGGCAGGTTGTCTTTGCAGCACTGCGACGGGAATCACAGATTTCACTTGAACTCGGCGTCAACAGCACCCTGGGCAGCTGAACATTCAGCACCTCACTTTTAGTCAAGGACGTGTTCCGCCTTGTCCCCCAACCTAGCGCTCGCCCGCTCGCGGGTCCCAGAACACGAGGCTCGCGCCCTGGAGTTCCAGGCCTCGAACCCCACCCCGCTTCCGCCGCCTTCTCGCGGGAACATCCACAGCCAGACCGCTCTGTGTATCCCAGCACCACCATTCCGAATCATTGAAGCTGAGGAGGGAATGAAGCTTTGGAGACAGAGTTGAAAGGAAAAGATTTGAAAAACAACAGTCGTAAAATGAGGCTGACAGGTGGGAACACTTATCTTGTTGATGTTAAAGACAGTTGAGAACGAGAGGGAGACAACCTCAGCTTTGAAGATCGCATCCGGGCATGAGGTGAAGCTTCACTCCCAGGCTTTCCGTCTTGTGTTTTGGACTCGGAACGCGTGGAGGTGTGATGCTGGTCTTGGCGCCGGCAGCTGGTCGGGAACTAGCGCCTGCAAAAGCCGAGCTCTTGCAAGGGGTGGCCCCGCTTTGCATCACTGCTCTGTCCAACAGGGGTCCCGTCGTCACCTCAGCCAACCCCTCTGCCCCTCTCCACCAGAAGCACCCCTCCTTGTGCCCCGCGAAGAGAACCAAGCAAGCTGAATGGCTGGCTTGGCACGTTTCCGATCGCTGAAACCTGACGTTATGGCGGCGCGACACCATGTCGGGCGGCGCATGAAGGCAGCCCAAGGAAGAGGAGGGGGGCAATGGGATCATCCTCGCTCAGGTTTTAGGGTCCAGCTTGGGTGTCCATTTGCTCTCTGGCTTGCTTCCTTCTTTCTTCCGCACCATCGTTCCGTGAACTTTACACAGTAGAAAGAGTTCTTATCTCAACCTCGATTCTACCAAGTGCCTGGTGCCTGTCGTCCCATCTCGACTGAATCCACCCAAGGTCCCTCCAACCATCACCAACCGCGGGGCTTGATTGGGTTTCTTTCCCGCCATCACTCGACTGCCCCGCACTGCCTGACTTCGGGTTCTTGGACCTGACCGCTTCAAGTTCCTTCTTAGCTTGCTTTGCGATTTCTTCCTCCTCCATCAACCTTGAACCACACACTCGCTCTCCTCGATTGACCACGAAAGCAATCAATCGCAAACATGGCGCCCTCCCTCAAGCCCTACCCGTTCCTGCTCGGGTTCATTGTGCTCTTCTGCTTCGTGCAGCCCACCCTCGCCTTTGGCGCCGGCAACATTGCTGGCATCTCCAAGATCGAGGGCCAGAATTGTGAGCACCTCGTCGCGATGTACGCCTAGTCTGGTGCTGACCTTGCCTCTTTCTTATCCAGGGCGCCACGGTGACATCGAGGATGCGCTCCTCAAGATTGTCATGGCCCGCGCCGTCGGCGGCAAGAGGTTCGACAAGCTGATGGTCTCCCGCGTCTACTTTGGCAACTGGCTGCGCGACTACTCCCAGGCCATTGACGTCGGCACCGTCAAGAGCGTCTCGGCCGAGGCCATCCGCCTCCTGCTGTGCGTCCTCGGCTTCCTCACCTTCGGCTACGGTAGCCGCGAGTTCGAGGTCACCGCCGACCGCCTGGGCTGCTACCGCCCGGAGGATCACATCGACAACCCCAAGGACTATGCCGAGAACCAGGACGCGCGCCAGTATGACCGCCGTCTGCGCGGCCCCATCGACGAGTCGGTCGAGCTGGCCATTGACGAGCAGACGGGCCTGAAGAACTACATTGCGAACGAGAACGCCGGCATCATGACTTCGGCCCAGCATGTCCGCCGTCTGTTCTCCGAGTGCATCGACCTGGGTCGCTCGTATTCGCGATCCAACAACAAGGATGAGCTCTACGAAGCTCTTCGCCTTTTGGGCACCGGCCTGCACTGTCTCGAGGGTGCGTAGATTCACAGCCCTCGTCTTCTGGCTGACACCGTGAATACTGACAGCGTCGCAGACTACTTTGCCCACAGCAACTACACCGAGCTTGCCCTCCACGAGCTGGGCGAGCAAGATGTCTTCCCTCACGTTGGCCGTGACACCAAGCTGAGGATCCCCGGCGCCCGTCAGGAGGTTTACCCCGTCGTCACCGGCACCTTTGGCGGTGTTGACTTCCTGCACTCCGTTACTGGTGAAGGTAAATCTTGCTTCCAGCCCACCTTGTGCCTCCACAAGCGCTAACCCAAGGACAGTGTCCGATAAGATGACCCAGAGCGAGATTGAGGATCTTGAGGGAACACTGCAGCAAAGCCGCAACAACGACACCAGCATCCTCCGCGACCTGCTCGACAAGATCCCTGATGGCCTGCTCGGCGACAAGAAGGACAAGATCGACGACCTCCAGAATAACGCTCAGGCGGCCCAGATGGAGAACGTGAGCGTGTCGCCGAGGGATCCCGAGGAGTTTACCGCCTACATCAGCAATGTCTTCAAGCAGATCATGCCTGTCATCCAGTTCCACGACGAGCTTCTTCAGGACATCTCGCAGGCCATCTCCAAGATCCCAGTTCTGCCCAAGATTATCGAGCAGCTGGAGGAGCAGCTGTCCATCTTCGTCTTCCAGCTCATTGCTCCGTTCATCGTCCCGGTCATCGACCAGATCAAGAACGAGCTTGCCACAGGCGCCACCGAGATTATCTCGAGCAGCAAGAACGAGCAGCACAACATTTTCAACAACGATGACTGCACCGACCCCACCCACTCGATGCTGTCCAAGGACCACTTCACCAACGTAAGGAGGAGAGATTCACGTACCATAGAAGAAGCCGTGCTAACAAGAATACTCAGATCCTCAACGAGATCGCCGGCCGCACCGCCTCCAAGGTCGTCTCGTGGGTTGTGCCCCAGATCATGGAGGCTTGGGACGACCAGAACTGCGACGTGAACCGGATGCTCAACAAGATCATCTACGGCGTGCTGCACCACCCGGCGCAGCGCGAGATGGGCCCCGACGGCGCCCAGGAGGGGCGCAGCCTCATCTTTGGCAGCGTGCGCGAGTGGTGGGAGGACATGGACGACGGCCAGCGCGACGAGTACCGCCGCAAGCTGAGCCGTGACGGCGTCGAGAACGGCGAGAACCACAAGGAGGGTCAGCACGACTGCGGTCACGGCTGCGGCGGCAAGCTCAAGATGCGTAAGAACTTCAAGAACGGCGAGCCGGAGACCCTCGAGGACAAGATTGCCGGCGCCGCCGCGGATGCCATCATCGGCGGCGTCAAGCAGGGATTGTCGGATGCCGTGGGTGGCGGCGGCGGTGCTGGTGGCGGCGGTCGCCAGGAGTCCGAGGGTGGCCTCGGCGGCTTCCTCAGCAGCGTCGCTGGCGGGATCCTCGGCGGCGGCTTCAAGAAGGACGAGACCGAGGCCTACCAGGCGGGCGGCCGCACCGAGGACGGCGGCTACACGCAGACCACGACCGAGTACGGCCGCTCCGGCGACCGTTACGGCCAGGCGCAGTACACCGAGACGCAGTACGGCGGCGGCGGCAGCCGCAGCGAGTACCGCCGCTACGAGCAGCACGAGGACAACAGCGGCCGCGGCGAGAGCTACGGCTACACGGAGCAGCGCACCGAGACCCGCTATGGGGGCGGCCGCGACGAGGAGACGAGCAGCTATGGCCGTCGCGAGGAGGAGACTAGCTCCTATGGTCGCCGTCAGGAGGAGAGCAGCTATGGTGGCGGTGGCGGTTATGGCCGCCGTGAGGAGGAGAGCAGCGGCTATGGCGGTGGTGGTGGCTACGGTCGCCGCGAGGAGGAGAGCAGCGGCGGCTATGGCGGCGGCGGTGGTTATGGCCGCCGTGAGGAGGAGAGCAGCGGCTACGGCGGTGGCGGTGGCTACGGTCGTCGTGAGGAGGAGAGCAGCGGCTACGGTGGTGGTGGCGGCTACGGTCGTCGTGAAGAGGAGAGCAGCGGCTATGGTCGTCGCGAGGAGGAGAGCAGCGGCTACGGTGGCGGCGGTGGATACGGCCGTCGCGGTGAGGAGGAGGAGGAGGACAGCGGCGAGCGCAGGTGGGGTGGTCGCCGTCGGAATGACGAGGAGCAGGAGGAAGAGGGCGGCGAGCGCCGTGGTTGGGGGTTTTAGGTTCCCCCGGTGCAAGTTTGACTGATCCGGCCGACACGGGGCGGAGATGAGATACCTAGAAAAGAATGCGCTCCTTTGATTTGTTGTGGTTTGTTTCCGCTTTCGAGGGATATGAAACTTGCTCAAGGATGCGGGATGTTGTAGCTGTTCTCGATATCGACGCCGTCTTACAATCGCCGTTGAACAAAATGGCGGACCCTTCAGGTACCAACTGAGCAGTAATTGGTGCGTTGATGCTGGGGATGAGGTAACGCCTATTTGGGCACGGCGGTAACTGGGTCCCAGATATATTAATCCGGGGCAAAGTGTATATCTGCCTTGATTTATAGCGCTCCCCCTCTCCACATCAGCCCGCCAGTCGGCAGATCTGCCCGTCGTGCGGGGACCCGAGAACCACTATCATGCCGCTCTTGTCTTGTTTCCCGTCTTTGTCCACCCCGGACCTGCACCGGAACGGACAGCTGATGAGCGGAGTGCGCGGCGTGGTGCCGATCGTGTGGGATGGATGGTGGAGGGGAGGGGAGTAAAGGAGCAGGGACAGGGCGACTACTGACTCGGCGGCACCTTGGCTTGTATACTGCATTCCCCCTGGTTTCTGGAAGTTCTGGAAACGGGAGGCTTCATATGCACGCGGCTCGTCGGATGGCTCTCCCCTCGGAGTGGCGCCGAGATGGAGAAGGGTTCATTTGGGTATTCCTGGGCGCACTCTGGGATGGCATTTCCCGCTGGGTCGCTGTTCCTGGCTCGGGTCCAAAGTGGCTGCCGATGATCATTGGGTTAGCCGGGGTCTGCTGTGGTGGTTATATCTGGTGGGTGTCTGTCTCTGGTCGAGGGCCCAGAACCGGTGATGTTGTCACTCATTGCGTGATCAGCCTTGTTGTTAGTATCTCTATCTCGACCTGCCTCTTACAGCAGCAGCCAACCATGCATCTCTCGGTCCCCGCCCTCCTTGTCGTGCTCCCGGCCGCGGCCCTCGCGCAGTCCGGCAGCGGCAAGACCACGCGCTACTGGGACTGCTGCAAGCCGTCGTGCGCCTGGCCCGGCAAGAGCACGTCGTCCAGCCCCGTCAAGACGTGCGACAAGAACGACAACCCGCTCAATGACAACGGCAGCACCAAGTCCGGCTGCGACAATGGCGGCGGCGCCTTCATGTGCTCCAACCAGAGCCCCTGGGCCGTCAGCGACGACCTCGCCTACGGCTGGGCCGCTGTCAACATTGCCGGGAGCAACGAGGCGGCATGGTGCTGTGCCTGCTACGAGCTGACCTTCACCAGCGGGCCGGTGCAGGGCAAGAGGATGATTGTGCAGGCGACCAACACGGGAGGGGACTTGGGCAACAACCACTTTGATATTGCCGTTCGTCCACCTTCTCCCGTTTCCTCCGTTGAGACCCCTTGTTAACAACCCATCCCAGATGCCCGGCGGCGGCGTAGGCATCTTCAACGGTACGCCTCCTTCCCCCCCTCTTCACATATATCAAACCAAAAAACCACTAACACGCCTTCCAGCCTGCACCCAACAATACGGCGCCCCATCCAACGGCTGGGGCGACCGCTACGGCGGCATCCACTCCCAGAGCGAATGCAACGGCTTCCCCGAGAAGCTCAAGGCTGGTTGCAACTGGCGCTTCGACTGGTACGTATTTTACCAAAACAACCCCCTCTGAGAAAGACAATCGTAAATGTCTAACACCGACAACCCCCCCTACAGGTTCAAGGGCGCCGACAACCCGTCAGTTAACTTCAAGGCTGTTACGTGCCCGTCCGAGATCACGTCCAAGAGCGGCTGCGCCCGTCGATAAATATCTCAGGGGCTGGTTGAGTAACTGCGCTGGGAGGAAGGGGTGGGAAGTCAGGTGGTCTTGAAGTGTATACAAGCCGAAAACGCAAACAAGCCCTGTACTTACTGCAGATTTTCCAAAGTATGTGGTATAGTTGCAGACCAAATTCATGTTATTCTCCACCCTACTCCTGTCCATCAGTCCGTCTATCGTAAGGATGATCCCCGCCAAGTTCCATCCCAAACCAACGCCGCCCTGGTATCTGTGAGTCGTGCTCCTGTGCAAAAAACACAAGACAAGAAGGAAGCCAACAACCCCCTTAACAATAGCTTCTTGGGATAAAATCACCGATACATCGATTGAGTATCATCTCATAATCCCATACGCCAAACAAACCCCAACCATTGATTCCATTCCACAACGCCCCTCAAACGCGAGCATCTCAAACCCCCGCCCTCCCATTCGACATGGCATTCACATTGCTCGCGTGCGCCAACAGGAACTTACAGCACGTCAGCGTGAGCTTACACGCCTTGGTCCAGCCGTCGTCCTGGGCGACGCCCAGGCGGATGCTCACGTCGCCGATGCGGTCGCCCTCGATGCGGTACGGCAGGCTGAGCGGGGTGCCCTCGGCGGCGGTCTGCGCGTGCACAAAGGCGCCGAGCTGGCGGACGAGGTCCAGAAAGGCCGTCATGGCGTTGTCGAACTTGCGGTGCATAAAGGTCAGGCCCAGGGGCATGTCGCCCGACGAGTACAGGTCCAGGACGTGGCGCTTGGGCGGGGGCGGCGGGGC
>Ga0247824_10002376_pt1 | contig 10511 bp, 6 predicted proteins | sample 13C_PalmiticAcid_FD_194412 | JGI IMG/M metagenome (GOLD analysis project Ga0247824, IMG submission 194412) | Soil microbial communities from agricultural site in Penn Yan, New York, United States - 13C_PalmiticAcid_Day48 | ecosystem: Environmental > Terrestrial > Soil > Agricultural land...
GATTCTCACCTGCGAGAATTGCCGGATCCAGGATCACATCGGCCATTGAAGCCATTTCCAGTGTACAGGTCAGTGTCAACTAACTTCTGATGAGCCTGGAAATAAACTGGTGGATTTGCGATGGGCGTTCTCACGACGAGGCCTTTTAGAGCAGGGAAATCCGAACAAGCGAGACAGACGATGGCAATCATGTGGGGAATGATACCTTATCAAGGGCAAGATGGGCATCATCAGCCAACAGCAAACACCTGCGGCGCCAACCAACGGGACGCCGTGGGGCTATGTTCTGCGTGCATGGGGGTCCGGTCTGCAACGGGAGTGGAATGGAGTTCAAGGACGGAGCTCAGGATCCTTGGACATCAAAACGATACAAAAACTTGCCCGTTGCACGGCTGCAAATGATGACCCAGCATACCCGGTGCACGACTCGCCCGATATTTTGCCAGACGTGCGTCTACTGATACGGCTGCCAAGGGCGACGGCCCTGACCCGGACACCACCCAGGCTTACGCACGCTGCTGCGGCAGCAGCGGCGGATATGTCTGCTTCCAAGGTGGAAAGGATTGCCTGCCTGTGACTACCAACTGAATGGGTGGTTGGTTGGGTTTTCACAAGATGAGTACAATGTGTTGGTCAAGAGGTTGTATCTATGGGCTCTCAATGTACCGCAATCTATCGATTCTAGTTACCACACATATATATCCCTAATACCACCACCTTTTCATTTCTTCTCAAACGACCATTATGCTGTAGAATCCACCTTCGTGGTCTACACACGGCGCCTCGCACCGCGCGTCGGGCTTGAAAAAGATGCCTTCCTGCTCCGCCCGCTCGCTCTCCTTGATCCACCACTTCGCTACCCCAATACGCCGGTACACGCCTGCGGCCGCGTCGACAACCTGCAGCAGCAGCCCGTGGAGGTCGACGTCATGCCCCCATTCCTGTGGGGACAACCCCATCGGCATCATAAACAGCGAGCCCGCGGCATTCTCCGCGTGGAAGTGCGGCTGCATGACGTCGAGCCGGAACGAATGGTGGCTCAACGCCTCTGCACTGGCAGCGCGTAGTTGGATCCTCCACGTAAGAGAGAGCCGCTGGTTTGGCGCTTGGTACGGCTCGTGGATGTTGATCGCCCTCAACATCCCTACGAGACGGATCCGTGCACTGCGGACGGCGCCGTATCTGTCACTTCCCTCATGCTCCACCCGCACGTCGGCCACCTGCGCCATGAGTGCCGCCGCGGCCGGGAAGTACGGCAGGCGTACCGGGCCGTCGAGGGACGCCCACGACCAAGACGGCGCGCGGTAGCGTTCCGGCCGCGACGTGTCGCCGATCTGGCGCCGGCGGGGGAATGCATTCGCGGCGACCTCCCATAGCAGTTGGTACTCCAACTGACGCCGCCACAGACCGGCGACGTACTCGTCCCCCGATACGGCCGCGATGCGCCTCGCCAGACCGGCACACGCAATCAACTTGTCGCCGGGCTGGGTGAGGCTGCACATGGTGTAGATGCGGACAACCTCGCTCCACGTCTGGACACATTGCTCCGGCCCAAAAGACGCCGCATGGAGAGCGCCGGGGGCAGGTATAGCAAGGGAGCCTTTCGCAGTCTCGGTGGGGATGCAGTCGGGCAGCCCTTCGGGATACGTCTCGGCGGCATTCATCTCGGCGCATTCCCACAGGATCTGCCGGGCGCCAAAGTGGAGGACGCGCGGCGCGAGAAGCCGCTCCTGTACGACCCAGGCCCGTGTGTGGAGGATCGCGCGGGACACCTGGTGCTGCCAGAAGCGGTCGTCGTGGAAGACGAACTGCTCGGTCGGGCCGGCGTCGACCCCGTCGGTACTGCCGTCCGCATCGGCAACGCGTGCCGTGGGCAGGGACAGCGAGCCCGGGTCTCGCGCGTGGAAGAGAGCGTGGGAGCCGTCGGGCGCATCGACGGCCGAGAGGTTGCAAAGCGAGTTGCTGTAGACGTGCTGCATCGCGGGCGCCTCGCGGTTCCAGTCCGAGAGGTCGTCCTTGTCCTGGAAGATGCAGAGGGCGTCGATCCAGAGATAGCGCGCCCCGAGGCTGCGGGCAGCGCAGACGGCATCCTGGAAGATGGGCCGCAGTCGCGTGGTGGCGATGCCGCTGGCGAGCTCGGCGTAGGTTGCCTTGGTGAGCGTGAAGTGGTCGACGCGGCCCCAGCAGTGGCTGAGGGTCATGTATCTGCCTCTGGGAGTTGTGTCCTTGGTCTCGATCAGCCGTATCGAGTTGGACGGTGCGAGGTCCGGGGGACTTAGGTCCAGGAGCCGAGTGGGATACCAACCGGGTTGTTCTGAATGCAAGCCCTTGCACCTGGCGTGATGGTCAACGCAGTTTGAGATCCAACGCTTGGCTAGCGCAAAGACCTCGGGGCTCTGGGTGCTGGCACTCCTACTAGTAGTACCTTGACTGTGGTATGTCTTGGCGTCTAGGATCAGCTTGACCCCTACTTCCTGCCCCTTGTCGTCGCTGATGGGCGACTGGAAGTTGATGTGGTCTTCCTCGAGGCGGACCGTGAGCCAGTAGTAGCACTCGGCCGTCTCATCGTTGCTCGGGCGGAATTCGATGCCCGTCACCAACGGCGCCCAGTCGCCCTGACCCAGGTCGGCACCGTCCCAGCCCAGGGCGCTTCGCGTGTCGAGGCGCTCGAGGATAAGGGCGCGGGCCCACGGCGAGATGCGCTCGCAGAAAGTGTTGCAGACGTAGCAGTCGGTGAAGAGGGACTCCCACAGGCTTTTGAGCGAGCGGTGGTGTTGGTTGCGGGGGTCGTAGACGCGCACGCTGGGGAGAGCCGAGGTGTGCTTCCAGCTGCGCACGCCCCGCTCGATGGTGTCCTGGCAAACGTGGCAGAGAGTGTTGTACGTCTTGTACGTCTTGTGTGCGCTTGTGTTGACTTCGTCGGGCTCGATTTCTGGCTGCGGCTCCAGTTCCTCGGCGCCAAGGGAAACCGTGCTCATCTCGCTGGCCATCATCATCCAGCTCTGCAACCCGGACAGACCCCCGGGCGAGCCATTTGAACAGTTCATTGTTGCGAAGGACTTTGAATCTGAAATGTTTGGTTAGGTAACACGGATTCTTAGAGAAACAACAGCAAGATATTCCTGCTAGAATAGTTCACTCTGGCGGAGTTGGCTCTGGCCGCTTTAAGTGGGCCTACATAGTGGGCCAAGGTGGGAGCCAAGCTGGCTCACCTTGTTCCGTCGGTCCCGCGAGGCAGAGTGAGCTATACGTGACAAGGCATAGTTTCGCGTCGATGAGCCACTCATCCGACCCCAGCCTTGTGAGGCAGTGCTGAGCCTGGCCCGCAGCGCGGGGGTCGTTGAACCCGCTGCGGCCTCCCGGGATACCCCAACCTGTCCTGTTTGCTCCCCTCGCGCAGTTTATCAAGGGGAACTAAGGATAACCAACAGGAGCCCCGGGGTTGTCAAATTCTATCCCTTCAGAACCCCTCGGCCTTGTCACTTCCGCTACGCTTGCCTGGTCTCGACCGAAAATGTACGAACCGCTGGACACCAGTCGACGCGAAGTCCGGCTGCTTCAGCTCATAGGAGGATCTGACGACAGTCCAATCCAAAAAGGAAATGAAGTACCAGGTCCAGATTCGCGTTTTCACCCTCCCCATAGCGACGACAGCTTCTTGTCTTCGTTGTTGTTCAAAGGGGGCGGTTTCTTGTCTTCAAAGCTACCGGTTCTGGCCCCTTCTGAGCAGACACAGAACTTTTATGTGCAAAATGGTGGGGAGAAAAGGAGTACTTTTGAGTTGATGGATGAAATAAAAGATGATCACATTTTAGCACAAAGTACATCACCAACTAGGAAGTTGATCATTGCTCAGGATTTGCTGCCCAAAGTTTAACCTACACGTAATTACAAGTCCTTCTCCCCCCTTAATCCCCCAAGGGATAAGCATGCAACACCTGCCCGTAATACAGCTCCGAGTCTTTGCTCGCCAAAAACACATAACTCGGCGCGATCTCACTGGGCTGCCCGATGCGCCCGATGCCGCCCTTGGAGCCGAACCCTTCCATCTGCTCGGCGGGCCGCGACGCCGGCTGCAGCGGCGTGTGCACGGGACCGGGGGCCACGGCGTTGACCCGGATGCCCTTGGGCATGAGGTTCTTGGCGAGCGAGCGCGTGAAGGAGACGATGGCGCCCTTGGTGGCGGCGTAGTCAACCATGGAGGCGGTGCCGCGGAAGGCGACGGTGGAGGTTGTGTTGATGATTCTGGGAGGGGGTTGTCAATGTGAATGTGAGAACGTGGGGGACAGGAAAGCGACTTACGACCCGCCCTTCTTCATGTGTGGCAGCGAGTATTTGGTCATGGCAAACATCTGCAGGATGTTGCTCTTGAACGAGCTCTCGACATTGTCAAGGTCAATCTCGGCAAAGTCCTCGCACATGACCTGCTTGGAGGCGTTGTTGACGAGCACGTGGATAATCTCAAAAGCCTCGACATGCTTGTCGACGGCCTCCTTGCACTTCTTGTAGTCCATCAGGTCGCCGGGGATCAGCAAGCACTTGCGGCCCTCCTTCTCGACCATCTTCTTGGTGTCCTCGGCGTCGGGCTGCTCCTCGGGGAGGTAGACGATGCTGACGTCGGCGCCCTCGCGGGCGTAGAGGACGGCAATGGCACGGCCGATGCCGGAACTGGCCAGGTTAGTACACATCAAATCAACAGACGAAAAAATGGAAAGCTCACTCTCCGCCTGTGATCAGTGCCTTGCAATCTTTGAGCTTGCCGGCGGCCAAGTATTCGTAGGCCTGGCCCTCGCCCTCGAGTTTTGTTGACTCGCTTGAGGGCTCCATGTTCTTCTCGAGTCTGCAAAGAATATGTTAACAACTTAACAAAGACAGATGATCTTCATATATGAGACCAATAAGGATCTCACCCTGGCAGGTCCTGAGCCTGAGCCTTTTGCGGCACGGCTTCAAAGCTCCCGCTCTTGCTGAAATGCTCCGACATTGTGGATGATCTTGGTTGGGTGTGGCTGTCTGGTGGTGGCTTGGTGGGTTGATGGGTGTAAACAAAGTTATCGTGGATTTTGTGTTGACGTTTGGGGTATGAGTGATGCAGCAGTTGGAAGAGCAAGAGGATGGATATTTGAGTTCGTGAATTGTTTGTAACGGTGATGACGCAGTTGGATTAATCTCAGGCTCTCAACTCTCGGTCGTTAATGACGTCAACACACGATACAAACCCCCATCGCCCCTTGCTCCAGGTCCATCCCAAAAACCCACATTCACAGGGCTGAATACGAAACATCTGTTGTCCTTCTGTACGCCCTTCTAGTTGACGAGTGCCCTCTGCCATTACAAAGTCAGCCTCTTCATTTTCCAGCATCCGGTAGAACTCGACGCAGGATGTGGTTGACTCTCTACCTTACTGCCCCAGACTTCCCGGTTGTCAACAGCTCTTGTTTTTTGAACTGTTCAACAAACCCATTCCAAAACAAACAGTGTCATGAACCGAGGTTGTTTTCACCCTGCACTCTTCTGGTGCGCTTTAAACACCGCGCAACACTCATCGGACAAGGTGAATGTGAAAAATTCTAGGCAGTTTAGCGTTGCAACATAAGAAACTCGACGAGGGGGCTCAAAAGGACGTTGAGCCACTCAAAGCGTACCCTCTGACATCTAAAACTTGAAGCCGTGTTAGCAGTCTTGCATGAGGGCGTCTCCTCCTCCGTTTTCGTCCTGCATCTGGGATTTTGCCTTTTCACCATCCCTCCACTTTTTCTTCTCCGCCGTGAATGCGGCCCTTTCGGCGTCCAACTTTGCCCTCTCGGCCTTGAGTCTTATCCTTTCTGACTGCAATCTCGCCTTCTGCTTTCTGACTGCAATCTCGCCTTCTGCAACCGTGCTCTTTCCTCTTCGGCCCTGAATCTGATGTTTCGCCTCTCCGCTCGCAGTCTTTCCAACCTCTCCTTTGCGCTGATGTTGCCGTCATCCGCATCCTCCTCAGAGGCGGAGGCCTTCTCGCCTCCTGGTCCTGAGCAGCTCGCAAGCGGACTCGGCTCGGAATTCACCTTTTGGACTCGGGAAGCGAGTTGTACTCCGTTGCCGAAGGAATCTTCATCACACCGGGCTTGGAGAGTGATCTCGTCGGGTCTTTCGATCGGCGCAATGTTGTGGTGGGCGAGCCGGAATTTGCTAAAGATTTTTGTCTCCACATCCAGCCAATCCAAGTTCCTGCGCCCGTTGACCATTTTCGTGATGTTGTAGTGGACGATGGAGTTTGCTTCGTCGTAGCTCGCGCGGATCGAGTAGCTGTTGACTTTGTGGGCAACTAAAACTAAGGGTCGCCACTTCCAGCCCCCGTCTCCTTGAACAGCGTGTTCTGGACCCTGAGCTTGAGTCTGCCGATGCAGTTAGTGAAGTAGGAGGGGTGAAGCAGCTTCCCCTCACCACGTACGGGTTGCTCGTGCTCGGTGTGGTCCCCATGCTCGATATTTTGCTCGTACTCAGCGAGTACCCTGTCCTCAATGTCTTCTTTCTGCTTGCTATGTGGCTCCTCTGTCGCACCGGCCAGGGGCGTTTGATCAGGTTTGTAATTGCGCTTCTCATTGACGGCCGACCCTTTCTTGAGCGGGTCCGACCTCGCCTTGGACCGCTTGCTGCGACGGGCGGGACACATGTTGCTGAGGGCGTTGTGTCTCTCGAAGGCTAAGCTAAAAAGCAAACTGGGATTCGACAGGGTCGATACAGCTGACTTGGGGATAGAAGATGGCGGTTAAAATGTTGTTGAATACCCGCGGATGGAAAGTCTTGGGGAGGGAATGGGGGAGGAAACGGAGTCGGTAAGGTAGCCATACTTTGGGCGTCTGCCTGCGAGTTGCCCCTTCCCGGGTGGGGGAAGAGCATCATGGCAGGAGCAACACTGGGGGGAAAGCATTTCACTCAAGGCCAAACACAAGGTTTTGCGATGGACCATTTGCCTTCGGTTCCCTGCCTCCGTCAACCAAGGAATGCTCTGGCTGGGGTGGTTCCAGCACGAACACTTGACATTTGTTGATCCGTTATTTTGCCACATGCGAGATCACGATATCGTGCTCAGCCATCGGCCGAGTGTCTTGAGCGGGGGGCACGTCAGGTCCGGTGTCATAGAATTAGATCGGGCTGACAAAAGGAAACAAAGGAAGCGAAACGCAGAGTTTGGGCTAAGGCAGCAACGGCGGGCACTGTCCATTAGGAGAACCGACCCCCACGAACAAGGCCCGAGACGTCTCCATGCGACCACAGAAAACCAACAAGACCACTGCCTGGCTGGGAACATGGGGAACCAGTGCGTTGGGCGGGAGTCGAGCGTGTCAGACCCGTATCTGTACCATGACGAGCGACTTCTTCGCCACGGCTTTTTCGTGGCCTGGGCTTGATCTACGGCACGGAAGCTATCGAGGTAGCCCCAAACTCCCCCAACACCGAGGGTGGATCGGGGGAGACTTTGCTAGCCGGTCGCGGTCACGAGATCGAGGATTGAGTGCGGAAAGATCGAACGAAGCGGGGACAAAGCGTGATCACGATGCCAGTTTATTTGTTCCGAGAGACAATGTCCGTTGACGCCATCGAGTATCGGCAAAGCTGCGTTTCCGAAAAAGAATCCATGCCCAGCCGTCGTCCCGTTGCCCTTCGTCTAAATCATGCAGAGGCGCCCGTCGTCGTCGATTAAACGCACATCTGCTTCGCGTCAGCCGGAGTGCGCGGGGAAAGCGCAGAGTCGGGATCGGACGCACCATCCTCCCTTCCAAACCGCTAGCTGTCGCAATCTACCGCTGGGCGCTCCAGACGTTCTTGAGGAGGCCGTCACGCTGAGCGAGGCGGTTCAGGGCATCGTCGCTCTCGCCCATGGCGCGGACGAAACCGGACAGGGCGTAGATGATGTTCTCGCCCTGGATGGCCCGGCCGTTCTCGTCGACCTTGGCGATGGTGATCTGGCACGAACCGTGGTCCTTGGCCTTGATGATTCTGCCCGTCGCAGAGCACTTGCGGGGGACGTAACTGGAGGGGGCCTGGAGTCAGTACAACTGTGTGCAGCGGGCTGCGATCCGAGAAGTGTCGTCGGGCAGGGCGGGCTTACAGGTCGACGATTTCACCACGGTCGTTCTCCATCTTTGCGACTTGTTCTGAGTGCTGCGGATGACGAGTTCGGGAGAGCGTTGCGGTGCCGGGGAGCAGGACTGCGAAATTTCAAGGCAGTCTCGAATTTCGATTAGTTTTGCTGATTTGGTGGGCGCTGTGGGCTTGGCTGAGGCACGGACCCTCGACCAAGCTCCACCTACCTGGGAATGTGGGTCAGGCGGGGCCTGGCTGCCAGTCAGCTGATGGCGCGAGCTGTTCGCGGAAGGGCGGGACCCACCTTTCTCTCCCCCTCGCCACATTCCTGTTGTTGCCTCCGTTTGTTGACAACGCAGTGGGCGCCTTGAACGCGACGCGCGAGTCACGAAATCACGACTCGGCGGCCCCAAGAACCACATATGACAACGACAGCTGGCTTTCGCGCTTAATTCCGAAGCTGCCGCTCCTCAGGACTCTTTGCGCTAGGGTTGGACGCGCTGGGCGCATTGGGGACTCTCTGCTGGGCAGATCGAGAATGGCTGCTCTCGGCTCTTTTTCTTCTTCCCCTGCTCGAATGGCGCACCAAGATGCAGTTCTCATAATCTCGTCGTCGCCAGAGTTTCCGTCAATCTGCGACCTGCTTCCGAAAGCCGCCAAGAAACCCCCGTTGCGCAGCGGGAGCAATGCCGCTCCAGTCCCCGACAATGCGCCCTCGACATTCACGAGCGCCGCAAGCATGTGGCGATTGTCGCGTGGGGGCCAGGAAGGGGATACGGGGTCCCTAGAGCCAGGCGACGTTCGGGGTGCAACGTTGCCCGAGACAACCGCCCTGTCAACGAGCGAAAACGTGCGAGCGCCAGTGGCAGCCACAACGACAACGGCAAGGAAGAGAAAGGCGGTACAGCCCAAGTCACGGGAGACAACAGACGAGGTCACGGCGGAACCTACGGCGTTGGATGTCCCCGCCCTGAAGAAGCCGGGAAGGAAGCCAAGGGCGACCAAGGACACAACATTGGCCCAAACAGCATTCCCGAAGGGAAAGGTTACCAAACCTGCGGCAAAGGAAACAAAACCGAAGAAAAAGACGGAGACTGTCAGTCGGCATTTTGCCCCGCATGTTTCTGCCGCGGCGCCAGTGCCCGAGATTCCCGCAGATCCGATAGAAGATGATGTGGTGGTTCTCGAGCCGGCAATGAGGAGGAGAATGGACTGGACACCACCCCGCGCGACGGCGCCTGCACGCAACCTGGCCGTTTCCTCCACGATGAATGAGCTCTCTTCGTCTGCCGAGCCTGCTCGGGACGATGTGTTCAAGACTCTTCAGACCACGTATGGCCGAGATGTTGATGTCGTCTCTCGTGTTATTGATAACGCGATTCCCATGGCCGCCACGGACGTTCTTGGGAAACGAAAGCTCATTGAGATGGTGGCTCACGCTGGGAATAGGCAGAAGACGCCAGAGATTTCTCCAACAAAGCCGAAAGCGGTGAAGAAGAAACCGCGCACCATCACCGAGTTGGCGACAGCAGCGTACCGCCAGCCCGAGGAGGCCTTGCCAGATACCCCACAAGATTCTCTGCTTGGCTGCCCCAAGATGGGTGGTGAGCACACGACAGTGGCAAGCAAAGGTGCGGTATCCAAGGTAAAGACCACAAAAAGACCGTCAAGGGCGAAACCGAAGGCGACGAAAAAGAAGGAAGAACCGCGCAAACCGGTACTTCTGTCGCCCACCAGCGCCATGCGACAGGTGGCCAGGCAAGATTTCGTGTTTGGCACCGCGAGCCAGCTGGCGACCGAAGACGACCCTGCGCTTCTTCGCGCTCTGCATGAGGCCATGAAGGTGTCTAACCAAGCAGACAGCGATCCTTTTGCCAGCCCGAGCCCTGTGAACAGCAAACTTGCCATTCGGAGGAAGCCGGGAGCTGGACTTTGGGCAGCAGGAGCGAGATATGACGGCGGCGACGTTCTCGACCTCGAGGTCTTGGACCTGACGCGCTCTTCTCCCATCCCCCCGGCTCAGCTCCAACAGAATACAGCCCCCGCGACTCAGCAGGCGGTGATCCAAGGGCAGGCGAGCGAGCAGACTTGCATCGAGATCGACATGTCAGACGACACGCTGGATTTCAGCAACTCTCCACCAGTTGGCCGTCTCAAACAATTACCCCTGCATCAGACAGTGCAACTTGATGATTCCAACTGTTCCAGTTTTGATGGCCCGCAGACGCCAGCTCTTGCGCCGGATTTTGAGCCACCGCCGAGTAACCAGGAACAGCACCAGCTTCTTCTATCCCAGTCCCGCAGCCCGCGCCAGAGAGCGCCGGAGGTGCCGCCTCCACCGAATTTCGATCTTTATACGGATGCCCGGCTTGCGAAGGAGGTGGCTTCATACGGGTTCAAGGTGGTCAAGAAACGGACGGCCATGATCGCGCAGCTAAGCC
>Ga0247824_10002379_pt1 | contig 10508 bp, 7 predicted proteins | sample 13C_PalmiticAcid_FD_194412 | JGI IMG/M metagenome (GOLD analysis project Ga0247824, IMG submission 194412) | Soil microbial communities from agricultural site in Penn Yan, New York, United States - 13C_PalmiticAcid_Day48 | ecosystem: Environmental > Terrestrial > Soil > Agricultural land...
TCGAAAAAAAAAAAAAAAAAAAAAAAAAAGGGATCACCAGATCGTGGTGGGCACCCTAGGCTATGTTCGAGAGATTGTCCGGGATGGCACCTTGGGACCCAAAACGATCCGTATGTCTGTCCCTGAACGCCCGGAAGAAATGCTCTGGAAAGGATTGGGACACGCCATTGAAGAGTTGATTCAGTACATCCCGCGACATGCCCAAGTGGTTTTTTTTTTTGTTGAGCAAAGTAAAGCGTTCAAGAAACTTCAGGATATGACGATCATATTCATGCGTGATCCTATGATTGTGATTCATGGCGTTGAAGATACCGAGTCTGAGCCTAGAGGTTTTGAAGCCGTACCCGAACTATCCGGTACACATGTGTCTGAACAACACGAGATGGAGGTAAGGGAAGACGCCTAACGAGCACTGCGATCAACCAATCCTTGTTGACGAGTGCCCCTGACGATGGACTTGACATCCATGCACATTTTATTGAACATGGCCCAATTAGAACGAGCTCGTTGCCACCTTTCAAGACATGGATTTGTATCCTGACCTGATGCAAGGCATTTGTGCTCATAGGTAACCTCCATCGTTTCGTCTAGAAATTTTCTTACAAAGGACGATAGAACAGCAAAATCCATCGTATTGACTGCTCGGTTCTCCTTCTGTCTCGTTCCACAGCCTTGAGTTTCCTTGGGCCATCCAGTAGGTCTCTATCATGCCAATTCTGAAGGGACGCAATGCCATCATTCAAGTATCGCCTATGATAGGAGGAACCGTCGCCCTTGTGACTCCAGTTCTTCAAAGGAGCATACCCAACCTTGTGCATTGTCAGACGATCATCTGCTCCAATGGAAGACCTGACGGAAAAAATCCAAAGTCTTTTTCAGGAATTGAGTGCATCCGAAGATCCGATGCTATGCCTGCACTGGATATATCGACCCCGATGATGATATGGCTATCCTCTGAGAAGAACCTCATGTGGTTGTAGGCACATCCGATCTTGTACTGGAGATGATCCGACGTGGCGTCCTTACGATCGGCTCCACGAAGATATTTGTCGTGGACGAGACGTCCGAGATTATTGCCAGAGCTTATGAGGATCTGATGTACCTCATCCTTCAGCAATTACCGACGACCACTCGAGCGATCGCTTTATCTGCCACTATACCCAAGGGGGTCATGAAATGGTGTCCGACCTTACGAGCGAACCGGCGCGTATCGTACTCCAGGATGAATGGGGATCATGGAAGATGCCAAACATTTCCGCATCGTGGTGGAACAGGATTATCGGTTCAGCTTGCTGTGCGAGCTGTACGAGGTGATCACTGTCGAGTAGGCGGCGCTCTTTCGCAACTCGCATAGCACACTCAATTGGCTGAAGAGGATGCTCGCTCGTAAAGAGTCCACTGTTTCGGCGATGAACGACGATAGGGTGTGTTCTCAACGCGAGACGATCAAAAAAAGAGTTTTTTTCTGGAAGGAGCATCGCGTATCTTGATCGCGATGGGACATATGGCACGCATCAAGATGCGTCCCTGAACATCAACTAATGATCTGTCAAAGGACCAGCATAACGAAGTCCGTCGCGTGGGGTCGTACAGTACTCAACTTTGTGCATAGAAGCCTACGCTGAAGAAACTTGAGGAATTCTATTCGATTCAAATCCAGAGCTGCTGCTCTTGCTATCGTCCTGAGATCTGTTCAAAGTTCGTATTCAATGGTTTTTTTAATAAATTAGCCCCCGTAGAGTATTCGGGAGCATTGTTTATCGCATTGCACGGGTGTGGAGAGAGAGAGAGGGAGAGAGAGAGAGGGAGAGAGGGAGGGTCTACATGATCTCGGCTAGTTTTGGGGTCAAGATGGCACCAATGACCGCTAACGACACAGAATTGCACATATCGTCATGCGTGCAGTTCATGTCGTGCACCTCGATAGGTCCTTGGACAAATGGCTCCCATTCATCTAAAGAGATTGACAAACTCTCTTCATTCTTCTGTATCATCGCTCGGAAGAGGATCATGGCGCCTCTGTAGCCACGAGGAGGAGTGTGATGGGTTGCGAGTTGACAGTGCCTGCGAATGACGTTGGGTGCCTTTTGCAAAAACGACTTTGCTACATCTGGCGTATCGTTCCTGCCCTGATAACCGCCAGCAACTCCTGGGATGTTGTCCGACTCTTCCCAGTTCCGGATCTTGCTGCTCTTGGAGTCTTCCATCATGATACCCAAGCTTGGAGGGGCATCCATGATGGCAAGGAGTGCCACTCGTTCACCTTGTCGCTCGAGATGTACGGCCATGGTATGAGCAACGATCCCTCCGAACGAGTATCCTAACAAGCGGTATGGACCATGGGGTTGAATCCGTCGGATCTGTTGGATGTAATCCATGGCCATGTCTTCCAGTGTCACAGCGACGGCGGCAGGGTCTCCTTTCTCATTGAATCCGCGTGCCTGAAGACCGTAGAGGGGTTGATCTGTATGCAAGTGTTTCGCCAAACCGATATAACACCAGCTCAGACCGAATCCTGGATGAATACAGAACAGAGGCGGTCGAATACCTCGCGGTTGGATGGGAAGTAAAACATCCAACGCATCCTCCTCTTGCATGGTGGTGGTGTTGCCAGCAGTAGCTGCAGCTGCAGCACTGAGCAGACGTGGTACCAGTTCTGCAATGGTAGGTGCTTCAAAGAGCGCGGTCAAAGAGATCATGAATCCCAGGACAGTATGGACATGGCTGATCATCCTGACAGCCAAGAGTGAATGCCCACCGAGCATAAAAAAATTGTCGTGTCGTCCAATCCTGTCCACCTTAAGGAGCTTCATCCAGATACGCGTCAGGGCCGATTCGATCTCGCCTTGAGGAGCCTCAAACGTTTGATGAACAAGAGCCTCGCTGTCCGGAGGGGGAAGCTGACGCCGGTCAAGTTTGCCATTGGGTGTCAATGGGAGATCATCCAGTTGCACAAACGCCGTAGGGATCATGTAGGTGGGGAGTTTTGTCGAAAGATGAGCGTACAGTGTACGAGCCAACTGTTGCTCCTCTGCGTCAGCAGTAGCAACCACATAGGCTACCAATCGCTTGTTGTGATTGTTGTGGTAGTTGCTGTTATTGCCACTGCTCTCAGAAAGAGCAAGTACGGCTGCCTTCTGTACGATTGGGTGATCAACAAGACGTGCCTCAATCTCTTCCAATTCCACACGGAAGCCACGGATCTTGACTTGATGGTCATTGCGACCCAAGAACAAGATGTTGCCATCTGGAAGGTAGCGTGCAAGATCCCCTGTCTTGTACATTCTGGCTTCTTTAGTAGCCTCCGTGAACAGATCGCGAACAAAGACTTTGGCCGTCAGATCTGGCCGGTTGAGATATCCCCTGGCGACGCCCACTCCACCAATGTACAACTCGCCCACGGCACCTAAAGGGACAGGCTGACGAAATCGATCCAGAATATAGATACGTTTGTTTGCGAGTGGTCGACCAATAGGGACAACATCGCCTTCAAATCCTTCCTTGGGGCATCTCCAGGCAATGTCTCCGATAGCTGTTTCTGTTGGTCCGTACTCGTTGATGATAGAACCGTTTGGCACCCACAATCTCAGTCCTCGAAGCAATGATATCGAAAGTTCATCACCACAGCTCACGAGTGTCAACCTGGTACTCAAAGGCGGCAAGTCCTTGCAGTCTTGGAGGATGGCTGGTGGTAGGATTGCCATGGTGATTGAATGTCGTTCCAAGTAATCGCGCAGCTCACGTCGATCGAGACGGATTCGGTCTGGTAACACGTGTAACGTTGCACCAGAATAAAAAGCCGTAAACGTTTCGATCACACTCAGATCAAAGTTGAGGGACGAAAACTGAAGGACACGACTTGACGAATCCAGGTGATAATCCTCTAGTCGGGAGAGTGCATAATTCACGACTCCTTGGTGCTCTATCATGACTCCTTTGGGTATGCCGGTGGATCCTGATGTGTAAACAATGTAAGCGAGATGGCGCGGTGTCAAATCCGTAACCTTTGGGTTTGATGTGATGGATGAGAACTTGGATGTTGGATCAACTGTGACCATAGACGCGGGATCTTTATGGGCAAATCAATTATAGAAAATGGATAAGTCACTGTATGTTCGTAACGCGAGCTCGAAGATTGTATAGTCCAGCTGACATTTGTCATTCATTACCTTGTCCCTCCATGAAATCCAATCCGCGCAGTGCAGCTCGTCCAGTGGCATCTGCAAGTACGATGTCAGGCTTTGAATCATCGAGGATATAGGCCAGACGTTCTTTTGGATAAGTAGGATCGAGCGGCACGTAAGCGCCTCCTGCCTTCAAGACAGCCAACAGTGCAATGATCATCGCAGATGAACGCTGGACGCAAATTGCCACACGTGCGTCAGGTTGCACGCCAAGTCCGATCAGATAGTGGGCGAGTTGGTTGGCTCGCGAATTCAAATCCGTAAAAGTGATTGATTGATCCATGAATACAAGTGCAGTCTCCAGCGGTGTGCGTTCGACTTGTTGTTCAAAGAGATGGTGCATACACTTGTGAGAGGGATACTCTTGATGCGTTGAGTTCCATGATTGAAGCACCAACTCGAGTTCCGTTGGCGTGAGCAGTTCCACAGCCATGACAGGTCGTTCCACATCCGCAACCATGGCTTGCAACATTGCATGCAAGTATCCAGCATATCGCTCTACAGTCGAACGGTCAAAAAGCGCGGTCGAGTATCCCAAAGTACCGACGATTTCATCATCCACTTCGTTCAGATGGAGTTCAATATCCCATTTGGCAGTGTCGTAGCCTACATCGATTTCCGTGGATTCAATCATGGGCAAGCGCCATTCGGTAGCTTCATTGTTCTGCCAGGCGAACATCACTTGAAAGATTGGTGTATAGACCAGGCTGCGAAGAGGTTGAACAATATCCACCACCTTTTCGAATGGTAGGTCCTGATGTGCCTGTGCCCCAAGGGTGCTCTTTCGAACGCGTTCCAGCAGCTGACGCACAGTGGGTTCTCCAGAGAGATCGATCCGTAATGCTAAGGTGTTGACGAAAAAGCCGAGCAGGGCTTCGATTTGATGATGACCACGATTGGCAGTGGGTGTCCCGATGATGATATCGTCCTGGCCGGACAATCGTGATAGGACTGAGCTCCAAGCTGCCAAAACTGTCATGAACAGAGTCACGCCGTGCTCTTGGCTTATCTGGTTGAGTGCACTGGTGAGTTGTGGGTCCAAGCGAATCGGCAAACGATCCCCTGTGAAGGATTGGATAGCAGGGCGTGGCCTGTCAGTTGGCAGATCGAGCAGCACGGGTGCATCGGCTAGGGTCGTACGCCAGTAGAGACTGTGGGTCTCAAGCCGATCTCCGGAGAGCCATTGATGCTGCCAGGCGGCATAGTCGGCGAATTGGATCGACAAGGGTGGTAAAGGATTGGGATCGCCATTGGAATAAGCACTGTAGAGTGCACTCAGCTCTCGGTCCATGACGGCCAAGGACCAACCATCGGACACAATATGATGTTGGTTGATCATAAAGAAATACTCGTCGGTATCGAGTTGAACCATGAGCGCACGAATCAATGGGCCATTGGCTAGATCAAAGGGCGTGTTGGCCTCTTCGTCTGCTAGTCGTTTCAACTGTACTTGGGCGTCTGATTCACCTCTGAGATCCTTCCATCGAATGGGCAATCTTGATTGATCTGACAGAATCTGAACCTTGGGTTGGCCATCCACGTTGATGAAGACAGTGCGTAACACTTCATGGCGCGTCAACAAGGTATTCAGGGCCTCCTGCCAAGCTGCCAAGTCAAGTTTCCCGTGAAATCGGACGGCCAGCGGGATGTGGTAGGTTTCGCTCACGCCTTCCAGTTGAGCAAGGAACCACATCCGTTGTTGAGAGTAGGCGAGCGGTAAATCACCTTCACGAGATATAGGTGTGATCGAATGGGATGAGCCATCCTCTTTGACAAGGTGTTCTTCCACCATTCCTGCAAACGATGACAAACACGTCGCAGAGAAGAGAGCAGAGATTGGCAATCGAATACCTAATGTAGCGGTAATGCGGTTCATCAGGCGCATGCCAAGCACAGAGTGTCCACCCAATGCAAAAAAGTTATCCCAGCGGCTTACGCGATCAAGATTCAACAGCTCTGTCCACAGGTGAGCAATGGCAGCCTCCGTTTCGCCTTGAGGTGCCTCAAACAGTTGGTGAGCGTACGCATCCCCACTTGGGACGGGGAGAGCCTTGCGGTCGAGTTTGTCGCTGGTGGTGAGAGGTAAAGCATCCAGACGTACAAAAGCGGCAGGAACCATATAGTCCGGTAAGCAATTGATGAGGTAGGATCGCAGAATGTGAACCAGCCTATTGTCCGGTTTCGCAACCACATAGGCTATGAGACGCTTGTCGTCTCTCTCGCCTGTCGCGATGACAGCGGCTTCTCGGACAAGGGGATGCTCGACGAGACGCGCCTGAATCTCTCCGAGTTCTACTCGGAATCCACGGATCTTGATCTGATCGTCGTTGCGGCCCAGGAACACGATATTACCGCCTGAGAGGTATCGTGCAAGATCCCCCGTTTTGTACATACTTGCCCCAACATGTCTGGTGAATGGATCCGGTAAGAACTTTTCGGCTGTCAGCTCAGGCCTGTTGAGATATCCGCGAGCAACACCATCTCCACCGATATAGATTTCTCCCATAGCCCCAAGTGGTACTGGATGAAGGTGGCTGTCCAGTAAATAGATTCGAACGTTGTCGATGGGTCGGCCGATAGGAATAGTATCATCGCTGAAAGCCGGTGGACAGCGCCAGGAGACAGCAGCTACCGTTGTCTCTGTTGGACCGTAATCGTTGAGGACATTAAATCCTTGTGCGATTAGATTGAGGAGAAGTGCGCGGTGAAGCGGTTCTCCTCCCAAGATGAGCGTCAATGGAGTATGAATGATAGGCAGGTCTTTGCCGTCTTGAAGGAATGAGGGTGTCATGGCTGCATGAGTAATAGAATGTATGGTCATATATTCCCATAACTTGTCCCTGTCTAGGCGGGTACTGTCGAGCGGAATATACAGAGTGGCGCCAGAAGACAACGGTAGCACGATATCAGCGACACTGGCGTCAAAGCAGATAGAGGCAAACAGAAGAACACGGCTGTCATTGCGAACACGGCTGAACTTGATGTGGGCTTTTGCATAGTTCACCACACTGCGATGCTCGATCATCACGCCTTTGGGCTTGCCGGTCGAGCCTGAGGTGTAGATGATATAGGCAAGGTCCCTGGATGTCTGTCGAGGAACTTGAGGATTGGATGTGGGTTGATTCAGCTGTGTGTTTGGATCAAACACCCTCATAGACGAGAGAGCTGTTTGGCCCAGAGCTGCACGTCCAGTTTTGTCAGCCAGCACAATCGTCGGATCGGCGTCATTCAGGATATCCTTCAGACGTTCGCTCGCGTAGGCTGGATCGAGTGGCACATAGGCGCCTCCAGCTTTCAGGATCGCCAGAATTCCAATGACCAATGCGTGTGAACGTTCGACACAAAGAGCCACACGCGAGTCAGGTTGTACTCCCATCTGGATAAGGTGGTGTGCCAGACGGTTGGAGCGCATATTGAGTTCGCTGTAGCTCAAAGCTTCATCGTTGCAAATGACTGCGGCGGCGTTCGGCGTCCTGCTGACCTGACTTTCGAACAACTCGTGGACGCACAGATGGTTAGGATACGTCGACATCGTGTCATTCCACGTTTCGACAAGAAGTCCCCTCTCTCTTGGCGAAACGATGTCAATGGCAGTGACAGGTTGCGACGGATCAATGGCCATCACTGTCAGCATGTCACGTAGATACCCGATGTGCCGATCGATCGTGGCCGTATCGAATAGGGTTTCCTGAAAGTGCAACCATCCGAGCACTTCAGTTCCCGAATCTTGAAGGTGCAACACGAGGTCCAGTCGAGTCAAAATGGGACTTGGTAGTGTTGAGGCTGCTTTCAGGTTGGTTTCCCCATCCCATCGAAAAGCAGCCTGAATGAGTGATGCGAAGCGGCGCTCCGGTGGAAGCTGCTCTTGGTGAACCTTGACCGACACAGCGGCGTCGTGAATACGTTCAAGCAGTTGGGCGGTGTGTGGATCTCCTGACAAATCGATACGTTGGGGCAGGGCGTGGCTGCGGAAATGGGCGCCGTGGTCATGACGATCACAGGATGTGAAAACCTCGATGACGATATCGTCTTGGCAAGTGAGTCGAGATAACACGGCGCTCCAGCCAGCCAGGACAACCTCGCTCAAATCCACCTTGTAGACTTGAGCGAGCTTCTTGAGCGACTTTGTCAACGGGGCGCCAAAGTGGACGGGAGACCGATCCTCTGTCAGAGTGGGACATGGCCGATCCGTGGGAAGGTTTAGCGCGGGTGTGTGTGCAAATGTAGTCCAGTCATCGGAATGTGCATGGTCGTGCATGCCAAAGCTCAGACGCTAACGTGGACCAAAATGTAGGGTCGAAGGGATACCTTTCGTCAGAAAAGAACCACCATAGGGAGCGCGTAGTTCGTGGTTGGCCCCGTCATCGCGAGCAGCATACCTGGTTCTGGAGGTCGGACGTTGTTGACGGCATGAGGATGAGAATCAGAATGAGAGGAATCAAAGGGGAGGAATGAGCAAGTTTAAAAGACTGAGGGAGGGTCAAATGTGGCGTGTCTGTGCGACATTCCTCTGCGCAAGTTTATTTTTGCATCTAAAGCCTTGCAGCAGGCACATCGTGGTGAATCTCGTCGTACAGCACACGAATCTGCTCCTTAAAATAGTCTCGCACCTGTGGCCTGCGCACCTTTCCTGTGGGCGTTACCATGTTATTGTCGACCGAGAACACATCCAGCGTTAGGTGCACGCGCTTGGCCAGCTCGAACCCTCTGAGTCCACCTGCCTTTCCAGCTATCTCAAGTTCCTTCAGGTACGCTGCCCGCACCTTGGCATCCTGGCACAGCCCGAGCAATCCCTTTCCATCGCCAGACTTCACCTGCGTGCCCGCGATGGCATTGGCAAATGGCAAGAAGGTCTCTGGGTCTGGGATCGACACGGCCACAAGAGTGCTTTCGAGCGAGTCGCCATGGATGTAGATCTGCATGATCAGGTTGCATCGCGCTGTGAGGATATTCTCAATTCTCTCAGGGGCAATGTATTCGCCTTGGGCAAGCTGCAAAGTGAAAAAATCAAACAACAGATGAGCCCTTGAACCTTGATTGCTTCTTTTTCTCCTCGGGTGGTTTGTGTTCCCATTTGTTTACACTCACCTTGAAGATGTTTTTCTTGCGGTCTACAATGGTGAGGCATCCACGATGGTCCATGAATCCAATATCACCTGTGGCGAGCCATCCTTCCGGATCAACAGCCTCTCTGGTCTTCTCTTCGTCCTTGTAGTAGCCTTTAAAAACGCCTGCACTCCGAACCTGGATCTCGCCACGAGGGTAGGGTTTGTCGGTGGAGAAGTAGTTCATTTCTGGTACATCCACGAGTTTGATCTCGACACCAGAGCGTGGGGATCCGACATGACCTGGAACGTATTCACTGGTAGAGATGAGATGAGTTAACAACCATCTCGATTGCCCAAAAAAAAAAAAAAAAAAGCTGCTCTATCCAGTTCACACTTGCTACTTACTCGGCCATGGTGACGGAAGTACAAGCCATGCTCTCTGTAGAACCGTATCCCTCGGTGACCACACACGAAAAAGCGATACGCAAAAAGTTGAGCACCTCTTTCGAGATTGGAGCGCTTCCCGTCAGCAGGACTTGCACCCTTCCTCCGAGCGTGTTCCTGACTTTTTCAAACACTACTTTGTCCCAATGGGGGTGATGCACTCCTTTCCCGGCTTGCAAGTTGGCGAGCTTTTCAGCCACTGCGCGACGAGACACCTCGCCAGCAGTTCCTGGGGCTTCGATTGTGGCCGCCACGATTTTGGCGTAGATTCGGTTCAAGAGACGAGGTACTGTTGGAAAGTACGTGGGTTTCAGCTCGTTAATGTCTTCCATGAGTAGATTGACATCTCCTCGGAAATACCCGATCCTGCTGCCACCAAGCATAGCATGTGTGTCAATCATGCGGCCCATGATGTGGGCCAGTGGTAGGTATCTGCCAGTGGGTCAAAGCATGACATGAATGAAAGCATTAGTTCTTTGTCCAAGCCTTTGTTGTTTTCGTGGGTCCGGCCCAACGTGAACTTTCTACATACCCGATCACCACATCGTCCGGGGAGAGCCGCACGCCTTCGCGGGTGGTTCCAACAGAGGCGACAAAGTTCCGGTGTGTCAGCATGGCACCTTTCTAATATTCAACATGATAACCGAGTCGATGTCAGTATCGAATGTCAACAGACGCGTGGGGGGGGCGGGGGGGGGGGGGGGGGGGGGGGGGGGGGGTGTGGGGTGGGGGGGGGGTGGGGGGTGGGGGGGGGTGGGGGGGGGGGGGGGGGGTGGTGGGGGTGGGGGGGGGGGGTGGGGGTGGGGGGGGGGGGGGCGGGGGGGGGGGGGGG
>Ga0247824_10002380_pt1 | contig 10507 bp, 10 predicted proteins | sample 13C_PalmiticAcid_FD_194412 | JGI IMG/M metagenome (GOLD analysis project Ga0247824, IMG submission 194412) | Soil microbial communities from agricultural site in Penn Yan, New York, United States - 13C_PalmiticAcid_Day48 | ecosystem: Environmental > Terrestrial > Soil > Agricultural land...
GGACGAGAATTCCGTTTTTTCACACTTTGCCCCGGGGGTGAGATAAATTCTTACCCCCCCGTCAGGATTTGACGCTTACTCAGGGGGTAAGAATTTAATCGTCCAAGTCGAGGAGGGCGTTCAGTGCTGTGTCACCCAAAACGCCTCATCACCTTCTCTCCTCATCGCTTCACTTTCACTCGTTCTCATTCCTTTCCTTCACTCATTCCCCTTTTGCCGCTTTGAGCAACCCGACCACGTTCGACCTCCTAGGAGTGAGCGCACTCCTCGTGCGGTCAAGAAGGCTTCAGCGCTCCCAACTGCTCAAGACAGTGTTCGACCTTCCAGAGCTGAACGACAAATTTTTTTCGCACTCGAGCAGGAAAGATCTGTTGCGATGGGCCCGCGTGAGCAAGGGTTGGCACCATGCTGTCATTCCATACATCTGGGACGATCTATCAACACTCACTAAATCCCAATACAAGCGCCTTGCCAAGATGATCATTGCCGACTACGAAAGAGTCCACGCAGGAGGCCACCAGTCATCACTAGCCAAGTATTGTCCTCTGATTCGAAAGTTCGGACCCATCTCGGGAAAGAAATCCATATTCGACTCATTTCTGTTTGATTTCATACTCGAGTATGTGATGGTAGAAGGAGTACCATTCTCAGACGCCCAGCAAGCAACAGCACAACGTATCTTTCACCGCTTCATGGTTCAATGTACGAGTCTTCGCGAATTGGAGTTCACACTACGACATTGCAGATTCCATGAGTCTGTTAAAGTGATTGCGGACTCGGCGATCCAACGTTTGCGACATTTGTCGATCCATGGCAGCATTCACCAACGTGTGTTCATGTATATGGTGGCTCGACTTCCGGTCACTCTGGAGACACTGGAATTAGGTTGCTCTGTAAACACTGGCAGCGAGTACCAGCCGGCGATACAGGTTGATGAGACAGAGCATGAACCGCTGTCGAGTTTGAGACGCTTGGCCTTGAGAAGCAATAGCCGTTCTCTTGATACATTTCCTTCCGCTCTCTGGAGGAGATGTGAGTTAGTCGAGGCTGTGGATTTGGCAGCCTTCTGGATCGGTCTCTACCAATCGAAGGAACACAATATGGCAATTTTCCTGGAGACTTTCTTTCCGAATCTCAGCACTATTAACATTGAAGGTACTGATTACAGTCACACCATGAAAGATGATGGTTCCGCTCGACTGCTTTCCACATCTCGATTAGGGTGGAGATCTGTCGGTATCAAAGGATATGTGGAATTTGGCGAACAATCATGGGAGGCCTTGTCTCGGCACACTTCAACACTTGAGAGCTTCACAATGGTGAAACGGTATTACCAAAATGCTGTTACGCTAAGGCCATTCTTCACTTCATTCCCAAGGTTACAGTCGTTTGTGACGCTTCTTGAGACAGGGGAAGGCTACTTGAAGATCAAGCCAATTGGAGCGAATGACTGGATCCACCAGGATTCATTGTCAGGATCTCTCACACCATGGCCATGCGAATACACACTCACGGATCTCAGGATCAGTATCTGTGGTATCCCGCGTCCAGACATCACACATGACCGTAAAGGCAGGAAACGTCATCCTACAGTCGAAGAGACGTATCCCGGTGAAAGTTGGAAGATCCAGCACCAGGTGTACGAACGTCTGGCAAGATTTGTCAACTTGGAGGTTCTATGGCTAGGAAGCAACTCCTGTTATGATGAGAATCCCCGACTGTACTCGAAGAAGGTCATGAATTATCCAGTACGAATGTCTAGAGATGTCGCTTGAGAGTGTACTGGATCGACTGGAAGGATTGAAGCGACTACAAGTGCTAAACGTTAGTTTGATGGCGACAAAGATTGGTCAGAAGGAGGCTCAATGGATGGCGGGGCAATGGCCCAAGTTGTATGAGATCCGCGGTTTAGAGAGTAGAATCGACACTTGGAAGGCTAGACAGTGGTTCAAAAAGAACTGTCCTCGTGTAGCAACACCACAAGTATCCCCGAAGGAATAAATCACATGGCACTCTGCCACCACGCAGAATTCATTTTTGCACAGCCCTTTCAGGCTTCAGTTCCTTACCTCATCACACCCATCGCTTCACCTTCACTCATTCCACTCCTTCACTCCTTCTCCCTTGACGCTTGGAATAACTCGGCCATGCTCGACATTCCGGGACTGAGCCTGATTCTCGCGCGGCCAAGAAGGCTTCAGCGCTCACAACTACTCATAACGGTGTTCGACCTTCCGGAGCTGAACCACAAAATCTTCTCTTACTTGAGCATGAACGATCTAGTGCGATGGGCCCGTGTGAGCAAGTGTTGGCACCATGCTGTCATTCCATACATCTGGAACGATCTATTGTCACTCACTAAATCTCAACGCAAGCGCTTTACCAAGATGGTCATTGATGACTACCAAAGAGTATATTGTCGCTCACCAAAAGGCCATCAGTCGTCACTGGCCAAGTATTGTCCTCTAATTCGAAAGCTTGGACTCATCTCGGGACAGGAATCCATATTCGGCTCATTCCTGTCTGATTTTATACTCGATGATGTGCTGCAGAAAGGGGAGCCATTATCAGACATCCAGCGGTCGACAGCACAAAATATCTTTCACCACTTCATGGCTCAGTGCACCCATCTCTACGCATTGGAATTCATACTAGGGCATAGATTCTATGAGTCCTTTAAAGTGACAGCAGACTCATCGATTCAACATTTGAGGTATTTGTCGCTCCATGGCATCATTCTCCAATGTGCATTCAAGTATATGATTATCCGGTTCCCGGTCACGCTGGAGACGCTCGAGTTATGTTGTCAGCTGAACTTCTGCAGCGAGCATCATTCGGGGATGGAGATTGATGTGACAGAACAAGAACCGCTGCCGAGTTTGAGACGTTTGTCCCTGAGATATAATCGCGCCCACTTTCATGACACATTTCCTTTTACTCTCTGGAGGAGATGCGAGTCTGTCGAAGCAATGGACTTGATAAACTGCTGGATAAGTGCCTACCAATCCAAAGCAAGTTCTATGGCAACCTTTATGACAGCCTTGCCGAATCTCAACATTATCAACATTGAAGAAATCTACTTTATGAACGATGAGGCTCTGGCTCATTTGCTCTCCACATCTCGTCTCGGATGGAGATCTGTTAGCATCACGGGATATGTGGACTTTGGGGAGCGATCATGGGAGGCTCTGTCTCGACACACTTCAACGCTTGAGAACTTCACAATGATGAACCGGTACTACCAAGATGGTGCTGGCCTAAGGCCATTCTTCACTTCATTCTCAAGATTACAGTCGTTTGTGACACTTGCCGAGACAGGGGAAGACTACTCGAAGATCAACGCCATCGATGCCATTGACTGGATCCACCAGGATTCATTGTCAGGATCTCTCGCACCATGGCCATGCGAATACATACTCACGGATCTCAGGATCAGCATCTGTGGTATCCCACGTCCAGATATCACACATGACCGTAAAGGCAGGAAACGCCATCCTGTAGTCGAGGAGTCCTACCCTGGAGAAGGCCAGAAGATCCAGCACCAGGTATACGAACGTCTTGCTAGATTTGTCAATCTGGAGGTTCTGTGGCTAGGAAGCAACTCCTATTATTCCGAGAATCCAGAAATTTACTCGAAGAAGGTCAAGAATCATCAGTACGAATGTCTGGAAATGTCGCTTGAGAGTGGGCTGGATCGATTGGAGGGATTGAAGCGACTACAAGTGCTGAACATCAGTTTGATGGCGACAAAGATTGGTCAAAAGGAGGCGCAATGGATGACAGAGCAATGGCCCAAGTTGTGTGAAATTCGTGGTTTGGAGAATAGAGACGACGCTAGAAAAGCTAGACAGTGGATCAAAGCGAACAGCCCTCACATAGTATTACCGTCATTATCCACGAAGGAATAAACCATTGGTTTCTTGGATTACGTTCCCGTAGGTATCTTGCGTGATGGTACTATACTGGGCAACAGTCTGATTCAGAGTACGGTGGATGCTGCATGGCTCTTGAATTCAAACAAACCTTGCACAGCCCCCTGGAGGGGCTGGCGCTAATTTGGATTCGAACCTTTCCTGTGTCACCCTGCAACACCTCATCACTTTCTCTCCTCATCGCTTCACCTTCACTCTTTCTCATTCCACCCTTCACCACTCTTTTTTCATGGCTTTGAGAAACCCGACCATGCTCGACTTTCCGGGACTGGGTGCGCTCATCGCTTGGTCCAGACGGCTTCAACATTCACAGCTTCTCCTAAAAGTGTTCGACCTTCCAGAGCTGAACGACAAAATATTCTCTTACTTGAGCATGAACGATCTAGTGCGATGGGCCCGTGTGAGCAAGGGTTGGCATCATGCTGTCATTCCATACATCTGGAACGATTTATCGACACTCACCAAATCTCAATACAAGCGTCTTGCCAGGATGGTCATCAATGACTATCAGAGAGATCAATGCCACACGCCAAAGATAACAGGAGACCACCAGTCATCACTGGTCAAGTATTGTCCTCTGATTCGAAAGCTTGGACTCGTGTCAGGGCATAATTTCATATTCACCCCATTTCTGCTTGATTTCATACTCGATGATATGGTAGAAGGAGTACTATTATCAGACGCAGCAGCACAAAGTATCTTTCACCGCTTCATGGTTCATTGTACGAGTCTTCGCGAATTGGGGTTCGCACTACGACATTACAGATTCCATGAACCTGTCAAAGCGATTGCAGACTCGGCGATCCAACATTTGCTACATTTGTCGATCCACGGCACCATCCGCCAATGTGCGTTCAAGTATATGATGGCCCGATTCCCGGTCACGCTGGAGACGCTCGAGTTGGGTTGCCAGATACATACCGACAGCGAGCACCAGCTGACGACGGAGATTGATGAGGCAGAGCAAGAACCGCTGCCGAGTCTGAGACGTTTGGCTCTGAGACGAAGTGGTTATTTTCACGAAACGTTTCTCTTCTCTCTGGAGAAGATGCCAGTCAGTCGAAGTACTTGATTTGATAACCTACGTAATCGGGGTCTGCCAATCCAAGGAAAATACCATGGCAACCTTTCTGGAGACCTTCTTTCTGAATCTCAACACTATCAACATTGAAGAAATCTATCCCATGTTCAATGTGAAAGATGAGGTTTCGGCGCGTCTGCTTTCCGCATCCCGACTAGGTTGGAGATCTGTCAGTATCATGGGATATGTGGAATTTGGAAAACAATCATGGGAGACTCTGTCTCGACACACTTCAATACTTGAGAACTTCACAATGGTGAAACGGTATTACCAAGATGGTGTTGGCCTGAGGCCATTCTTCACTTCATTCCCAAGATTACAGTCGTTTGTGACACTTGCCGAGACAGGGGAAGACTACTTGAAGATCAACGCCATCGATGCCATTGACTGGATCCACCAGGATTCATTGTCAGGATCTCTCACACCATGGCCATGCGAATACACACTCACGGATCTCAGGATCAGCATCTGTGGTATCCCACGTCGAGATATCACCCATGACCATAAAGGCAAGAAGCGCCATCCTGTAGTCGAGGAGTCCTACCCTGGCGAAGGTCGAATGATTCAGCGCCGAGTATATGAGCGTCTTGCGAGATTTGTCAACTTGGAGGTGTTATGGCTAGGAAGCAACTCGTATTACTCCAAAGAACCCGATATGCGCTCGAGGAAAGTCATGAACCATCAGTACGAATGTCTGGAGATGTCGCTTGAGAGTGGACTGGATCAACTGGAAGGATTGAAACGTCTTAAAGTACTAAACATCAGTTTGATGGCGACAAAAATTGGTCAGAGGGAGGCTCAATGGATGGCGGGACAATGGCCCAAGTTGCATGAAATACGCGGTTTAGAGAACAGAGCCAACACTTGGAGGGCTAGACAGTGGTTCAAAAGGAACAGCCCTCGGATAACAACACCATGAGTACCCTCGAAGGAATGAAAGCACTTGGTCACTACTACCTATTCTACAGTCCATTGGTGAAACTGATGTTCGCGCCTGGTAGTACTCATGCAACAGCTTGATTCAAGGAATGTAGTGGACGTCTCGGTGCTGGGTGGTCGCGAACAGAGCCTGCAGAAAAAAATTCCGCACAGCCCCTGAGTTGATAGTGTGGTCACCACTGAAGTGGAGTCCCTGACATCGCACAACTCATCTCACACATCCTCATTTCCACACCTTCCCATTCCTTCCCTTCATTGCTTTAAGCGACCTGGCCATGTTCGACCTCCAAGGACTGAGTGCTCTCCTCACCTGGCCGAGACGGCTTCAACACTCACAGCTTCTTCTAAAAGTGCTCGACCTCCCAGAACTGAACGATATAATTCTCTCTCACATGAGCAGTTGCGATCTAGTGCGATGGGCACGTGTAAGCAAGAAGTGGCACCATGCCGCTATCCCATACATCTGGAATGATTTGTCAGGACTCAGTGAATCTCAATACAAGCGCCTTGCCAAGATAATCGCCGACGACTATCGCAGATTCGGTTGTCACACATCGAACGTGATGAATGGCGAGCAGTCATCGCTGGTCAAGTATGGTCCACTGATACGAAAACTGGGGAATCTCTGGTTAGAGGGATTCAATGACGAATTCCGTATGACAAGCTTCCTTGGACAGGATGAGCGTGAGCACGTCGAGAACAACTTGACGGTGCTAAAGATCACTCGCCACTTCTTGATGTATTGTTCCAGACTCAAGGCAATGACCGTAGCACTCCCGGATGTGCGATTCCAGGCATCAATCGCCAAAGTGATTGCCGACACGACGGCCCAGCAATTGCAACATTTGTCGATCGCAGGCAGGATTCATGCTCAGACACTCCAATATACTTTGTCTCGATGCTCGACTACGTTGGAAACGCTCAGGATATCTTTCATGATATCCACCGGTATCACGGCTACGACAATGGGAATCGATGCAGCAGGACCACTCTCGAGCTTGATGACTTTGAAGTTAATATCTTGCGAGTCGCCATTTTATGATAATGCCCTCTCTCCACTTTGGATGAGATGTGAGTCTGTTGAAGACTTACACTTGATCGATTGCAACATACCATTCCTTCGGTTAATGCCAAACATCATGGAGACCTTCTTTCCGAACCTCAATACCATCACCGTGGGTCGAGACAGCAATGGACTCAAACTGGAAGACCAGGATCTGGCTCGTCTACTCTCCGCATCTCGACTAGGGTGGAAATCCATTGACATCGAGGGATACTTAAACTTTGACAAACTATCACAGAAGGCACTTTTTCGACACACCTCGACGCTTGAGAACTTCAAAATGGTGAAATGGTACCACTGGAAAGGCCACATTCTGAGGGTGATTCTGTTATCGTTCCCAAGCTTACAGACATTTGTCACACTTGACGATGGAGTGGTTGACTACCTCGAGATTATTTCATTTGACCCCAATACATGGATCCATCAGAGTCCATTGACAGGATCTCTCACACCATGGCCATGCGAATACTCACTCACGGATCTCAGAATCAAGATATCAGGTATCCCACGTCCAGATGTCACCCATGACCGTCATGGTGGAAGGCGTCAACCTGTGGTCAATGAGTCCTACCCTGGCGAAGGACGAGAGATCCAGCACCGAGTGTACGAACGTCTCTCCAGATTTGTTAATTTGGAAGTGTTGTGGCTGGGTAGCAACTCTTGTTACTACGAGGTGCCTTCCCGACCTCTGAAGAAGGTCGTGGATCATCAATATGAATGTCTGGAAATGTCACTTGAGAGCGGATTGGATCAATTGGAAGGACTGAAACGACTGAAGATGCTAAACGTCAGTTTGATGGCGACAAGGGTTGGCCAGAGGGAGGCGCAATGGATGGCAGAGCAATGGCCCAGGTTGCGTGAGATTCGCGGTTTATTGAGTAGAGGCGACGCTAGGAAAGCTAGACGGTGGCTCAAAGAGAACAGCCCTCGCATCGCATCCATGAAGGAATAAACACATTTGTTCCTGCAGTCTTTGTCAGCATCTTGCCTGGTAATATTAGACAGCAGTTTGAAATGGCGGAGGGTGTTTAGTGCCGTGTCACCAAAACGCCTCATCACCTTCTCTCCTCATCGTTTCACCTTCACTCTTTCCTTCACTCACTCCTCCTTGCCGCGTTGAGCAACTCGACTACGCTCGATATCCTAGGACTGGGCGCGCTCCTCGCACGGTCAAGAATGCTTCAAAGCTCCCAACTGCTCATAACAGTGTTCGACCTTCCAGAGCTGAACCACAAAATCTTCACTCACTCGAGTAGGAAAGATCTGTTGCGATGGGCCCGCGTGAGCAAGAAGTGGCACCATGCTGTCATTCCATATATCTGGGTGTCCATGTTTTAGTGTGCACACACTAAAACACACCTAAGTGTGCGACGCGTTGTGGCTGTGTTATGCACACTCAAATAACAGGATGCACAAAATTTGGTGTGTCGGCATCTGCTGTGCATTCTTCCAATGCGTCAACATCCAGTGAGCGAGGAGACTCCCATCAGAAGTGGACGGCACCTCATGTTGAAGCGTGGCATAGAGCGGAGGATGACATGTCAATCTGAGTGAGCGTGAAGCGTTGTCTTCCCTTTTTCCTGACTGGTGACTCATTACCCTCTCCCTCACCTCGTTGTTTGTCTTCTCGAGAATAAGACTGTAAGGAAGAAAGGGAAAGATGCGAGCCTCACCTAGCCCCCGTCATTTTTTGTGTGTCATTAAGGGCAACACACTCCCCCCCACACAAAAGCCATCTCAGCAGAATCGAGCTCTCTTCTTTTCGTTTCATTCTTCGACCGTTGTTCTGGTACGCAGAAGCAACTTCATTGCAAGACGGTGCTCTTGTATGCCGGATTCAGACGGATCCCTCCCACGCATACCGAGTCCGCGATAGGTGATAGGATAAGGAACTGGTTGCACAAGATGAATCTATTCTGAAGCCACATCCCCTGAATAAGTGAGATCTTTCTTCCACAAACAACACCTTTTCCCAACTTCTCCCTCGCCGTGATTGCTACCATCGAAGCCATACACAACCACCCACGATGTACGCCAACAACAGCAGCTCCAGCAACGACGCTCACGGACACGACGAGGAGAACAGTCGGAAAATTTCCTGTGACTTATTTATTTCAAGGAGTCAGACAGTTACGACACTCGATATAATAATGTTCGCTTACACCTACCGCTCTCAGTTTACAACGAAGGCGGAAATTATCAGCGCCTACAAGGGAATATTGAGTAGTGTTAAAGAATACCACCCTGATTCACGCCAGATCATCCAAGATATGGAAGGTCACTTAAAGGACAAGCTCCAGATGAGTACCCTGAGCCATTTTGCGGAATTCATCAAGCGTATGAATCCGCAACCGAAGGCCCAGACGAAATCTAGGGGTTCTAGTCAGAAGAAATCGAAGGTCCATTCGAACCCGGTAATGTTTGCTTCAATCGTTGCCCGTCTTCCTTGGTGGGTATGGATATTGTGGACCAAAACATTAACCAGACTTTACAGAATCTGGATAATCAGGATGGTCCTTCCCAGGACAACAAGAGAAGGAAGGTTCCCAACAACATGACAGGACCAGGGGAAGATGAGTGTAATAGTGGTACAGTCGAGGGAAACCACATGATGATCGGCGATGTGGACATAACAGCAGACGTCCTTGCACAACGTGCGAAGCTGATCCCAGACCAGCGGGAGATAACGGATACCCATGATCTAATGTGAGTATGGATTGCGTGATGCCAGAAAGTCGGAAACTCGTACGCCGACTGACATGGGTCTTTTTTACATAGGGCGCTCAATTTCGTCTTTAGTGAAACTTTTATGACCGGATTGTTCGAGCGCGAGCTCGTTAATCAGCTTATCCACGTTGAACTGGCCGCGCCAACACACTTGGAGAGGAGGTTTGTTGCCACATGTGGGGCAATTGCTTCTGTGTCTTACTCCTGCGGAAACTACAAAGACAAACTCAAAGCAGCCCGGGAGAAGGCGTTTAATGAGAATGAGGAGAGGATGAGTGAGGAGGAGAAGAAGGAGAAGGAGGAGGAGAAGGCGGCGTTCAGGGAAATGGATGAGCACCCGATGGGCAAAGCCATCAAGAATTACTTGGACTTATCTACGCCTTGGAATATTGTCAGGACACATGAATGCACATACCAGGAAAACCACGTCAATCCGATTCTCAAGGCCTACTTTGGCTCGGAGAGCGACTTGACTTGTCACTAGTAAGTTCAGGCTGTATCAAGCTACATGATGTGATCGCCGTCTTCCAAAACTAACATGCTCAATCGTGTATTGAACAGTTTCGACGACTACCTCCCGACACCCGAGGGTCACAATGAGAAATATTTGCCGGATTTCTACGCAGATTCGGATGGAAGACCAGTGGCTATCGCGGAAGTCAAGAAGCCCGGCGATCCAATGCACCTCCTTTGGAAAGACAGACGGAAGCTGATGTGTCTGATGAACCTGACGATAAATCTCCAGGTGCAGGAAAATGTCCCCAA
>Ga0247824_10002381_pt1 | contig 10503 bp, 8 predicted proteins | sample 13C_PalmiticAcid_FD_194412 | JGI IMG/M metagenome (GOLD analysis project Ga0247824, IMG submission 194412) | Soil microbial communities from agricultural site in Penn Yan, New York, United States - 13C_PalmiticAcid_Day48 | ecosystem: Environmental > Terrestrial > Soil > Agricultural land...
GATAGTCTGTTCCAAGGTACTCGCTACGGCAGCTGACTATCATCTTGGCTTTCCATTCTCCAGGCTGGTTCAACCGATTGGTCGTGTACAAGTTGTGCGTCAGCTGGCTTTCGTCGTATCCATCGCAAATCAAGACGAAATGGCGATGCTCCTTCAACTCTCTGATCTGTGATTCAGTGAATTCGGCTCTGCGGAGTTGTTTGGCAATCATGTCCTGGTCAGGCTTGTCAATGGCCGGTAAGTTGATGTGAAGTGGAATGGGACCTCCTTTTTTGTATGCCTTCCACAGGTCGCACTCGAGTGCTCTGTTGAAAGTCGATTTGCCTGCTCCAGAATCGCCAAGTAGCAGGAAGACTTTCAAGTCGCCGTTGATGAACTCGTTCACTTTGTCGATCAATGGGAATCGTACATTGTCCGGAGCACGTAATCCAGCCTTTGCTTGAGGAGGGATAAAGACGCTCTTGATGTCTTCCATGAGTCGTTGCTTCATTAGGTGACGCAGATGGCCTTCAACGTCCGGCTTGTTCTGAGCACGATCGAGCAGCGACGGAGAGGCAAACGGAGTCGAGGTAATTCTCGAAAGATAAGAGTTGTTTCCCTTTTCTCGGCACACCTGAAATAAGAGTTGATCCTCTGGGTCCGCATTGGATTGCAGCTCTCGTAGAAGGGCTTCAGAGGCCACTACATTGATGGGGTAGATATATCAAGTAAGAGCATTCGGTTAGTTCATCATCTCAGCCTTGGTTACACACCTTCAACGTGTTCTAGATGACAGTTCGGTTTCACTTACACCTCACGCTCAACTCGGATGATGAGGACAATCCCATTAGGATCGTGATTATCCATTGCTTGATACTCACTTGCTGACCCAATGTCGCATCATTCCGATAGATCACTCCGAAAAACTCGATTGCACTTTGATGGGTTCCTGCATCCCACGTCGGATCAGTTGCAACTTCTGCAAGCCGTTGACATACTCCCCACAAGAATGCTACGTCTTTACGACATGGGACATTACAGACTAGCTCCTTGAAAGTAGCGAACTGGCCACCTTGAAGCAGTGTATCGGACAGTCGCAATGCTGGGTACCAATCTCGCTTGCGACTAAAGCTGAGTCCTTCTTTGAGAGTCTCCACGAAGTCCTGTCCACTGTCGGCAACTGAGATCGCTCCTTCAACCGCTGTTGCAACTTGTTTAAGCATTTCCGATGCTCCTGCTACATGTAATCCTGTCTGAATGTCTTTCAACCCTTCAATAAATCCATTAATATCAACTCCTTTCACTGCGCTCACCAATCCTGACACCCCTCGGAACACCTTTCCTGTGCGCCGAAACGCTGCCTGCCACAATGTCTCGTTATCCGGGACATACAGCAAAGCCTGATAAGCGTACGCAGCTTGGTATTACCAAGTAAGGTTCAGAACTACCCTTCAATCCTTCCAAATATGATGCGAGTGGCTCATGTAGCCTCTGACGGTCCAGATCCTCAACATTCGTGTCAGCCATAGCATCCAACACACGCGATATGACCATGGTCAATTGGTATATGTGGACCGAAGATTGATAGTGAGTGTCTCTGAGTCGGGTGCTTAGATGAGTAAGGATCTTGACTAGATCATCGGCATCGAGATAGCCAGGATCAGCTCCTTGGACTAATTGGGCCAGTCCATAAAGTTGATGAACATCCAGCAGACCAGATTGATCGATTCCTGTGTATAGTACCTTGAGCAGATATCGGAAGTCATCCTTCTCGAGGACAGGGGCAAGGTAGACGACTTCGGCCACAGCCTTGGCATCTTTGCGCTCATCGCGCTGGAACGCTCCAAGTACATCCGTGACTATGGCTTTGAGTCGCTCCTGCTCGAATTGATCTTTCTCGATGGTGTGTATCCATTCCAGAGTAGCTGGATCTGGAATGTCATCAGACGACTTTGAGATCTGCAGGAGACTGAGGCAGCAGACGAGTTGAATCGTATCACTGAGACGCTCATCTACCCCCGGTAGTTTAGACACAATGGGACGACGAACGTTCTCGGCGAAAATATTCTTTGATATCGCTGAGGAAAGTGATGGTTTGACATCCGAAACAGTGGGCTCGGGATCCAATGTGCCTTTCGCTGAGGAGGTGCTGTTACCGGGACCTGGGTATGGTACGAATCGACCGTTCTGCTTCTGAAGACGGCCTCTGTGACATTATCCGTATGTTTTAGGTGCGTTAGGGAAGGTCGTTCCACAAGCTTTCTCTTGTTGGTTTGTGCAACCTCGGCTGTACAGGCAAAAAAAAAAAAAAAAAAAAAAAAAAGAGCAGCCCAACTCACCCCAACTCGTCCGCCTTCTTATAGCTGGTTTGTGCATCATCATGTTTTTCATGACTGTCCAATACTATCCCAAGCTCGATGTAGGCGGTAGCGACTCCGTCGCGGATGGTGAGAACCTTGGCGCGCTTGGCTGCTTTTATCGCTCGTGACAAAGACACTCCTGTCTCATGGCCCAGAGCTACGGCAATTTTTGGATCTTTGGTACATTGGGCGTTCGCCAGAGAGATGTTGGCGAGCTCCAAAAGTTGCGCCGGCGAGAGTGTGCTTCTTCGTCGAATAAAACCGAACACCATGTTTGTTTGCGCCTTCCATATTTCAGGGGTGAAAGTCGACAGTTAGGGACGTGCACGCACCTTGATGGTGAGTATGTTATCAGACGTTGCATGTAAGATGCTGTCACTCACCCTTCTTTCAAACGAGTACAAGAGACACGCAGTGTCTGAACCACTCCCCACTTGATGTCGAGTGACGGTGCCTATTGCAACACAAAAACAACACAAGGACGATCAGCCATCCATCATCATCGTCTTCTGCCCTGTGATATGGAATGGGTGAAGATGGGTACCGTACTTTTGATGAACTGCTGATTGCTCAGACAGCCGTACACTGGAGTTGCTCCTGATTGAAGGAACTGGGACTATTGTTTGCACAAGCTCCGTCAGCGAAGGTCGGTTGTGGGTTGTGTTCTCAAACGCAAACAATGTTTTCAAGGATTCCATTTTGCTGAGATGTAAAACGAGCAAGATCGTGTCTTTACCAGGTTGACTGAGCTCGTGGCGTGGAGCGCAAGCGTTATGGATATCAATACCCGTGTGTAGGAACTGTCGTTTATACAAAGGGCAGAAGGGGTGAACCAGATAATGTGCTTGCGGAAAAAGGTATGGAAAAGAGTTGAGGAAATGAAGCAAGAAGGAAATCTTGCTTCACGCTGACTGCGCCACGACATTCATGAGGGCGGACTGAGCTGCTCCTTGAGCACACTCCCCTTCCAGTGACACAGGAACAGGTGTTCCTGCTAGCAGCAGGTAGGTTTATACAACTCATGAACAAGGACAAGAGTTGCTTTTGATCATCCGTTTCTAATGATACGCAGGTGCGAATTGCTTGCCGTGGCTATGGTTCCAAGGCTCACAAAAAGAGGGTTGATGAGATCCAAGGCTAGCCGAGGTGAAGACCAGAGAGGATGCCACAAGGGAAAATGAGCAACATCCTCGAATGGTTTGTGAGTGCCATGGAGATCCCGAACACCAACTATTGTCGCAGCCATGCCTCAGATCTGTGCCCCTTGAACTTTTACACTGATACACTGATACAACCGGCTCGGCATGGTGATGTACGATTGAGAATCGGGTCAGAATCACGTAAGATCGAAGGCCATAGCCTGAACCACAAGGAAATCTGGACCCAATTCACTCATCCGAGTCTTCAAGAGCTGTTCCTGTCTCCTCCTCTTCAAATGTCTGGACATCAGTGCGCGCCATGAAACCAGGAAACTGAAGTATTCAGCCGTATTAGCTACAATCGAGGTGAATCAAGGAACGCCATCGGTAACATTTTTGTCAAAAGGACACGCACCTTTATTGATTCGATTCACGTCTCCTGTGGCCTGAGGTTGGGTGGTGGGATGGATGAGGTTGATGCTGCTGTTGACAATGGGTTCGAGGGCTACAAGAGAACGTCCTTGTTACGTTTCGTTACAATATTGTACAGTCGTTTCATCAAGAACGCGCCGATCCCTGTCTTTTGGTGTTCATACGCGATATTGGGAGTCGTCGTTATCCAAAGACTGCCGTGTAGTCACTTCTGAATCAAATGCTTCTCAAAGTCGGAGTACGTTGAACTCTCGGACCATTGCTGAAGAACCGAGCCTGTGGTGTCATGAATGACAGCGATGACGCTGAAAGCCATCCACTACTTGGGACCTTCAAAGGATGGGGTCCGCTGAAGGAATGACCCGCAAGTCTGGTTCCTTTAGATCTTTGAATTCTGGTTTCGATATGGCTTTCTCAGTCCTTTGAGAGTTATGCTGCGAGCGCAAAAGACAGGGCGTCGACGAGCAGTGGATTGTGTGGAGGTTCTTCCTTGTCCTGATGCTGTAGCATTAGCTCAGACTCCCTGTCAGTGGGATATCTGCCACATTTCCTGCTCGGTCGCAACACCTCATCCACCTGCTGGCCTGGGATATTCTTGTATGTGTGGTCCGTCATAAAGTTGTCTTGTCGTTGTCAAGCTCGCTCTTAGGCTCAGCGATGTGCCGTAACCACCAAGCCTTGTGCATCGTGCGTCAAGCCAACCGATGTGTCCAAGAGTACAAGAATTGACAGCATGGAGAACGGCGTCATTGTGATGGAGTCGAATTGAATATTTCCTGACCGGCCCTTTCAAAGGTTCTCGAGTCAATGTTCAAGAATGAAACCTTCTATTCCTCGGTTGACAATCTCCGGTGGAAGAGACTCGATCATGAAAAAAGGCTTGATCCATGCGAGAGCACTTGAGATGAACGAGGAAGGGAACCTGATGGGTTCTATCGCTGGGTGAACTCTCTCTTGGTCCATATCTCCTGGGAAAAATCGAAAGACCTGCCCGCGCTAGACGTCGGAGCAGGGCTTACATGAACGCTACTCGCGGTTAGGTTGGTTGGTTGCAGAGCGAGTGTACTTGTTATGCTCTAGGTCGACATGGGTTTGTCGATGAAATAGAACCCACATCCGTAACGTCCTCCTCGAGATAACTGAGGGCACCATCGTTGTCTGTGATCGCATCCTTAGCGTTGGTTGCCCATGCGCTGCAACGTTACTCGCTGAGATCTGTGGTGGTCCATACGATATTGGGTAACGACGTGACGATGACATTAAACCTGCTCAGAAGTGAAACCTGTCAAGCAGTTGTAACGCCATGGTTAGATATACTCTACTCAACATCAAGTGAGCCTATGCTTGTGGGCAATCTAATAGCAAAAATTACCAGAGCAGCTGAAAATGAGGCTTCCCGGGAGGAACAGTGTACAGAAAGAGGGGTGAAGGATGAGTGCATGTTGCGTGAGTGGGAGAGAGAAATTCGTCCCCGTGACTCTTCTTCCTCCTCTGTCCCTCACCAACCTCACCCGGACGATGCACTCGGAGCACCTTGGCCACCGACCTTCCCAATAGCCTCAAGGACGTAGTTCTTGAAGGGATCCCTCTGCTGCGATCGGGAACCATGCTTGAGCGATGTACCGGCTCTTTGAGCCTAACCTATCCCTGGACAACGGACACTTTTTGCCCTCTTTCGGGTTCCAACCTCCACCCTTTGAACAGCCTCGTCCTTCCCATCGAAGGGCACTCAACCTGGGAAACCTGACTATGATGCGCTGGACGCTGCGTTCATGAGGATCGACACCATTCGTAGCCCTGTCGCCATCGATGCGCTTGGAACCTCCCGCCCACCTTGCCTCACCTGCGTCGTCTGGTATCTCTAATATGTCGGTTATGCGAAACGCTCTCCCCTCCCCTCCCCTCCATTCTCCATTCAAAGAGCAACCTTCGCCCAGCTTTCCACCACAAAGGTCCAACCAGCAACAACAACAGCCCTCGCCTGCCATGCCTCCTTCCCTTATGCCCTCTGATAACCCACCACAGTCCTCTGGTTGTACTGTCGAGATCACGAAGGAACTTCGGCGCACATTGGGTATGGATCCAAATCTCAAGGGCAACATGCATGTATCCCCCTGGTCATACAGACGATTCACCCTCACGCCATTGTCGCTCTACATGATCGATATTTTTCAATTGAGGGAATCTTAGGCATGGTCTCCGTTGTTGTCGCTCATTGAACGCGATGTGGTCAATCGAGGGCGATCTACCTTTCAAGATCAACACAAATAAGGGCATTCAGAGGACCTTGATGATGGACTTATCATCTTATCGTCGGATCTCTCGTTGATGTGTCGCATCAAGACACAGGAGGAAATCGATATGAACCCAGAGGGGAATGAGTCATCTTTTTGGTTGCTCTTCCCTCCTCTGGCGATTCGACATGTCAATGCTAGGGATGGTACTGTTGAAGACAATGGTATGTTTTCTCTCGCTTTTTTTCCTCAATGTGACGAGCAAGTAACCCTTGGTACCCAACACTGACGACTCCTATGTAATCAAAATCTTAAATTCAGCAGATCTGGACTTGGGATGAAGAAATCAAGCCGAATTGGTTGGATGCCACCATGGCTGCTCAGCAACAGGATGCTGCCAAAGCCGCATAACAGCAACAGCAAGGGACAATTAAACAGAGAATTTACTCAGAATCGACCCATGCCACTAGGTTCTCCCATGACGTCTAGTTTTCACTATCCTGATCGGCGTTCTTCCAACAATGGGACAAGGTCGTCACCTCCCATGCCAGCCCCTTGTCCTCTCTCCAATCTCTTTTTGCTTGGATCTTGTGGAGTTGTGTCTTCAATCCACCACGGTGCGTCCTCCTCTTGTTCCTTCTGCTGATACGATGATCCTGCAGAATGAGGATCTGATGAAGTAGGGGAATCCTGTTCCTCTCCAGCCAATGTCGACTTAAGCTTGGATATCACAGATCCCATGGTGGCGACCTTCTTGCCTGCCTCGCGTAACCGATTAACTGGTTCACCAACAGCTCCACGTTGCTTCAGAAGCTTCTGATTGAGATGACTCAACCCCACCACATCCTTTGTACGTGCATCCTCCACGCCAAGCTGACCGGTTGTGGACCTCCATCGCATGCGTACCTGGTACTGGCCTCCTTCATGGATTACATCCCAAACCTTCACTGATCCATCGCAACCCGCGACGAAAGAGTCGATATCAGAAGTGATCCAGGCAACATGGTATACTCTCTCTCGGTATCGCCGTAAAGCATCGCTGTTGGCGGTCCAGAAGCAATCGCCTGTCTCTGCATCCCATAGTTTCGCATCCTCGTTTTTCGCGGTTTCATTCTCAAAGCATGCAAGAACGAGGGTCCCGCTCGGTGAAAACGCAATGGTTTTAACGTGGTCCCTGCCACCTGTACTTGAAGTATCACGGTTCAAAATATGGCGACAGTCTCCTGTTTCGACATCCCAGAGCTTCACTCCCCCCTTCCATCCACCGGAAACAAGTTGATTTCCTTGAGGTGAAAAGACCACCTTTTGGACATAGTTGTCGTGATTTAAGACGTGATCACACACTCCTGTTTTAACATTCCATAGGCGTACTGTTTTGTCTCTGCTGCTGGAGGCGATCTGACGGCCATTCGGTGAATACACGACGCTTGTGATCTGGTCAGTATGGTCGGCAAATATACGTTGACATCGATATACGGGGCGCCCTCTTGTCGCCACATTCCATAGCCGCACAGTGTGATCCCAACCGCCAGAGGCAATCTGACCGCCCTGAGGTGAGTACGTGACGACATTGACAGCGCCATCGTGCCCAATCAATAGACTTTCCTGTGCTCCAGTTTCCACATTCCACAACTTGACTGCTTCGCCAAGACCAGCAGATGCAGCTTGATCCCCCTGCGGCGAAATATTGACATCGTTGACCCAGTCGTAATGACTATAGATACGACGATAATTCAGGCTTTCCACATCACACAGGCTCATGGTCGTATGTATCCAAGACACGAACCGGTTTCCCTGGGGCGAATAGGTGAAACTCAGAGAGCGATCGGTGGGGAGATCTCCAAGATCATATTTCGTACGCAAGCATGTCCCTGTTTGTGCATCCCATAACCGCATCGTCTTGTCCTCGCTGAAAGAGATGATCTGGTGTCCCTTCGGTGAGTACACGACTCCTGAAACGCCTTTGCTATGGCTGTTTGATACACGACCGGAAGACCCTGCTCCCACATTCCACAACCGCACTGTTCCGTCCCAACTTGTGGAAGCAAGGTGATCACCCTTTGGCGAATAAAGGGTTTCGACCACGGTGTCGGTGTGTCCAGTCAATGTGTGTCGACATTCTCCAGTCTCTGTATCCCACAACTGCACAGCGTTTCTGCCACTGTTGGAGGCGATCAGATCTCCCTGAGGTGAAAACACGACAGTACAAACTGTGGCACCACATGTTAATTTGTGAATGCATTCTCTCTTTTTCACCTCATCTAATGATTCGTCCTTGTATTCTGTCGCCTTCAAATCCCATAATCGCAGTGTCTCATCCTGGCTGCCTGAAGCAAGTTGATACCCATTTGGCGAGAATACGATGCAGACGACGTCCTTTTCGTGTCCAAAGGTGTGGCGACATTCACCTGTCATCACGTCCCAGACTCTCGCTGTACTGTCTGCACTAGCAGAAGCAATCAGATCTCCTTGAACCGAATATATGATTTGATGGACATTTCCGGTATGACCACTTAGAGTGTAGTTGCACATTCCAGTTGTAACATCCCATAACCGTACTGTCGTATCTGAACTGCAGGACGCTATGCTGTCTCCAAATGGCGAATACAGCACCTTGTTGATTCCATTAGTATGGTCGGACAAGTTATGGCGGCAATTCCCTGTCTCGACATCCCAAAGTCGTACCGTGTTGTCCAAACTACCAGAAGCAACCGAATCTCCCTGTGGTGAATATGCCACACAATGAATTTCTCTGGTATGACCTGTGAATCCACGACGTTGCTGTCCTGTAGCAGTATCCCACAGCTGTACTGTGCTCCCACTGGCAGAAACAAGCTGATCTCCATTCGGCGAAAACGCTGCGTTCCCCATGCTGTGGCCTTGCGACGTCCATGAATTCTCCCAATTCGAAGTCTTATACATATTGATCGTGCCATTCACAAGGCCCACGGCAAAGAACTCTCCATCTGGTGAAAACATACATGCTTTCACCGCAGAGTCGTATTTGAGAAACGGTAGCTCTCCAAACTGCACGCCTGCCATCTGCGCCCTGCTCAGATCTGCCGCGCGAAACCAGACATTGCGGAGATTGGTCTTCCTCAGATCTGCCTCTTGTAGATTGGCCGATTCGAACATCCCATTGCTAAGATCTGCTCCTGGAATCTGAATGCCTTGCAAGTCGGCGAACCTGAACTCTACGCCACCTCGAATCAGAATAGTGATCGCATTGGCTGCAGCTGTACGCCATTTCTTGTCTCTCTTCGAGTACTCGATATAGTCAAGCAATTGTTGTTTGAACGCCAGCTCCTGTTGTACTCGCTCCTCCAGGAACTGTAAAGTTGAAAGCTCGTTCACAAAGCTTCTCCATGCTAGAGGTGAATTGGCATCAGGCTCATGATCATTGTCGGATGCGACCATCGCGGTGGCAGCTCGAATCTCAAAGCTCCAAACAGAGCTAGTGCTTCCTCGACGATTCAAAGATGACTGTGATGACTGCTTCTCCTTGAATTCTTGGGGATCAAATACCGCGAGTGTCAATCCGTACTCCAGTATCGATCGATGGATGAATCGATGCTGGTTCCCATTCCTTGTTAGCGGACAGGCTTCGCGCAAGAGCTGCCTATCTTCTCGAGTAAAAAACTCTCCTTTCCACGATTCTTCGTCTTTGTAGCGAGAATATTCCACAATTGGGTGGCCATCCTGCTCCTTGTAGATTGCCACAGATAGTTTCTTCAAGAAGTCGATGCCGTTCTTCGTGAATCCTTCGTCACTCAGGCTCTCAAAGGCTGCTCTTGCTTGTGGACCCAATGCCTTCTCTCCAATACGCTTCTTGCCTCGCTCCAACCAATGCTCGATGAAGTGGTCGTACAAGGCCACTTTTGTGATACGAGTCGCTGAAAGTCCTCGTCCTGGATCCATCATGCGTGGAAGTACCTCCAATGACAGAGACATCAAGAAGGGATTTCTAACGAGCTCTTTCAAACTTGGGACCTGTCTGAGTGCTTGCTTGTACTCTGTCGCTTCCCAGAGTGGCTGGTAGAGCGAGACGTACTGGTTGATGTATGCTTCAATTTGATCGGCTGAGAATGGGGTGATGGCAGCTTCCTGGAACAGGTTCGTCTCCAATGTCATATTGCGATCACACGGCTGGAATCTGTCAAGATAGTCGCTTCCAAGGTACTCGCTACGACAACTGATCAGCATCTTGGCTTTCCATTCTCCCGGCTGGTTCAATCGGTTGGTCGTGTACAAGTTGTGCGTCAGCTGGCTTTCGTCGTATCCATCGCAAATCAAGACGAAATGGCGATGCTCCTTCAACTCTCGGATCTGTGATTCAGTGAATTCGGCTCTGCGGAGTTG
>Ga0247824_10002382_pt1 | contig 10502 bp, 11 predicted proteins | sample 13C_PalmiticAcid_FD_194412 | JGI IMG/M metagenome (GOLD analysis project Ga0247824, IMG submission 194412) | Soil microbial communities from agricultural site in Penn Yan, New York, United States - 13C_PalmiticAcid_Day48 | ecosystem: Environmental > Terrestrial > Soil > Agricultural land...
TGCTGGCGATGTCCACCGTGTTCCCGTTTGCCTGCTGCACGAATCTCAACAGGTCGCGGAAGAACTTGAAGAACTCAACCGGCAGCGGGCGCCCCTGAGCATCTCGCCATGCGTGATTGCCGGGCAGACTGGGGGAATCAGGCATCAACAACGCCCTCGGCCTTCCAGCGGAAGGTGGGTGCGGTGACGATATTGCCGCCCGCCGAGTTGCCCTCTGCTACGTCGAACACCGCAGTGAAGCCGGCCGAAGTGGGGTCGCCACTGGTCCGGGACACGAATGGGCCGCTGGCCTGGGCATTTGTCAGCGTGATGGACACGAACGGAATCGTTCCGGCCTTGAACGCTGTGGCGAAGTTGACCGCCACGCTGGTGGAAGTGGTGCCCGAGGCCGGTGCCGTGCCGGACCCAAACAGTTCCATCTTCTTCAGAGAGCCACCGCCCCCGATGACGACCTTGTCAGCGGCGATGGTGATGTCGGGCTCAGGCAAGTCCGGGATGGGCTGGGTCAAATAGCCATCCCCAGTGGAATTGACCACCACCATCTCCCCCGCCGAACCGGTGGGGTCGGGCATCTCCCGAACCGTGTCGTAGACCAGAATCGAGCCGTTGGACTTCAGCACCTTCCCGTCCTGCCCGGACGGGTCGGGAATGGATGCGCCCGGCGCCACCTCGGGCACGATGTCCCGGGTCCAGACGGTGTTGTCGTCCTCATCCTTCAGGACTGCCGTGTACTCCCCGTCCAGCCACACCTCAACGCTCAGGCGCCCGTCTACGGCAATCGGAACGGGGTTGGGGTTGGGTATGGTAAGGTCGCGGTCGGCGTAGGTGTTCTTGGGCGTCGTGGTCCCATAGTCGTAAAACTGAACAGACCCGCCCGCCGCAGTCTCCGTGCCCAACAGATTGATGAGTGGACCATCGGGGTCCACGAAACGGTAACTCATCGACAGTCCTTGTCAGTGAGAGGTTATGAAGAGCTATCACATTGCAGCGTTCATCTGGCCCATCCTTTACGCGCTCTGGGAATGGGTCAGCGGCTGGCTAGAAAAGCGGAAAATCGCAAATGAGAGCGACCACTACACCGTAGCGTCAGTCGCTCCGCCGCCGCTTCTTGTTCACGATAGGACTGGCAGCGACACCACTGGCCGGGGCGACCTTAGCTAGCGCCTTCAGGCCAGAGCCTCGGCTCTCTCGTGCTAGTAGGCGCGCGAGGACGTTGCTGTCCAAAAGCCGGCTTCCTACCTGTGCCGCGCCGAAAAGTGAGCCGGTCACGACCGGATCTACCATCCCGCCAGCCCCCCACAATCCGCCTGTAAGCATCTGGCGCTCGGCGGTTCCCGAGGACGGCGGCTCTTTGATGCGCTGCCCGATTCTGGCAAGCGTCCCAAGTTCTCCCGACGTTCCTGCTGCCATTGAAGCCTTCCCCGCGCGGTTTGCCGTAACTCGCCCCATGAGGGATGCTGGAGATATGGCTCCGGTCTCCGACTTCCCTACCAGGTCTTCAATGGTCTTCAGATTGCGCCATTGGCCCCGGGCCTGCTGCCATGCGGCACGAGCCTCCCCGGTGATTGCATCGTCCATTGACTCGCGTAAGACATCGCGGATTTCGCCGAGGTAATAGGACTTTTCTCCGCCTGTCTTCATCAGCTTTCCTAGCTGACTATCCATGGACTGGTAAACCCGCCCAGGCAGTACACCGTCCTTGGCCTGCTCCATAAGGCGCGAAAGAATCCCGTTGACCGCCTTACTGGTGCCCTCCTCGCCTAGCTGAGCCGCTTCCTGCTGGACAGCGACCAACTTTCCGAGCAAGCCCTCACCCACCGGAAGCTGGGAATTTGCTGACAGCTCGTTGAAGCGATTCCCGATGCGAGCCTTGGCGCCTGCGAATACCTCGGGGGTAATGCGCTCCGCATCCTCTCCGATGGTTCGCGAAACCGCACGGGTGAACTGGTCAATCTGCTTGTCGTACCGCCCCTTTGCCCCGGTGAATGGAACGCTGCGCATCATCGATTGCGCGAACTTCAGCGCCCGCGAGTCACTGATTTGCGCAGGAGTGAGCTTGATTCCACGCTCGGATGCGGCGTCAAGCATTGCCCTGACTTCGGGCGTGATGGCGGTGGCCGCCCGACTGCCAGCCGCTGCCAAGCCGCGCCCAACTACTTCGCCGCCAGCGCCCAGCAGTCCGCCAATGGCCGCATTCTGCCCGCGACTTTCGCCTTCCACGACAGGTTGGAGTCCAGCGTAGCTGGCGCCAAGGGCGGCATTTCCGGCTAGGCGGCCGGCGAAGGTTGCGCCACGAGATGCGGCCGTTCCGGGGATTGCCAGCAACCCCACATCGCCAGCCACCTTACCAACAGTGGCAGCCATGTCGCCTTCCATGAACTGCTCATTCTCTCTGGCGCGGGCTTCATCAGCCATGGCGCGGGCATAGCGAGATGTCGGCTGACCAGAGACTAGGGCGCCAATTCCCTGCTGCTCAGGTGCAACAGCATCGAGTGCCAGGGCGCCAAGTTGCCTGATACCACGCGCATTAGATGCGACTCTTTGCCCAATGCCAGCGAGCGCCCGGATTGGTGCAGGAGCATCCTGGAATGCCGCCCTGCGGCCGGCCATGACGTTCTGGTCAACCTGCTGGGCAATCTCCGCTTCAGTGCCTGGGCCGCGTAGCTGCTGCATGTTGCGGCGGAACTCGTCAGCTGAAACGCCAGCAATGCCCAGTGGTCCGTAGTCCGGCGCGCTCTCGGTGCTGGATGCACTCGCCGTCACCCCTGAGAAGTCGGCCCGAGGCTGCTGTGCGCCGCGAAGGCGGCGAATCTCTGCCGCGAACCGCCGCGCATGCTCAGCTTGTCCAGCTGCGTGGGCCTTCCGCAGCCCTGCTTCCAGTTCTTCAATGGTCGCCATCAGCGGTACATGTCCAGAAGGTCATCAATGCTGGTTTCGTTGTCGGCTTGTGTTGGGGCTTCCTGGCCGCCGCTGAGCAGGTCTTTGTAGCCCCCCTCAACGGTATTTAGTAGGTTCTCAAGGTCTTGGAACTGCTGAAGTGTCACGTTCTCGTAGGTGCCGCGCGAAGGGAGCGAAGCCTCTTGCAGTCGGCTCTCGTAGTCGGACATTGCGCCCACGCCCGGCACACGCGTTACGGCGGTGATGAGGGGGGCAAGATTGCGGACGGCGCGATCGAATGCCTGACCCTCTGGGGTCGGCAGGTAATCACCTCCAAGGCCAGCACTGAAGCTGTTCTTGATTTTCTCAAACGCCTGCCGCGCCGAGCGCAGCTGGTTGCGTGCGGCCTGAATCTGGGTAACCTTCTGGCGCGCTGTGGTTGCGTCTTTAGAGCTTATACGCTGAGCGTCGCGGGCCGAGTTCCCGCCCACAACCATGCGGCGCTGCTCTTCCTGCGTCGCACCCATCTGCTGGGCCATCTGAAGCCTGCGCTCAAGTTCGGAAGGCGACTGCGACTTCTGGAACGGCTGAGCAACGGCTGACTGCGACGCGCCTCCACGACCTGCCGGCTCAATGTGAACGTGGTCGCCCTCGTCGATGGCCTCGTATCCATTGGCCTTTGCGTCAGCGATGAACTGGGCTTTCAGGGGTTGAGGGACAACCCAGTCAGCGGCTTGGCCGCTTAGATGGTAGCTGTTGGCGACTCCGCCGACTTGGCGATTGCGCTCTTGGGAGCGAAGAACACTCGTCGGCTGAATACCGTACTTGTTCCCGAGGGCGGCGAAGAGCTGAGCTGCCTGTGGCGCAGCCGTGCCATGAGGCGCCTGACCCGCAACCCCTTCCAGCGGAGCCAACTGGATGCTGGCGCCCGGAGTACCCCAGCCGATGCCCTGCGAAGTCTCCACCAGCTTTGGCACCATGCCAGAGTACTGCCTGCGCTCTTTATCCATCGCGGCGAGCTGCGGGTTATCCCGCAGGAGCTGGAGCGATTGGATGTCAGACGGAAGGCCGTCGTAAGGATTGGAAGCCTTGCCGCCGCCCATCGCAGAGACAACCTGCATGGCAACGTTTTTGGTCTGCGCCTCGTCATAGTCGCCGGGGTCGCCAAAACCGAGCTTCGGAAACTCAGGGCGAAGATAGGTGTCGTAGTACTGTTTGCCACCCTGCGGGTTCTTGGTCACATAGTCCAGATAGCCCTTCGCCATGCCGTAGAGTTGCTGACGCTGGTCTCCTTGCTGTAGGCGTTCCTCACGCGACACTGCAAGGTCAGCCAGCCGATTTTGCCGCTGCATGGACTGGTCTTGGAGCCTGCGCTGGTTGGCGTCGTCCATGCCCTGGAACATCGCCTGTGCGAAATTGGTTGCCATGTGGCTCCTCAGCGGTAAATCGGAATCTGCTCGCGGACGACTGGACCTATGCCAGGGTTCTGTTGGTATCCGCGACCCAGCGAATACCCAACACCCGACAATGCATTGCCCCAGGCGTCACCCTGATTCAAGTAGCCGGAGGCTCTGGCCTGTCCCGCGTTCTGAAGCGCATTGCTTAGGCCGCCAGCCGTGTTCTGCCCCAACTGATTCAACTGACTGTTCGCCTGCCCACCGAATCCGGCGAGACGGAACAGGTTGTTCTGGAAGTTGCTGAAGGAGTTGGAGCCGATGTTGCTGGCTAGGCGCATACGGTCTGCGTCCGCGCCGCCGGAGTACAGGCGACCACGGGCAGCAGCGCCACGGTCAAGGCCCTGGATGCCTTCTTGCATCGCCACCAGATAGTCGGGCGTCTTGTAGAACTGACTGAAGTCGGCCACGCCCGTTCCCGGAATGGCGGACCCCCCCCCGCTGCCGCCGCTGGCTCCATCGCCGAAGTTGAACTGCATCGGTGTGGTTGACTGACCGGGTTTGCCGAAGAAGCCCATCGGGTCGTAGCTGGTGCCGCCGAACTGGCCGGCAAGGTTCGCGGGGTCCGTGAACTTGTCGAACAGGCTGCGCTTCTTCTTTGGCGCAGCCTCGCCGCCCGTCATGGTGATGCCGCCACCACCTGAGAATGCCTGGCTGGGTAGCCCGTACATCTGCGCCAGCATGTTCAGGGCGCCGACGCCGGTAGCCTGATAAGGCATCGTGTCTGCGCGGTTCTGGTTGTACATCGCCAGTTGCAGCCCGATGGAATCTCGCGCTGCTTGTGTCTGGGCGTTAGCGGCGTTACCGGCAGCGTTCGAACTCATCGCGCCGCCCGCGAGAGAGCCTACTGCCCCGATGATTGGTCCGGCTGCGGGCATCCTTGCCCCTCCAGTAGTTGATATTCGTGATTCATGACGGCCCATCGATAGATGAACCGAGCGCCCTTTGAGGTCTGCCCCAGTGCGTCACATTGCGCCCTGACCCACTCAGCCCCTTGGTCCCTCGCCCAGTCATCCATGGCTGTCGAGTAGTGGCGGATGTCGTGCATGACCCCGCCGCGCGGAAACTTGTCGGGCTGCACGTAGTCCGCGCGAAATCCCATCTTCTCCGTCAGTTTCCAGGCCGGAACGTTGTCCTCGGGAACCTTCGTGACGATGCGAGTGCAATCTGTTCCGCAGAACATGAAATGAGCCGCCGCCTGGCAGCACTGGAGCGCGTTCTTCGTACCCGGCAGGAATAGGGTATGCACCTCATACACACCATCGCCGAGCCGGTGAAAGAAGAAACCGCCGGTTTCGAACTCCAGGCCAATGCCGTCGTTGAAAATGGCCGACAGCGGTACGTCGGTCACACCATCCGGTGAGACCCAGTACTTGACCTTGGGGTGGTCGATGACTGACTGGAGGAAATCCGGCGTATCGGCAACCCTCACGCCGAAACCTCGTAGGACGCTACGGCCTCGATGATGTCCACCACGAGAGGAGAAGTGCATTCGGTCTCCAGGGTGAAGCTGCGAGCGCGCCCCAGGCGCCTCATAGGCTGCGTTCGATTTCCGTACTCACCCAAGGCAGGCAGCGCCAATTCTCGCCAATTGCTGTAGTTGTATCCGCCGTCCGCCGAGTAGCGGGCCTTGATGATTCTGTCAGTCACCGTCGTACTCCTGGGCTACGGAGAACAGCTCATAGGCACCGGCGAGCGGGCGGTCTGTCCATGTGGATGTCGATGCATCGGGGCTGGTGAAAATCTTGCCGCCACCACCACCCTCAGGACTGCACACCGCGATGTAGACGTGGCCGTTGTAGAACAACTGGCGGATGGGCATTCCGAAACTATGGACACCCGAGAAACCGTTCCCGCTATCGACGGTCAATTGACCCATTGCGGTTCCGACCAGTTTCCTGCCGCCACCACAGCAAATGCTGTTGATAGCGCCACTGGTCAGGGGTTGCGTGATGGTCACGAACCCGGTTGATGGACTCCAGCGTCGCAGGAACGGCGTCGTCGCACTGCCCGTCGTACCGCCACCCAGGAGATAGCCATCTCCGTCAGCGCCGTTTCCTCGGTCAGTAGAGGTGTTGACGCCATGCGCCCCAACTGAATTCCAGGTCTGGCCCGCATCGTCGGTCGTGTAGTAGTTCGTCGAACCCATTCCCGATCCATCCAGGCCGCCGGGAACCTTGGCTGCCAACGCCGATAGGTTGGTGCCTGCAATCTCGGAGTAGTTGGCGCCTCCGTCGGTGCTGCGGTATACGGCAAACCCGCTGTCACCCGGGATGATGACGGCACCCTGAAGGTAGATGCCTCGCCTTCCTCGCGCGACTACGTTCCCGGCTGAGTTTGTCCAACTGGCGCCGCCGTTCGTGCTGTAGGAGGCCGGAGTCCCCGAGGCAATGCTGAAGCTCACATAGCGCCCTGGTGCCGCGACGGCGTAGTTCTTGATGTTTCCGTCTGTGGCAATCGGGAGCGAGTTCCAGTCCTCACCACCCAGACTCCTCACCACCAGAGGAATGGCCGAGGAAATCCCCAGGAGAATCATGGGCAGGATGACGGGAATGCTGTCTGACAAGTCATCGAACAGGCCGTTCTCGTCCGTGGCTCGAATAGAAAATGAGTACGAGCCGCCAGCGGTTGGCGTACCCGACAGTACGCCCGCCTGCGAGAGCGTCAGGCCGGGAGGGAGTGTCCCCGAACGCAGCGTGACGCGCTTGACCCCAGTTCCACCCGTGACGGTGTAGGAGTACGAGTAAGCCTCATCAACTGCGCCACTGGGGGCGTCGCCCGTGATTTCTGGTCCCTCGGGCTGCTCGGGAAACTCAACCGGAATCGTCACTTCGCCGCCTACCCGGCAAACCAGGGCACAGGCGTCCACGCGAATTCGGTTCTCGTTGGCGCTCAGGTAACCGGACCCGGAGCGGCGGACATACTCCAACGGATTGCCGTAAGGATCTTGCCCGTCGAGGGCGTACCTCCAGTCCAGTTCGTAGATGCGCCCCGTCTGGTAATCGCCGCCCACCCACTTGCCGTTCCAGTAAACGAGGTCTGACAGCCGCCAGCGGTCCATGCCTTTGGTCATCCGGCGGTGCCAGCGCTGGGATAGAACGTCGTAGCCGAAGGTGAATTGACCCGGCACGGTCAGGTAGTAGACCTTGTGCCCTCTGTCCTCCCACACGAAAGCGAAGGCGGACGCAATCTGATCTGCCGTGCACTCGGCCAGTGCCTGCTCAATGGGCTGCGTTGAGATACGAACGGGGGTGTAGCCATCCAGGCGGCGCACGATGCGCTTGTCGTCAAGGAAGAACACCGAGTTGTCCAGACTGGCGGCGGAGAACCGAGCAGAACACCCGCATTCAATGACGGTGTTACTTGCTCGCTGGAAAGGTGCCGTGCCATCCCCGCTAGGGTCGTTTACGTAAGGCTCGATGGTCTCTCGCCCAAAGATGAGAACTTCGCGGTGACTTACGTGCAGGGTGATGATGCGGTCGGGCTGGCCCTCCGCCTCGTAGCGGTCCAGCGAGTTGTAGCCGAGCGCGTCAGCGAGGTCAGAGTGGAACCAGTACCGCCCCTGCGGCTCCACCTGAGCAAGATAGCTATCGATGTAGGCGGCCACGAAGGCGCCGGGATAGGCCTCATCCGTGACCTTCTGGAGGGTGAGCGTGTTCGTGTTGAACACGTAGCCCGCCGAGCCGTTGGCGATGAGCAGTTCATTGCCAAGACCGCGCTGGTTGTGGGCCATGGACACCCGGCCAACGCCGGGAATGGTCCCATAGGGGATCGCAACAAGGCCGCTTGTAATCTGGTATAGCGTGTTGCCAGCAACGACAAACAGCTTTCCCTCAACCTCACGCATCCCGCGAATGGGACCCGCCTCAACATCGGGCGTGCCGTGTTCGGCGATGATGCGGACTAGCGGCTTCAGGCCAGGGGCTTGGCGGAGCTGCCACCGACTGCGGGTGCCGGGGCGCTCGGCGGGAACTGGAAGGTAGTTGACGCAGTGCTGGGCAGACCAATGCCGGTTGTCGTCAGCGTACTCGTCGCTGACGATTTCAATGGGTTGCCACTGCATCAGCGGGCGACCTGGCGGAGCCGAGAGCCGGCGTAGACGCGATTGCGCTCCTGTGTGTTGGCTTGGCGAAGCAGGGAGCGGTAGAAGTTCTGCCAGACCGGGATGCGCGAGTCCTCGCCCAGGAACGGACCGGCCCCATAAAGTGCCGCGTACAGGTAGAGCTCGGGATAACGGTTGAAAGTGGTGGTCAGGCCGTCCTTGAGTGCTGCTGGCTTGGCGTAGTAACGCCCTTCCAGCAACTCACCGTCTTGTGCCTGCGGGGAAAAGATAATGGTGTCACCGGCCTGAGCGCACTTGCGCACGTCGCTGGCAGACATGTACTTGAGACGTGACCGCAAATCCTGCTCGGAGACCACCTCCAGCGGACGCTGCGGGTCGAACCAGAGGATGGACGCCTCCATCCAGTTAGCGGGAATGGCTACGGCGTTTGCGGCGACCGCGACGGATAGGGCCTGCTCCATGCTCGATGCACGGAGCGGCGGAATGTCGCCCTCCGCCCCGTAGTGGACCAAGGCTTCGCCGAGCGAAATCATGACATCCAGCGTTTCGGGCTGGATTTGGCTCGGAACCTCGTCGCCATCCAGCATCAGCTGGAATGCGGTTCGGAACTCGTCGTAAGAGGCGAACGCCATCAGATGCGCCCCTTCCAGATGCGGAACACGTCATTGGCGGGGTCGTCCAGAAAGCGGTTAATCAACTTCGGGTCGTTGAAGAACTGGGACCAGGTGTAGCCGCGCTTGTTGCACCAGTCCATGATGACCGTGCCATCGACGCGAGCGGCATGCTTCCAGTCGCTGGACTGCTTCACCTCGCTCTTTTCACGGCAGTAGGTGGCGAGTGTGTCCAGGTCTTGGCCGGAAACGCCGTGGACGAAGGCGAGGTCATCCTGGCCCACGTCCTGAATCCATGCCCGCATCGGAATCTCCCAAAGAAAAGGGGCCGAGATTTCTCCCGGCCCCTGAAGGTCTTGCAGTGCCGCTTAGGCGCCGGAATCGGTCGCGTCGCGGATGGCGTACAGCGGCTTTTCGTCACGAACCACCAGCGAGGTTTCTGTGCGGACCTGCCAGTTCTTGGCATCGCCAACGGTCGCCAGCTGCTCGCTCTCAAAGCCACGCAGCACGGCCAGGCCCAGCTTGTCCGAGTCCAAGATGTACACCGTGTTCTTCAGGCCAGCCGTGGAGCCAGCCATCACGCGGTTCGGGATGACCTTGGTCACACCGAAGTCGCCACGGTAGAAGTCGAACGCCGCGTTCAGCACAGCAGCCGAACGACCGCCAACCTCGTTGGTGCGCTGCACGCCACCCGTGAAGCCGGAGATACGGACCTTGTGCGCCGGAGAGCAAAGGACAACGGAGCCGTCACCGCCGTTCTCGTAGCAAGTCTGGAGGCCCGTCTTCAGGTCGTCCTCATCGAACGCCTCCAACGTGCCGGCCACCGGGGCGGTATTGGTCACCGCATTCGGCGAAACACCGCCCGCTCCCAGTCGGTCGTTGGTGATGAAGCCGTACAGGCCGCGCTGCTTGCCGGCGACCGCGTCGGTGCCGGTCACGGTTGCGCCCGAGGCAATGCACGCAGCCTCTTGGTCGCGTTTGATTTCCACCATCTTCTTCATGCGCAGGCGGCGGGACTCGTTGTCGCGACCGTACTTGCGCACGCGCTCAGCGGTATTGGACACCGAAACCGTATCCTGGAAAATCTGGGTACGGTTGTTGAGCAGGGTCGGCTCGACCTGGGCCGCGTAGCTGGCGTCAGCACCTTCAATGGCGCCCCGGGTCTGGTCCGGAGTGCGGTAGGTATCGCGCTGCCACTCGAAGTACACATTGTCGATGGTGGTCCGCTCAATCATCGAGACCAGCGGGGCATCGGACGGGTTGAAGTTGTAAATCTGGTCGATTACATCCTCTTTGACCTTCACGACCGAAGGGGTAATCAGGGTGTTGGTAGGCATCTCTCTAGTCCTTTAGAGGAGGTCGGCCAGCGTGGACATGGACGGGTTCGCCTTGTGGCGCTTCATCGCCTCTTGCCTGCGAGCCAACTGTGCGGGTTGGTTTTTGGCTTGGGGCGCTGCGACCTTCGGGAGGTTCTTGACGGGCTTCATCTGCGCCCGC
>Ga0247824_10002383_pt1 | contig 10499 bp, 15 predicted proteins | sample 13C_PalmiticAcid_FD_194412 | JGI IMG/M metagenome (GOLD analysis project Ga0247824, IMG submission 194412) | Soil microbial communities from agricultural site in Penn Yan, New York, United States - 13C_PalmiticAcid_Day48 | ecosystem: Environmental > Terrestrial > Soil > Agricultural land...
GAGGTGGGCAAGGCGGGGGCGGATTCGTTTTTGTGGTTTTTGTTTTACGAGGTGCGTTTATTTTCTTTTTTGTTTTTGTTTTGTTCAAGATGTGGGGGAGGGGGGAAAGTGCTGACGACAAAGTGACAGTGGTTCCGCGAACTGCGCCTCACCAGCCGCAAGGACCTGCCCTACCTCCGCGTCCTCGAGGAGCTGGCCGTCGGCGCCGCGGCGGGGGCGTGCGCGAAGCTGTTCACGACGCCCGTCAGCAACGTCGTGACGCGGCGGCAGACGGCGAGCTTGCTCACCGCCAGTGGGGGTGCCGACAAGGCGGCGGCGAGGGACCTGACGTTTGGGGAGACCATCGCCGAGATGAGGAGGGAGCGCGGCGTGCTGGGCTTGTGGGCGGGGTACTCGGCGAGCATGGTGCTGACGCTCAACCCGAGCATAACCTTCTTCCTGCAGCAGGTGCTCAAGAGGCTGCTGGTGCCGCGGGAGAAGTGGCATGAGCCCGGCGTGAGGACGACATTCCTTTTGGCGGCGGTGAGCAAGGTCGTTGCGACGGCCGTGACGTATCCGTTTCAGATTGCCAAGGCGAGAGTGCAGGTGTCGGTGCCGGACAAGGGGGAGCATGGGAAGGAGACGGCAAGGGACAACATCTTCGCGACAGTCTTGAGGATAGCGCGGGTCGAGGGGACAAGGGCGCTGTACGACGGCATCGGCGGCGAGCTGCTCAAGGGATTCTTCAGTCACGGCACCACCATGCTCTCCAAGGACGTCATCCATCGCTTCATCGTGCAGCTCTATTTCGCCATCTTGGCTGCACTGAAGCGGTACCCTCAGTTCAGGACGGGGCTATCTGGGAGGATGCGAGAGGCTCGGAAAGAGATGCGCGAGCGGTACCTCCGCGCCTCATCGTCAGGGGCGAACGAAGTCCGCCGGGGCGTGCGCTATGTTAAGGACGCGGTTGACTCAGGGGAGAATACCGCAGCAAACTGGTTGGGCAGGAGCCTGAAGGTGGATGGATGAGAGACTAAAACCAACCCAAACCTAGCTCGGGCTCGTGGACTCCACGTTTGTTTCCCCACGTTTAGCTCAAGTTTCTCTTGTTGTAACCTCAGCACCTGAAAGTGACTGCGTCCTTCTTGACTTGGTTGCTTCCGCCGGCCGAGAACCCCGTGCCCTCGCGACGCAGTTCCACCAACCCAGGCCGGACCTTGTCCTTTTCTGCCTTGCCTTCTTTCGGAGGTGTCTCTGTGAGGTCAGCATCACAGACATAGCAACGCACCGCCTCTCCTTCGGATGGCTTCATAAACTGGTCCACGCAGCTCTTGCAGAGGACGTGCCCGCAAGGCTTGGCCAGCATCGCTCTGGACGAGTTTGTCAGGCCCTTCGTACAGGATGGACATATTCTTTGAGGCTTTTTCGTGCCCGAGTCCGTCTCCTCTGTGAAGTTGACTGTCACGAGCGTGTGGAGTGAGTAGTGGTGTGGTCGGTCTTCGGCAGATGCTGGGCACGTAGGCTGCGTCTTGACCTTCTTTTTCACTTCATGCAAGGTGTTGCTGCTGTTTGAAGAGGGCGTCACCGAGGGCGACCAGAACGATGGCAATGTTGGTTTTGACGACTACGCCATGACAGAGTCAGTAACGCAGTCAGGGGGGACGGGGAGCCCCGCCCTACCTTTTCATCATCAATCGCCCTCCTCGCCTTTGCCCGCTCCTCGTCGGCAATGCGGGCCACCTCATCCGGGTCAAGCGAAAACTTGCGCTTCTCTCCCGTCTTTGGGCCGCTCTCTTGCCCGTTTCCGTTTTCAGTCGAGGGCTCCCGTCCAGGCGTCTCCGTCTTCTCCCTGCCACTGCTCGTATTCCCCCTCTTGATGCTCAGCCCAGCCTGCGTCAGCTCAAACTCGCGTATTGCGCGCTCCTGGGCCTCGGCATCGCGCCGCGCCTTGTCCTCCTGGGCTTCCCGCTCCTCCTGCTCGCGGGCCTTCTCCGCGCGCTTGATCTCCTTCTTCTGGGCCAGGATGTTGCTGAGGGCGCACTCGCGGCAGAAAATGTCGCCTTGGAGACAGGCGACTGGGTCTATGGCGGGTTCGAGGCACAGCCAGCACGAGGCAAAGGGTAGGAACGAGTCCCGCGAGAGGCGCGCCGTCGACGAGCCCCAGGCGGCCCGGGCCATGGCCCGCTCGTGGGACGTGAAGATGGGCCGGCTGGTGTTTCTTTTGCCTGTGAGGTCAGATTGCTTTTCCTAATGTCAAATTGATTGGCAAAGTACTTACTATGCGCCATTGTGACGGGAATCTGTTAGTGTGGAGGAAGGTTGATTCCCCGGAGGATTGGCTGCTGCAGAGCTGAAGAGCTGCTGCAGGGCTGAGGTGCAGTCCAAGTTTCCAATTCCCCACAGCCAGCGCCTGGAGCTCAGGTGGGTCCCAAGATCTTAGCGGTTTGTGGGGGGAACGACCCCTGTTCCGACACGTGCAGAAAACGCCTGGGGCTCGCGTCTCGGCAGTCGCGACTCTTTCCAGGCTGAGGGAATTGCCATTCCCAACAATTGCAAGGCTGTGGAACCTAGCGGCAAATCGGCTGAAGGCGTTCGGTGTTCTTTTTTTTTTTTCTACCTTTTTTTTTTCCTGCGTCGGGTCCTGTCAACGAGCGCACTTTGCCATTGCTTGTGCGACAGTTGATTGAGTTGAACGGCAATGGGGCCATGTAAAATCTCGGTCTGCAATTCTTGAATAAATTGGCTTTGGCGACCAACCTCGAAACGATGTCGACGACACCCGCGTCGGGGCACCAGGGGCCCCAGCGGCCGAGCCTCTCGTTGCGCCTCAAATCGGCCATGATCATGGGCATGACGGGGGTGCTCTCAAAGGCCTTTTTGTACGGGTTCAATAAGGTCGAGGTCACGGGCCTCACCAGGTTCCTCGACATCCTAGACAGCCGTAGAGATCCTGCAAACAGAAAGCGTGGACTCTTGACTGGTGCGATGAGCTAGCCCAAACTGAACCCGCGCTCATGTAAAGCTGACTTGTCGTAGTCTCCAACCACATTAGCGTGTGAGTGTTGTCATGAGATCTCCATCCTAAAAACGGCGTCCTCATGTCCTCCCCTGCAGACTCGACGACCCCGTAGTCTGGGGCATCCTCCCCTTCCGCTACATCTTCGACCCCTCCAACCTCCGCTGGACCCTCGGCGCAGCCGACATCTGCTTCGCAAATAAGTAATGCCCCCCCTTTTCTTCCCTTTCAGCGTGCCCATCCCTTCCTCCACTTAACCCAACCAAACTCCTGACCCCAACCACTAACATCCCACCCCCAGATTCGTCTCCAACTTCTTCACCTCGGGCCAAGTCCTCCCCTGCCACCGCCTCAAGCACTCCCCCTTCGGCGGGCCCTTCCAGCCGGCTCTCACCCAGGCCATCCGCCTGCTCTCGACCCCTCTCCCGCCCACCACCCCGTCCAACCAGACCTACACCACCACCGGCCTCGACCTGCACCCCTCCCCGTTGTCCTTCCCGGCCTTCCGTCGCTACAGCTGGGTTCACGTCTTCCCCGAGGGCTGCGTGCACCAGCACCCGTCCACCGACCTGCGCTACTTCAAGTGGGGGCTCGCGCGGCTGATCCTCGAGTCGGACCCGGTCCCGGACATCCTGCCCATGTTCATCGACGGCACGCAGCGCGTCATGCCCGAGGACCGCGGGTTCCCGCGCTTCCTGCCGCGGATCCGCAAGACGGTGAAGGTGGCGTTTGGGGAGGTGCTGGACTACGACGAGACGTTTGGGGATTTGAAGAGGCGGTGGGACGGGCTGGTTGCAAGGGAGCAGCAGAGGATGGTCACGGCGGCTGCTGCTGCTGCTGGTGGTAAGGGGAAGGGAAGGGAAGAAGGGGGACAAGTGGTGCTGGCTCTTCCCGGGGAGCTGGCGACGGAGGAGCTGAAGAATGGCAAGGAGGCGGAGGAGATCAGGATAGAGGTTGCGCGGCGGATGCGGGAGGAGATCCTCAAGGTGAGGAAGGCGCTGGGCGGGTTTCCGGCGCCGGATCCCGCGTTTGGGCTGGCCGAGACGTGGCGGCTGGACGATGACATCGAGGCCAAGAAGTACAAGAGCCGCGTCGACGGGAGTAATATTAACCAGGATTAGATTTGCTCATGTAGCGGGGTGTTTGGTTGGTTGGTTGGGAAGGGTGTATGGTGTAGGAATATGGCTTTTTGTGTTGGGTCAGTGTGTACGGCATAGGGTAATGTGTGTACGGATTGAAGATGCGATAGACGGCGATCAAAAGGACTGGAGTCGGACCAACGACAGCGAGAATCATGTAAATATGGTATTGAATGTTTTGAGAATATGCCACCAAAACAGCCTGAACTCCGTAACTCTCTCCACAGTAAGTGGTATATTCCCACAATGCCAGTCCAGCCCCATTAAAATTGGACATGCTCCCTCTGGGGCAATGCCATGTCTCCCGATGCACCGTCTCGTCTCTGATCTTGAGGTCGCTGGCCTCTGTTTCACGCAAAGGCCTTGTCCTCTTGCTGCCCAACACGATCATCTCCCCGGGATCCCGCACGGAAGCTTAACTTGGCCCTCCTGCTTTGCCCGCGGGAGCACCGCCCGGGTCACCTTTCCTGTTTAATGTCCCGGGGTGGCGACTGCCATGGCGGCTCTTGCTCGATCCTCTTCCGGAGAAACCCCGCCAGCGCCTTTGCCTGAAACATGCCGGTATCGCTATACGCTGTCTCCAAGATGTCCAGAGCCCACGTCCGGTAGGAGTCCGGCACACCCGGTGCACAGCCCACAACCTTGACCTCAAACAACAGCGTGGGGATACCCGCTATTCCGATCCCAGCGCCTCGCTTCGTCTTCTCAAAGTATTCCCGATGCGTGGAACTCAGTTTCGGATGCCGGTAGTGTGTCGGGATCGAGACCAGGGTATCCCGCGCCAACCGTAGGATACAGTCGAGGGAGCGCCGCTGCTGCCCAGCCGAGACTAGCGGCGCGCTGCTCGCCGGGAATCTGTCCACGCTTTCGAGCAGCATCTGGTTGACCATGATGCGGGTCCAGCGGTAATGGTTCCAGACCCGACCGATGTACGTGTTGTCATAAACGTGGTAACAGCCTTCGAACACGGCCTCTTCGGGGAAGAAGTCGGCAACATGCTCCTCAACAACAGCCCAGATCCCGTCTTGCCGCCTCTCCCAAGATTCGAGGTTCTGGTTGATTTCCAACGCCTCCCGGATCAGATCGGCTGTCTCGGGATGCCCGTCGACGGATGGTTGGCTTCGCAGCACGGAAGACAGCTGGACGAATCGCGCCATTATTTTGATCAGTTCGGCGGACGGTCTGTCGAGGTCTGATACCATCTTGTCGATGATGGAGATCCAGCCGAAGAAGGTTTCGGGGAGAGCCTGCTCGCTGCTGGGGCTGAGCTGGGTAGGGATGAGGACGTTCGGCTCGAGAGACGAGTACTGAAAGGAACCCTGTTTCGAGGCCAACATGGAAAAACACATTTGCAGGAGACCACGCGGTCCATCAGCGGGCGCCTGCTTGTTGGGGAGGAAATTGCTGAGGATTGCGGCGCCGCCCATGACGTGAGTCCGTGCCGGGCTCACAGATTCGTCGTCTCTAGGACGAGTGACCTGGTGATGGGAGCAGGTTATCAGCTACGTTTCTTGGGTTTCAGGGCACTGGGACTCACCTCATACATGGCCATCATCACGACGGCACGGAGAATGACCTCGAGGTCTAGACCAGCCATGTTCCGAACCGATGAGGCAATGGTCTGTAGGGCAAGTCCGTAATGATGCTTCGCCAGTGTGTTCGCCTCTTTGTCGCCAGTGAGGTTCGACAAACTTGCCAGCCCGACCGCGGCCATGATGTCCCGCGTCTCCCGCGAGTGCACCCATTTCACCTCGTGAAGCTCCTTGCCGTCCCTGGGCTCGTCCGGAAGTCCAATGACGTAGTGTTCAATGTAGAACTGAATGGCTTTGTCGGCGGGAGAAGCACATATCTCCTTGGTGAGTCGCTTTCCCTCGGGGCTCCTTCGGCTCTTCGGGACGAGAGGAGCTGATCGCGGCGTGGCTGCCTCGGACACCGACCATCGGCTCCTCGTCGAAGATGGCGACGAAGCCGACGTGGGAGAAGGGCTGGACACATCTCCCGACTCTGATGCTTCCGATACCCCCCATTGGGCATGCGCCTTCTGCATGACTTTGGTGCTCTCATCCCGGAACATCAACGACAGCTGGTCCCGGTAACCCGGACACTGCTTGCGGATTCGGACGCATTGTGTGCACTGTGGTTGCACCTTGTCGCACTATGTCGGGTTAGCCGGGGATGCCTCTGCCATGGAGGGACGGCCCATCCGCTTCATATGTATGCGCAGGGAAGAGGGCTGCTCCGAGGACCACGCTTCCCAGTGCCGCGCACCACGGCCCGAACCTTGAAGTCCGGCCACGTGGGAAACAAGAAAACAAGCCCACCTTTATTCGCCGTGTCCGGCAACTTTGGCAGCCTTGGGAGGCCTTGCCGCAGTAGACCATGGTCGATCCGACTCATCCGGCGGCGAGGGTGAGGGCCTGAATGGGCATTCAGCTCGCCGGGAACTTTCTCAAACCCACTCAGAGAGTCGGATGGGTTGCTCCAGAGAGTAGCGAGCGGCCGGGTAGTTAACCGAGGAGGGAAAGCAGATCGCTGGCGGGCTGGAGATGGCAGCAAATGACGGGCATCCCATTCCGTGGGACAAGGCAGGTCGGTCGCATTCGCTTCGGCAGGGGCCCAGAGCATGCGGTGCAAAAACGTGCTACAGCATCACCCGGCAACAACCAGCCAGTAAGCTGTCCTGGAAACCAGGTAAGACGGGGACGTTGGACCCGGTTGTGGAAGACGGAAGCTCGAGCTTCGCTCCGCGGCAGATAGTGTGCTGCCGGCAATGTGGCTCCGGGTGCATGTGGGTGCCAGGGCTGGCCTCGTCCAACGACCAACTCGTCAACTGGCGCAGGGGACAAGGGAAATAGGTGGGCAAATGGCGTTTTTCCGCTCCAACCAGGAGGACACGGCTCGAAGGGTGGGGAGGCGAGGGCAGGGACGCCGAGATGGGTTCGCGTCCGCGAGCAAAGAGGTGGCGTCGAGGACGAGCGGGATCCACGATCAGCAGCAGCGAAGTGAAACAGAGCTCGGAGGGCAGGGGAAACCTTGCTGGAAGCAGTCCACCGGGTCCAGAAACACTGCGTCCGCAACAAAGTGCAATCAAAGATGGAAGATTGATGAGGCCATCGCCAACCCCACAACCGAACCGAAAAGGGGTCACCACCTATCCCACTGGAAACACCGCTCGGACACCGTTGGATGTTGGGTGCTGCCCACATTCGCCGAGGACTGAATACGACGCTGGAAATGGGCCGGCTTGCTCCCGCGATCCTGGGCCCGGGGCCTGGCGGCAGTGGGGTAATTTGGTTGATCCTCGTCATCCTTGGCGCCGATCAGGTGGCATCGCAGCATCTGGGGTTCTCATTGCCGCGCTCCAGAGCACCCGAGCTGCACACAAAACCGCCGAGAACCCTGATAAACCCCGAGCACCTCCCGTCCAGCTGCCGACCGATGCACCAATCCTTGGCTCAGGGTGGCACGCACACATCATCCCGTCCCGAGCACCGCTTGTGTCAAAGCGCAGGTGCACGTTTCCCGGTTCGGTTGTGACGAGAGAGCCTCAGTGCGGCCAATCGACAAGACTCTGCCAGGCCAAGAGGGGAAGGAGGGGGGCGGCCTGCACCTGGCCCAGGTTGAACGCCCAGGCAGGACCAAGGAAATGGGCTTGCGGCAGGCAGGACACACGCGCGGCAGGCAGGCAGCAGGTCTGCTCTTCCCCGGCGCTCGTGAGGAGCTCTGAGCTTTTGCTGATTTGAGCTTGATGCTGAGCCGGCCCGTTTCGTGATACCAAAATCGCATCATGAGCTACCTGTAACTTGGCACCTTGGCTACCTAGGTACCTTACTACTCCCGACTATAAGCGACTGATGACGATGGCGCCGGACCATTCCCGGCGTTTTGATCACCAGCCGGGATTTTCGCATCCCCTCTTCCCCTCCTCAGCCCTCTTCGCCCTTGCAACTTGATGCTGTCGAGTTGACCTCTTTGATGCCCACTGCGCTTCGAGTATCGAGGGGACGACTGCAATGAGGGGGGAAGGAAACCTGGAAAGAAACGTCGGGGGTGCCATATCCCGTGTTCTGCCCAGAGTCACGAGATCGCGACGCGGTCCTCAGACGACCTGGCACAGCCGGAAGTTGAAATCCCTCTGATGTGGTTACTGACGGCGGTGGGTGGTGAGCCAGAGTCTGGTGCTGCTCAAGGAGTCCCACGGACCGCGAGTTCACCAGCCGGGAGCATCACCTGGTACCGACCACTCGAGGACTCCCGGACTCCAGTCTCTCAAGGCCCGGTGCTACACATGTTGCAAGTTGACTAGTCTTCTTCCGAACCAGAGCCCAAGCATGGCTCAGTCGGTTGCAGGCTCATCACCACTTTGTACGGGAACCCGATGCTCCCAGGCCAGAGTACACGGTTCATTTGTGGAGTTGAAGGTTTGGAGGACTCTACTGTGTAAGCGAGGTTCTGCGTCTCCGAGCGTTCCTTGGAATGCAGATCGGCGTCGGGCGGGCCGCTTCCATGGCCGGAGCCCGGCATCAAGGGAATGCGCCGGCGGTCGGGGCTGAGCCGGAGCTGCCCGCTCGGCGTTTGTTGATGGTCCGGGGACGGGCCCAGACCCAGGGTTGGGCTACCCAGGAGCGCAGGTCGGCAATTCGGGCTGCATACCCGCTGGCCGACCGCACGGGCAGCCTGAGCATTGGAGGCACAAAACACCCCGCGCTGCTCAGACTATCTGCGGCGCAAGGACGATGGAACGGAGCATCATCAGTTACGCGGCAACGCCATCTCTATGACATTAATGAAATCATGCTGGGTGGCCTGGGTGCAGCATCTTGTAGTCGTGACGAGAGTTGTTGTGAGTGCACAGGCAGGTGGCGAGTCCAAGCAGCCCGGGGGTTGCCAAGGCAAGTTCCGTGCTCTCTTCGCTGTGGGCCTGCCTGAACTTGCCCAAATCAATTTTCGACTGTGAGCAGAGTTTCGCGACTCCAGAAGCTGCGCAACCAAACGACTCTTTCCCCATCTCCCAACCTCGAAGCCGAAAAAGAATCCCCCATCCCGGCGGAGCAGTTCTCCCTCTCCCCTGCACTTTCTCAACCCGACTTTTCCGATCCCTCTTGCGTTCTCACCACTCCTCGCGACGTTGAGTTGAGGTTCGCGCCATCAGGCAACCGAAACCGTGCGTATTTGGTGTTTCTTTAAATCCGGCATCGAGCTTCCCTGAGCTGTGATGGCGCGGCTTCCAATGGCTCGTTGATTCCATTTGCCGAGCTTCGCTGAGCTTCCTTTTGCTAGGTATATCCTCTTTCCGTCTGCCGACCGTCCGAAAACCGGCTTCTCCCCGACGACCACCCACTTCCCCCCACCACACACGCGCCGAATTTTGGCATCGACTTTTGGACAGCTATCATCCACTCCATCACCGGAACCTCGAGCAACCATGGCTACCAACGGTAATATTAATCACCACGACCAGTATGCCGCTCCGGCCCCAACAACAGAGGCCCCGGCCAGCGCGGACAACCAAGGCCCCCTCCCTAAGGTCGAGGTTGGCTGGTATTTCGTGGAGCAATACTACACAACAATGAGCAAGTCGCCTGAGAGGCTGCATGTGAGTTCAACGCCTCGCCAATTTCGCCGTGGGATCGAATTGACCATGCTGGCAGCTGTTCTATGGCAAGAAGGCACAGTTCGTTTGCGGCCGCGAGGCTGAGGTTGCCAACGTTTCGTTCGGCAGACATGTGAGGACAAACTACTCCCTGGCCCCGTGAACAGCCGCCACTGACAGGTCTTTCTGAAAAGGCTATCCAGGAGCGTATCAAGGGTATGGATTTCCAGGACTGCAAGGTCCGGATCTCCAATGTCGACACCCAGGGCTCCGAGGAGAACATCCTCATCACAGTCATCGGCGAGATGGCCAACAAGAGTGGCGAGCCCAAGAAGTTTGTGCAGACATTCGTCCTCGCTCAGCAACCGTCCGGTTACTTCGTCCTCAACGACATGCTGAGATACATCAACGAGGAGGTGGAAGAGGACGACGCCGAGGCGACCAACGAGGAATCCACTGCCGTGGTCGAGATGCCTGCTGCTCCTGAGCCCGAGGCGAAGGCCGAGGCCCCTGCTGCTGAGGAGGCTGCTCAAGAGGAAGAGGCCGCCCCCCTGGACACCGAGGCCGTGGCGGAGAAGTTGGAGGAGACTGCGGCCGAGGAACCCGCCGCGACGGAAGCCCCTGCTGCCGAGCCCGCTGCTGAGGCTCAGGAGGCGACCACGGTGGAGGAGGCAGAGGCCGAGCTCGATGTTGAGCAGACGGTTGAGGAAATTGCCGAGGAGGAGGCCAAGAAGCCGGAGGAACCCAAGGACCCCGCCCCGACACCCGCCGT
>Ga0247824_10002385_pt1 | contig 10494 bp, 6 predicted proteins | sample 13C_PalmiticAcid_FD_194412 | JGI IMG/M metagenome (GOLD analysis project Ga0247824, IMG submission 194412) | Soil microbial communities from agricultural site in Penn Yan, New York, United States - 13C_PalmiticAcid_Day48 | ecosystem: Environmental > Terrestrial > Soil > Agricultural land...
TGGTGACATAGCGGTTGGACAGGGAAGCGCGAGGCTGCGGGCCAGCAGGAGTTGTGTGGGCTTTGTGCGTTCGGGATCCCTTGTTCCTTCTTCGTTCTCTTTTCTCGAGGTAGCAAAATCAGGGCCTTGTGGCGGTGATGCGGCATGTGTGCTAGGTACGGACGCTAGAGACGAAATCGTGGATTTGCGAGTTGGGTGAGGGTATGCATGCATGTTTTTGCCCTCTGCGTCAGAGCAACCCGTTTTCGAGGACGTCGATCAGCTCGTCCAGTCGCGATATGACCAGATCGGTATGCTCGTGGTCCACCAGGTGCGAGTTGACTTCGTTCACCAGCAAGACCGTCTTGGCCCCTGCCCTGCGGCCAGCCGTGATGTCGTCCACACTGTCACCCACCATTATCAACCCGCTCGCGTCGGCAACATCCTCCCCGGTCTGTGTATGCAGCAAGCCTGCGCCGCTGTCCGGCCCATCCTGGCAATTGCTCTCCTGGGCCGACCGGCGCGCCGCCTCGTCGGCGGGGTCAGCGGGAACCCCGTCCTCGCCGTTGCTCTTCCGCAGCAGGCCCCAGCTCTGGGCGATGTGCAGGATGCCCGCCGGGTCGGGCTTGGGGGGGCGGAAGTCGCGGGTCACGATGGGCGCAAACACGCTCCCCGCAAGGAACTTTTCAAGGAGGTTGTTGACGGGCGTGTCAAAGTTACGCGTGCAGATCCCCTTGCGGACGCCGCGCGAGTCGAGGTAGGCCATGAGCTGCACCAGGCCGGGCTGGGCGACCTGGTTGAGCATGGCGCGCCGTTCGATGTCTCGGATCTTCTCCATGGCATGGTGTTGTTGTTCAGGGGTGTCGAGGCCATAGACATGGTCGAGGATGTCTTGGCTTTTGGTGATGCCCAGGGCGGTCCTCATCTCGGTGAACATGTAGGTTTGGGGTTCGCTAGGGGGTGATGTTAGCGGGTGAAGGAACATCGCATCCGAGAAACCCGAGACATCTCCGCTGGCCTGTGGAAGTGTTCTGGAATCTGCAGTGTCATGTCTCACTTGAGGCTCAAGAATGGATATTCCGGATATCAAATGGTCTGCGGGTTGGGCCAGCATGCGCCAACGCGGAGAGGAGAGCGAGGAGTGGTGACACTGACCATAGTGTGCCGTCGACATCAAAGACAATGCCTTCCAGTTTTCGGGTATCCGGCCCGACCGCAAATGGCTGCCGCAAAGGCGCAAACTTCCATGTTGTTGGAGCGGATGCCATCATGGACCAGATGACTCTGCGCATTGACTAGGGTGAGAGGGTCTCAACGACGGCGGATTGCGGCAGCGGCTCGCGCTTCGGCGGCTGGACGGGAGTGTAACTAGGTACTCGACGACCTCAAATAAGCAACAACCGCATCAAACTTCGGGGTCTCTCAAAAATATGTTCTGGGTTGGCGAGAAATCCGAACCCTCTGAAATCGCAAGTCACCTCAAGGTGCGCCTTGTCTCTCTTGATGAATTCCAGAGGGGCCCTGGTTTCAGTGGTCGCACGTGGGGCGGGATGGGATGCCGCAGTGGGCTTGAATGCCCCACAAGGATCGCGCGGCAGCTGGCGCAGGGATCCTGAATGTGGGCCAGAAGGAGCAGGTGGGGCCTCGACAAACCAGGGTTGCGCCGCAGCCGTTGCGCTCTTGATTGCTTGATTGTTTGGACTCGTAGCTCATGATCCTCCTCCAACAAAGAACGAGCGCCCGACGTCCTCGAGCTCTCAGGCCTCTCAGCACTCTTGCCGCGAGACCCCGAACCTCACAGCTCCACCATAGACCCCGTCGGCGCGCATTGGAGAACATGAGATGAACTCCTCGCCAGCGGCTTCGCAGCCCCAATGGCCCCCGCAGCGGCCATCCAAGAGAAGCGTAAGCTTGACCTGCTTCTGAATGCGCCCTGACCTCCAGGGCCCGGCTTCCTCCCGCCCCATGATGCCGAGTATCCATTGCCATGGTCGCGATGTCGCTGACGGAAAGCCCCAGAAACTGCGCAATGGCTCCGTCATCATACCCTCGACCGGTGAGCGGTCCCACCGCGCCTTCACCCTCCGACCTTCGAGCTTCCTCTCCTCCACTCGAACCGACCCATCCGAGGCGTCAACCATAGAGCCGTTCTTCTCGCGCCAATCCATGTCAGATCGAGCCCATGCCGCCGCGCATAATGCTCGCGAGGGGGGAGCACGCGCGCTCCGCTGGCTTAATTCGCCTGTTGGCCGTGGAGTGCTCAAGTGCACCCTCGCATACACGCTGGGGAGTTTGGCAACCTTCTGGGCCCCGCTCTCCAACTTCCTCGGCAGGCCGGATGGCAAACATGTCGTCGCCACCTTGACCGTCTACTTCCACCCTGCCAGGTCGGTGGGATCCATGATTGAGGCCGTCCTGATCGCAATCGTGGCCGTCGCATACGCCGAACTCGTCTCGATTCTCTCCATGTGCACATCTGTCCTGTTTGGCGACGTCCTCGACATGGCTCCCCTCGCGCACGGCCTCGTCCTGATAGTCTTCATAGGCGGGGGCTTTGGTTTCATGGGATGGGTCAAGCAGAGGATGGGGAATCCGCTGGTCGACGTCGGCAGCACCCTGGCCTCCCTTGCCATCATCGGTGTCGTGACCAAGGAGACCGCCGTCCTGACGAGCGTCTTCTCGAACCAGAAGATTGTGCAGATCTTGAAGATGCTCATCATGGGCGTCACCATCACCACCCTCGTCAACCTTGTTGTCTGGAGGGCGTCCGCCGTCTCTGCCCTGCGTCAGTCCATGGTCAAGGCAAGCGTCTCGCTTGGCGACATGCTGTCGATGATCACCCGCGGCTTCCTCAGCGGCTCCGAGGATGACGTCTTGTCCCCCGAGTTCGCCGCGGCGTCCTCGGCGTACTCGTCGGTCTATCCTCAGATGGCCAAGAACCTTCGCGAGGCCAAGTTCGAGCGCTATCTCCTTGGGCACGAAAAAGTCTACCAGCTCGACAGGGCCGTGGTGCGTTCGATGGAGACCTTGGCCCAGTCCATTGGCGGGTTGCGGAGCGCAGCAAACTCACAGTTCGCCCTCATGAAGGAGCCCATGGCTCCGCTCTCGCGCATCATGTCGCCTGCCGATCTTGTCAGCTCCCCCTTGGCCTCGCCGAGTCTACAACGGACCCTCTCGAATACGATGCGAAGCGGCAAAGATAGATTCCTCATGCTCTCCTCGATCGACGAGGCGGCTGAGGACAGTAATGAGGACGACATAGGCTCCATTCGCACGAGACGGCGGTCTGATGCCACCTCGGCAAGCCTGCCACCTTTCCGACATCCCTCGGAAATCTTTGAGCTTTTTATCGAGCTGTTGGGGCCTTCGATGAAGTCGTTGGCTTACACAGTCTCCGAGGTTTTGCGGGATCCGCCGTTCGGGGAGGCTCCCGACTATTTGATTACCATCAACGATCACTTCCGTCAGAGTCTTTCTGACGCCCTGTCACTTTTCAACGACGCAAGGGCGCATGCGCTGCAAGAGCTGTACAAGACGCTCGAGCTCGACCGCACGAGGTCTAGCAGTATCCAGGCCGACTTCGAGGAAGTTGCTGCTGCCTGCGGTCACTTCAGTTTCAGTCTGCAGACGTTTGGGGAGGAAATGCAAAAGTATCTGGACGTATTGGACGACTTGAAGTTCGCCAACGAGCACAGGAGGCCCAGTTGGCACTGGCTCAAGTGGTGGCAGAAGGACCAGCGCAAGGCCCGGAAGGCTTTGGCCCTCCCCTACAACAACGAAGAACAGGACCCATTCATCAAACCGATCAAGAAAAGCGCCATGCCCAAGGGCATCGCGGACCCGTTGATCAGGCGGAGAGACACCTACAACTGGGAGGCCGCGCCAGAGAACGCTAAAACCAAGGTTATCGCGACTGTATCGCAGAGAATCCTTGGCACGGTGAGGAAGCTGGCAAGGGATGACAGTAAGACAAACGCCCACCCTACAGTATTGCTATTCACGCGGTGAGGTACGCGAGTCTGACTTGTCGCAGTTCGTTTTGGTTCCAAGGTGGGCGTCGGGGCAGCCCTCTGGGCATCGCTCGCCTTTATTCCGCAAACCAGGGACCTGTACCAGCATTGGAGAGGTGAATGGGGCCTTCTGTCGTTCATGATCGTCTGCTCCATGACGGTGGGCGCAGCCAACACCACAGGCTGGGCCAGATTCCTCGGGACACTGTTCGGCATCAGCGCTGCTGGCATTAACTGGACCGTGTCCCAACAAAGCGCCTTCGGCCTCATCCCCCTTGGGGCAATCGTGGCATTCTGGAGCTTCTATGTCATCATTGCAAAGGGGAAGGCGCCCATGGGCAGGATCACGTTGCTTGCATACAACGTCTCGACGCTGTACGCCTACAGCCTGTCGCAGAAGGTCGATGACGACGATGACGACGAGGGCGGCGTGGACCCCATCATCAGGGAAATTATGCTCCATCGTTTCGTGGCGGTAACAGCCGGCATCCTGTGGGGGTTGGTTGTGTGCCGCCTGATCTGGCCCATCTCGGCACGCACCAAGTTCAAGGAGGGCCTCAGCATGCTCTACCTGCAGATGGGCCTGATCTGGAAACGCGGCCCGCTCGCCATCCTCCTCCGCAGCGACTGCACCCGCTCCTACCTCCGCTCCGGCGAGCAAGCCGCTCTTCAGAAGTATGCGGCGCGCCTCGACGTCCTCCGCACCAGCGCCGCCCGCGAGTTTGAACTCCGAGGGCCATTCCCCGCCGAACAGAGCCGCCTGCTCATGGGCTGCACGCACCGCCTGCTCGACGCCTTCTACGCCATGTCGCTCGTCACCCAGCGCAAGGGGAACCTGACCGAGGGCGAGCGCGCGCTGCTGCTCTACACGGCCGACGAGCGCGCGCTGCTGTGCGACCGCATCTGCCACGTCTTCCAGGTGCTGGCGTCGTCGGTCATGCTGGAGTACCCGCTCACCGAGGCACTCCCCAGCGTGACGAGGATGAGGGAGCAGCTGCTGGGCAAGATCTTCCAGTTCCGGAAGGAGCACCAGCATGACGCCGACGAGATGGGGAGCAGCGCCGGGCCGAGCTACGTGGGGTTCGGCCGGCTGGCGCACGTGAACGTGGAGGAGCGCGATTTTGCGCTTCTTTACGCCTACGCGCTTGTCACGGGGCAGGTGGCGGAGGAGTTGAAGGTGGTTGCTAAGGAGATGGAGAGCCTGTTTGGTGTTTTGGATGAGGATACCCTGTTGCTGCAGTAGGGTCAGTTCTTATTGCCGTCTAGATGCAGCGTTGGTTAGGATCTGGCCATCTCGTTGGCAGCTCGGAAGCACCTGGGAAGGATTTGGCTTGGTTTCTGGCGTTTCGATTGGGGACTAGAGGTTCAGGGACGGTCTTTCACGACGGAATATCACACACGGAAACGGATGTCTGGTCGGCTTGGGTGTATAAGTTTCTCATCTGGATGCATCTCAGGTTGCCGGAGAGTGAGGGGGCATAGTCTTGAAAACTAGTTTGGTTGGTTGATGGATGTACAGCTCCAGAAACACTAAAAAGGGCCATTCATATAACAAGTCAAAAACAATGCGAGAGCAAAGTCAATACTCACTGCCAGCAACACAAAAGGGGGTGGTTGAGGGAAAGCCCCTGGTTGTTGCGAGGCGGACACCCTAACCCTCGGTGCCGAGCGCGACCAAGCACCTCGAAGGCTGCAGCGGACCCACTGCTTGGCCGCCCGCTGTTGACTGCAGCGGACCCTGGTCGGAAACTGAAAGTCCAAGCTTGATCCATCCATCAATCCATCCACCATCCATCCGTCCTCCGACAACCCAAACAAAACGCACGCGACAGCAACCGTCAGCCGGCAACATGGCCAGCCGGCGCGACTTCCTCAGCCAGCCGGCGCCTGAAAACTACGTGGCCGGTCTCGGGCGCGGAGCTACTGGCTTCACGACCCGTTCAGATCTCGGCCCTGCGCGCGAAGGCCCCAGTGAGGACCAGATCAAGGCTGCCGTCGCGAAGCGTTCCGCGCAGCTTGGCCTGACCGAGGCCAAGGACGACGACAAAGACGACGAGGAGCGGTACCAGGACCCCGACAACGAGGTTGGCCTTTTCGCCGGCGGCATATATGAGAAGGACGATGAAGAGGCTGATCGGATATGGAAAGAAGTCGACGACAAGATGGCCAAGCGCCGCCAGAAGCAGAGGTTAGTGCTCCTATTCCCTCTTTTCTCTCCGCCACCTTTCCCCCGAGCCCCCGACCTTTCCTTCTGCTCTCCCCTTTTCCCGCTCTTCCCGTCATACATTTAGTTTATCAGTCCCGCATAGATGAGGCAAAGTACCGACCGATAATCGCACAGGGAAGTACGTGAGACCAACGAACGCGAGGAGTACGAGCGCCAGAACCCCAAGATACAGCAACAATTCGCCGGGCTTAAAAGAGCGCTGGAGACGGTGACGGACGAGGAATGGGCGAATCTCCCAGACCCCAAGGATCTCACCGGCCGGACGAAACGCGCCCGACAGGCCCGCATGCAACGCTTCTTCGCCGTTCCCGACAGCGTGCTTGCCGCTGCCCGAGACCAAGGACAGTTTGGGACCACCGTTGCCGAAGATGGTTCTGCCACGGAGGGCAACAAGGATGGCGCCGTCACCGACTTCGCGAAGATCGGCGCCGCCCGTGACAAGGTGCTCCGGGCTCGCCTCGAGCAGCAATCACAAAGCAGCGGCATCGCCACAGCCGGAAGCGCGACGAGTATCGACCCGAAGGGCTACCTGACCTCCCTGTCAAACGTTCAAGGCGCGGAGCAGAGCATCGGGGACATCGAGCAGTTCAGAAAGATGCTCAAGTCTGCGGTTGACTCGAACCCGAAGCAAGCCGCCAGCTGGATCGCCGCCGCCAGGTTGGAGATTGCCGCGGGCAAGCCGGGCGCAGCCCGAGGCCTGATCGCCAAGGGGTGTCAGCATTGCCCGAAGAGCGAAGACATCTGGCTCGAAAACATCCATCTGAACGACAACCGAAGTGCAAAGGTCATCGCCGCGCAAGCGATCCAAGCTAACCCGCACTCGGTGAAGCTCTGGGTGGAAGCCATGAAGCTCGAGAACGACCAGAGGTCGCGGAAGAAGGTTATTCGGCGGGCGCTGGATCACAACCAAGAATCTGAGGCGTTGTGGAAAGAGGCAGTCAACTTGGAGGAAGACCCCGCGGATGCGCGGATGCTCCTAGCCAAAGCGACAGATCTCATCCCTGAGTCTCTCGATCTGTGGCTGGCCCTCGCGCGCCTCGAGACGCCGGAGAATGCTCGCAAGGTGCTCAACAAGGCCGTCAAGAAGCTTCCCAGCTCGCACGAGCTCTGGATTGCCGCCGCGCGCTTGGAGGAACAGCTGGGAGAGGGCGCCAGGAGACCGGTGATGAAGAATGCCGTCAAGTTCCTTGCCAAGCAAAACGCCATGCCGAAGCGCGAGGAGTGGATCGCCGAGGCGGAGAAGTGCGAGGATGAGGACGCCGTGGTGACGTGCAGCAACATCATCGAGGAGACGCTCGGGTGGGGGCTGGACGAGGACGACGATCGCAAGGAGATATGGATGGAGGACGCCAAGGCCAGCACGAGCCGGGACAGGTTCGCCACTGCCCGTGCAATCTACGCGTACGCGCTGCGGGTGTTCCCCAACAGCAAGAGTCTATACCTGGCAGCTGTGGACCTGGAGCGCAACCACGGGACGAAGGACGATCTCTGGCGGGCCCTGGAGAAGGCAGTCGAGGCATGCCCCCACATCGAACTCTTTTGGCTCATGCTTGCGAAGGAGAAGGCGGGCGAGATCAACGAGGCACGTCGGGTGTTGGCGCGGGCGTTCAAGCAAAACCCCGACAACGAAGATATTTGGCTGGCCGCCGTCAAGCTTGAGGCCGACAACGGCTTCATCGACCAAGCGCGGGATCTCCTCAGGACGGCGCGGCAAAACGCGCCCACCGACCGAGTCTGGATGCGCAGCGTCGCCTTCGAGCGGCAGCTGGGCGCCAACGAAGCAGCGCTGGACCTGGCCCAGGACGCGCTCCAACTCTTCCCGGCCGCGCCGAAGCTGTGGATGATGAAGGGCCAGATCTACGAAGACCTGGGCAAGCAACCGCAGGCCAGGGAGGCGTACAGCACCGGCGTGCGCGCGGTCCCGTCGTCGATCCCCCTCTGGCTGCTCTACTCGCGCCTGGAAGAGCGGTCGGGCAACGTCGTCAAGGCGCGCAGCGTCCTCGACCGCGCCAGGCAAGCCGTGCCCAAGGCACCCGAGCTCTGGACCGAGCTCATCCGGGTGGAGAGGCGGGCGGGCAACATCAACCAGGCCAAGAGCCTCATGGCGAGCGCGCTGCAGCAGATGCCCAAGAGCGGCTTGCTCTGGGCGGAGCGCATCCTCCACCTCGAGGCGCGCACGCAGCGCAAGCCGCTCATCACCGAGGCCATCAAGAAGGTCGAGGACGACCCGGTGCTGCAGGTGACGGCGGCGCGGATCCTGTGGGCGGAGCGCAAGCTCGACCGGGCGCAGAACTGGTTTGAGCGGGCGCTGCTGCTGGACCGCGACGTGGGCGACACGTGGGCGTGGTACTTCAAGTTCCTGTCGCAGCACGGCACCGAGGAGAAGAGGGCCGACCTGGTGGCCAAGTGCGTGCTGAATGATCCGCACCACGGCGAGCACTGGCAGGCGGTGGCCAAGGACCCGAAGAATGCGGGCAAGGGGACGGAGGAGGTCCTGAAGCTGGTTGCGGCGTCACTGAGCTAGGCCGTTCAGGGGGGGGGCGAGGTGTGTGGGTAGACGGGCGGTATCACAATATGATGATTTTATTCCATGTTCCAGCAATTTTGGTTTTCCCCGTCCTGAAAATATGTGCTAATTTGTCCAACAAGCGGATTCGCAAAGCCCCAGAAGAGAGCAAAGAGAGTAAAAAGCCAGCCAGTGAATACGATGTGCCCGCGGATGCACCTTGACGTAGCTCCATTGCGCATCACTTGCTGCCAAACCACGACGACAGGTAACTCTTGCCCTTGGCGGCGTCCTCCTCGACCTTGCGCGCCGCTGCCTCGACTTCGCTCTTGGCTTTGGCGGCGTCCTTGTTGAAGGCGTCGACCTTGATGCCCCCTTGCAGTCAGCCCTTGTATGCCGCGGGGTAGGTAGCTCCTCACATCGTCAGGAGAGCACTTACCGCGCTGTCTACTTTGGCGTCCGCTTGGCGGCCTTTCTGCTCAGCCTGGGCCGAGGCCTTGTCGGCAACATGGTATGCGTCACCTGTTATTGTTTTTCTTGTGAGAAAGGCAAACACGATGGAGAGACGGGGGGCGCGGGTCAGAGAGGGGTGAGATGCTTGGTTGGGGGTTTGGGTGAGCTCACGCTCAAACTGCTTCCCCGCCGTCTGGGGGTTGCCGCCCGCGGAATAAAGATAATAGCCAACACCACCCGCGGCTGCGAGGCCGATGGCGAGGGTTGCGCGTGACCGAGACATGGCGATGGTGGCTCCTAAGGTTGGTTGGTTTGGGATGGTTTACGGGGCTTGGGTTGGTGGTGGGTGTGTGTGACTTGGGAAAACGGCACTGATTTTATGGTTGGGCTGCCGCAGCGAGATGATGGCGGTCTCAAGGAGGGAGGGGTTGTTCCCAGCAAAGAGACCCGAAGGAATGCATGCTTTGGTTTTGATCCCCCGTTGGGCAGCCAGCAGGTATGTACCAGCCCCATGCCATATACTTCCCAATGCGTCGCATCGGCCGCCCCAGCTTTTTGTTCCCCTCTCCCAACCTCGCCATCGCTGGAGCTCCCCCTTCTTGGGGCATGGGAGGTCATGCGTGTCGCCATGACGTAGGGCAGCAGGGCGCCCTGAACCCCCCACTACAAGCTGCGCAGCGGGTGGTAGCGGCTTGGCGCACAGCAACCCGCTGAGCGCAGCGCGTGATAAATTACATCATGGGGCCAGCGCGAGGCTGAAGCAGAGACCCTGACGCAAGCTGACGACCACAACAACGCCTCGTGAGTGACACCACCGTCGGACGCCCCCTATCGCGGACCTCCATTCCCCAGGCATGCCCAGCTCTGTGGAATAGCAAGCCAGGATTCATCTCCAACTCTCTGTGCCGCGCGCTCTCCTGGCCGGAGGGAGCCCTATCCTCGCCCCAACAAACACGGCGGCAGATACCGACACAGCGCGTCTCTCTCCGTCGGCCAGTCACCAATCTACGCGCGCGCGCCCTCGCCTCCAACACTCGCCAATGTCTTGTTGCCTGGCTAGGTAGTAGGGCAGGACACGCGGCGGCAGCATGAGCAGCCATGCCAAAGATCAACCACCACCGTTCGTCACGGCGCGTGGCCCCTCCCACGGACAGCGACTTCGACCACGAAATCGATCTTGTCGACCGGGACAATGAGGACGAGGGCTCCACCCGCCCGCCCACAGCCGGCCCGTCGCTGTCGCAGAACGACGGCGCGGCCCCTAGCGCGGCAGACCCCCTTGAGGCCGATGCCGAGGGTGGACCCGGTGGGGGTGGTGG